>ENA-OYWN01000672-OYWN01000672.1-human-gut-metagenome-genome-assembly--contig:-NODE-672-length-9446-cov-4.796933_pt1 | contig 9446 bp, 7 predicted proteins | sample MGYA00244172_ERZ653401 | MGnify/ENA primary metagenome ERZ653401 (study PRJEB26926, sample SAMN06164967) | human gut metagenome | biome: ENVO:00009003; feature: ENVO:2100002; material: ENVO:00002003... | reverse complement strand
CGCGTAAGATCGTCGGCAGCGTCAGATGTGTATAAGAGACAGATCCAGCTGAGCTACAGGCGTAAATATAAAGGGCTGACGTAAATCAGCCCTATTATTATAACACGATTTTAATGTTTCGTCAACATTATGAAAGAGAAATCACTTTAAAAGCGATTCGGTAGCCGCAATCTTTACAGCAACGCAGAATACCTCCATAGCCTTTGCAAGCTCTGCTTCTGTAGGATATGTCGGAGCGATACGGATATTGTTGTCGTGAGGATCCTTGCCGTAAGGATAAGTTGCGCCTGCGCCCGTCAGAACAACTCCCGCCTGCTTGCAAAGCTCAACAGTACGCTTTGCTGTGCCTTCAAGACCGTTGAACGAGATGAAATAACCGCCGTTGGGCTTGTGCCATGAGCCGAAGCCTGTTGGAGCAATCTCCTTGTCGAGCATATCAAGAACAATCCTGAACTTAGGCTCGATTATAGCTCTGTGCTTCTTCATATGCTCCTTTATGCCGTCAAAATCCTTGAAGAAACGAGCGTGTCTTAACTGGTTGAGCTTATCGTAGCCGATAGTCTGGAATGTCATCTGGCTCTTGATAAACTTGATGTTTTCCGCACTGGCACCGATGAATGCAAGACCGCCGCCGGGGAACGAAATCTTCGATGTGGACGCAAACATAAACACCATATCCTGCTTGCCTGTCTTTTTAGCTTCTTCAAGAAGATTCAGCAGAGTGTCGGGAGTATCTGTAAGGTGATGAACGCAGTAAGCGTTATCCCAGAATATTCTGAAATCCTTTGCTTTAGGCGAAAGGTTAGCAAAACGCTTTACCGTTTCGTCCGAGCAGGTGATGCCTTCGGGGTTGCTGTACATAGGTACGCACCAGATACCCTTGATAAGCTCATCTTCGCTTACCAGCTTTTCAACAACGTCCATATCGGGACCGTCGGGAGTATAAGGTACTGTAATCATCTCAATGCCGAGGCTCTGGCAGATAGCAAAATGTCTGTCATAACCGGGAGCGGGGCAGAGGAACTTTACCCTCTCGTTCTTCCCCCAGGGCTTGTCGCCGCCGAGAACGCCGAGCAGCATCGCTCTTGCCATTGTATCGTACATAAGCTGAAGGCTTGAGTTACCGCCGATGATTATTTCATCGTGAGCAACACCGAGCATAGGCATACAAAGTCTTTTTGCTTCTTCTATACCGTCAAGCACACCGTAGTTACGGCAGTCAACTCCGGTTTCCGACATATAATCACCATCAAGGCAATGCGTCAGCATATCAAGTGATAAATCAAGCTGTGCGGGGGAGGGCTTGCCTCTTGACATATCCAGCTTCAGACCCTGCTTGCAAAGCTCGTCATACTGCTTTTTAGCTTCTTCATTCAGCTTTATCAGTTCATTCTTTTCCATTATCGCAAACTCCTTATAATAAAGAATTTTAACGCAGTTTTTCACTGCACCCATGTTTTAATTATAATGCAAATGAAGCCGTTTTGCAAGCGTTTTTTCGTTTTCTTGCAAAGAATTATGCAATTTCGTCAAAAAAACGTTGCACAGTAACATAATTATGGCGATTAGCAACTATAAAATATCCATTAAATGTTTAATCTGTGCAACTCTTAATTTTAATTTTTGCATTAACCTGCAAATGCGGCTGTCACAACGCCGTTGTTGTTAGTGAATGTAATGTCGGCGCTCACCGTCTGCTCGTCAAGCCCCGATAGGTTCAGCGGAACACTGCAGCGTACATTATATGTCCATTCAAACGTCAGCGTAGTGCTTGTCTTGCCGTCAAGAAAAGCAAGGCTCATATCAAAATCTGTGCTGTCGCTGAGAAGAGCGGTTGCGGATAACGCATCGTCATATATTACGGGAAGAGTAACATTCTGACGTGTAAGCTCTGTGGGCATTATGTTCCGCAAGGATATTATCTTGGAGTTTCCGTCCGTATATATGTTTAGCGTAAGGTCAGCACAGTAGAAGCCTACCTGCTTCTGATTATCGAGCGGTATATCCTCCGCATATCCCTGCACGGCAAAATAACCCGTTCCGTAGTCCGATAAGGCTATATTGAAGGTTGGATGGAACACGGGCGTTCCCTTTGCAAGAATTGCGTCATAAGCCGTCAATGCGCCCTCAACGCCGTCCTGCACATCAAGCAGAGCGGTGTCAACCTCTGCCTTGTCAAGCCCCGAGTAATAGCTTGCCGAAACGGCAAAATTTGAGCCGTCACTTATAATTTCCCTGCTGCTGCCGGCGTACACGGGAGTTGTGCGTGTAAGCAGCATAAACAGCAAAAGCCCTATTCCTGCGGTAACAAGCACAAGCAGGATAACAAGTACGATTTTTTTCATTCATTTCCCTTTCAGAATTGTTTTATATGCAGTAAAGATTCATATCCCACGCAGGAATATAGGGGTGCTGTCTTAAATACAGCTTGTATGACGGATTCAGCTCCGTTACCTTTATGGGCAGGGCAAACATATCCTCAGTGCGATGATAGAGTGAAACGAGCAGCTTCGGCTTGTCACGCTTTATTACCGTCTTACTGCCGTCAAGAGCCTCGCTCTCACTGCCCTCAACATCATATTTTATATAGGTTATACGCTCGTCCTTTACAAAGCTGTCAAGGCTTCGCATTTCTATTTCCTTTATCCGTGACGGATTGACAGGCTTTCCCTTTTCGTAGGGGATAAGCGATGAATTTCTTCCGCCCTTTGATATGAACTCGCAGACCGTGTCACAGCTCCACGCACCCGCATTCACCGTTCTGAAGTCATAAGGGCTCAGCTTGTAGTGTATGCGTTTCATCTTTGCGTAATTCTTCCCGTCAGGTTCCATCGCAAAGATTTTGTTGAACTGTCCGCCAGTCACTTCCAGAAACTCGGTTATCGTGTCGCCGTTGTAAGCACCGAGATCCGCATAGGTTTCGTTGCCGCCGAGGTCAAGAATTTCATATCCTTCCGCTTTATCCGTCTGATTGCGTAAAAGCGGCTGTATTCTTCCCGTTATACGATATTCAAGCCAGCCGTCGAAAACCTGTTTTGATTTCTCGTCTGCAAGCATCGAGTAAACTCTTTCAAGCTCGGCTCTGTGCTCCTCGGCGTATTCTTTTGTGAATAATCCTCCGCCTATTACCGGAACATCGGGAGCGTATAATTCGTGCCTGTCCGAAATGGCAATGATACGCTGTATCACCTCGTCAATATGAGTGCCGAAAGCAACGAGTATGATACAGTCACCGAACTGCCGTTCAATATCGGACAGCTTTTTCACCTCAAAGCCCGCAAAGCTGTGACCTCTCACGAAGTCGTCGCTCGCCATGAATCCCGATATTTTTACATTCTTCAAGGAGCATACATCGAGTATTTTCTGTGCACCGTCACCCATACCGTATATTATTATCGGCTTTGAGGTTTCAGCCAGATGATTCCACAGAGAAACTGCGCCTGTTATATCGTACATTTGAACATTCCTTTTCCGTGATTATTCGACCGTTACCGATTTTGCAAGGTTTCTCGGATGGTCAACATCAAAGTTTTTGAGCGCCGCAGTATAATATGCGATAAGCTGTAACGGTACTACAGCGACAAGCGGCATAAGAAGATCTCTTGCAAGAGGGAGCATAACAGGATAATCAACATCGTTCCCGTCAAACTTCATATCCTCACCGCATACCATTACAACAGTAGCGCCTCTTGTCTTTACTTCCTTTATATTGCTCATCGTTTTTTCGTAAAGATCGTGCTGTGTGGCAACTGCGATGACCGGCATACCGTCTTCGATAAGGGAGATAGTGCCGTGCTTCAGCTCGCCTGCGGCATAGCTTTCTGAGTGGATATAGGAAATTTCCTTCAGCTTAAGACTGCCCTCCATACTGAGCGCATAGTCAAGACCTCTGCCTATATACAGCAGGCTGTCTGCGCTTATCAGCTTGGACGCTACCTTCTGGTACTGCGTCTGATCGTCAACGCACTTCTGTACCTTTGAGGGAATCTGTGAAAGCTCCGATATAAGCTGTCTGCACTGTTCTTCGTCAATTGCATTTCTTGCATACGCAACACGGAAAGCAAGCAGATACATAAACGCCGCCTGTACCATATATGCCTTTGTGGAGCATACCGATATTTCAGGTCCCGCAAGGGTATACATTACCATCTTTGCTTCTCTTGCTATTGATGAGCCTACCACGTTTACTATCGCAAGCGTGTCTGCGCCTATTGAATTTGCCAGCTTCAGAGCGGCAAGCGTATCTGCGGTTTCGCCAGACTGCGAGATAATAACTACAAGATCGTCCGGTGCAAGCAGAGGATCACGGTAGCGGAATTCCGAAGCAATATCCACAACAACGGGAGTGCGTGCCAGCTTTTCGATAACATACTTTCCTACCATGCCTGCGTGCATTGCAGAGCCGCAGCCTACTATATAGATATGGTGATAGCTCCTCAGCTTTTCATCGGTAAGACCGCATTCTGAAAAGTCGGGTAAGCCGTTCTTGATACGGGGATTTATTGTCTTTTTGAGTGCGTCGGGCTGTTCACATATCTCCTTGAGCATAAAATGAGCATATCCGCCTTTTTCAGCCGCCGAAACATCCCAGGTAGCAACCTGTAATTCCTTTTCTATGACATTCTTGTGCATATCATAGAACGTAACGCCGTCGGCTGTTATATCTGCAACCTCTCCCGGCTCAAGCAGATAGTATTCTCTTGTGTATTCGATTATAGCGGTAACATCGGACGCAATAAACATTTCGCCCTTTCCCTTGCCGACTATCAGAGGACTTTCTTTTCTTGCCGCAAATATGCGGTTCTTATGCTCCCTGAACATTATGCCGAGCGAATATGCACCCTCTATATCGGCAATTGTCCTGATTATTGTATCTATAGGGTCGCCGTCATAGTTGTAGTCGAGCAGCTTTGCCACAGCCTCCGTGTCGGTCTGGCTCTCAAAGCCGTATCCCTTCGATATGAGAAATTCCTTCAGCTTGCGGTAGTTTTCGATTATACCGTTATGAACGATCGATACTCTGCCGTTTCCTATCGGGTGAGAGTTAATGTCGCTCGGCTCGCCGTGCGTTGCCCAGCGTGTATGACCTATACCTGCCGTAGCTGTGAAATGAGGCTCGTTTTCGAGCTTTTTGATAAGCCCTTCCTTGAGCTTGCCCTTTGCCTTGACGGTTTTTATTCTGTCGCCCTCAAACACGGCTATACCTGCCGAGTCATAACCCCTGTATTCCAGCTTTGTAAGTGAGTTTACAAGTATTGCGGTGCATTCTTTTGCACCTACATATCCTACTATTCCACACATGATCTTGTTCCGCCTTTCTTTAATCGGATGAGCAGCCATACTGCTCTGTAATAGTAATAATCATATTCTGTTTGTTATTCATTAAGTACATTTATCTGTAAGCCGACAGCCTGTGTGACGGCTTATATAAAAACAGTATATCACATTAAGCTCCAAAAGGCAATATATTTTGTGTTGACTTGAGTTATCAACTGTGTTAAAATGGTATTGTAAATCACATTTAATGTGATGAAATAATTTACGGAAAATACAGTTATCCGTCATTAAGGAGGAAAATTATGGAGTTAGGATCACAGAACGTGCAAGAGCTGACAGGCTACATTGAAGAAATGTTTTCGGAATATATGACATTTCCGACAATTTTATTCATAGTTGCCATTGTGGTGGCTTTATCGTCAATAGCTTGCTTTATTCTTGCGCCGTTTTACATAAAAGGAAAGGCAAGAGGAGCAAAAACAGCCGCACAGGTGATTTCTGTCATTGATTTTATCATCGGCATATTACTCATTTTGGCATTCATTATCATTACATTGTTGTTTAATATGGCGTCGGATGGTTTCTTTGATTCGGCTGATGGATTTCTGAAAGTGGTGCTCGGATTTTTGATAGCTCCTACGAGATTCGGTATGTCGCCCTTGTCGGTTTTCGGCTCAGAGGTAGGTATCGGTACGCCCATATTGTTTTATGCCTTATATTTTGTTACGGCAGGCTTGCTCGGACTGACCGCATTTATTGTAAGCTGTATAGCAAGAGGAAAATTCAACGCCGCAAACGGTCTTATAAGAGGCGCAGCCGCACCTGCGGGAGCACCTCAGTATAACCCTTATCAGCCTTACGGTCAGCCGAATATTCCGCAGGGCTACCCTCAGCAGTACGGACAGAATATTCCGCAGGGTTATCCCCAGCAGTATCAGCAGAATGTTCCGCAGGGTTATCCCCAGCAGTATCAGCAGAATATTCCGCAGGGCTACCCCCAGCAGTATCAGCAGCCCGTTTTGCAGGAAGTGCCGCAGAATATACCGCAGGACAATGCACAGTATCAGCCTGTTTCACAAGAAGTACCGCAGGACAACGCACAGTATCAGCCTGTTTCGCAGGATATACCGCAGGACTATGCACAGTATCAGCCTGTTTCACAGGATATACCGCAGTACAACACACAATATCAGCCTGTTTCACAGGAAGTACCGCAGGATAATGCACAGTATCAGCCTGTTTCACAGGAAGCTCCGCAGGATATACTGCAGGAAGATGCAAATACAGAAGTTCCTGTTCAGGCGGCTGTGGCACAAGCGGCTCCCGTACAGCAGGCTTCGCCGGCATTCTGTGGCAATTGTGGCACTCCGGTAACTCCGGGTGCGTCATTCTGCCAGAATTGCGGCAATAAACTCAATTGACAATCGTTTAACGGGCTGCTTCAGGCAGCCCGTTTACTTTTTACATTTCATCCGTAACGCCTATGATAATTTTTGTTGTTTTTAACAATAGAAAGATATGCGGCAATGTGCTACAATTACTATCGGTGATGTTATGAAAAAGAAAATCAGCGTCTGCGAAAATTCTATGGTGCTTGTATACATTCTTGCAATGTCCGGAGGATTTATGGACGCATACTCCTATATGTGCAGGGGAGAGGTATTTGCCAACGCCCAGACGGGAAATATTCTTCTTATGGCGGTAAATCTGGCAAAAGGCAATTTTGTTGTCGCACTCAGATATTTTGCTCCTGTAATGGCATTTATAGCAGGCGTTGTGCTTGCACAGACGGTGCATCATATCTTCAAGGGCAGAGCACTCCACAGACGGCAGATAGTTATTCTGTTCGAGGCGGCGGCACTCTTTGCGTCGGCATTTATACCGTATGAGCTTAATATCCTTTGCAACTGTATCATTTCTCTTGCCTGCGGCGCACAGGTAGAAGCATTCAGAAAGATAAGCATAAGAGGCGCATATCCGCAGAGCTACGCCTGCGCCACCACAATGTGTATAGGCAATATGAGAACAGCGGCTTCATCTATATGCGAATATGTCGCTCATAAAAACAGGGACGATCTGAGAAAAGGCTTGCTTCTTTTCAGCATAAACGCAATGTTCGCCATCGGCGCTGTCGCAGGCGATCTGTGCGTGACAGCAATAAATCAGTGGGCTGTGATGATATGCGCCGTGTTTATGACTATGGCGTTCATAATTATCACAATGGAAGAAAAGGAAGAAGAAAAAGATGCCATGTAAAACAGGCATATATAACTTAAGGCACCGCATAAGCGGTGCCTTCAGTCTGTCGATAAACCTTTGTGTTTTCTGAAAATGGGGTCGCAGGGGCGTAGCCCCCGACAGGGTCTAGGGGCGGTAGCCCCAGCAAAATAGCCCCTTCCCACGGGGAAGGGGTTTGGGGTTAGGGATAGAGAATTTGCATTATCTTATAAAATACAGACTTTTTCTACAAACTTAAGGCACCGCATAAGCGGTGCCTTCGTTGTTATTATTGACTTGTTTATCCTCAGTTCTTCTGCATTAAAGCTCTGTAAGGCTCAAGGAATGATTCTACTGTACCATAGTATGTATCACGAAGATTTGTGTAGGATTCGCCGAGCTTGAACGGTCCGCCGAGTACACAGCCCTTACCTTCGCTGTCGCCCTGCTGGAGCATATTTGTAAGGTCGGTTGAGAATCCGAAGCAATCATCAAAGAGGAATGCGAATTTGTCGCTCGTTGTGTCCTTCAGATCGGAATAGATCTGGTACAGATCTTCAGACATTGCCGAGTGCTTTTTTCTCTCTTTGCGTGCTGCACCACAGCTGGGGCATTTTTCTATAGTCTTGTCTGCAGTAGAAACGCCGCATTCGGGGCATTTGGGATAATATAGATGCTCGGCCGTCATTTCAGCCTTTGACTTAGCAATCAGCTCAGGGTCGATTTCGTTAAGACGGCAGATTTCCATATACTTGAGAGCAGCCTTTATGTTCTTTGCACCTGCGGGAACGAGATAACCGAATGTATCGGTGTTGGTGTAGTATTTATCAGCCTTGTCATCTCTGGGTATCGGAACGAATCTTATATCCTGATCCTTAGCTGCAGCCTGTGCTGTTGTCCAGCCCCAGTCAAGACCGAACTCTGCGAACAGCGTCTTTGTATCGGTAAGACAAGTGTCGGGATTTGAGTATTCGGAGTTTACCATACCCTGATTTGCAAGGTCAGCAAGGAAGTCCTGGCATCTCTGGACGTCAGCGTTCTTCATGTTGTTGATGATCTGCTTGTTCGGACCGTCAACATCTATAAGCGTTGTGCCTGTAGAAACTATGAAGGGCATTGCAACGAAGCCTGTGGGCATTACACCGTAGTAATCATCGCCGATGTTGCACCATTCGGTCATTATATCCTTCCATGCCGTCCATGTCCACTTGCCTTCCTTATAAAGCTCCAGCGGGTCTGTCTTGATACCTTCATCGTCAAGAGCAGTCTGGTTGTATATAAGTACAACGCCGGGATTTACACGGTAGGGAAGGTAATAATGCTTTCCGCCGTAGTTGAAGTTTTCAATCATATTCTTCATACCCGACCATGTATCGCTGTCAAAGTCAACATAATCGTCAAGTGAAGTATAAAGGTTGTTTGCTACACCGTGGGGGTATGACTGCCACTCATAGCGTACCATATCGGGAGAGTCGGATGAAGCAACAAGCTGTGCGAGCTTTGTAAAGTATTCCGTTGAGCTTGTCGAAATTGTCTCTACCTTATAACCTGCGTCGTTGAACTTGTCAACGATTTCCTTGTCGTCTGTGTTAAGATCATAGTAACCGAGCCACTTGAGCGTGTCACCGTTTGAGGGTGCTTCTACAATGTTGCCGCCGTTACTGCCGCCGTTTCCGTCGGTAGAAGAATTGTCACCGCTGTTGCTGTTTTCGGTCGTGCTTGAATTGCCCTGCGATGTGCCGGCATCGCTTGCAGAACCGCTTGTGGTCGTTGATCCGTTGCAGGCTGAGAGCATTGATGTTGCCATAGCCGCTGTGATTGCACAAGCGAGAATTCTCTTTGAAAGTTTCATTTCAGTCCTCCTTAAAGTTACTCTTGCGTGTATACGTTTACACCAAGATGATTATAATTATATCTGTCTCTTATACACATCTCCGAGCCCACGAGACCCT
>ENA-OYWN01000665-OYWN01000665.1-human-gut-metagenome-genome-assembly--contig:-NODE-665-length-9559-cov-8.253262_pt1 | contig 9559 bp, 14 predicted proteins | sample MGYA00244172_ERZ653401 | MGnify/ENA primary metagenome ERZ653401 (study PRJEB26926, sample SAMN06164967) | human gut metagenome | biome: ENVO:00009003; feature: ENVO:2100002; material: ENVO:00002003... | reverse complement strand
TCTCGTGGGCTCGGAGATGTGTATAAGAGACAGGCGATAATGTGGCGGTCGTATATGCCGGTGAGATCGTGGAGTACGGAAGCAAAAGGGAAATCTTTAAGAATCCGTCGCATCCGTATACGGCAGGACTTTTCGGCTCTCTGCCGGACGTCAACGCCGATACGGAACGGCTTTCCCCGATCGCGGGTATGCCGCCAGATCCGAGCAATCTGCCGCAGGGCTGTGCATTTGCACCGCGCTGTGAGCGGGCGACAGATGCCTGCCGTAAAGGGACGGTTCCGATGATAGAGGTAGAACCGGGACATACATGCTGTTGCTGTAATCTGAAGCAGGAGGAATAGTGGAATGTCGTTAATTGAAGTACGTAATCTGAAAAAATATTTTAAAGTGCCGACAGGTATAAACCATGCTGTAGATGATGTGTCTTTTACGATTGAAAAGGGAGAGACGCTGGGAGTGGTTGGAGAATCCGGATGCGGAAAAAGTACACTTGGGCGGACGATTATCCATCTGCAGGAAGCAACAGACGGACAGATTTTTCTGGAGACAGAGTTATTCCATTCAGGAATCATGCCTGCTGTAAACCCGGGTATCTCCGTATCACGAGTTGGTGGTGATGCGCAGATCAAGGCAATGAAGAAGGTAGCAGGAACACTGAAACTGATTTATTCCCAGTACCGTGAGCTGCAGAGCTTCGCACAGTTTGGTTCTGATCTGGATGCTGATACAAAGGCACGTCTGGAACAGGGAGCACGTATTGTGGAGGTTCTGAAACAGAACCAGAATGCACCGGTTCCTGTAGAGAAACAGGTTGCGATCCTTTATGCGGTTACAAAGGGTGTTCTGGAATCAGTAAATGTTGAAGACGTAAATATATATGAATCAGGATTATATACCTATCTGGATACAGATGCAGCAGGCGTAGAGGTTATGCAGGAGATCCGCTCAACAGGCAAGCTGGAGCAGAAAACAGAGCAGAAGCTTCGCAGCGTACTGGATGCGTATACAGAGAACTTCCTGAATACAAGACCTGAGAAATAAAGTGATTAGGAGGGTATCGTATGGCTTCGAATATGAAAGCGGTAAAGCTGCGTATTAAGAGTGTACAGAGTACAATGCAGATTACCAAGGCCATGGAGCTTGTAGCATCCTCCAAACTGCGTAAGGCAAAGGAACGTGCAGAGGTATGCCGTCCGTACTTTACAGAACTTCATGAGACATTGAAAGAGATTGCAAGGGAGAATACAGATTTCTCATCCGTTTATGCGAAAGAGTCTTCCAACAATAAAACCTGCTATGTAGTGATCGCAGGTGACAGAGGACTTGCAGGTGGTTATAACACCAATCTTTTTAAATGTCTGGAGGCGTCTGCTGAGGGTAAGGACTACATGGTTCTGCCGGTTGGAAAGAAAGCAGTGGAATATTTCCGTCAGAGAGGGATAGAAGCTCTGACAGAACAGTTTGCAGAGGCAGGAAGTATTTCTGTAGCGGATTGTTTTGAGATGGCAAATATGCTCTGTACAGAATTTCGCAAAGGAACCTTTGGTCATATTGAATTATGTTATACTGTCTTTAATTCCATGCTTTCTCAGCAGCCGGAGGTATTTTCCATGCTTCCTATGACTGATATCAGAGAGGAAAGCGGAGGTAAGATAGAGACGAAGAATCTGATCCTCTATGAACCGGACGGAGAGACAGTATTTGATGCCATTGTTCCGGAATATCTGGCAGGCCTGGTTTATGGCGGTATCTGCGAAAGTACTGCAAGTGAACTGGCAGCCAGACGTATGGCTATGGATGCAGCCACAAGTAATGCGGAAGAGATGATCGATCAGCTCAATCTGTATTACAATAGGGCACGTCAGGCCAGCATCACGCAGGAGATCACGGAGATTGTTGCAGGTGCAGAAGGTCTTTAATATAATTTCCAACAGATAGGAGATTACTAACATGAGTGAAAAACACATTGGCGAGGTAGTGCAGGTTATCGGTCCGGTACTGGATATCCGCTTTGCGCACGATGAACTGCCTCCTCTTCTCAATGCCATAGAGATTGATAATGATGGCGCAAAGCTGGTTGCCGAGGTTGCACAGCAGGTTGGTGATGATGTGGTAAGATGTATTGCCATGAATTCTACTGACGGTCTGGTGCGCGGTGCCAAAGCTCTGGATACAGGCGGTCCCATTTCTGTTCCTGTAGGTGAAGAATGTCTGGGACGAGTATTTAACCTTCTGGGTGACCCGGTAGACAATCTTCCGGCACCGGAGGCAAAGGAACGCTGGTCTATCCATCGTCAGGCTCCTTCTTATGAAGAACAGATGCCTGCAACAGAGATTCTGGAGACAGGAATCAAGGTTGTTGACCTGATCTGTCCTTATGCAAAGGGTGGTAAGATCGGTCTTTTCGGTGGTGCAGGTGTAGGAAAAACAGTTCTTATCATGGAGCTGATCCACAATGTAGCAACTGCACACGGCGGACTTTCCGTATTTACAGGTGTAGGAGAGCGTACACGTGAGGGAAATGACCTTTACAATGAAATGAAAGAAAGTGGAGTTATTGACAAGACTGCTCTGGTTTACGGTCAGATGAACGAGCCGCCTGGAGCACGTATGAGAGTCGGACTTTCCGGACTTACCATGGCGGAATACTTCCGTGATGAGAAGAACCAGGATGTGCTCCTCTTTATTGACAATATTTTCCGTTTTACACAGGCAGGTTCCGAGGTGTCTGCTCTTCTGGGACGTATGCCTTCAGCTGTAGGTTATCAGCCTACACTGGCAACTGAAATGGGTAACCTGCAAGAACGAATTACTTCCACAAGAAAGGGCTCCATCACATCTGTACAGGCTGTATATGTGCCTGCCGATGACCTGACTGACCCGGCTCCTGCAACTACATTCTCACATCTGGATGCAACAACTGTACTTTCCCGTGAGATTTCCAGCCAGGGTATTTATCCGGCTGTTGATCCTCTGGATTCCACAAGCCGTATCCTTTCTCCTGAAATCGTAGGAACAGAGCATTATGAGATTGCCAGATCAGTACAGAGAGTTCTTCAGCGTTACAAAGAGCTTCAGGACATTATTGCCATCATGGGTATGGATGAGTTGTCAGAGGAAGACAAACGTACTGTAAGCCGTGCCCGTAAGGTTCAGAGATTCCTGTCACAGAGCTTCTCTGTAGCAGAACAGTTTACAGGTATGCCTGGCAAATATGTTCCGCTGAAGGAGACGCTGAGAGGATTCAGGATGATCCTTAACGGTGAGTGTGATGACATTCCTGAGAGTTATTTCCTGTTTGTGGGAACCATCGATGAAGTGTTTGAAAAAGCCAAGAATCAGTAAAGGGGGAAATGTCCTATGAGTACTTTCCCGTTGAGAATCGGAACACCGGACGGATTACTCTTTGAAGGCAATGTGGAGCGTGTGATCTGCAGAACTGTCAGCGGTGATCTGGCCATTCTTGCCAGACACTGTAATTACTGTACTGCCCTGGGAATGGGCGAAGCCAGTGTGGTAATGGAAGACGGCAGCAGACGGACCGCAGCCTGTATTGGCGGAATGCTTTCTGTTATGAACGGAAAGTGCCGTGTCCTTGCAACTACTTGGGAGTGGAAAGAGGATATTGATGAGCAGCGCGCACAGGAAGCTAAGAAAAGAGCTGAGGAGATGATTGCCAAAGGTGGTTTGAGTGATCATGATTATAAGATTGTGGAGGCTAAACTGCAGAGGGCGTTGGTGCGTTTGAGTGTGAAGAGCTGAGAAAATAAGAGTTATTAAGATATTGTGTTAAAGATAAAGACTGACAGGAGATCCGGGAGAGGAGACTGTCGGTCTTTTTTTGCTTGTGATATGGTTTTTTGGAGGATATAGTGGGAAGAATCTGAGGAAGAGATTTGAAGGAGGGACGCATAGAAAAATAATTTATTTCATGTGCGGTTTCGGACATTAAGATATTCTAAGCTGATAAAAATCTGCTAAAGGCATGAGAAAAATGCCACAAACTCGCTTCGCTCAGACAGTGTGTCATTTTTCTCATAACGCAGATTTTGACCAGCTAAGAATATCTAAATATCCTGCAAATGCACATGAAATAAATTATTTTTCTATGCTGGTGGTTGGCTCTTTTAAATACACTTTAAGCGAATCAGGTAAGTCCCCTGCGGGGAAACCAAAAGGAAAAAATGATGAATAAAGCCGAATGGCAGTGTATTAAAATTAGGTGGATGTAATTGAAGAAAAAATATGATATCATGTGAGTAACAAATCGTTAAGGAAAGAATCGAAGGTGGTGCAAACGAAAAAGCAGTATGGAGACTTTTCATTAACTGCCCTTTCGTTTGCATCAATTTCGATTTTTTCTGGTTGAACAAAGCGCGTCAACTCTATATGGACTTTTAATTATGACACTCTATTTATAATAGGATAGCGTGTACACATAGAAACACATAGAATTTATAATTCAGTCCTGTATTATGACACCAGAAATAAGCCTCCCTAAGGAAGCTAAAAAAATATACAGTTATGATACGTTAACAGAGCATATGTGGTTTTGGTTTTATAAAATGTGGTTTTGTAGGCAGAGGAATAATCTTACCACCACAGGAAGAACACTTGCATATATCTTTATTATAAAGAAGAAGGATAATGGCAGGTGCATCCATATCTTTCAGCTTGGAAATATATTTTTTGCAACCAAGGATGTTTCTGCATAGGGTAATCTTTTTCTTCTTATTTCTGGATGAAAGAAGACCATAGTGCCTGATACGTACAAAACGTTTTGGAGGAACATGCATTAAAAATCGACGGATAAATTCCTCGCCGGATATGGTGATCTCTTTCCAAAGCCCTTGGTTTTTGTAATCTTTAGCGGAAAAAGTAACTGTAGATTCTGTCATGTCTTTGATACGGTAGTTGCTGATAGCAATCCGGTGGGTGTATTTTCCAAGGTATCTGATGACAGATTCGGCACCGTCAAATGGTTTCTTGCAATAAAGAATCCATTCCTTTGTATAGCAGGTATTTAATAATTCCTTGAAAGTATAGTAGTTTTTGTAAGGTGCAGCCGATCCATGAAATTCAAGCCTGTCATTTTCCCAGAGCTGCTTAAGTTCAGCCATATATTTTCCACGAAATATTTTGGAGATCACCTTAATCGGAAGAAAAAACTCTTTCCCGTTGTCTTTCCAATGATTTTTCACATCCAGCCCTCCACCAAGAACAATCGCATGGATATGAGGATGAAAATTCATGGTGCTTCCCCATGTATGGAGGATACAAATATAGCCGATATCAGTCCCAAGATATTTACTATCAGCAGCAAGTTCACTGAGAGTATCTGAAGCCGCATGATAAAGAGCAGTGTATAAGAATTTCTGGTTGCTGTAGATAATGGGATTAAGTTCTTCTGGAACTGTAAAAACTACATGGAAATAAGGAGCATCTAAGATATCCTCACGCCGTGCATCTACCCATTTTTCTTTTGGAAACTCCTGACACATAGGACAGCATCTGTCACGGCAGGAGTTATAGTGGACTGACATGTAGCCGCAGTCCTCGCATACGCTTACATTCACACCAAAGGCACCGGTTTTGCAATTCATGATGTGATAAGCGGCCTTTCGCTGAGCGAGAGAAATACTATGTGTGGATTCAAAAGATGGATAAAAACGATGAAAAACATCCTGAATCGTACAATCCTTACTCATGATTTACCACCTTCCGGGTTGTCGAACGGGCTGCGGATTCCAAGAAGTGTCTTGTTGCTCACATGAAGGTAAACATCTGTAGAGCGAGGATCAACATGTCCCAGAAGTGACTGGATATATTTTATATCTGTGCCACTTTCGAATAGGTGGCTGGCAAAACTATGACGGCACGCATGAGAGGAAACATGACGGTTAATGCCGGCGAGTTTGGCACTTTTCTTAAAGAACTGGTTAACACTGGCTATATCAAGATATCCACCGGACCAGGAACTTGGGAAAAGGATATCTTTAGGGCGACCACATTTGTACCAATACTCTGTGAGAAGGTCTAAATTTTTTTGAGACAGAATTGTATACCTGTCAATTCTGCCTTTGGTTTCACGAACATGAATTGTCATGTTGGTACGTGAAATGTCATCATAATGAAGATGAACAACCTCTGATACACGTAATCCGGAAGAATACATAGTTGCAATAATCGCTTTATGCTTCAGATTCGGAGTGGCGTCAATGATTGCATTTATTTCATCGCGGGATAGAACAGCAGGAAGATTTCGCTCTCTTTTCATAGCCGGAACAGTGTCATCATCCCAGAGAATCTTCAGCACCTTTTTATATAAGAACTTGATTGCAGACCGATAGTGATTGTGAGTTTCAGGAGACCTTCCTTCCAGACGTTTGGCAGTAAGAAAACTTTCCGCATCTTCAAGTGTAAGATCAGAAACATTTTTTCCAATCCAACGAAGGAAGTAACTGACATCAGAGCAATACAGTTGAATAGTTCTTTCACGCAGGTTACGTTTTTCCGCTTCATTGCGGATGGATTCAAAAATATCTTTATACATAATAAAACCTCCAGAATAAGTAGTGTTAATAATTACATCTACCTATTCGGAGGTGCGTTAGCGTCATAATTCCGATTGCGGAAGAGACTGGAAAATGTTATTCTTATCATAGGCAGTGGAGCTTTCTTAGTTCAGTTGTTTCGTGTGGTAACTTAACAATAACGGATTATGGAAAGTAATTCCACTGCTTTTTTAATAAAAATAAAACTGCGCCACAGCCTTGGCAGGCCATCGCGCAGCGATTTTGTTCAATCGGTATTTAACGAGGAGGTAATGATTATGAGTAGAAATATAAAAGGTGGTTTTTTAACATTAAGTGGTGTTGTTGGTATTGTAGGAATGATAATAGCGGCAATGCAAAATCCGGCAACTGCATGGGTAACGCCACCTGGAAGAATGATTGTAAGTATTTTAGAAAATGGATTATTGATTCCTACGGTTTTATTCCTTGTTCTTTTTATTTATGGATTGTATATTCTCCTAACGGAGAAAAACGATTGAGCAATACCGGTTTGTCGAATTAAGAAAACCGGTATTTGTGGAGGAGGAATTCTGTAATGAGATTTTTTGAAAATACCCGTAAGCCACAAGGCTTCGGCGGAAAATTGATGACGAAGATGATGAACAGCGGTCACGCCAAATTATCGCAATGGGGATTCTCAAATATCTCCGCGAAGTCTGATGCTGAAGTTCTGGACGTCGGCTGTGGCGGCGGAGCAAATATTGCGGTTTGGCTTGATAGATGTAGAAATGGCCACGTGACAGGAATGGATTATTCTGAGGTTAGTGTGGCAGAATCTCAAAAATTGAACGCCCTCGCCATTAAACAAGGGAAATGTAATGTAGTTCAAGGAGATGTATCTGCTATACCCTTTTCTGACGCGACTTTTGATTATGTTTCTGCCTTCGAAACAGTTTACTTTTGGCCAGGATTAGTAAAATGCTTTTCCGAGGTCAACCGTGTGCTGAAAAGCGAAGGCATATTCCTGATTTGTAACGAGAGTGACGGAACGAATGCCGCAGATGAAAAATGGACAAAGATGATCAATGGTATGAAGATTTACACATCTAAACAACTTGTTGCCGCTTTGAAAGAAGCGGGTTTTACAGAGATCAAAACGTATTCAAATGCAAAAAATCATTGGATAAGTATTGTTGCAACGAAATAGCCAAATTCTAGTTTGACGGAGTAATAGATATGAAAATCCGAGAAGTGAATGAGAATAAAAAGCAATTTATAGCATTATTGTTATTAGCTGATGAGCAGGAAAATATGATTGATCACTATCTTGAAAAAGGTACTATGTATGTACTTGAAGATGGTAATGTAAAAGCTGAATGTGTCGTTACTGATGAAGATAATGGAATACTTGAAATTAAAAATATTGCAGTTGATCCTCAGAATCAAGGACAGGGCTATGGGAAAGCATTGATTGACTTCCTTGTAAGTAAATATGCAGATGAATATTCTATTTTGCAGGTTGGAACAGGTGACAGCCCGTTGACCGTACCGTTTTATGAAAAATGCGGATTTGTCCGATCTCACAATATTCCGAATTTCTTTACGGACAATTATGACCACCCAATTTATGAGTGTGGTGTACAGTTAATAGATATGGTATATTTGCAAAGATGTTTATAACTTCTAATTTGGAAGGGGGGACTGCTATGCTGAGAAAGTTGAATTGTTTTTTAAACATCGTTATTGGTTCATTCATAGGAGTTTTCATTGGGTTCGGAATTTATAAGTTCTGGCACTTTAAAACCTATCCAAATTTATATGCCATGCAGTCTGCACCGTGGTACACAGAGTTGCTGTTGGATGGTGCCTTGGTGGCAGTTTTGGTGGTCGTATGTATTATCCTAAAGCTGATTATTTGGAGGAAGTTAAAGCCATAACTTCTTATATGAAAAATTGAGAAATCGTAAAATTTAAGAAAAAGAAATGCACAGTTCTTAGCTTATCGGGAGCTGTGCATTTTTGTAAATAAATACTTTTAATTAGCCGATTACGGCATCCTCTGCTGTAAAATGTTCCAGAGAATTTTCTTTTACCTGAATGCAGATATAAGTAATTCCGGAAATATCGGATGCAAAAAACTGACGCTTTGCAGCAGGTGCGATTTTTAGCCAGTCTCCAGTTGAAAGGCTGATTTCTTCTCCATCAATTATGGCTTTGCCGTTACCTGAAAGAATTCCATAGATTTCTTCATTTTCTTTATGAGAATGAACAAATGGGACATTTGCTCCTGCAGGTAGTTCGTTTAAACTGATTTCTGCACCTGTTAAAGATAACTTTTCATGCAGCTCAATTCGGTTTTCCTTTCCAATAGTTGTTTTTGTGTAATTTGCCATAATAACCTCCATAGTTAATTTGTAGTTTCTGGTTGCTTGGTATTAGTATAGTGTGAGACACATACAAAAACAAGTACGCACCTTTTTGTAACTGTACACTCAAAAATGAATGTGTTACAATAGACTCGGAGGTGAGAATTATGCGAGCAAAAGAAGAATTACCGGAATGCCCAGTTGCAACAGCAGTATCTCTTATCGGAGGAAAATGGAAACTGCTGATTTTGCGTAACTTGAAAGAGCGTCCATGGAGATTCAATGAGCTGCAACGAAGTATAGATGGTATTTCACAAAAGGTTTTGACAGATAGTTTAAGACAAATGATGAGTGATGGGCTGGCATATCGCCACGATTACCATGAGCAGCCACCGAGAGTTGAATACGGCTTAACGGAACTCGGAACAAAAATGCTTCCAATTGTTAATTCACTTGCTGACTTTGGTAACTACTATAAATCAATTATTGAACAGAATTAAGGACGTTAGTATTTGAAAAGCTTGAACAATTCCAGTTTGGAGAATTGAAAAAAAACGGAATTTACCTATTAAGACATATAAACTGTTGACAATAAAGCTCCTATATAGTATGTTTTTAATAAACTACTATATCTGTCTCTTATACACATCTCCGAGCCCACGAGACCCTAAGACATCT
>ENA-OYWN01000664-OYWN01000664.1-human-gut-metagenome-genome-assembly--contig:-NODE-664-length-9562-cov-3.498159_pt1 | contig 9562 bp, 9 predicted proteins | sample MGYA00244172_ERZ653401 | MGnify/ENA primary metagenome ERZ653401 (study PRJEB26926, sample SAMN06164967) | human gut metagenome | biome: ENVO:00009003; feature: ENVO:2100002; material: ENVO:00002003... | reverse complement strand
GATCTACACGCGTAAGATCGTCGGCAGCGTCAGATGTGTATAAGAGACAGGGCGACTACAACGGGGTCGTGACCGGACAGGATCTCTCGGAAGGACGCTCCGGGGCTCAGCTCCTCGCCGATGCCATCGCCGCAGCCCGCAAGGTGGATGCCGTGGTGTTTATCGGCGGCCTGAACAAGGGCGACCATCAGGATTCCGAAGGCGCCGACCGTTTGCAACTCGGGCTGCCTTACGGACAGGATGCCGTGATCGGGGCTTTGGCCGAAGCCAACCCCAACCTTGCCGTGGTGTTCGTCTCGGGCAATGCCGTGGCGATGCCGTGGATCGACCGCGTGCCCGCCGTACTGGAGGCATGGTATTCGGGCTCCGAGGCCGGCAATGCGCTGGCCGACGTATTGTTCGGTGCCGTCAACCCTTCGGGTAAACTGCCCTTCACCTTCCCGGTGCGTCTGGAGGATTGCAGCGCCCACTCCGCCGGGGAGTATCCCGGCGAGGGGCAGGTCGTCTACCGCGACGGGATCTTCGTCGGTTACCGCTGGATCGAGAAGGAGCGGATCGAACCCCTGTTTGCCTTCGGCCACGGCCTGAGCTATACGACGTTCGACATTGCCAACGTGCGGGCGGATCGCACGTCGCTTGCAACGACGGGCAGGCTCCGGGTCTCTGCCGACGTGACCAATACGGGCGGACGTGCCGGCGCCGAAGTCGTGCAGCTTTATATCGGCGACAAACTCTCGTCGCTGCCGCGTCCCGTGAAGGAGCTCAAGGGCTTCGAAAAGGTATACCTCGCGCCTGGCCAGAGCCGAACCGTCACGTTCGAAATCGACCCCGGGATGCTCGCATGTTACGACGATGCGAAAGGTGCCTGGGTCGCAGAGCCCGGTGAATTCACCGCCTATGTCGGCGCCGCGTCGGACGACATCCGCGGAACCGTCGATTTCGTGCTGAAATAATCCCCGCTGCGTGGGCGTCGCGGAACCGGCGCTGCGGAATGAGCGGGTGCGGCGGACAGGCTACGGCCGCTGCCAGCGGTGAGCACCACCCTTGAGGCGGCTCCTACCTTGTGCCCGAAATAGCAACAACCCCCGCAAACTCGATGGTTTGCGGGGGTTGTCGTTGCCGGGCTTTCGCGGCCCTGCGATATCCGCCGCAGCGTGAACTGCGGGGCTCGCCCGTTGCCGGAACCTATCCTTTGATCCCTGTCCAGTAGAGCACATGCCGCCGCAGGGGGTGCCCCTCCGGCAGGGCTGGGTGGTTGAACTGACCCACGCACTCCATGCCGATTTTCTGCATGACCCGCTGCGAGCGCAGGTTGGCGACGGCGGTGAAAGCAATCACCTCCTCGATGCCGAGTTTTGCCGCGAGCGCAAGGCACGCCTGCGCGGCTTCCGGGGCGTAGCCGTTGCCCCAGGCGTCGGCACGCAGCCGCCAGATAACCTCGATCTGGCCGCACAGTCCGTCGAACGTCACGCGGTGCAGCCCCGTGTAGCCGAGCTGCGATCCGTCCGAAATCCTTTCCACGGCGTAAAGCCCGAACCCTTCCGTTTGGAACTCTTCGCGGATATGCCCGAAGAATGCTGCCGACTCTTCCCGGGTCAGCGGGGCGGGGAAATACTCCATCACGCGCGGGTCTGCGTTCATGGCCGCAAACGCGTCGAAATCATCCTCCCTCCATGCACGCAGTACGAGGCGGGATGTCTGTGCCGGAAAAATCATGGTTTTTAATCTTTATCATGTGAATGTTGCGTCTCGAATAGAGGCGGAACCGAGCGCAGACCCTGTACCGTCGTTTTGAGCCTGCCGGGATTTTGCCGTGCCGTCCGGTCGCTGTTTCCCGTTAGCGTCATCTGCCTGCCGTTATCCGGTTACCTACCGTTATCCGGTTACCTACCGTTATTTGGTCGCCGCAGCCGGGCTTTGTCGTCGCTTGCCGGATATTGGCCGGGTAATCCGACCGGGTTTGTATATCTTCCGCCGGCTTTGCCGCTGTTTTTGAGGCCCTGCTGCTTCTCCCCGGCTCCGGCCTTACTCGGCCACCTCTTTTTTCGAGCGCTTGCGGGTGTTGATCGTCAGGTAGCGTTGCAGGGTCTGTTGCAGGCGCACGGGGTCGATGTTGCGGCGGAGCTCCCCGCCCTGCGCGATCGAGATGCCGCCCGTCTCCTCCGAAACGACGATGATGATGGCGTCCGAGATTTCGCTCATGCCGATCGCGGCGCGGTGGCGGGTGCCGTAGGATTTCGGGACGTCGCTCTGCGTCACCGGCAGGATGCACTTTGCGGCCACGATGCGGTCGCCTTCGATCAGTACGGCGCCGTCGTGCAGGGGGGCGTTCTTGAAAAATATGTTTTTTAACAACGACGTCGAAACCTTGGCGTCGAGGGCGATGCCGCCCTCGGCGATCAGCCGCAGGTCGCTCTGCTGGCCGATGACGATCAGCGCACCGGTTTTCGTTTCCGACATTTCGCGGCAGGCCGTGACGATCGGCACTACGTTGGTCTGCACCGTATCGTCGCCCGTCGAGAAGATGCGGGTGATGAAGTTGAAGTGCTTCTGGCGCATCCCGATCACCTGCAGAAACCGCCGCAGTTCGGGCTGGAATACGATGATCAGCGCAATGGCCCCGACCGAGATCAGCTGTCCGAGTATCGTCGACAATAGTTCCATGTTGAGCGTCCGCACCACCACCCACAGCAGGTAGATGGCGATGATCCCCGAGAGGATATAGGGCGCGTTGGTACCTTTGGTCATGCGATAGATCCAGTACATGATCACGGCGACCAGGATGATGTCTATGAAATCGACGAATGTGAACGGAACGAAACCCATTGCTTGTGTGTTGCTGTTAGTTTGCCTGCAAATGTATAAAAAATTACGGACATTCCGCTTTTGCGCTCCGATTATGTCTCCCGGCTGCCCGCCGCCTGCGTACCACCGCCCGTTACTTGGTGTGCCTGCCGTCGCCCGTCGCAGCATGTTGCCTGCTCTGCCGCCCGAAAAAAAAAGCCGCCCCGGATCGGATCGGGACGGCTCGGCGGGGAGGGCAACGCACACTCCCTTATTTCTTGACGGCTTTCTTGTCCGCTGCGTAGAGCTCGTTGACCTTCGCAAGCACGGCGGGCGTGATGTCGAGCGTCGAATCGGCGTCGATCAGTGCCGTGGCGTTGATGATGAGCTTGTATTTCTTGTCGCCGTTGATCTCCTGCACGGCGCGGTGCAACAGATCCTGCGCACGGTTGGTGAACACGTAGTTCTCTTCGTCGAGCGCCTGGGCCTCTTTCTGTGCGGAACTCTGGTATGAAGCCACACGCTTTTCGATGCTCTGCTGCTGGGCCTGTGCATCGTTGGTGGTAATCAGCCCTTTCTGGTATTTTTCCTGCAACTGGGCGGCTTCGGCCTGCAGGTTTTGCTCTTTCTGAGCCCAGCTCTTCTGAGCTTTCTGGGTCTTTTCCTGCAGGGCTGCGCCCTCGTTCAGGAAAAGGTCGCATTGTGCCAGCACGGCTTCAACCTGCACATAAGCGATATCGCTTGATCCGACTTCGCGGGCAACCTCCTCGGCGGTGGCCGTCTCGGTGGTCTTCGTACCGCAGGCTGTCATGGCGCAAGCCGCAACGAGCGCCGTAAAAAGCATTTTTTTCATGTCGTTTTTTATCTGTTTTAGTTAAATATTCGGCTTTTGAACCACAAAGGTAAAAAAAAATCTTTATTTTTGCCCCACGCCTTGTAAATTTTGAATTTCATGTACGAATACATCAGCGGAACGGTCGCCGAGGCGACCCCGGCCTATGCGGTCATCGACGCCGGAGGTGTCGGTTACTACCTCCATATCTCGCTCGAAACATTTTCGGCCGTCGAGCATGCGCAAAACGCCCGTTTATACGTGCACTACATCGTGCGTGAAGATGCCCAGATCCTGTACGGTTTCGCAACGAAAGTCGAACGCGAATTTTTCCGCCATCTGATCAGCGTTTCGGGCGTGGGAGGCAATACGGCGCGCATGATCCTTTCGACCTATTCGCCGCGTGAACTGCAGGGGATCATCACCTCGGGCAATGCCGTGCTGCTCAAAAACGTCAAGGGACTGGGGCTGAAAACCGCCCAGAAAATCATCGTCGAGCTGAGCGGCAAACTCACCGGACTGGCCGAGGGCGATACCCCGGCGATGCCGTCTGCGGGCGGGGAATCGCTCGACGAGGCGCTTTCGGCGCTGGTCATGCTGGGATTCGCCAAGGCCCCCGCCGAGAAGGCCCTGCGCGGCATCTTGCGCGAGAATCCGGCTGTTTCGGTCGAGGATCTGGTGCGGATGGCCTTAAAAATCCTATGAAAAAGCTTTTTTAATCAATAAAAGTGTGAAAATTCCCCCCCCCCACAATTTGGCCGGGCAGATTATTTGCTATACATTTGCGGCATCGTATTTTATACACCGCAATATTTTGTTAAACTTGCATGCTCTGTAAATGGAAGAGGCGCTCCCACTCGGATTTATTATCCTCTTGCTCTGCATCGTCTGTGGTGCCGTCGCCGTAGCGATAGGTATCTACGTGCTGAAGCAGCGGCGGCTCCAGCGGCTCAAAGACCCGCGGAAAGACTATTACCGCTGATGGCAGGAAGGGATTTAGACGGCTTCGGTCGTCTTTTTTTTGTCCCCGGCACGCTAACCGGGGCTTTTTTTGCGTTTCATGCTTTGAAATCGGATTGTTTTTGTAAATTTGCACGATAATACGACGATGAAAAGACTATTTGTCATATGCATATCCGCTGCGCTCGTGTCGCTGGCCGGCTGTTCCGACGACGAGGACGTCCAGCCCGCGCAGAAGGAGAGGATAGTCTCTTTCCTGACCGGGACGCACGCACCCCGGCTCGTCGCCGAGGAGAACCTGGAGGAGGGCAGCAACCAGCCCTACTACACGGTTTCGGGCGATGCCGTATACCGCTACATTACCGACATCTACAATCCCGACCGGGTCAACTGGCCGGAGGTAACCCCGGCCTCGACCGTGAAGATCACGTTCCGCGCCTACGTCTTCACCTATGCGAATATCGTGACGACGGGCTCGGAAAACAACTGGACAGTACCTTATTATACGAACGATGCCGCCCTGAAAAGTTTTCTGGAAGGGCGGGGGCTCAATACCGAGTGGTGGAAGTTCGAGCCGCTGACGGTGGATATGCGGCACCCTGACATAATAAAAGGGCTGGCCGATGCGTTACTTGGTTGCCGCGAGGGCGATGCCGTCGAGGTGTATATGACATACAATATGGCCTATGGCGACGATTATTTCGGCCTTATCCCGAATGAGAGTCCCATAGCCTGGTTTTTTACGGTGGACGCAGTGGATCCGGTCGACGCGGACGCCCCTGTGGAACCGGCGAATTAAAAGTTGAGTAAAATACAAACCGAATATATGAAATTTATCGCTCGTTTTCTGTACGTGCCGCTCGCCGGCCTTCTGGTGCTGACGTCCTGCGCGAAAGACGAAACGGAATCTTACGACAAATTCGAGAACCAGGCGCTCGAGGCATGGATGACCCAGCACCGCAGCGACCTGGTGGAGAACCTCCAGTCCGAAGGGCTGTACTATGTCGACCTGCTCGATGCGGGCGACCTTGCGTCCGATCCGATCAACACCGAGGACATCTGGGTGTCTTTCGATTTTTCGGGGCGCGATTTGAGCGGCAACATCATCCTCACGCGCAATGCCGACGATGCCGTGCTGGCCGGGTCTTTCTCCAAGTATACCCACTATGTGCCTTTCTACCGCTACTGCGGCTCGGAAAACTCAGGACTGATGGAAGGGACGTGGCTGGCCATGCGCCGTACGCTGACGCTCGGCGATACCTATTTCCGGAATAACAAAGACCGGCTGGGCATCACCTCCCCCGAGGTGACGCTGCGCTACGGCTCGAAAATCCGGCTCTACATGCCTTCGTCGGTGGTCGGCAACGGCGTCGAGGGTACGGGCGGATATGAGGGGCAGGAAGGTTATTCGCTCAGTTCCAAACGCCCGTTCATCGTGACCATGGAGATCCGCGACACGGTCAGCAACCCGCTCGAACGCGAGGGTACCGATGTGGATGATTTCTGCGAACTGAACGGCGGCCTGCAGATTTACAGCAAGGGCGACGACGACACGCCCGCCACGGAGGTGCCGGAAGACCCCGAGGATCCCGAACACCCCTACAACGAGACGTCCAAGCGCTGGGTCAGCGCCTGCGACTCGATCCCCCAGGTCTACGTCAACGTGCGCTACAACCCGGCCGAGCCCCGGGATCAGCTCTCCTTCCCTGCGCCCTACCACGTAGGCTACGAGCCCTATGTCAGCGAGGCTTCGGTCAGGGACATCGACATGCAGATCGCCGAGGCGCTCAAAAAGCGTTTCCACGGCGAGGGCGACGATTACCAGAAGTACGAGGGTGTCAAGGCGCTCGAAGCCGACTCGGTGACGCTCGACGGTACGGCCAAAATCTGGTATATCGGCCGTTTCCTCGACGGGTTCATCTTCGACACGAACATCGACGAGGTGAAGAAGATCATCTACGGCGAGGTCGCGCAAAAGGGCACGGCACTCGACTACACCCCGTCGAGCGGCGGGATGATCCAGGCGTTCTACTATACCATTCCCAACCTCAAGTTCGGTCAGTGGGCGGAGCTCATCACCACGTCGACCAACGCCTACGGTTCGTCGGGCAAGAGCGGCTCGTCGAGTTCGTCCACTTCGGGGTCGAGCGGTTATTCGTCGAGCTACCTCGATTATCTCAACTACCTCAATTACGCCAATAGCTACTACGGCAGCGGCGGCTACTACGGGGGGTACTACGGCGGCTATTACGGCAACTACTACGGCGGTTACTACGACAGCATGTACGGCTACGGCTACGACAGTTCCAGCACGGGTACCACCGTGACGACCATCACCACCGAGATCCCGTCGTTCACGCCCCTTATTTTCCAGCTTTACATCGAACCGGAAGATTGATCCGGCTTCGCTGCCGGTGTGGAAAAACCGTCCTTTCGCAATAGAAGGGGCGGTTTTATTTATGTTCCGTTCTTGTTACGTTTTTATTTCACTTTTTAAGGCAGAAATTTTGCAGTTCCGCAAAATTGTATTAACTTAGTGATGCAGAACTTCAACTTAAAATTCAACGGATATGATTATCACATTTAACGAGTTGCGCCGTATCAAGGACAGACTGCCCAGCGGCAGCTCGCAGCGCATTGCAGATGAGTTAGGAATCGATGTAGACACCGTCCGCAACTATTTCGGAGGCAAGCACGAGGCGAAAGAATGCGTGGGTGTCCACTTCGAGTCGGGGCCGGACGGAGGCGTGGTTACGCTGGACGATACGACGATTCTCGACGTTGCGATGCGTATTCTGGGCGAGCAGAAATAAATATTGTATGCCGGCCTTCGGGCCGTGTCGTCGGGCCTGCGGTTGCGCAGGCCTGTTTTTTTTGCCGCCTGACTCCGCTGTCCTGTCTGTCTTCGTTGCATCGCTCTTTGCGCTGTCTTCCTTCCTGTCTTACGTTTTCCTCTTGCCGGCCCGTAGCTCCCTCTGCCCGTAGCTCCCTCTGCCCGTAGCTCTCTCTGCCGGCAGCTCGCCAGCTTTGTCGGTCCGTCCTCCGGCGTCTGTATTCCGTCTGGTTTTTCTTCCGCCATTCCTTACTTCTTCCGCCCGCCGTCCATCGCCGTCCATCCCCTCGCCGCCTGTTGTCCGTCGCCCGTTGCGCCGTCCATCGTCCAGCGCTTGCCGTTTGTTGTCCGTCGCCTGTACCCCGTCGCCCGCCGCCGCACCTCTTTCCGTTGCCGTTCGGTCCGGACCACGGCTTTTGTATCCGCGGAATCCCGGCCTGCATGTCTGCGGGAGCTGCTTGCCGTGTCGTTCCGCAGCGGTTCCGTCGGTCTGCCTTTCCTCGAAAAAGCCTCCGCCTTCCGCAGCTTGGTCGCCGCGCCGTTTCTGACAAAATAACACCTTGCGTCCTGCTTTCCGGGGCGATATTCCCGGCCCGGTCTGCCATTCTGCTGACAATTTGGCAGAGATTGCCGTTTGGTACAACCTTTGTTCAAATTCAGGACGTGACCGGCGCTCCGGACCCGCAGGGCGGAAGAACTCCGGCGGCACGGACAGAAAACGGAAAAAATATAAACAATTAAACTCATATACGATTATGGCAAAGATTATTGGTATCGACTTAGGAACTACTAACTCCTGCGTGGCAGTGATGGAAGGCAGCGAGCCTGTCGTTATTCCCAACTCCGAAGGACACCGCACGACTCCGTCGGTAGTGGCTTTCGCGGCGGACGGCGAGCGCAAGGTGGGCGACCCCGCCAAGCGTCAGGCTATCACCAACCCCAAACGCACGGTCTTCTCGATCAAGCGTTTCATGGGCGAGCGTTACGATCAGGTGGCCTCCGATATCGCACGCGCTCCGTATGAAATCGTCAAGGGCGACAACAATACGCCCCGCGTCGATATCGACGGACGTCAGTACACGCCGCAGGAGATTTCGGCGATTATCCTTCAGAAGATGAAGAAGACTGCCGAGGATTACCTCGGACAGGAGGTTTCGGAAGCCGTCATCACGGTTCCTGCCTACTTCTCCGACTCGCAGCGTCAGGCCACCAAGGAGGCGGGCGAAATCGCAGGTCTGAAGGTGCGCCGTATCATCAACGAGCCGACCGCTGCCGCACTGGCTTACGGCATGGACAAGAAGGACAGCGACATGAAGATCGCCGTGTACGACCTCGGCGGCGGTACGTTCGATATTTCGATCCTCGAACTTGGCGACGGCGTCTTCGAGGTGAAGTCCACCAACGGCGATACGCACCTCGGCGGCGACGACTTCGACCACGTGCTGATCGACTACATGGCCGAGGCGTTCAAGGCCGAGCACCAGATCGACCTGCGTCAGGACCCGATGGCCCTCCAGCGTCTGAAGGAGGCCGCCGAGAAGGCGAAGATCGAGCTCTCGTCCTCGACGACGACGGAGATCAACCTCCCGTATATCATGCCCGTAAACGGCATTCCGCAGCACCTCGTGATGTCGCTCACGCGTGCCAAGTTCGAGCAGCTCTGCGATCACCTGATCCGCAAGACCATCGAACCCTGCAAACTGGCGCTGCGCGACGCGGGTCTCGACGCTTCGCAGATCAACGAGGTGATCCTCGTGGGCGGTTCGACCCGTATTCCCGCGATCCAGAAGATCGTGGAGGAGTTCTTCGGCAGGACGCCCAACAAGAGCGTGAACCCCGACGAAGTGGTGGCCATCGGCGCCGCAATTCAGGGCGGTGTGCTCACGGGCGAGGTCAAGGACGTGCTGCTGCTCGACGTTACGCCGCTGTCGCTGGGTATCGAGACGCTGGGCGGCGTGATGACCAAGCTCATCGACGCCAACACCACCATCCCGACCCGCAAGTCGGAGGTCTTCTCGACGGCTGCCGACAACCAGCCTTCGGTCGAGATCAACGTTTGTCAGGGCGAGCGTCCGCTGGCCCGCGACAACAAGTCGATCGGCCGCTTCCACTTGGACGGCATTCCCGCCGCACCGCGCGGCGTGCCGCAGATC
>ENA-OYWN01000641-OYWN01000641.1-human-gut-metagenome-genome-assembly--contig:-NODE-641-length-9772-cov-4.466502_pt1 | contig 9772 bp, 9 predicted proteins | sample MGYA00244172_ERZ653401 | MGnify/ENA primary metagenome ERZ653401 (study PRJEB26926, sample SAMN06164967) | human gut metagenome | biome: ENVO:00009003; feature: ENVO:2100002; material: ENVO:00002003... | reverse complement strand
GTTCCCGGAGCTGCCGGCAACGCCCTGGCACGACGTCCCGGCCGCGGAGGTCTTCGGCACGGCATCCGTGCTGGTTCCGCAGCAGCCGATATATTCCGCCCGGGCGGAGTCGCTCACCGAAAATCCCGTTTTCCAGGGTTTCGTGCTGTTGCTGGCCGCAACCTATGCCATGCTCCTCTACCGCAATCTGGAGGATGTGCGCCTGCTGCTGACACGTGTTTCGCGCGACAGGGCCACGGGAGAACGCCTGACCGAAGACCCCGGCGGCAGCGGGTTTTCGCGCTTCCTGAATATCGCCACGACGATCGGCATGCTCTTCATGGGGGTCATGGTCGTCAAATACGGGGATTCCCTGATGCCGGGACGCCTAACCGAGCTCCTTCCGCACGGAGCCGTGCTGGCCCTGAGCCTGCTGGCGACGCTTGCCTGTGCGGGGGTGGTGCTCTTCCAGCTGGCAACCGTAAGGATGGCCGGGGCAGTGACGCTTTCGCAGCCCTTCATCTCGCAGGTCGTCCTGCTGAAACGCACCTACTTCACCCTTGCCGTCATCGTCACGTCACCCGTACTCCTGCTCTTCGCCCTCTGTCCCCGGGGTACCGGAGGCGTCTGGTTCTGCATCATTGTCATCGAGTTGATCGTAACGGCTATCTTATACCTCAGGGAGGTGCTGAACCTGTTTATTTCCAAAAAAGTTTCGATTTTGCATTGGATTTTGTACCTTTGCATCGTGGAAGTCTTCCCGGTCAGCCTGTTATGGCTGCTCGTGGCAAGGTGATTCAGTGATTGAAGAACAACGTAAAACTTAGGTCAGCATTGAAAGTTAAAAAAGTATTGGTTTCGCAGCCGAGGCCCGCAGTTATAGAGAAGTCCCCGTTCTACGAATTGTCCGAGAAATACAACGTAGAGATCGCCTATAAACCTTTTATACGTGTCGTGGGCGTATCCCTGAAGGAGTTCCGTGCCCAGCGGGTCGAGATACTGACACATACGGCCGTTATTTTCACGTCGCGCACGACGGTAGACAGCTTTTTCCATATCTGCGAGGAAGCCCGCATCACCGTGCCGGAAACCATGAAATACATCTGCCAGACGGAAGCCGTGGCACTCTACCTGCAAAAATACATCGTTTACCGCAAACGCAAGATTTCGTTCGCCGACGGATCGTTCACGTCATTCATCGAACTGATAATCAAACATAAGGACGAGAAATTCCTGCTGGCGCTGAGCGAGCCCCACAAACCCGAACTTCCCGAGACGCTTGCCAAGCTCAAGCTGGCGGTAGACCCCGTCATTCTGGCACGCACGGTGGCTTCGGAGCTCGAAGACGTACAGCTTGCGGATTACGGACTGCTGGCGCTCTATTCGCCTTCGGACGTCAAGACCCTTGTCGACAAGTTCGGCACCGAAAACCTGCCCGCCGTGGCGGTATTCGGCGAAGGCACGCTGCGCGCCGCCCTTGCGGCAGGCATCACGGTACAAGCCAACGCCCCGACCCCGGTGGCCCCGTCGATGGCCAAAGCCATCGACATCTATCTGCAGAAGGTTCATAAAGGCGAGGAGATAGAACCAGTGGAGTTGGTTACCGATACGGAAAAAGAGGAGTTCATCCGCAGCCAGCAGCACAAACTGGCCAAAAAGAGCCGCACGCGCCGCACTGCCGAACCCCGCAAATAAAATAGCCATGCCCGACTGCTCGCTTCCCCGCACGGAACGGCTCCGTTCGCTCGGTGCCGTGCGCCGCATGTTCGAGAGCGGGGAGAGCGGGTTTATCTTCCCGTTCCGGTACGTCTGGTTCGCCGAGGCCGACGAGATAGCTTCGGTCGAGGTATTGTTCTCCGTGCCCAAGAAATTCCACAAGCGGGCCAACAAACGCAACTTGCTGCGACGCCGTACCAAGGAGGCATACCGGTTGCAGAAACAGACGTTGAAGAACGGCAGCCCGGCGAACCTCGACCTGGCGCTGATCTACTCCTCGAAAGAGGTGCTGCCCTATAAAACCATTCAAAATGCAGTCCGCCGGATTCTGGAAACAGTCGTGGAACACCTTTAAACGCATCTGCGCCCTGCCGCTGATCGCGTTGGTGAAGTTCTACCAGCTCTGCATCTCCCCGTTCACGCCTCCGTCGTGCCGCTTCACGCCGACCTGCTCGCAATATGCCCTCGAAGCACTGCGTAAATACGGGCCGTTGAAGGGGCTGTGGCTGACGCTCCGGCGGCTCGCACGGTGCCATCCGTGGGGAGGCAGCGGTTACGACCCGGTACCCTGAACCCACAGGAAGACAAAGCCCGAAAGGCACAAATGCTGCCCGGGACAATAAAAACATCCGACCTTTCCGGGTCGGATTGTTTTTTCAGACAGCATACGTGCCCCCGCAGGGCGGAAAAACCGGAGGAACCCGCAAAAGGCAGGCACACAGTCCCTCCCGGCCGGTCGCGCGATCAGTAGCACGTCCCGGGGCAATGTTCGGCCGAAGATTCGAATTCGAGCGTCACATGGTGGATCCCCGCCGTTTCCAGCTCCGCTTTGAGCTGTTTCTTGACCGTTTCCATACGGGGCAGCTCTGCCAACACGACATGCGCCGTAAGGGCATTTTCGGTAGTGCTGATCGCCCAGACATGGATGTGGTGCACGGCCTTGACACCCGGCACGGCCTCCATCGTCTTTTCCACCTCGTCGATGCGGATACCCACGGGAACGCCGTCGAGCGACAGACGCAGGCTGTCGCGCGTCAGCGACCAGACCGATGCCACGATCACGGCGGCAACGACAAGCCCGACGACGGGGTCTACGATCGTCCATCCCGTCCACGAGATCACGACACCCGACACCAGCACCCCCACCGACACCAGCGCATCGGCGGCCATATGCAAATAAGCCCCTTTCACGTTCAGGTCTTTGTCCTTATCCTTCATGAAAAGCCAGGCCGTAAAGCCGTTGATTACGACCCCGACGCCGGCCGTCCAGGCAATGGCTCCGCCCTCGACGGGTGCCGGATGCAGCATCCGCCCCACGCTCTCGGCAACGATGACCCCCACGGCGACGAGCAGGATCACGGAGTTGAGCAGCGAAATGAGCACCGTGCTCTTCTTATAACCATATGTATACCGGGGCGTAGCATGGGCCTGCGCAAGGCGGAAAGCCAGCATGGCCAGCAGCAGGCTCGCCACGTCGGAAAGGTTGTGCCCGGCATCGGACAGCAGCCCCATCGACCCGTAATAGAGCCCGACGGCGAATTCGACGACAACGAATGCCACGTTGAGCGCAATGCCGAGGATAAAGGCTTTGTTGAGCGACGTGACCGTATGGTCGTGATGATGGTGTTCGTGTGCCATAACCGTTATATTTCGGCGATCGTATCCCGGATGTCCGAGAGATCGACCAGTTTGTTGACGATGGCGTAGATCGTAAGCCCTGCCGGAGAGTGTATCTGCAACTTGGCCACGATGTTGCGCCGATGTGTGATGACCGTATGGGTCGAAATGCAGAGTGCATCGGCGATCTGCTTGTTGGTCATTCCCTTGACGATGCAGACGACGATCTCGCGTTCGCGGGCGCTCAACGGTTCCTGGCGCTCTTCACGGGGAGCATCGCCGACCGGTTGCATGATCTTTTCGCGCAGCGTCTCGACCGGGTCGTAGACCGAAAGCACGTCGTCATAGGCGTTGAGCGTCGCGGCGTCCGTCACGGACATTTGCAACGCAATGCAGCGCAGGCCCTCGCAACCGGTTTGCACCCTCAGTTGCTGGGGCGTACAAAATCCCAGCGAAGCCGGGTTGACGACCAGCACGTCGGGACGATGGCGCGACAACTGCGCGGTGAGCTGCGAAATATCGGCGATTTCGAGGATATCGACGTCGGGGGCCGGCAGGCGGCGCAACACGGCGATAATGCCACAGCGCAGGATGGCCGAAGGCTCGGCGACGGCGAGTTTCAACGCCTTCATCGACGGCCTCCTTTCTTGGGGACGGGTTGCTTGGGAGGCGTGTCCCCGGGCTGTGCGCCGGACACCCCGCTCCCCGTCCGCTCTTCGAGCCGCTTGATCGCCGGGATGAACAGACGGTCTTCGATATCGTTGTGCGACGCAAGGTCGCGTTCGCAGGTGAAGATGTCAAAAAGCACGCCGTTCAGCTCGTTGGTACTGCCCGAAGGGTAATAACGGATGATGATCCGCTTCAGTTCGGCGAGTTTCGCCTCGACCTGGTCGTGGTGCCGGCGGAATATGTCGATCGAATAGCCTTCGGGATGCTCCCCCCGGAGCAGCCCTTCGACATAGGGGAAAACTTTCTGTTCCTCATAGTCCATGTGCTTGTGCACTTCGGCGACGTACTCGTCGAAGAACCGCAGGATGGCGAAAGCCACGTCGTTATGGCTGCAATCGATCGCCTCGATCAGCTTGCGGCGGATGGCCGGAAGCCGAAAATCGAGGAAATAGTTATGCGAGTTGCGCAGGTAGCTGACAAGCGCGGCCACGGAGATCGTCTCCGGATCGGGGGCCTTGTCGTCGGCATGCATATTCACCACAGCCAGAAAAGTCGCCGTATCGACCCCGCTGTCGAGGCAGACCTCGCCGATGGTCTTGTCGCCGAAACCCAGTGCGATACCGAAGCGGCTCATGATAAGCAGCACGGGGTAGCGGTCGCAAACCAGGTCGCACATGCGGTCGTCGGAATTGTATCGTCCTATTCTATACATAGTATGCTCAATATCTGCAAAAATAACGAATTACCGCACCCCACGCAATACCTAAATCCAGGTATTTATCCCGGAATCAGCGGTTTCCGATGTCGACATAGGTCGTCTGGAGCATCGTGCGGCCGATGTCCAGCAGGCCGGGTGCCGTCTCGCTGACAGCCTTACCGCTCGTAGCGTCCCACACGGCCTCACCCGAGGCATCGACCACGCCGAAACCGTCGTTAAACGTATAGTACGCGAATTTACGGGGGGGGGTCGGGGCGAAAATATCCTTGCTGTAATCGAAATCCGAGTGGTCGATCCCCAGCTGTCCGAGGATCGTGGCGCAGATGTCGATCTGCGAAGCGTAGGTATCGACCACACGCGGTGCAGCGACGGCACCGCCCAGCCAGATCATCGGGATACGGTGGCGCAGCGGCTCGTTATAGGAGAGGCTCCGCGGCCACGGATAGCCGTGGTCGGCGACCAGCACCAGAAGCAGGTTGTCCCATGCCGGCGAAGCCTTCAGTTTGTCGACCATACGGCCGACGCACTCGTCGGAAAAGGCGAAGGCGTTGAGTTCCTTGTCATCGAACTTCGAGAACGGCACGTCGAACGGGCGATGGCTGCTCAATGTCAGCATGCCGGCCAGGAACGGCTCGCCCTTCCCGCTCAGGGCGATCACGCGGTCGGCGAACCAATCGCACATCACCGCGTCGTCATAGCCCCAGTCGGCCGGCGGGGTATCGAAGCGCAGGTCTTTCTGCCACGTAAGCTGCTGCCAGCCCGTAGCGTACATGTACGACGCCTGGTCGGTGAAGTTCAGATCGCCGCCATAGGAGAAGCCGGTGGCATATCCTGCGCCGGAGAGCGAACGGGCCAGCGAGGGCAGGTTACGGCTCTTGGCCGGGAGCTTCATGATCGACATGCGGGTCTGGGCAGGGAATCCGCTCAGGATAGCCACCTCGCCCCGGTCGGTGCGGAACGAGTTGGCGAAGAAATTTTCGAACCAGATGCCTTCGCCCTTCAGGCGCTGCATGTTGGGCATGACGGGCAGACCGCCGACATCGGCATCCATGACCGTACGGGCGAAACTTTCGAGAATAACCACCACGACATTGGGGCGCGAGGTCGTCAGCACCCGCTCGGGAGCAGCGGCGGAAGGGTCGTTCCCGCGCAAGCGGGCAAACCGTTCCTCGCGTCCGGCCTCGTCGAAGAAGGGGTATTCGGCGGCATAGTCGGTATGGTCGCCGAGGCTCGTAAGGAACGAAAAGACCGGGTTGGTCGCCGCATGGTTCAGAAACATGTTCGCACTGAAATAGGCCTTTGACACATTGGCGACAGAAGCCCCCAGCCCGCCGCGGATGGCGAGGAAATCGCACCCGGCGAGCAGCAGCAGGACAAGGCTCCACGGCAGCGCCGCACCCCGGCGGAGCGGCTCCCCGTCGAACAGGCGGCAGACGAGGCGGTAGACCCAGACCATGAGCGCCGCGTAGGCGACGGCCAGCAGGGTCTGGCGCACCCCGAGCCAGAAATCGACGCTCGCCATAGCCTCCTCGGGGTCGGTAAGGTAAATCAGGATCGTCGCATCGAGGCGGAAACCCCAATGCTGGTATAACTCGACATCGACGGCGAAGATGACCGCCGTGACGGTTGCGACTAACACGAAATAGCCTGTCAGCACCCGCCGCCATATTCTCCCGGGCAGCCGCACCCACAGCGACACAAGGGCCAGCAACAGCGGCAGTGCGGTGACATACCCGGCGACGGTGCTGTCGAGCGTCAGCCCGTGCCACACGACGCCCAGCCATTCACCGACGGAAGCCTGCGCGGCATCGGCCGCATAGTAGGCCAGGAAAACGGGTTTCTGGACGGCCATCAGCAGAACGGTCGCACAGAACACCGCTAAAACAAAAGCTATCTTCTTCTTTACCATGCGCACATCTTAAATTGGCGGTCATACCTTTCGAAGTACCGGAAATTTCCGCCCCGGATTTTCGAATCAGACCGCGTCATTCGCAGCCTGCGGCTACGTTGACAGGTCAGCCCCTAAATCCCCGGCTCGGAAGAAATTCCGGCCGCGCCGGCCGACAAAACCGGGAAAGTGGCTGACGGGCATCGGCGCCGGGTGCTCCCGGCGCAAGGTGCCGGGCTCAGACCTTCTCGCCGTAGGCCAGGTCACCGGCATCGCCGATACCTGGGACGATATAGCAGCGCGAAGTCAACTCCTCGTCGACGGCGGCCGCCCAGATCGTGGTGGTTTTGCGCGGCATATTCTTCTGCACGTAGTCGATCCCCTGTTCGCTGGCAATCACAGCCGCAACGTGCGTATATTTGGGCGTACCACCCTTCTCGCACAAGGCCTTATAGGCCAGCACGAGCGAAGAGCCCGTGGCGAGCATCGGATCGACCAGCAACAAGACCTTGCCTTCGAGGTCGCCGCACGAGATATACTCGACCTTGACCGTAAACTTGCCGTCTTTCGTACTTTTACGGTAGGCCGAGACAAAGGCGTTCTCGGCATCGTCGAAATAGTTCAGGAATCCCTGATGGTAAGGCAGCCCGGCCCGCAGGATCGTCGCCACGACGACCTGGTCGTCGATCAGCCCGACCTCCGCTTCGCCCAGAGGCGTCTCGACGATACGGGGCGAATAGGCGAGCTCCTTCGAAATCTCATAGGCCGTGATCTCCCCGATACGCTCCAGGTTACGGCGGAAGCGCATCGAATCCTTCTGCACCGACTTATCGCGGATCTGTGCGATGAACTTGTTGAGGACAGTGTCCTGTTTACTCAAAATATGCAGGGTCATAGGTATGAAGTTTGGTTGTCAATAGAGGAAGTTGTTGAAGGGGTAACGCCCGGCATGGATCTCGCGTACCATCCCGTAGAGATCCGAACGGAATTTCTCGATGTTGGTCTTGGCGAGCGCCGAAAGGAAAATGCAGGGGGTATTGGCCCGGGCGATCCAGCTCTTTTTCAGGTCGTCGAGCGACAGGTTCTCGCGCGTGGCGGGCGTGAGGTCGTCGTCGTCCTTCCTGACATAGGTATAGGCATCGACCTTGTTGAAGACCAGGTAAACGGGTTTGTCGCCCGCGCCGATATCCTGCAGGGTCTGCTTCACCACGTCGATCTGCTCTTCGAACTGCGGATGCGAGATGTCGACCACATGCACCAGCAGGTCGGCTTCGCGCACCTCGTCGAGCGTCGATTTGAACGACTCGATCAGCTCGGTGGGAAGTTTGCGGATGAATCCCACGGTATCGGACAGCAGGAACGGGAGGTTGTCGAAAACCACCTTGCGCACCGTCGTGTCGAGTGTTGCAAAGAGTTTGTTCTCGGCAAACACCTCGCTTTTGGAGATCAGGTTCATCAACGTGGACTTGCCCACGTTGGTATAGCCTACCAGCGCCACACGCACCATCGAACCGCGGTTCGAGCGCTGCACGGCCATCTGACGGTCGATTTTCTGCAAATCCTCCTTGAGTTTGGAGATCCGGTTACGGATGATACGGCGGTCGGTCTCGATCTCGCGCTCACCGGCACCGCCGCGGGTACCGGTACCGCCGCGCTGCCGTTCGAGGTGAGTCCACATGCCCGAAAGGCGGGGCAGCATATATTCGTAGTTGGCCAGCTGCACCTGCGTCTTGGCATAGGCCGTCTGCGCCCGCGACATGAAAATATCGAGGATCAGGCGCGTACGGTCGAGGATGCGGCAGGGCATGGCCTTTTCGATATTGCGCGTCTGCGACGGGGAGAGCTCGTCGTCGAAAATCACCACGTCGATCTGCTGCTCCCGGCAGTAACCGGCGATCTCTTCCAACTTGCCCGGGCCGACGTATATGCGGGCCGAAGGCTGCGGCAGCCGCTGCGTAAAGCGTTTCACACTCACGATATCGGCCGTTTCGGCCAGGAATTCGAGTTCGTCGAGGAACTCTTCGGCCTGCCGCGGATCCTGGTTGTCGCGGATAACGGCGACCATCACGGCGCGCTCTCTGCAATTGGGAACGGCCTCGGAGTTCGGGGTTATATTCTTATTCTCAGTCAAAGTCGTACACTTAATTTTAAACAGTCACATCGTGCCGCAACATGCGGCAGGGAAGGTGCTCCCTGCGGGGAGCAAACATTATGCTACAAAAAGGGTATCCTGCTTTCGGCGGATACCCTATTTATTAAATTGTCATGCAGAACATTCTCAACTCAAACCACATACGTCCGGTCAGTTCTGTACGCGGAAATCGACCGGGAGCGTGTATTTGACACGCACAGCCTGGTTACGCTGCTTGCCGGGGCTCCATTTCGGCGACTTGTTCAGCACGCGGATGGCTTCTTCGGAAAGCGACCGGTCGGGCGACTGCAACACCTCGATATTGGTCAAGCGACCGTCCTTGTCAATTACAAACGAAAGAACGACACGGCCCTGAATCCGGTTCTCAAGGGCAACCTGCGGGAACTTGACATTCTGCATCACCCACGCCCGGAACGTATTGAGGTCTCCATCCTGGAACGATGGCATCGTCTCGGCAGTAATGAAAATCGTGTCGTCCGCGAAATCCTCGTCCTTGGCCGGCGGCACAATTTCGACAATCGCATCCGGATCGAACTCCTCGAAGGTGAGATCCGTCTGCACGAACCGGTGATTGGGAATGACTTCGATCAACTGGGAAAGAGCCTTTATCTCGACCTTCTGGGGTTTCTGTTTGGGCGAGTCGGTCGTGACCGGGACAATATCGACATCGACGGGCATAACATTCACTGCGACTTTCTGGATCCTGTACTCGTCCGGCGTATAGGTAAATGCGACAATGACCAGGGACAATGCCACGACCAAACCAATCTCCAATAAAAGGCCTCTCTTATTCCTAAGATCTGCCTTGAATGATTTTTTAATCTCCATATCAATCAGAATTAGGTGGTTAGTACGCGAATCCAGTGCAGCGTATGTATCGTCGGATTCCGGGTCGCTGCCGCCGGATGCACCGTTGAGGTTGGTAACACTTTCTATATATTCGTAATTTTTCACGAGGCTGTTTATATCGCCCGCTGCGTAATCATTGAGTGCAGCACCTGTCTCTTATACACATCTGACGCTGCCGACGATC
>ENA-OYWN01000632-OYWN01000632.1-human-gut-metagenome-genome-assembly--contig:-NODE-632-length-9823-cov-4.572277_pt1 | contig 9823 bp, 10 predicted proteins | sample MGYA00244172_ERZ653401 | MGnify/ENA primary metagenome ERZ653401 (study PRJEB26926, sample SAMN06164967) | human gut metagenome | biome: ENVO:00009003; feature: ENVO:2100002; material: ENVO:00002003... | reverse complement strand
CTACACGCGTAAGATCGTCGGCAGCGTCAGATGTGTATAAGAGACAGCTTTTGTATACTGCATTGAAAAGGCTCTGCTCGAGCTGATACAGGATATAATCAGCGTGGATATTTATACAATAGATAAAGATGCTGTTGTGAATATGGCTTTTGACGGTGTATATTTTGACGAATTCACAGAAGCGTTCAAGGTCATTGACAAAAAGTATGAAAAGATACTTACCGATCTTAACGATGCCGAATATGCAAGAGAACTGAGAAAAGAGAGCAGACCTCGCTGGCAGTCGGCTACATTCGGCGGAAATGCCATAAACGCCTGGTCAAATCAGCTTGATGCAACGGCAATGAATATCACCGAAGGTATAGCGTACAGCCTTGTTAATGCGGTCGGAAATATGATGAGCCGCAGCTATGCACGTTCACAGATAAAGGAACTTTTTAACACAATGAGTCTTCGTCAGGATATGGTGAACAGTGTTTATGATTCCTGCTTTAATCTGCATTTATTACTGCTTGATATAGTAGAGAAGAACACCGCAATAAAGTTTGACGGTACTGTGAGTGCGGCTGATACGCAGAAAGCACAGGCTATGTTCAACAATATGATGTCTATAAGTCTTCCCCCAGAAAAGAGAGATGCTTTTATCGTGCAGATATTCGAGCTTGATCCTTACGAGGACAGTTTCTATTCAAAGCTGATTGATACAATGGGCGATGAGGATGACTCCATAGGGAAATTCTCCGAATTTTTCGGCGTGAATATATTCGACATCAAGAACGATATTCTTGCTCGCTTTGTAAACGATAATATCGGTGAAACCGAAGAAGATGCTGTGAAGTGCAAGGGACTTATGGAGGAGTATGCCGCAAAGATAGGGCTCAGTACCGTACAGATTGTACAGGCAAGGAATATAGTGGAAGAACGTCTTAAATATTTCAACGACCTTTATTGCACCGTAGACGGCGTTCTTATGGACTCAAGAGCGGAAGCAGACCTTGCAAGAGAAGAACTCCCGCAGATTACGGCGATATTTGAAACGGTTACAAAGCCGACCGACAAGTCTGACCTTGATTATGAAAACGACCTTATCGAAAAGAGAAAGCAGATAGATTCGTTCAAAACAAAAGTTAAGGATAAATATCTTGAAAGTATAGACGCATTGCTTTCCGATTTCGACAGGCTTTTCAGAAAAGAGGGAAAATTCGACCGTAGCCTGACGAGAGAAGAAGCGGGGGCAATAAGAGCCTTTGAATATGTAAAGGGCATGAGAATAACATCTTTTGAAGAACGTGACAACGCTGTTAAGATGCTGACCGAGCGTTTGTCGCATCTCGGTATAACCGAGGCACAGGCGGAAAACGCTTACGCTTATCTGGACGAGGTCGAAAAGAACCTTTGCGTAATTGACGGAATACAGTTTGCGAACAGGGAAGAGGCTTTAAAGGCTACCGCAGAGCTTAACGAGATAACGGCAATAGTAAATGCCGTGCCGAAGCCTGACAAGAACAGCGTTCTTCCTTATGAGAAAATGCTTGATGAAACAAAGGCAAAGCTGGAATCTTATGAAACAGACGTAAAAAACAAGTATATCGGAATTATCGAGCAATACAAGGCAAAGTTCGACACAACATTCCGTACGGTAGGATTTACGGTGTATGAAACAAGAAAAGAAGCGGCGGCACAAAGAGCACTGAATTTTGCAAAGAGCGTGATTCCCAAGGGTTACACCGAGCAGGATCTGATTGATGCAAGGCAGAAGGTCGATGAATTTCTGTTAACGGTCGGAATAACCTTTGAGGAAGCAGAGCAGGTTAGTGAGCTATTCAGACAATGCTATCTCAATGTCAATACCGTTGACGGAATTGCTTTCAACAGCAAGGAAGAAGCAGAAGCGGCAAGAGCCGAGCTTGCGGAGATTACCGCTATAATGAGCGATGTACCGAAACCGAATCCCGATCTTCTTCTCGATTATGAGCAGAAGCTGTTCGATGTAAAGGCAAAACTCGAAAGCTACAAGACGCCAGTAAAGGATAAGTATATTGCGATTATTGACGATTATATAACAAAGTTTGATACGACCTTCAAGACGACAGGAGCATTTTCAAAGGCTGAAACACGTCAGCAGGCGGCGCAGATAAGAGCATTGAAGCTGGTAAAATCCATAGCCCCGACCGGTTGCACCTATGATGACGTTGACAAGGCGATAAAGGCGCTTGATGACACGTTGCCGAAGCTTGGTATAGACAAGACACTCGCAACCGATGCGACAGATTACATACAGGCACAGGAGGACAAGCTGAATACGGTTGACGGAGTGGTTCTGCCTGACAGGGAGAATGCCGCCCTCGCCAAAAAGGAGCTTGAGGAGATACAGAATATAATGTTCAAGGTCGCACCTCCGCAAAATGAGCCTTTACTGAGCTATGAAAGAAACTTGCTTGAAATCGAGGATAAGCTGTCACAGCTCAGGACTCTCGTAAAGGATAAGTATATAGGTATTATCAAAAAGCATCTGGTGGATTTTGACGAAAAGTTCAGAAAGGTATCACTTATCAAAACCGCCGCAACAAGAGAAGAAGCGGCAAAGGAAAGGGCTCTTAAATTCGTGAAGAGCAAGACTTACAACACAGTAACCGATGTCAATAATGTAAGGAACGAACTTGCAGAGCTTCTTCCCGAACTCGGCATAACATCAGAGCAGGCGACCGAAGCAAATGAATATCTCACAAATACCGAAAATAAGCTGAACGGAACTGCACCGCAATCAAAGCTGAAAGGCGTTTTCGGTATGTTCAAGAAGTAATACAGCATAAAAGTAAACCGACATATAAAATTATCCCGCACCTCAGAGTGCGGGATAATTTTTATGCGTTTTCAGTCATTTCTTGAGCATTTTTCCGCATCAATGGCAAGAACAAGCATCAATACATACAATGCGTCCTGTGGGTCTTGCACGTCAAGCACATAGGTATCTGTCCAGTTCCAGATTTCTTTGGATACACAAGCTATGTAACGACCGGTACAGTCACGGATGTTATAATCCCACTCAAGCCAGTCGCCGTCAATATTCCAGCCGTTATAATCGATGTTGAATCTGGGTCTTATGAATGTAAACTCTTTGCTGATGCAGCCGACATAACGAGAGTCGACATACATCTCAAACTTCGGAAGCCAGGTAAACACCTTTTCCTTAATGTATCCGACCTCTTTTCCGCAGGAGTTATAAATACGGAGCAGGTGTCCCCATGCAAGCTCACCTTTTACAACGAACGCAGTATTTCCGGCTTCATCATAAATGTCGTAGCTGTCAAACCACGAGAATAATCTTTGTTTGAATAAAAGTTTCATTTATTACTTTCTCCTTGATGCGTGAAAATACATATTATCTGCCATTAAATCTTTAGCCGGAATAATTCCGGTTTTCAAGTTCAGTATAGCATATCGGGATTTAAAAGTCAAAGGTGATTATATTATAATTACGGCGGTGTCAGGACAGTACTGTCAGGTACGGAAAATGTGGGATAATTTTTATGCGTTTTGTACTACCGTACATAAAAAATTCCACACTCATATATATGAGCGTGGAAAAAATGGTGGAGCGGGTGTCATCAAGGATGAACAACCCTCCGTTTCGGTATTTTCGCCCTCAAAAGCTTCCTCAATATCATCAAGCGGGATATTGTCAATGCTCAACGGCTTCTTGCTGGCGTTGATGATGAGGGTAAAGTGATCGTCATACAGGTAGATGGACTGAACAAAGATGTTGATGATGGCTCGGCGCTTATTCACATCGTCGGCGGGCATTTCGCACACATAATCAAGAAAGGCTAAAATCTGCGCTTCGGATAGGCAGATTTTCTTGTTGTTCTCAATAGCAAGCTGAGTTTCCAATTCCTCTTTTTCTGCTTGTCGTTTATGCAGACGCTCAGTCAGCATATCAACCGATTGTCCTTGTTCAATACCTTTCCAAAGGTTTTCAATGGCAGCATCGACTTCCTTAATGGCTTTCTTGATTTCACGCACCGATATATTGTCGGGACTCTTGTTACATTCCTCTGCAACACGCTTTGCAATATATCGGATTTTATCATCAGTAAGCATTTTGAGGCATTCGCTGACAACACGGTCTTCGATATATTGCTTGCCGATAATCTTCTTATCGCATTTCTTTTTGCGTGCCTTTTTGCACATATAATAGTGATACTGCCTGCCGGTCTTGCTGGTGCCGCCGTAGCCCACCATCATTTCCTTGCAGTGCCCGCAGAACAGCTTTGTAGTCAGCAGGTATTCGCTCTCGCCGTGAGTTCGAGCCGGCGCATTTTTGTTTTTGTTCATCATCGATTGCACCCGGTAAAATAGGTCATCATCCAGAATGCGAGGCATCCCGCCGGGTGTTTCCTTTCCTTTGTAAAGATAGACGCCGATATAACGCTTGTTGCTGAGCAGGTGACTGAGACTGTTGGGACTGAATTCCTTGCCGAGGGAGGTCTTGACCCTGCGCCGTTTCAGATCCCGGATGATCTCCGCTTTCGTCTCGCCGCTGGCGTAGCGCTCATAAATCTCACGGACAACGGCGGCTTCCTCATCATCCACATAGAACCGCCGCTCGGCATCGACCTTGAAGCCCAGGCCGGGGTTGCTGCCGTTAGACAGGCACTTTTCGGCATTGATGGCCATGCCTCGATGGATCTTCTGAGAAAGCTCCACGGAGTAGTATTCCGCCATACTTTCCAGAACGCCCTCCACCAAGATGCCGGAAGCGTCGTTCGCAATATTCTCTTTGGCAGACAGCACCCGGACACCGTTCTTTTTCAGCTTTGCCTTATTGATGGCACTGTCGTACCGATTCCGGGCAAAGCGGTCCAGCTGATACACCAAAACGCCCTCAAAGGTGTGCTTGTCGCTGTCGGAGATCATCCGCTGAAATTCGGCACGGTTGTCCGTGGTGCCACTGATGGCCCGGTCGATATATTCTCCGACAACAGTATAATGATTCGACTCCGCATATTCATAGCACACCTTGAGCTGTCCCTCAATGGACTGCTCAGTCTGGCTGTGGCTGGAAAAGCGGGCGTATATTACAACATTCATCTGTGAGCCTCCAATTCTTTCTATACATAATTATAATTCTCCTTTATTTGCTGTCGAATGTGCGAAAACTCAGACGCCCGATGCAGTTGCATCAGGTGTCCGTTCATCATATTCAGGGTGTTTGGTAAGCCATTTTTCAAAGTAAGCTTTGCCCTCGTCACTATCATAGAACTTCCTAATCTCTGGCGCTAATGCCTTTGCAAAAGAAGTGAGCAGTTCTTCGGGTAACTCTACCTTGGTATAATCAATCCTTGTATATTTCTTCATAGGCTCACCTCATCGTTCTCGGTCACGCTGTCAAATCAGATAGCGGCGGTAATGCTCGCAAGCTTTCATAACAAAGTCTTCTGCCTGCTTTGTATTGGCGTTAGGGACATATTTGCGAATGCGCTCCATCGGCACCTTGAACATTTCACGCTGATTTGCTTTTTCCTCGCTCATAACGGTGGCAATAACTTCGGGTGTCAAGCCTTCCTCCCCACTCATCTTCTTAAAACGGCAAGCCTGAGAGAGCGACGGAGTGCAATCATTCAGCTCCATCTGTTCCAAAAGGTCGTACTGTTCTTGTTCGTTAAGATACGAAAGCTCAACGGCGGGAGTAAAAGCGATACGCCCGTCATCCACATATTGCAGGATTTCGGGAATAAGGTTGGTAAGACGGATATAGCGTTTAATAGTATCTTTGCTTGTACCCGCATCCTCTGCAATTTGTTCGGTTGCTAACTTCGGTGCAACTTGCACCGAAGTTAAATCTGTACGATATCCTTTGTGTGCCAATGCCTCCGCTTTCATCTTGTAAGCAAAGGCTTTTTCAGAGGGCAGAATGTGCTCTCGATGCAGGTTGCTGTCCACAAGCACGATTGCCGCCGCATCACGGTCAAGGGAAACAACTAAGGCAGGGACTTCTGTGATCCCTGCCTTTCTGCTTGCCATAACCCGTCTGTGACCGGATATGATCTCATATTCATCTGCGGTGTTTTCAAGTGGTCGGACTATAATGGGAGATACAACGCCGTGCATCTTAATACTTTCTGCAAGGGCATCCATTTCTTCGTTGTCCTGTACCTTGTATGGGTGGTTTTCAAAGGGGTGTAATTTCTCGATAGAGATATTTTTCTTAGTATTTTTCATCGTTCATAACCTCGTTCTTTCTTAATAATTAAACCGTTGTGTTTCAGTTCGATATTGCGCTCGGCATCAAGCAGTTCGTGAATTTTGGGAATATGCTCCTCAATGCGCAGGGCGACTTTTAATTTCTTTCGCAAGGGAGTAATTCTTGCGGTGATCTTCTTTGCCTGCTCCTTCAGGGCGGCATCTTCTTCGGGCGTTTTCACTCGGCGCAGTTTTAGCCGCAGGGCATACCGTTCTTGTTCCAAAGCAGAGATACAGGCGGATAAGTTCTCTTGAAATGACAAAAGCTCCTTCGGCGACTCAATATGGTTGTCGCAAAGGAGCTTGTATTCCTCGATATATTTATCTAACTTTTGTACCTCTGCCCGCATCATCGGTGAGAGAGGGCGGTTGTCCGCTTCTTGGATATTGCTGCCCGTGCAGAGTTTTAAGATTTCAATAAACAGTTCAAATAATAACTGTACTGTATCTTTCCGCCGTGCCTGCCGTAGTTGGTATTCAAAGTTAAGCAGCGGCGCACGTTTCCATTTGGGTGTTATAAGCACATACAGTTCGGGCAGGCGTTGGTTGGCAACGAGCTTTTGCCGCATTGCCTCCCGTGAGTATTTTTCACCAAGACCTGAAATGCGCACCGCCCGTTTCCATCCGTCTGCTATAACGGAGGGGTGTTCATAGCGGAAATCACGCTCAAATCTGTACCCTAGGCATTTAAGGTAATATTCAAATTCCTTAAAGGTACAGCATTTGGAAAGTGCTTCGTCCACGTCACGCCGTAACATATCCCGATGAGTGAGCTTGCCGGAGTTGCGTATCCAATACGCTTTTTTATTGCCGTAAAAATGCGTAAAGGGTATTACGGACTTTCCGTGTTCCTTGCAGACCGCATCGGAGATCTGCCGAAGCTCCACGTGGTCACAGATATGATTTTCAAACTTTCTGCCCGTCTTAAAAGAAACGGAATTTATCACGAAATGATTGTGAATGTTATCCGTGTTAAGATGGGTGGTAACAACTACTTCGTAATTTGCCCCCCACATCCGCTTTGCCGTTTCCACACCGATACGGTGCGCTTCGGCGGGAGCGACTTCATCTGCTACAAAACTCTGATACCCGTGATAAGCAACGTTGCCGCCGAGCTTCCCATACCGCCGCTTTGTTGCCATCATACATTGGTAGGCTCTTTGCTTCGGGCAGTTGATACCCGACACATACATTGTTTGGTCGGTCTTTTGGTCGTTCTCCACGTAACGGAGTGCCGCCCACAAGTCCTCGTCCAAGAACTTCTTATTTGTGGTTTTATCGGGGTTCTCCGCATAGTCGATTACTTCCTTTAATCGGGACTTGACGGGCCAGAAGCCTGTGCTTGCCATTGTGCCACCTCCCGTATGATTTCTTTCTTACTCTGCTTTGGCGCATCTGTGATTTCGGCATAAATATCGTCAAAGAGTTTCAGTGCCGCCGCTTCGGTTTCGGGAGATAACTCACGGTTGAGCAGTTCGCTTATTTTCTCGTTAAAAACATAAAATGCATCGGGAACAACTGCTTTCACAGTGTATCCCAATGCCCGTTTACGGAGATATTCAGCGACAGGGATGCCGCAGCTCTCGGCGAGTTCGGTGATCTTCTTTTTCTCCTGCGGAGATACCCGAAGATATAACCGACACGGCTTTTCTTTTGGATTTCTATTCATATACATACCTTCTTTCTGTAATCGGGGTATTAGGGGTGTCCCCTAAATATGAACAGTAGGCGGAAACGCTTACTGTTTATTTGGAACTTGCCGTACAAGTTCCCTGCTTGTTACGGTGTAAGACACACGCCAATTGGCGTATGCCTTCCATTCTCCGTGATTTGAACCGTGAGGGAGCGACCTCATACCGTTCTTATCACTGCAAATCCTTCAAAAGTTCCATTTATCTGCGTAGTTGGCACCACATTTTATGTGAGTGCCATCAGTATTGCAAAATGGTGGCACCGTTGGTATTAGTGGGGGCATTTCCTTTGGATATTGCCATCACAGTCCCGTCAAAAGCAGGAATAAGTGTCACCTTAAAAGCTGTCAAGAAAAGCGAGTACCGTTTCTTCGGTTTCAGCGTTGTTTTCTTTTTCAGCGGGTGTTTGTGCAGGGGGTGTCTGCACAAATTGTAATAATCCGCCAAGAGGATTACTTTTTCCAACTTCCTCTCGGATAGTTGAAATAACCCGTTCAAGGAAAGCATCTTCGGTTGCCGTCCTTTCAGATAATTCCATAAATCCGCATATAGCAGAAATGACCGCCTTGCTGTACGATTTCTCTGCGCCTTGCAGATAGTCATACGCCCTGCGGTCATTTTCCTTATCTAAATTGAAGCGGATTTTTACATTCCTAACACTCATACCACACCACCGTTCCTGTTAAGGGAAACGAGTGCCATATACTCATATCCCTTTGCGGTGGCACAAATATCCTCGTTGATGATAACTCGGCTTGCATCGTAATCGGCAAAGTTACGGATAAGGCAACCACCGCCGCCGACCACATATAGTTTCATCAGTTTGGGATCGTATTCGTGTTCACGCAGACGGTGGAAGATACCGGCGGTGTATTCTTTTGCGGTTTTGATAACCGTTTCAAGATACTGCCCGTCAATATCTGCTGTGCCTTTCTTGAGAATTTCTATGATTATCGCATCATCGATGATTGTATGATAGTGCTTCATCATCTGCTCACGGATAAGCAGAGCGCATTGATGGGTGCCGTGCTTCTCGGTAAACATACGCTGGGCATCAGGTTTCTTGTTTACAATCCGAAGCAGGTTCATTGTACCGTTGCCAATATCGCAGAGCATATTGACACCCTTAAAATCACCAAGGTTTTCGGCAACAGCAGCGAACCCCTGCGGATAGATTTCTGCACCGACAATTTTAATGCGGTAATCGGTGTTAAGGAAAGAAAATTTAACATCGCTGTGTTGAAGCAGATATTTCTTAAACTCAGCCTTTTGCTCACGTACCCAAGTTAAGGGTAGTCCTGCGGCGATAAATACAGAAGCCTCGGTGAGGCGTTCTCTCCGTAACTCCCGTGCGATAGCGGCAAGGGTGAGTACATAATAGTCCTCGTCAGTAAACTTGTCTGCCGTAAATTCCTTATGACCGACGCCGATGGAATAGTATTTGCCGTTCCATTGGAGCAGGTCGCTGACAAAGGTGGGTTCGGTATCGCTTTTCATTACTCCGGTGGGAAAGCAGCAGTTCGCCGTTTTCATATTCCCGTAGCCGTGGTCGATACCGATAACGTACATTTCATTAAATTTTCTCATAATTTCATTTCTCCTTTTCTTACTTCAATTTGTTGTGCTTTTTGATTTGTTCGTACAGCTCTTTATCGGCGAGTAATACTGCTTTTTTGAAGTAGTTGCAGTAAATCCCGTAGATAGAGATAAGCTGCACGCAGCGGTGTGCTTCGCCGTCGTCAAGCAGAATGCAGTTGCCGTCCTTATCACAGTTGGCGCACAGCGAATTAACAAGACGGTGAACCTTTTCCGCCTGCTTGGTTGTAATCTTCATCATAGACCTTTCCTCCTTTCGTTTTCGGTATATACCTGTCTCTTATACACATCTC
>ENA-OYWN01000606-OYWN01000606.1-human-gut-metagenome-genome-assembly--contig:-NODE-606-length-10071-cov-4.964756_pt1 | contig 10071 bp, 9 predicted proteins | sample MGYA00244172_ERZ653401 | MGnify/ENA primary metagenome ERZ653401 (study PRJEB26926, sample SAMN06164967) | human gut metagenome | biome: ENVO:00009003; feature: ENVO:2100002; material: ENVO:00002003... | reverse complement strand
AGTGTTTTCAAGGGTTTGCAGAGAATTTAATAACAAAATATAACAGTTATTAAATCTCTTAAAACAGGTGAAATCTCAATCGGTATTTGACATAGGAGTGCGATTATATGAAAAAGAAAATTATTCTATCAATAGCATTTATTATCAGTTTATTACCAATGTTCCTTAATCAATATGGTGGGCTAAAAGGCGTACAGGAAATCACAGGTTTAATAAATTTGCTCAATCCCATTGGAATGGTGTCTGTTATTTTGTTTGCTGTGGGTGTATGGTTTCCCTTCAAGGAACAGGTTGTTGGCAAAAGTTTAGGTGCATTAGGCACAATTGGTATTGTTGTTTCTGAGATATATAAGTTCTTCACATGGCACGTAATGAATATAACGGGCGAAGTAAGTATCCATAAAAGCATTAGATTTGCATTCCCAGAGTTTTATATTGGTTTGATAATTTCTATTTTAATGGTGGTTACATATTTTGTTATCGACAAGAAAGTAAGTGCTACATCTGTTTCAAATTAACAGACAGATTCCAGTTTGTAGAATTCAAAAATTTAATATGAAATGTGAGATAGAGCGTATGGAAATTAACTATACGTTCTATTCTTTTTGCCTTTTTTGAAAAAAGTGATTAAAAAACTATTAACATTTTGTTACTGGAGGAGCGCAAAGATTCCTTCTGAATAACTGCTCCGCAGTTTATTAGAAGGAGCTTGCACTCCTCCTGATACAAGCAAGTCCCCACCCACTGCTTATTGCTTTTCGCAATTAAAGCAGGGGACTTACTTGATTTCGGCTAAAAAGATGGAATATAGTATATTGTCGCACATTGACACTTTACCATGATAAGGTTAAAATAAAGATAAATTATGCACTGCAAGAGAAATTGGACAGTTGCAATATTATTCTGAATTTCGGTGGTTTGCCGGGATTATTTGGACAGGAGCGAATATGTTATGATAGCAGAAAAAATGAAACCTTATGTAAAAAATAATTCAGCCATCCGTATGATGTTTGAGGAGGGAAATCGTCTCAGAGCCATTTACGGTGCGGACAAAGTTTATGATTTCAGTCTTGGGAATCCGAGCGTTCCGGCACCGGAGTGTGTGAAGGAGGCTATTATTGATCTGGTGAACGAAGTGGAGCCGACAGTGCTTCATGGTTATATGAGTAATGCAGGATTTGAGGATGTGCGCCAGACGATTGCGGAATCTCTGAACCACCGCTTTGGAACTAAATTTGCAGCGAAGAATCTGATTATGACAGTTGGAGCAGCCAGCGGTCTGAATGTGATTTTCAAGACGATCCTGAATCCAGAGGAAGAAGTGATTGTTTTTGCACCATATTTTCTGGAATATGGTGCATATGTGCGCAATTTTGATGGCAAGCTTGTGGAAATCTCTCCGGATACGACCACATTCCAACCGAATCTTGAGGAGTTTGAGCAGAAGATTACAGCAAAGACAAGAGCAGTGATCGTAAATACACCGCACAATCCGACTGGTGTTGTATATTCAGAAGAAACCATTAAGAAGCTGGCAGCAATTCTTGAGAAAAAACAGAAGGAATTTGGCAGTGTAATTTACCTGATTTCTGACGAGCCATACAGAGAGCTGGCTTATGATGGTGTAGAAGTTCCGTATCTGACAAAATATTACGATAATACTATTGTTGGCTATTCTTACAGTAAATCTCTGTCCCTTCCGGGAGAGCGTATCGGTTATCTGGTAATTCCGGATGAAGCAGATGGAAGTGAAGAACTTATTACTGCAGCGGCTATTGCCAACCGTACTATCGGATGTGTCAATGCCCCATCCCTGATGCAGAAGGTGATTGCCAAATGTGTAGATGCAGAAGTGGATGTAGCTGCATATGACAAGAACCGTCTGGCGTTATACAATGGACTGAAAGAATGCGGATTCGAGTGCATCAAACCCCAGGGTGCATTCTACCTCTTTGTGAAATCACCGGTAGCAGATGAAAAAGCGTTCTGCGAAGCTGGAAAGAAATATAATATTCTCATGGTTCCGGGAAGTTCCTTTGCCTGCCCGGGTTATGTGAGACTGGCTTATTGTGTATCTTATGATACTATTATTAATTCCCTGCCGGAGTTTAAGAAACTGGCAGAAGAGTTTGGACTGTGAAAACGGCGGGGATTGACATTGGGACAACAACGATAAGCGGTGTTGTTCTGGAAAAAGGAGAAAACGGGCAGGCAAAGATTCTGGAGGCAAAAACTGTAGAGAACGGTTGCTTTATCGAAACCGGAAATGAATGGGAAAGAATACAGTATGCAAAAGAAATTGTAGAAAGAGCAGTGAATCTGCTGGATTATTTCCTGGAGAAGTATCCGCATGTTGAGCGGATTGGGCTCACAGGACAGATGCATGGAATTGTTTATGTTGATAAAGAGGGAAATTGTGTCAGTCCGTTATATACATGGCAGGATGCCAGAGGAAGTATCTGCGATGGAGATCAGAGTCCTTTAACAGAAGAAATCCGGGAAAGATGTAAAATCCATGCTGCTTCAGGGTATGGGCTTGTCACACATATTTATAATATCAGGCATAATCTGGTTCCGGATTCGGCTTTGAGTTTCTGTACGATCATGGATTATTTTGGAATGCATTTGACAGGGCGTAAAAAACCATTGGTACATGTGAGCAATGCGGCAGGTTTGGGATTCTTTGACAGCCGTAAGATGTGCTTTGAAAAAGAAAAACTGGCTGAAATGGGAGTGGACGTAAACTGGCTGCCGGATGTCTGTACGGAAATAGAAAAACTGGGTACATACAGAGGACGGATAGTTACAACTGCAATCGGAGATAACCAGGCAAGCTTCCTCGGAGCAGCAGGTGATGAGGAGAATACATTACTGGTCAATATGGGAACCGGCGGACAGATTTCTGTTCTTTCCAGTCAGTATTTTGCAGGAGATGGAATTGAGGCAAGACCTTTCCTGAATGGGAAGTATCTGCTTGCAGGAGCATCTCTGTGTGGCGGTAAGGCATATGCGCTCCTGGAACATTTTTTTCGAAAAATTGTAAAAGAAGCGACAGGGCAGGATCAGCCATTATACAAAGTAATGGAAAAGATGGCAAGAACAGGGAAAGATTTGAATAGTGAAAGATCTGAAAGTCGAAAGATTAAAGTGGAAACAACATTTGACGGTACGCGGGTGAATCCGGAAAAAAGCGGCAGTATTACCCAGGTAAGTTCCGAAAACTTTATACCTGAAGACTTCTGCTATGGTGTTCTGAAGGGAATGAGCACAGAATTGTATCAGATGTATATGACTATTCAGAATGGAACTGGTATAAAAATCAGACGTATGATTGGTTCAGGGAATGGACTGAGAAAAAATCCGGTACTGTGTGAAATTATTGAGGATATGTTCAAGGCAGAACTTGTTCTGGCAGAATGTGAAGAGGAAGCTGCGACAGGGGCGGCAATGAGCAGTCTGCCAAGGTCGGCTCAATGATTAATCGGATGAGGGTCATGTTCTTTTGCTGTCCGATTTATTGTATGTTATTTTCCGGCATGTTCCGATATGTTTTGGAGCATGCTGGAAAATTTTATGAAAACTGCAAAAAAATTCAGGAAAAAAAAGACAGCATTTTAAACGCAATGGAAAAAATGTAATTTTTAAAAAAACAATTATTGTAATAATCTCCCGGACGTGACATAATAAGAATGGAAAAGTAAAGGGCAGGTTAAATTCTGATTAGAGACAGGTAAAATAACCTGCTTACATTATGCGCCGATTTTCTGAGATGAGGTGGGAAATCAGGCGGAGGACAAAGGAGAAAATAATGGAAATTTTTTCAATGATATTGTCATTGCTGAGTGGAGTGGCATTATTTCTGTTTGGTATGTCATTGATGGGCGATGGCCTGAAAATGGTTGCCGGAAATAAGCTGGAAGCTTTCCTGTATCGAATGACAAACACACCGCTGAAAGGAGTTGCTCTGGGTACTGGTGTTACCAGCGTGATCCAGTCTTCTTCTGCCACAACCGTTATGGTCATTGGTTTCGTTAACTCAGGTATGATGAAACTGAAGCAGGCCATCGGTATTATCATGGGAGCTAACATTGGAACCAGTATTACCGGATGGATTCTCTGTCTTTCTTATATTGATGGAAAGAATGGAATTGCTAAGATTTTATCCACTGCAACAATTTCAGCAGTAGTAGCGATTATTGGTATTATCCTTCGCATGGCATGTAAGCGTTCCGTACACAAGAACATCGGTAACATCATGCTTGGTTTTGCAATCCTGATGACAGGTATGCAGACAATGAGTGGCGCTGTTTCACCGCTGAAAGACAGCCCGACCTTTACAAACATGCTGACCATGTTTTCCAATCCGCTGATCGGTATTCTGGTAGGTATCGCATTTACAGCAGTGCTTCAGAGTGCATCTGCAACAGTTGGTGTGCTGCAGGCATTATCTGTAACAGGAATCCTGACATTCTCCAGTGCATTCCCGATCGTTCTCGGTATCGGTGTAGGTGCTGCCTGTCCGGTCCTGATCTCAGCCATCGGTGCTAATAAAAATGGTAAACGTACAGCACTTGTTTACCTGATCAACGACCTGTTTGGCCTGATACTCTGGTCTGTGATCTTCTACACTGTAAATGCTATCGTACATTTCGGATTTATGGATATGATCATGTCACCGGTTGCAATTGCTTTACTGAATACTGTATTCCGTGTAGCAACAGTATGTGTTCTTTTCCCGTTCATACCGAAGATCGAGCAGCTGGTGTGCTGGCTTGTAAAAGACAGTGCAGAGGAACTGGAAGATGAAGCAGACTTTGATCTTCTGGAAGAACGTCTTCTGAATTATCCGGCACTTGCTATTGGACAGTGTCATCGTGCCATGAGCGGTATGGCAAGGAAGCTTCGCAAGAATGTCAACCGTGCCATGAACCTTCTGAATGAATATCAGCAGGATAAATTTGATAAGGTACAGAGAAAAGAGAACCTGATCGATAAATACGAAAGCCGTCTTGGGGAATATCTGATGAAGCTCACAAAGCATGAGATGAACAGTGCCCAGACAAGGCAGGCATCCCTTTATCTTCATACCATCAATGACTTTGAGAGAATCGGTGACCATGCATCCTACATTGCCTATATGTCCAGTGAAATGCATGATAATCACACTAACTTCTCACAGGAAGCCTGGGATGAGCTGAATGTAGTAATGGAAGCAGTTCGCGAGGAGATCAACCTTACCTGTCGTGCATTCCTCAATGATGACAAAGAGATGGCACAGAGAGTTGCACCGCTTGGAATGATTATCACATCCTTATGCAATGAGCTAAAGATGCATCATGTAGAGCGTCTGAGTAATGGCAATTGCGGACTGGAAGAGGGAACTGTATATACAGACATTCTCAACAGCTTCAACCGTATTGCAGCACATTGTGCAAGTGCAATGGTAGCTCTCCTTAAGAGTGGAGACGAGAATCCGGATATGCATATCCATGATTCCAAGATTTACCCATCTGACAGCGTGGAATATTATACATACTTCAAGGAATATCGCCAGAAGTATGAAATCGTAAAGAACGAGGAACACATGCGAAGCATGGAACCGGAAGAAGTAGAATAATACTTTTATACTACAAAGCAGTAAATATATATGATATAATGACAGCAGATGATCTGGAAACGGATGTCTGCTGTTTTTTTCGTTATAGTTGCCGTGCATGCAGATGGTGGGAATGATTTTTCGAATACGCTCCTGCGTGTGCAGGCTGAGGAGCCAGCAGACAGGATCATTTTTGTAAAAACAACACCCCAAAGGAGGAGAAATTAATTATGTTATTCGACAGCAGAACAGTTTATCTCGGTGCATCCAGAGACAAATATGAGCAGTATTGTAAAGCCTTAGATTCAGAGAAAATCAAATACAAAACAAAGAGAGTCAACCACGAAGAAAAAATGACAGCTCCGGGCAGGGGAACTGCCCGCAGTATGGGTGGGAACTTCGGAACAGATAAAACATTGTATGAAATCCTGGTCGGGGAGAAAGATTACGACAATGCAATGGGGATTCTGACAGCACTGAAGTAGATTTTACAAAGTATAAATGCCAATTCTACCAGCAGTAGGGTGACTTTCCCCATGGTCTATGACATAATCAAAGTATAAAAAGTGCAAGAAAGACATACAAGGGAGTACACACTATGGTAGACACACAGAAAGTTGGAGCATTCATTGCACAGTGCCGCAAAGAACATAACTGGACACAAAAAGAGCTGGGCGAGAAACTGGGAGTCACAGACAAGGCAGTTTCTAAGTGGGAAAATGGAAGATCATTCCCTGACATCACTCTTCTTGAATCTCTATGCGAAACATTTGACATCACTGTCAGCGAACTTCTGTCCGGAAAGAAAATAGAATCAGAAGATTACAAAAGAGAAACCGAGAGACTGTTGATCCAGTGCATTGGCGAGAAACGTCTGAGAGGTTTCCAGATAGGAATTTATCTTCTGGGTCTGGTAACGATTATATTGGGAGGTATTGGCTTCGGTATCTGGGGCACTCATATTTCATGGAAGATAGGTCCTGTACCCATAAAATGGATTTTGCTTGCAGTAGCCCTGATCACTTTTGGTGTCATGGCATACTTCGACCGCAATCTGCCTGGGAAAAATTACCGTAGTTCCATTATATGGCTTGAGTGTATTGTTGAAGCATTTACTTTAGCCTGCATTTTTGGAAATTCCATAATCAGTTTCTGGGATATTGATAATATGACGGAGAGTATAGTTTTTATTCTGATTACAGCTGTAATTATGCTCTGCTTATTTGCCGCCCGAATAATCGTAGCCCGCACAAACCGGGAAGAATATGAGATGCAAAAAAATGCAGATAAACATGAAACAGAACAGTGAAAAGAAGAATTTCTTACATAAAGCAGACAGGCAGAACATGCCTGTCTGTTTTATAACTGGAAAAATATATAGAAAGCAAGAATATGAAATCAAAACAGAAACAGACTGTAAAAGCGTTACTGTTCACTCCGCAATGATGAAACAGCAGGATGGAGTCAGGTAACAATAATTTACAATGCAAGAAAAAACAGCTATTATAAAGAAGAGCTTTTGGATGACAGCTGGTGCTGGGAAAAAGGAATCTGTGCGGACAGACAGATAGAAGCCGCACCGCAGAGCGTGTTGATACTTGGACATAAATAAAAACAGGAGGAAAAATAAGATGGAATTTACAGGTGTATACCACAAAACATCAGAGCAGATGAGTTATCCCCTGGATGAGGACAGACTGATTGTAAATATTAAGACCGGATATGATGTAAAACAAGTATTTATCCATTACGGAGATCCCTATGAGGCCGGAATCCTGGGGGGAAAGGAAAAATGGACAGGAAAAAGAGAGGAAATTATTTATAAAAAACGTCTGCCTCATCAAATCTGGTGGACAACAACGCTTTTTCCGGAATATAAAAGATGTAAATATTATTTTGAACTGAGAACAGAACAGGAAGTCTGGTATTATTTTGAAGATGGTTTCCTGACAGAAGAGCAGCTTCAGATGGATGGGCGTATGCAGCAGTGCTTTATTGTTCCCTGGATGAATCCGGCAGATATAAACCGCACACCTGCATGGGTAAATGACACTATCTGGTATCAGATTTTTCCGGACAGGTTCTGCAATGGGACACCGGAAAAGAATGGAAATGATATCAAAACCTGGAGAAATCATGGAACTGTAACAAATGAGGAAAAATTCGGAGGAAATCTGGAAGGAATCCGTCAGAGATTACCGTATCTTCACGAACTGGGGATTACCGGTATTTATCTGAATCCGATCATGGAAGCAGAATCTAACCATAAATATGACACTACGGATTATACAAAGATTGATCCGGCTTTTGGTGATGAAGAAACGATGAAAGCACTTTGCAGGGAAGCGCATGAAAAGGGAATCCGTATTATGGTGGATGCAGTATTTAATCATTGCGGAAGAAAATTTGCGCCGTGGATGGATGTGCTGGAGTATGGAAAAGATTCCCGTTATGCGGACTGGTTTATGATAGAAGACTGGGAACAGATCGGAAAAAGAGCAGACACCAGAGACCGGCGTTTTTACTCCTTTGCATTTACAGATGCGATGCCGAAACTGAATACGAATAATGAAGAAGTGATCGAATATTTCTGCAAGGTCTGCGAGGACTGGATCCGGAAATTTGATATAGATGGAATCCGTTTTGACGTGGGAAATGAAGTATCTCATCGGTTCTTAAAGCGGATACGGGAACATTTAAAAGCAGTAAAACCGGATCTTTATCTGTTGGGAGAAATCTGGCATGATGCAAGCCAGTGGCTGCAGGGAGATGAATATGATTCAGTCATGAATTATCCGCTGCTCAGCGGAATCCATGATTTTTTCCTTGATAAAACAATGAAAAAAGAGGAATTCGAATACATGGTAAACCGTTGCTATACCATGTATATGCAGCAGAATAATGATGTGCTTTTTAATCTGTTGGATTCACATGATACGGAGCGGCTTATGAACCGTTTCCATGATCTGGATAAGTTCTATCAGCAGCTTGCAATTCTCTTCACTCTTCCGGGAAGTCCCTGCATTTACTATGGAACGGAGATCGCAATGGAAGGTGCCCATGATCCGGACTGCAGAAGATGTATGCCATGGAGCGAGATTCACAGCGAAGAGAATCAGAAAAAGATAGCAACAATGCGTAAACTGATCATGCTCAGAAGAAATGAAAAAACATGCAGAAGCCCACATTTCTATTTCCCGGATACCTATGAAAACGACCGGTGTGTAGAGTATATCAAAATAGATGAAGAAGGAAATAAAATGGAAGTTTTGTTAAATGCATCGGATGAAGATGTAAAGGTAAAAGGAAACGGGGAAGTAGTTTTTGCCAGGGAGTTTGATGGAGAAATACTTGGTGTGAATGGAACCTTGATCCGTAGAATTTAACCGAATCAAGTAAGTCCCCTGCTTCAATTGCGAATATCCGTTTGATCTAAACTGACATTGCCTCACCTCGACAGGTGAGGCAATTGCATATCCGGGCATATCTGCCCCAATATCTATAAGAGTATATGTAAAATCAGATAACGAATCATACTTGACAGAAGTTCAAGAGGGAGATATAATCAATTCAAACGGAAACGTTTCGGTTTTGATAGCGTTTCCTGCATACATAGTAATCAGAACAAAAAATATACATCATTAATTATGAGGAGGAAATCATTATGCCACTTGTAACATCAAAAGAAATGCTAGACAAGGCTCAGAAAGGCGGTTATGCAGTAGGTGCATTTAATGCGGAGAATATGGAGATGGTGAAAGCAATCATCCAGGCTGCAGAGGAACTGAAAGCGCCGGTTATGATTCAGACAACACCATCTACAGTGAAATATGGAACAGTAGAAACCTATGCGGCGATCGTTGCAGCAGAGGCTGAGAAAGCATCTGTTCCGGTATGTATGCATCTGGATCACGGAAGTAGCTTTGAACTTGCTATGCAGGCAATGCATGCAGGTTATACTTCTGTTATGATTGATGGTTCCAAGCTGGATTTTGAGGCTAATATTGCAGAGACAAAACGTGTGGCAGATGTTGCAAAAGCACTGGATATTCCATGCGAAGCTGAGCTTGGCAAGGTTGGTGGCAAAGAGGATGATCTGGAGGCTGAGGCAGACACAAATACAGATCCTCAGGAGGCAAAGGAGTTCGTTGAACGTACAGGAGTTACTTCTCTTGCTGTTGCTATCGGAACTGCACATGGCTTCTATGTAGGAACTCCCGTTCTTGATAAGGAACGTCTCAGTGAGATCCGCCAGGTTGTAGATATTCCGCTTGTACTTCACGGTGCATCTGGTTTAAGTGATGAGGATGTCAGGGACTGTGTAAAACGTGGTATCTGTAAAGTGAATTTTGCTACAGAGCTTCGCGCAGCATATTCCAAGGCAGTCAAAGAGCTTCTTGCAGAAAAACCAGACACCATTGACCCGAAAGCATATGGAAAAACTGCTATTGCAGCAGTGAAGGAACTGGTAATGG
>ENA-OYWN01000604-OYWN01000604.1-human-gut-metagenome-genome-assembly--contig:-NODE-604-length-10104-cov-5.419445_pt1 | contig 10104 bp, 7 predicted proteins | sample MGYA00244172_ERZ653401 | MGnify/ENA primary metagenome ERZ653401 (study PRJEB26926, sample SAMN06164967) | human gut metagenome | biome: ENVO:00009003; feature: ENVO:2100002; material: ENVO:00002003... | reverse complement strand
GAGATGTCTTAGGGTCTCGTGGGCTCGGAGATGTGTATAAGAGACAGAAACAGGATTGCCTCATTCATTTCGGTGATAGCGGGAATTTTCTGCCTGTTGCAGTTCTTTTATTTGATCAGAAATATCAATCGCGGTGATATCTTCAGCTGGAAGAATGTGAAGTTTCTGCGCAAGTTAGGATGGGCATTGATACTTTTGTTTATCTGCACGCTGGCTACCATCGTGATTGGAAATTATGAAGCTTCGCAAGTGTTGCAACTCAACGGATGCGAGTTCTCCTATACCTTTGCTTTTTCCGATGCGACTCTCATTCTGGGATTCATTTCATTGCTGGTAGCCGAAGTATTTGCCATCGGACTGAAGATGAAAGAAGAACAAGATTTAACCATTTAAAAAAACAGAGCAGACTATGAACAAGTTCAGAATATTAGGTGTCATAGCCATTATAGCCATCATTGCAAACTTCTTTGGAGGATTGGATGAAAATTGGAGAGATTTCAAGAAAGGATTTGAAGATGGACATAACAGTGCAATGGAAATATATGAGCCTGGACGCCACATTATACCCCATCATGCAACCTCAGTCAAACTGAATGTAGAGCCGTTACCTGAAACTACTGTCGATTCACTGAGCAACAACCGCGTGGACTGGACACTCCCCTACACAGTGACTGAAATAGAAACGTATGCCAAGCCATCGGCCTGGCACATCCTTGTCATGGGACTTGCCATACCCGGAATATTCCTTTTTCTCATCGGTTTCTGCTCATTGATCCGGTTGCTCATTTCCATCTCACGCCGCGAAGTATTTACATCTGCCAATGTACGGCGCCTCCGTTGGTTTGCATACACCAGTGCAAGCTTGGAAATCCTCATAGCTGTTGACGAATGGATTGTAGGAAACGCAGCAGTTGAGCAAATCAGTCTGCCGGGCTACAAAATCATCAGCTACGCCGGTTATTCTCCCGACTGGGTAGCTGTGATAATTCCCATTCTTTTTGCCGAGATATTTGCTATCGGGGCAAAAATGAAAGAAGAACAGGATTTAACCATTTAAGAAAAATGCCATGAAAGAAAAAAATACTTTCCCCTCAAAAAGAAAAAGCATCTTTTATTTGATACTTTGCCTGATAGCTACTCTGTTTGTAAGTTCATTCATCTATTTCCTTGTGTTACATCCATCGTTGGACAACAAAATAGTGAGGATATCGATCAACATTGGATGGACTTGCTTCTGTCTGTATGCCTTTAAGAAACTGACGCAACGCCACACCCTTTGGTGGCGCGCAGTAGATGAGAACCCGAATAAACCCAAAATGAATTGATCTATGCCAATTATAGTAAATTTAGACGTAATGATGGCGAAACGAAAAATTTCGCTGGGAGATTTAGCCGAGAAGATAGACCTGACTCCTGCTAACCTTTCCATATTGAAAACCGGGAAAGCGAAAGCCATCCGTTTCTCTACCCTTGAGGCTATTTGCAGGGAACTAGATTGCCAGCCCGGAGATATTTTAGAATATAGAGAAGAAGATGAATAATATAAACAGCCACATATACAAACACTCTGACACCATAAAATTCTCATATCTTTAATCCGGATACTCTGACCGATAAAGCATTTCAATTGCCATACCGGCAGAGTATTTTCACCTTATACCTAAAATTTTCTTATCACTTCCCGACACGCTTTAGCCAATATTCCCTAAAAATACACTACTGATAAAAACAAATATTGCATAAGCGCCATATAATCCCATGATTATCCGTATCTTTGCAGCGAATTAGATATTTGAAAATAAATGAAGACATTTGAAGAGTTAGGCGTTTCCCCGGAAATACTAAAAGCGATTAAAGAAATGGGATATGAGAATCCCATGCCGGTACAAGAAGAAGTAATACCGTATTTATTGGGAAACGGCAACGATGTAGTAGCCCTAGCACAAACAGGGACTGGAAAAACAGCCGCATTTGGTCTGCCGCTTATCCAAAAAGTTGACGTAAAGCACCGTGCACCTCAAGCACTAATTTTATGCCCCACACGCGAATTGTGCTTGCAGATTGCAGGCGATCTGAACGATTACTCCAAGTACATTGACGGGCTGAAAATCCTTCCCGTATATGGTGGTTCATCCATCGAAAGCCAAATACGCATGTTGAAAACAGGCGTACATATTATTGTGGCTACTCCCGGACGACTGATTGATCTAATAGAAAGAAAGGTTGCCAAACTAGAAACGATTACAGATGTAGTAATGGACGAAGCCGATGAAATGCTGAATATGGGATTTACTGATAGCATAAATGCTATCCTTGAAAAAGTTCCTGAAGACCGGAATACCTTGATGTTCTCGGCTACCATGAGTCCGGAAATCTCACGCATCGCCAAAAAATATCTGCATGACGCAAAAGAAATCACTATCGGTACCAAAAATGAGGGCAGTAAAAACGTCAATCACATAGCCTATTTAGTACACGCTAAAGACAAATATGCCGCATTGAAACGTATCGCGGATTATTATCCACAGATTTATGGCATCATTTTCTGTCGTACCCGTAAAGAAACTCAGGAAATTGCAGATAAATTAATACAAGACGGTTATAACGCAGACTCTTTGCACGGTGAGCTCTCACAAGCCCAGCGCGACTTAGTGATGCAAAAATTCCGCCAACGCCATTTACAGCTTTTAGTTGCTACCGACGTAGCAGCCCGTGGCCTAGATGTAAATGACCTTACTCATGTCATTAATTATGGCTTGCCCGATGATATAGAAAGCTATACTCATCGTAGTGGTCGTACAGGACGTGCCGGAAAAACAGGTATTTCTATTGCCATCATCAACCTGCGCGAAAAAGGAAAGATGCGTGAGATAGAACGAATCATCAACAAAAAATTTATCATGGGTGAGATGCCCAGTGGTAAACAAATTTGCGAGCAGCAATTGATTAAATTGATAGATGACATAGAAAAGGTAAAAGTAAACGATGAAGAAATTGAATCCTTCCTACCCGGAATCTATCGTAAACTGGAATGGCTTTCAAAGGAAGATCTGATAAAGCGCGTGGTGTCAATGGAATTTAACCGCTTCTTGGAATACTATAGTAACGCTCCGGAAATAGAAATTCCCAGCACAAATGACCGTCGCAGCGAACGTGGCTCCAAAGAACGCAAGGATCATGGCAGTGCTCGTGAAAAGACAGAGCGTAAAGCAGAAAAAGGATACACCCGTCTATTCCTGAATGTAGGAAAGACAGACGGTTTCTATGCCAACCAAATCATAGAACTGATTAACCGCAACATGAAGAAGCAACGTACTACCATCGGACGAATAGACCTGATGCAGAATTTCTCTTTCTTCGAAGTAGCAGAAAATCAGGCACAGGACGTGATTAAAGCATTGAACAAGGTTAATCTGAATGGCGGCCGGAAAATTGTAGTAGAAGTTGCCGGTGACAATAATGGCAAAAACGACAATGGCGAACGCAGAAGCAGTGCAGCAAGGAATGCTTCATTCGGCAAAAAAAGTGACAGGTCCAATAAAAAAACGACCTCAAAAGAAGGAAGACCCAGCCGTGCGGAACGTGGCTACATTGAAGAACGCGGTCCCAAAACGAAAGACGACTGGAAACAATTCTTTAACAGCGATAACAATAAGAAAAAGAAATCCAAGAAATGAGGAAGCCAACTTCATGAAAGAGAATTGAGCATAGTAGAAATATGCAAATAACATCCACTTCTCTCGAATAATAGCGGAGCAGGCAGAATTGAAACAACCTGTCATTTCAAGGACATTCCGCAAATAACACGATAAATCCAACTGACTTATAATGAATCAGTTGGATTTATCGTATTATTCAAAAAAAGATTTGCCGAATATCCTTGTTTACATCGAATTAATATTAACAGTTTTTTTGCCATCTTTCCGGATGAAAGATTATATGACAAACTATCGGAACTTTGACATACCCAAGCTTCCTGTCATTTCATATTTTTCTTTTAGTCTGTCAATTTCAGTTCATCGACCAAACGGGAAGCTTTCCCATATTTTTCAATCATGTAAAGAACATAGCGGATATCCACCCCGATACAACGCTGCAAATTAGGTTCAAAAACAATATCTCCACTCATTGCTTCCCAATTCCCGTCAAAAGCAAGACCTATTAATTCCCCTTTTCCATTAAACATTCCACTACCGGAATTCCCTCCCGTAATATCATTATCCGAAATAAAGCAAACATTCATATTACCATCTCCGGTAGCATAACGTCCGAAATCCTTCCTTCTCAAGCATTCGACTACAGAAGGAAGCACATCGAAATCACTATCTCCCTTATACTGCCTTATCTTGTCAAAAAGACCTTTTGTTGTCGTAAAATAAGAATATTCAATAGCATCTTTCGGTGAGTAACCACCCACCATGCCAAAACTCAGACGCATAGTAGAATTAGCATCCGGATAAAACACCCTATCTGCCTCCATCTCACGCATTGCTTCATTCAACAAACGTTCATTTTTCTCAATATTCATACTAGCTTCTTCCACCGACTGATTGAATTCATAAAATTTCACCAACATATCAATAGCAAAAGAAGCCGCAGGGTCATCAAACAAGACATAAGTGGTATCTCCCTTCACCACCTGTTCAAACCCATGCGGTGTCTCTAAAGAGGAACGAGCATACAAATCATCTACATAAGCTTGGTAATCACCTTTAAAATCTTTCTCTATCAATGGATAAACATCAGGTAAAAACTCCTTGCCTACCTCAGCCGCATATTCTTTCAACATAGCCACAAAGACTTGTTTATCCACACTTATATCCATATTGGCATAAATCTCCAACAATTGCCGCATATTACGCTCCAAATCACTCTCCTCTGCCTCAAAATCAAAATTCAGTACAGCCAAGGCTGCCGTAATCAACTCCGGTCCATTAGCAAATGTTTCCCCAAAATATGCCATAGCCCGCGCCGCATTTCTACGATTACGATAATTCAGCTCCAGTTCAGTCAGAACCCTTGCATATTTGCTTCGCTTATCAGGTTCCCGACGGATCCATTCTTGCAACTGGCGCTCCAAAGCTTGTTTTTTCTCTATCACTTTCAACTCTTTTACCGCTTGATTCATGCCTATACTATTCTTCCAATAGTTAGAGCTTTGTGCATACTTGGAAGCATATTTAATGCGGATATCATCACTTTTTTCCATTGCATTTTTCCAGATAGCCTGCTTGATGGTACGGACATTAATCATAGCGGCATTATCCGTATTAATCCTTTCGTCTATCCCAAATGAAGACAAATACCTGCTGGTAGAACCGGGATATCCCATAGTCATGCAAAATGAACCTTGTTCATACCCGCCCAAAGAAACAGGAGCAAAATAATCCGGATGATAAGGCACATTCTCCGGAGAATAAGCTGCCGGTTGATTATTCTGATCAGCATAAATACGGAAAACAGAGAAATCCCCGGTATGGCGGGGCCATACCCAATTATCTGTATCCCCGCCAAACTTGCCTACAGAAGAGGGAGGAGCAAACACCAGACGAACATCATAATAATCTTTATACACAGACAGATAAAACTCATTACCACCATAAAAAGGAGTTATCTCAGCACGCAGCAACGTATCATTCGCCACAGCTTCCTGAGCAAGCAATGTGGAAATAGAATCCACAATCAGCGCACGGTCATTTTCCTTTGTTCCGACTGGAATAGCTTGCAACACACGCTCCGTCACATCCTCTGTGCGTATCAGAAAACTGACAAATAAATCCGGATTAGGAAGCTCCTTACTTAAGGAGTCGGCTACAAAACCATCTCGCAAATAATCATGCTCCACAGAACTATGCTGCTGAATGGCATCATACCCACAATGGTGGTTAGTAAAAACCAAGCCATCCGGAGATACAACAACCCCCGAGCAAAAACCTCCAAAACTAACAACAGCATTAGCCAATGCTTTTCCTCCGGGATTATACAATTGTTCAGATGAAAGTTCCAATCCCATTTCTTTCATCACTTGTTGAGTTTGTTTGCCAAGGCAACAAGGAAGCCACATTCCCTCATTACCCCATATACATAAAGGCAGGAAAGACAGCAGCAATAGTAGTTTTTTCATGGTTTTATTCTACAATTAATTTAAGTTTTTTCGCCCCGACACGTGCCTTCAACCATTCGGAAATCTTTTCCTGTTCTTTTCCTACAGGTTTTTTACTGAATTTCATCAAGACTATTGTCAATGTGTCCGTTTGGATTGAGTCTACCTGCAATTCCACAGTCTTCGCCATGGCTATAGCTTCTGCTGCAGGATAAAGTACTTTAAGTTCGGGAATTATCTTTTTATCTACGGTATTGTATGCGGCATATACATTAAGTTCGTTTTCCAAAGACTTAATCTTTTCCTGCTGCTCCAGCAAACGTTTCTCACTATTCTTATAAAAGTCCTCCATCACTTGCGCCTTTATACTGCCAATATCCATCGCATCATTATTCATTCCTTGAAGAACAACCAGTTTGGTTCCTGCCAGATTAAAAAGTTTCAAGTTATCCCTTGCGGTTGCTATTTCTGTTTCCGAAACCTCATTGCCTATTAGCACAACACGTATTTCCTTCTTCTCGAAAGAAATCTTCCGGTCTATTACTTGGGTATTATTAAAATTCAGCTCCTCGTTGATAAAGTTGTTGGCAGAAGCTTCATAAATAGTACTTTTTACAATGCCATAAGTCAGATAAACAGCAGGACACATCGTAGCCAAAGTAATAAAAATAATATATTTCTTTACCAATTTCTCACGCTCCTTATCCACAAACTCCTTACGTTGGAAATGCATGACACGCACCCCGATAAAAGTAGCCAGACTGATAAATACTGAATTGATAAAATACAAATAGAACGCACCTAAAAAATAAAGTAAATTTCCGGTAGCAAGCCCGAATCCGGCAGTACACAAAGGCGGCATCAAAGCCGTAGCAATAGCTACCCCCGGAATAACATTCCCCTTCTCCTTTGTAGACAAGGCGATAATACCGGCCAAGCCACCGCATAAAGCTATAAGCACATCATATATAGTAGGAGAAGTACGTGCCAGCAACTCCGATTGTACTTCATCCAACGGAGTCAGCGAAAAATAAATCGTGGATGTAATCACACTAAATACAGTCGCCACCAAATAACTTTTCAGAGAACGTTTCAACAGTTCAAAATCATTCTGTCCGATAGCCAGCCCCACTCCCATAATCGGCCCCATCAGCGGAGATATCAACATAGCACCGATAATCACTGCCGTAGAATTCACATTCAAGCCCAATGAAGCAATAAAAATTGCAAATATAAGAATCCACAAATTAGTTCCTTTGAACTCAACACCGTTACGAATACTTTCTACAATCAAGGCTTCATTATCCTTATCCTTGCGCAAATCAAGATATTCACCAAAGAACTGCTTTATATAAGGCACATTCTTCAAATCATTCTTCAGGTCACTCATAGCTATTTCTTTATGTATCGGTTTATAACAGGTATCTGCTGCAAGGGGAAGTCCGTTTTCACAATATATGCCACAAACAATAACAACAGTAATGTACGAACACCCAACAACAAGAATATATTTTGAATAGGAAGATAAACTGAAACAATGTAAAGTACCAGCGCTAACGCCACATAGTTACCTATCGCTTTCAAATCATAATTAATAGGATATTTTTTCTGCCCTACAAAATAAGAGAGAAGCATAGCTACTCCATATCCGGCAAAACCTGCCCACGCACACGCCATATAGCCAAACACCGGAATAAGGAAAATATTTATCAGGATAATGATACTGCATCCCACCAATGAAAAATAAGCTCCCCATTTTGTTTCATCAATCAGCTTATACCAAAAAGAAAGATTGAAATAAATACCCATAAACATTTCGGCAGCCATGACAATAGGTACAACTTTAAGCCCTACCCAATAATCACGTCCTAAAATATAACGCAATATATCAAGGTAAAACATAACAGCCAAAAAGGCCAGCAAAGTGAAGATAATGAAAAACTTCATCGCTTTGGCATACATTTCCCGACTATCCTTTTCTTTACTCTTACTAAAAACAAACGGCTCGTATGCAAACCGGAAAGCCTGTGTCAGCATGGCCATTATCATAGCTATTTTACTGGCAGCTCCATAAATACCCAACTGGATGGTCGCCTCCGCCTTATCAGGATAAACAAACGGAAAAATAATTTTATCGGCTACCTGATTTAAGATTCCGGCAATACCCAGAATCAATATCGGGAAAGAATAATGCAGCATACGCCGCAACAACTCCCTGTCCAGCACATACCTGAAGCCCACCAATTCTTTCCACATACACAGCATCACCAAAGAAGTACAAGCCAGATTTATAGCAAAAGCCACTCCGACATTCTCTCCTTTCATACCTACAAAATAAGCGATATTCAAGGCAATGCTGGCAAAAATGAACAACAATTTCAATGCAGCGAACTTAACAGGGCGTTTCTTATATCGCAAATAAGCAAAAGGAATAGCTTGGAAAGCGTCCATTGCGACTACAATCAGCATCATCCCCATATACCACGGATGCTCTCCATATCCCAAGAAACCTGCTATGGGATGCAGAAAAGAAAGACAAACGATTAAAAACAAGAGCGCAGTCGCCCCTACCGAAAGCAAAGTAGTGGAATAGACGCGCATCGGATCATCCACCCCCTTATTGGCAAACCGGAAAAATCCGGTTTCCATACCATATGTTAAAAGCACCATCAGCAAGGCAGTTATAGCATACATATTGGTAATGATACCATAGCCCCCCGATTCCACAGGCAAAGCGTTGGTATATATCGGTACTAACAAATAATTCAGGAACCGCCCGATGATACTACTCATCCCATATATGGCTGTTTCCTTGGCTAATGCTTTTAATCCTGCCATCTTTTAATCATCAAATAATGTCTTCTGACTATTATAAATGCTCCGTCCCAAGTGCATATAGGCCAGTTCCGTGACCTCACGTCCACGCGGAGTACGTTTTAAGAAACCTTCTTTAATCAAAAAAGGTTCATAAACCTCCTCTATTGTTCCGGCGTCTTCACCCAAAGCGGTTGCAATAGTAGTCAGCCCCACAGGACCTCCCTTAAACTTATCTATAATAGTACATAAAATCTTGTTATCTATCTCATCCAGTCCATACCTGTCAATGTTCAAGGCTTCTAAAGCAAACCGGGCAATTTCCACATCAATCCTTCCGGAACCTTTCACCTGGGCAAAATCACGGACACGCCTCAACAGCGCATTTGCAATACGGGGCGTTCCACGGCTGCGCGAAGCAATCTCACCCGCCGCTTTCACGTCACAAGGCACATTCAATATAGTAGCTGAACGACGGATAATGCTTGTCAATACATCATCGTCATAATACTCCAAATGAAGATTAATTCCAAAACGGGCACGCAAAGGCGCAGTCAGCAACCCACTTCGGGTAGTGGCTCCAACCAAAGTAAACGGGCTCAACTCCAACTGGATACTACGCGCCGAAGGTCCCTTGTCTATCATTATATCGATACGATAATCCTCCATGGCAGAATACAGATATTCTTCTACCACAGGGCTCAACCGATGTATTTCATCAATAAAAAGCACATCATTGGGTTCCAGGCTGGTCAGTACTCCCGCCAAATCACCCGGTTTATCCAGCACCGGTCCTGAGGTCACTTTAAAACCTACTCCCAGTTCATTGGCAATGATATTACTTAAGGTCGTCTTGCCCAAGCCGGGAGGTCCGTGCAAAAGAACATGGTCTAACGCCTCGGCCCGCAGACGCGCCGCCTTGACAAAGATGCGCAGATTATCCACTACCTTATCCTGCCCGCTGAAATCTTCAAAATTCAGCGGACGTAAGGCATTCTCAAAATCGCGTTCTTTAGTTGTGAGCTGTTGCTCGCGTATATCAAAATTTTCTTCCATTTTTTTGTTTATGACACAAAGGTACAAAAGATATTATTATTATAGAAAGAAAGATGGAGGAATTCATTTTCAGTTCCTCTCCTGTCTCTTATACACATCTCCGAGCCCACGAGACCCTAAGACATCTCGTA
>ENA-OYWN01000593-OYWN01000593.1-human-gut-metagenome-genome-assembly--contig:-NODE-593-length-10225-cov-3.953097_pt1 | contig 10225 bp, 7 predicted proteins | sample MGYA00244172_ERZ653401 | MGnify/ENA primary metagenome ERZ653401 (study PRJEB26926, sample SAMN06164967) | human gut metagenome | biome: ENVO:00009003; feature: ENVO:2100002; material: ENVO:00002003... | reverse complement strand
CGATGAATTTGTTGGCCTGCATGGCTCCGAACACGAGGTTCGTGCCGCCGGCGTCGAGGGTGATCACCACCCGATTGTCATGGCTGTACATGTCACAGGATATTATGACGCTTCGTGAACTCGACGATCTCCGGAATATAGCCGAAGGCAAGGCCCGTCACCGTGTCGGCGCAGCCGTAGTAGACCGCCACGCGCCCCGTCGCGGGGTCGTGCAGCGCCGCGCAGGGGAACGTCACGTTCGGCACGTCGCCCGTGCACTCGTACGTCTCACGCGGGGAGATCAGGTACGGGCCGCTGCGCGCCGTGACTTTCCACGGCTCATCCAGGTCGAGCAATGCCGAGCCGAACGCATAGACGTAGCCGTTGCACGAACGGAGCACCCCGTGGTAGAACAACAGCCACCCTTCGCTGGTCTCGATGGGCACGGGCCCCGCGCCGATCTTCATGCACTGCCAGGCCGAAACCTCGAACGCCGCGGGCGACATCACGTGGCGGTGGCGTCCCCAGAACTCCATGTCGGGCGACTCGGAATAGAAAATGTCGCCGAACGCCGTATGCCCGTTGTCGCTCGGACGCGAAAGCATCGCGAATTTCCCGCCGATCTTGCGGGGGAACAGCACGCCGTTGCGGTTGAACGGGATGAAGGCGTTTTCCAGCTGGTGGAACGTCTCGAAATCCTCCGTCCACGCCACGCCGATCGTCGGGCCGTGGTAACCGTTGCACCACGTCACGTAATATTTGTCCCCGATCTGAGCCACACGCGGGTCGTAGCCGTAGGCCCACTCCGAGATCTCGGCGTCGCCGCCCACCAGGTTGAAGTCCTCCTCGCGGATGTCCCAGTCGATGCCGTCCACCGAGAAGCCCGCGTGGATGCGCATGCGGCGGTTCGTGTCGTCGCAGCGGAAAACACCCGCATAGTTGTACTTGCCCTTCTTAAACGGCACGACCGCCGAATTGAAGACCGAGTTGGAGGTCGAAAGCGCGTCGCGCCCAATGATCGGGTTGGCAGAATAGCGCCACATAACCTCCTTGCTCCCCGCGGGACGCTCTTCCCACGGCATATCCGGCAGTGCCGGGCCCATTATTTTCAGATTGCTCATGTTATTTGGTTGTTGGTTTATCATCATAGGTGAACGGTACGAACCAGGTCATCACAAAGGCGGGGATCGTCGCCAGCATGACCACGATGAAGAAGACGCCGTAGCCCTTCCAGTCGCTCAGGTAACCCGAAACGGCGCCGGTGAGCATCACCGAAAGGTTCATGATGCCCGAGGCGAAAGCGTAGTGCGCCATCTGGTGCCGACCCGGGGCCACCTGCTGCATCATGAAGAGCGTAAGCCCCACGAACCCGAACCCGTAGCCGAAATACTCCACGACGATGCCGCCGCCCACGAGCCACATCGACTGCGGCTGGAACCATGCCAGCAGCGCATAGACCGCGAACGGAAGGTTGAAAATGCAGCACAGCGTGAAGAGCGAGCGCCTCAGTCCGCGGTGGGCGATATAGTAGCCCGCGAGCAGCGATCCCAAAAGGAATGCCCCGGCGCCGAACGTGCCGTAGTACAACCCGATCTGCTGGTTGGTAAGCCCCAGCCCTCCGGCCGCGGTATCCGCCTTGAGGAACAACGGCACGATCTTCATCACGAAGCCCTCGCCCAGGCGGTAGAAGACGATGAAGGCGATGTAATACCAGATATGCTTTTTCGTGAAGAACGCCGCGATCACCTCCTTCAGGCTGCGCAGCCCTTCCCGCAGCGAATGTCCGTCAGCCGCACTTCCGCCCGACGGCAACTCGCGGCTGTGGTAAATACCCAGCAGGACGAGCAGGCCGCAAAGGATCGCCAGCACCACCGTCCACGACTGCACATAGGCATCGAAGGTCGCCGCCCCGGAATCGCTGAAACGCTTGCTGAGCCAGCCCGCGAACCAGACCAGGCCGCCCGTGGCGACCAGTTTCGCAAGGTTGTAGAACGCACCCTGCCAGCCGATATACTTCGCCTGATCCTGCGTCGTGAGTTCCGACATGTAGACGCCGTCGGCCGCGATGTCGTGCGTGGCGCCGCTGAACGCAACGACGGCAAAGACGGCGATCGTAACGGCGAAGAACGACGGTAGGTGAAGCGACAGAGCAGCAAGGCCGAACAATATGCCGCTTAGGAGCTGCGTCGTGACGACGAAGAATTTTTTGGTGCGGAAAATTTCCAGGAAGGGGCTCCACAGGAATTTGATCGTCCACGGCCACATGATCAGCGACGTCCAGAACGCGATCCGGGCGTCGGAAATCCCCATATCCTTGAACATGACGGCCGAGACCATGTTCAGCACGACGAACGGAAGCCCCATCGCAAAATAGACCGTAGGCACCCAGGCCAGCGGCGAAGTTTTTTTAACTGTCGAAATCATCGGGTCTTCTCCGGTTTTAGGTTAGGGATGCACAAAGATAATAAAATCTTTCCGCACGCGATCGGTATTCCGGGCGGTTATCATCTTTGCATCCGTAAAGTAATACAATTTCGGGCGCAGGATTACTAAAGCGGCCGGCAATTTAATTCCCCGGGAAAGAAGACCGTGCAGCCGGCGGGTCTTGCGGCTCGCGACTGCACGGTCGTCAGAATCGAATCCTGCAGAGAAATCAATCTACATATACGATCTCCGTCGCGGCATTCTTGGTCAGGTGCGGAATATCCTGCCCTTTCTTGAGATAGAGCGACTTCACCTTCTCCCCACGATCGCATTTAAGAGTCTGGAGTGCCGGACAACCCGACACGTCGATCGAGGTTATCCCGTCATACCAAACATAGTAGGAGGCTACTGTCAGATCCAGCGATAGCAACTTGTTACCGATCATCGTAAACTTCTCGACATCCGCATAATCGGTTCCCAGCGGCGACAACGATTCGATCGGATTGTCTCCAAGATTAATCAAGGCCAACCCATAATTCTTGGTGCAATTCAATTCTTTTACCTTTGTCAAACCGGAAAGGTCTATTTCACTTAGATCATTACTCATGACATTGATCTTTTCCAGGTTCGTGAAGTTTTCGATCCCCTCCAGCGATGTCCATTGGGTACCATAGTAGCTGGGGTTATATGACAACTCGGTGGCGGCCAACCCTTTCTCCGTAATGATTCCGGAAGTAGACCCCAATGCGACGATCCAGCCCTGTTGTTGCAGCCACTTTACAAAATCCTTATCGACAAACGAAATCAGTGTCGCATTCGGATCTTTCTGGATAACGGACAACTCTTTGGTAATGCCAGCACCCTCAATCGTAATCTTACCTCCGCGACTGGTAGTTGCCGCTCCGAGATGGAATGTAAGCGTCTTCGTTTCCAGCCCACGGGTTTCGGGCACCTGCGTGATCCAATCGTCGCTAATCATTACTTTGTAATCTACATTGGCATTCACATCAACGGAGAAAGAACGCTCCGCAAGGTCAAACTCAAATGCCGTATCCTCGATATTGATTGCATATATCCGGTTCTGGGTCAGCGGAATATCGACCGACTGCCCCATGCCCGAGACCGTGACCACGGTCGAACGGTCATCGTAATCCGGGTTCTTGGCAACGGTAAACTTCAAGACCGTGTTGCCGAAAACGTCGTTGCGCCCGACATACGTGACCCAATCCCCGCCGCCGTCGGAAAACGCGACGGCCAATTCCGGAATGTTCGTATGCAGTTTGACCTGGATATCGGTGCTCAATGCTTCGACGGTCATATTCTCCTCGGAAAGAAGGGTCAGCGAATAGCCCGCTTCCGAAACGATTTTCAGGGGAGCGACAGCCGATCCCGTAAAGAACTTGAAGGCCGCTTCACGGCTCTCTTCGCTTGTATTCGGATCGATCGTGAAGGTTACCACATCGCCGCTCTTCCCGGCTTCGGCCGAAGGATGCACCCAGTCGCAGACACCTGCGAGCCGCCAGTCTCCCGAACTGGTTACGGTCACCTGCGTCGTCGTCCCGTCAGGCCCGGCGGGGATGGCATCGGGGGTAATGGATATCGTGGCCCGGGAAAGGTCGTCCGCCGTATCGTCGTCGGAACAGGCGCTGAGCGCACAGGCCACCGCTACAAACGCTATAAATATCTTTTTCATAAAATCTACGTTGTTTTAGGTTCTCAGTCGAACTGCACTCCCCGCAGCGGCGTGCTGCGGGGAGTACAGCACACAATCGGATTAAGGCAGTTTATAACGCGTTGCGTCGTTCTTTTTGTAATAATACTCGGGCATCAGCAGTTCCTCGTCATAGAGGCCCCGGGCAACAGACTGGCAACGGCTCACCTGGAACCGATAGTCGCTGAAATCGCTTACCAACGAATTGGTATGCCCCAGTGCGAAGAACATGTAATAGCCGTATCCGGCCTCCTTCTTCGAGCGGGCTGTGCCCTCGCTCGAATCCCCGCTGCCCCGGTTCAACTCGATCGACATGCCGGAGCACTGCTTGACGGTCATGCCCTGCATCGGCGCTGCGGTTCCCCCGTAATCGGCGACGGCATAGTCGACGAACATGCCCGGCTCGACCCCGTCGACAGAAGGCATCCGGCTATTGAGACCGCCCAGATAGTAAACCATGACGGTTTTATCGGGCATGGCTTTCTTGGTTTCATAGAGCAGCCGGGAGGCGGCTGCCGACGACCACGGCGCAAACCAGGGATTGCTCAGGTCGGGAGAGTTCGAATACTCGTCGTCGAAACCGACGCCGTCGAGATTATAGGCGTCGCAATAAGCCGCCAGCTCCTTGGCGAACTCACGGCAGCCCATATCGGACAGCTGTGCCACGCCGGCGGCATCGTGGTTGCCCAGGATACCGAGGATCACCTTCATGCCCCGCTTGCGCAGCGGCTGCAGGAACTGTTCGTTGTTGTCCAGCAGGAACTGCACGTTGGGATTATTGAGCACATAGACCCGTCCCGTCTCCGCATTGTAATTGATATTGGCCGAGAAGAGGATGATATCGTCGAAGAAGAGCTTGCCGCTGTCCTTGAGCACGAATTCCAGCGCATTGAGCGGATTGGTGTCGTTGACCTCGAAATAGCACACGTTCCTCACGGCGTCGGGGCCCTTGTAAGCGTCGCCCTGGGCACGCAGGTCTTTCACCAGATAGACCGCATGCTGCGCCTTTTCCGAGAGTGTGATGCCCTCGGTCGAGGAGGTCGCCCTGAGCGGGAGCAGATAGGTCACCCCTTCCTGCAATTCGCTGGCTGCTGCCAGGGTGATGCCCACCCCGACCGAACGGATCTCGTCCGGGGCCAGCAGCAGCTTGCCCTCGCGGTCGATGGCGACATTGGCCGCGGGGAAGAGCTGGAACTCCGTCCCGTGCTCGGCATTATAAGTTTCCAGATAAGCGGGATCTACCTCGATCTTCACGTCGACACCCTTCTGGGGCGCTTTCGTAAGGCGGAAGAAGACCTCGGTCTGGTATTTGTCCGAGCGCAGTTCGATCACCGACTCGTTCTTGTTCGACGTCACGTCGAGCAACATGCCGTCGACGCGCTTCACGGCGTCGTATGCCCCCTCGTCGACAGGCTTGCCGCCCTCGATGTCGTCGGTGCAGGCCGTGAATGCCAGGCCACCCAACATCAGCGCAAGCGGAAGGATGCTGTATTTCAGATATTTCTTGGTGTTCATAATCGTTTCAGGTTAAAGGTTAGCAGATTATTTACCCAGCTCGGGAAGCGATACATTCACCCACTTCAACTCCTTCTCGACAGTAAGGTCGTTCCCGTAGGAGGTCTGGTCTTTGATGGTCTTGCCGGCTCCCTCGTCGAATTTCCAGTAGGCCACCAGTCCGTCGGAAGCCGCGGCCACCTGGTAGAAATGGTCGGGGGCATTGATCTCCTCGGGGGTCAGCGCCTTGTTCCAGATACGCACTTCCGAGATCTGGCCGTCGAAATAACGGTCGCTGGCATACGAGTAACCGATCCAGAAGCAACGGGGCTTGCCGTCCGATTCGTCGGAATGGGCTACGCCGAAATTCACGGACGAAGTACCGACGTTGCCGCTGCACTTCTCCGCACCGTCGAGGTATACTTTCACGTTTCCCGACTCGAATGTCACGGCCACATGGTACCAGCGGCCGGCATCGAGTTTGAGATCCGAATTGGTCAGGTTCCTCGACGAAGCCACCTGTATCTGGTTGGGATCCACGCCCGAATCGCCGATACGGACGAGGAACTTGCCCTCGATACCCATGATGGTGGAGATCTGGTTCTTGAACGCATTGCCGTTGATCAGCGCCTCGAGCGTGAAGGTACGCATGTTGGTTACGGGCGAGGCATCCTTCCAGTCGGGCCATGCACGGTTCTCGGCGATACCGGCCACGACGTTGATAAGCGCGGCACCCTTGAAGATATAGTAAACACTGCGGGCACTGGGCAGCACGTCGATACCCGACACCGAACGGATCGTCACGGGCAGCACATAGCGCTCGTTCTTGTCCAGCAGGTTCACGTCGACGAACCTGATCGTCACGGGAACGCTCGCCACGCTTCCGGCCTGTATCCTGGTCTTCGTCTCATCGAACTGGTAGAACTCCTCGGAGAGCAGTTTCACGTCCTCGTCGTAGAAGGCCTGGCGGTAGTGGTCGAACAGTTCGGGAGCCGCGGCGAACTCGATCGAAATGTCCTGCCCGACGGGCTTGGCGATGCCGGCCGTGATTTCGCGCTCATAGGAGGGATTCGCAGCCTTGATAAGCATCTCGTCGGTGAAATTCGTCGCCGAGATGAAAAGTTTATTGTCGTAATGCTGCCTGGACAGATCCTCGTTCTTGCAGCCTGCCAGAGCGACGGCGGCAAGAGCCGCGACAGCAATATTTAACTTGTTGAGTTTCATAGGTCGCATTAGTTTTTAGGTGCGGGATTCAGGATATCGACCGCCTCCCGGATGTTTTTATAAACCAAAGTCAGGTTGAAATAGTCGTTCTGCGCGTTGGCGATGGAGATACCCAGTTTCTCATAGCCCGACGCCGGGCTTACGACCCACTGGGCAGCGCCCTTGGTGGCACGCACACGTGTCTTGCCGTCGGCCTCGTAGCCGGAGAAATAGCCGCTCTCATCGCTCAGGTCGGTGAGCGACGGGGTCGTCACGCCGATGACGAACCGGTCGGTCGGAACATCTTCCACGGCGGCCATCAGCACGGCGAACGACATCTTGTCGGCCGAAGTTGCGGTCAGCGCGGGGATGACGATATAATCGCATTCGCCCAGGACGGACTTGTCGATGAGGTTCTGCGGATTGCCCTGGAAGACCAGCACTTTGCCGGAGTTGGCCTCGTTCCAGGTCTTCACGTTCGAGAAGAACGCCTCCTGGCGTGCGGCATACTGCGCTTTTTCCTCTTCCTGCATAGCCTGCGGGGCACGGCCGGTATAGTTCACCTGGACACCGTCGTAACCATATTTGGCACACAGGTTCAGCTGACTGACGGTCTGCTGCCTGCAGAACTCCAGGAAACGGAGCTCCAGCTCCTCCTCGGGGGTCGGTTCGCCCTCGCCGCCACCTTCGCCGCCTTCGTCCTGGGTCGCCTCGGGGGTGCTGGGATTCGTGGGTTCTTCGGGTTTGTTGGCCTCCTCATCCGCGAGGACTTTCTCCCAGAGTTTCTCGATCGCATTATAGTCGATGTTGTAGATCACCCGGGTGCCCTTCTCGCGTACCTTGGCGAATTCACCGGCCAGGGTCGGATGCAGGTTGTCGGGATTCATCAGGCAGATGATGTCCACGCTGTCGGGCATCGTCGTCAGGTGCTCGTTGCGCTGGGCCGGAGCCGAGGTGGTATTGTCCATCGAGACGAGGACGACCTTGTGCTCGCCCGCCTTGTAATCCCGGAGCGCCTTCAGGTACTGCTTGTAGAGCTCGGGATTCTGCTCCTCAAGCGTAGGATAGTTGATGTCGAGGCTTTCGGTCTCCGTCCAGTCGCTGCACGCCGCAAAAGAGAGGACTGCAACGGCTACGGCCGGGAACAGAAATTTCTTGATATTTCGTTTCATAATCGTTTAGCGTTCGGGTTGGTTATTATTTGATCGCGGGGTTGCAATCCCACCACATACGGGTCGCCATGTTGTCGGTACCCTTCAGAAGCGACGAAACCGCATTGTTGACGTTCACGTTGTTGGTCGTGTATTCGTCTGCCGGATAAGGCATACGGCGCGCCCCGAGTTCGGAATCGACGACCCCGAGGCTCTTGTTTCCATCCTCGGTGGCAGGCATCAGACGGGGATAACCCGTGCGGCGGTAGTCGGCCCATGCCTCGTTGCCCAGCTGCCAGTTGGCGATCCACTTCTGCGTGATGATGCGCTCCTGCATCTGGGCAAGCGAAGCACCCGCATCCCAGGCAATGGTAATGTCGGACAACTCCTGCGAATAAGAATTCGAATTGGCAGGATCGGCATAGAGCTGCGGTTTGCCCGTGGTATTGGCCAGGTAAGTGTCGGCACCCGACACACCCCACTCCTCGAACGAGAGGCGGATGCCTTCGTCATAGAAGTCCTTGGCCTCGCCGGAGCCCATGTTGAACCCGAAGACACCCTTCGCCTCGGCCTTCAGGAAAGCCACCTCGGCAGCATTCATCCACGTGACGGGCGAGGAGATCGAGATATTGACGCCGGAGTACTTGCGGCCAACGGATGCCAGAGGCGGAATCACGATTCCGCGGCGGATGCCGACATAGGTTTGACCGGGCCACTCCGACTGCGTGAAATATTTCTCGCGGCGGGGGTCTGAATAACCGTTCATGTAGCAGATGATGTCGGCTGCGGCATGCGTATCGCCGCCCGTCATGCAGTCTGCGGGCTTGTTGTAGTTGACTGCCACGTAAATGGGGTTGCCGTCGGCACCGAACGACGTCAGCCTGGCGTTGTCGGCATTCGACGTGATGACGCCCACCTCGCTGTTCACGGCCGATTCGGCCATCTCGCGGGCTTTAGCCTCGTTCGCATAGACGATACGCATCGCCAGGCGCAGTTTGAGCGAATTGGCGAGCTTGCACCACTTCTCGGCGCTGCCGCCGTAGATATAGTCGGCTTTTGCGGAAATAGCATCCGTGCGTTGCTCGGTAAGCACCTTGATCGCGGCATCCAGCTCTTCGAAAAACTTGTCGTAAACCTTCTCCTGCGAATCGTACGGCACCTGAATCTGGCCGTTCTCGCCGATCATCGAATAGGGGATCGGGCCGTAGGTGTCGGTCACGCGGTGCATGGCCGCTACCTTGATGATGTCGGCGATCGCCAGTACGATGGGGTCGTCGGTCACCTTCTTCAACTCGCGCAGGTTCGAGTAAAGCACCGGGATCGTCCTGTCGCTATACATGAAAACGTTCGTCCAGTCGTCCGTCGGATTGTAATTCATGATCGTACGGGTAAAGCCACCCGTCGTGGAATAATACCCACCCATGGGGCCGCCCAGCAGCACATCGGTAAACTGCGCCGTATTGACGTCGGTCGATACGACGGTGCTCGCGAGCGAGGTCAGCGCCGAGCCGATGATATAGCCGTCGGTCTGCATGTCGTCCTCGGAGGGCTCGTAAGGATTGGTATTTATATCGAGGTAGTTGGCGGTGCAGGCCGTACCGACAAGTACCAACGCAGCCAAAGCCGGTTTTAATATATTGAATTTCATAGTCATCGTGCAGATTAGAATTTAAGTCTGAGGTTGAACCCGATATTACGCGTCGAAGGCGACATGAAATAGTCGATGCCCTGGTAGTAGCTGTTCACCGTCGCAACGGTCTCGGGATCGTAGGGAGCCTTGTTGTAGATCATCCACAGGTTGCGCCCCACGAGCGACAAGGTAATTTCGCAGATGTCGCCCAGCTTTTTCTTCGGGATCGTATAGCCGATCGAAGCCTCCTGCAGGCGCACGTTGGTGGCAGAATAGGTATAGTACTGCGGAACGGAGTTACCGCTGCCGATGGCCGTGTACCATTTGTTGGCATCCACCAGGTCGCCGCCGTTGATCATCACGCCGCCGGCATCGCGCGCTACGGCCGAAACCTCGGAAACACCGTAGTAGTCGAGCATGGCCTGCGTACGCGAGAATACCACGCCGCCCAGGCGGGCCGAAACCATGAAGCCGAAGTTGAAGTTACGCCAGCGGAAGTCGTTGCGCCATGCCATGTTGGCATCGGGAAGCACGCTACCCAGCTTGATGTAGCTGTTGACGTCGGTGATCGACTCGGAAGCGATCTCGCCCTTCTCGTTGATATAGACCTGTCTCTTATACACATCTCCGAGC
>ENA-OYWN01000589-OYWN01000589.1-human-gut-metagenome-genome-assembly--contig:-NODE-589-length-10285-cov-4.086999_pt1 | contig 10285 bp, 9 predicted proteins | sample MGYA00244172_ERZ653401 | MGnify/ENA primary metagenome ERZ653401 (study PRJEB26926, sample SAMN06164967) | human gut metagenome | biome: ENVO:00009003; feature: ENVO:2100002; material: ENVO:00002003... | reverse complement strand
CTCGTGGGCTCGGAGATGTGTATAAGAGACAGTCGCCGGGGGTGCTGCGGCCGATTCGCTCGCCATCGCCGACATGGAGTGGTGGCGGTTTTATGGCGATTCGACCCTGTGCAACATCATCCGTCATACGTTGGCCAACAACAAGGACATGCTTGCCGCGGCGGCGCGTGTCGAACGTATGCGCCAGCTCTACCGTATTGGCAAGGCCGGACGCCTGCCGTCGGTGTCGGGAACGGTCTACGCCGATCACGAAACCAACGACTATGCGGGCGAGGAGCCGAGCCGCGACCCCGAACTCGGCGCCAAGGCTACCGTGAGCTGGGAGCTCGACCTGTGGGGAAACCTGCGCTGGGCCAAACGCAAAGGCGGTGCCGAATACCTCGCATCGGTCGAGGACAGGCGTGCGATGCAGATGACGCTCGTCGCGGAGGTCGCCGCCGCCTATTTCCGGTTGATGGCGCTCGACAACGAGCTTTCCATCGTGCGGCGTACGCTCATCACGCGCAGCGAGGGCGCTTACCAGGCGCAGTTGCGTTTCGAGGGCGGCCTCACCTCTGAAACGGTCTTCCAGCAGGCGAAAGTGGAGTACGCCTCTACGGCGGCGCTGATCCCCGACCTCGAACGCAAGATCGAGGTCATGGAAAACAGCATTTCGCTGCTCATGGGCGAAAATCCCGACTGGCGGGTCGTGCGCAGCAAGATGAATACCGAGGCGGAGTTCGCCGAGTCGCTTCCCGTGGGGTTGCCGTCGGAATTGCTCCTGCGGCGTCCCGACGTGCGGGCTTCTGAGCAGCAGCTTCGTGCGGCGATGGCCGCCGCGGGCATGGCCTACGCCGACCGCTTCCCGCGCATCGTGTTCAACCTGACGGGCGGCTGGGAAAACGACGATGTGAGCGGGTTTTTCCGCTCGCCGTTCTCGTATGTCGCGGGTACGCTCGCCTCGCCGATCTTCGGGTTCGGCCGTAAACAGGCCCGGTACAAGGCCGCGCTGGCCGCCTACGACGAGGCCCGGCTGGGGTATGAACAGAAGGTGCTGACGGTTTTCAAGGAGGCCAACGACGCCGTGGTCAGTTATCGCAGCGTCCGCCGGACGGCCGCGCTGAAGGTTAACCTGCGCGACGCGGCCCGGAAATATGTCGAACTCGCCCAACTGCAATACCGGGGCGGAAGCATCAATTATATCGACGTGCTGGATGCCCAGCGCCGCTATTTCGACGCCCAGATCGGGGTCAGCAATGCCGTGCGCGACGAGCACCTGGCACTGGTCGACCTGTATAAAGCCCTGGGTGGCGGCTGGGCGGAATAACCCTGCCGGTTTCTTTGGTTTATCGCTATGCCCGGATCCGCGCGGATCCGGGCTTTGTATTTCCGGGACGCCGTTTCGGGGAAGATGTCACGAAAACTCTTTTTGCCATGCTCCTACGAAACGTCCTTTCCCGGGAAAGTTCTTACCGCCGGGCCGTGATTCGGAGTCAGGGAATCGGAATAGTGCCGGCCTGCCGATGCCCTTGTGCGGGTCAGATCAATCCCTGGCTTTTTTCTTCCCCCATTTGGGGCGGATGTCGAGGAATATTTCGAAATTTATCCCCGGCATGGGGCGTCCCAGCACGGAAACATACTCTTCGTCGAAGAGGTTTTTGACGGCGGCCTTGACCGAAAGATCGGCCCAGCGCGCGGAAAACAGCTTTTCGAGTGTCACGTCGTTCATCAGGTAGTAGGGGACGTTGCCCGTGTAGGTGAAGGCGTTGCTCGTCATGGTGAACCGCTCGCTGTAATAGCACCACTTGTATAGCAGGCGCCAGCTTTTGTAGGCCAGACGCCCCGTCACCGCGGCCGAATATACGGGCACGTAGGGGAGTTGCCTGCCCAATGACCGGTCGCCCTTGCTGAACGCTTCGCCCCGGTTGACCGAGGGCGTCCACGAGAAGTTGCCGTCCAGCCCCAGCTGCCACTCCTTGGAGAGCATACGGTCGTACCCGGCTTTCAGTTCCACGCCGTAAGCGTGTACGTCCTTCATGTTGAGCGGCGTCCAGTAGTTGGTGTTGCCGCCCAGCGGCAGCCAGAGAATCCAGTCGTCGATGTAGGAATCGAACCATGTCGCCTCGCCGTGCAGCGAATATACTCCTTCCTTCCCTATGGCAAACGATATCCCGCCGTCGTACGAGAACCCCGATTCCGGCACGAGGTCGGTGTTCCCGCCCGGCTGGAAGTAGAGGTCGTTGAGCGTGGGATAACGGTAGTTGCGCGATACGGAGGCTTTTGCCCGGATCGTCCCGCGTTTCGAGATCAGGTAGTCCGCATAGAACGCCGGGATGAGCGGCGTCCACTGCGCGCCGTACATCTCTTCGCGCAGCGTGACGGACAGCCCCAGCCGTTCGGTGGGCATCCATTTGGCCGTGATGCTGGCCGAAAGCTCCGTGCGCGCGTGGTCGTACCCGACGGTCTTTCGGTTCATGTCCTGCGAGATGATCCTGCGGTCGTTGTTCGTGACGAAATGCTGGTGCAGGTCGGCCTGTGCCGTGAAGAGCCATTTGCGGCCTATGTAGTATTCCCCTTCGCCCGAGACGAAGAGCGTGTGGTACCAGTTCCGGGAGTTGGTCATGTATTCCAGTTTCCCGTTGCCCACGTCGTTGGCGTAGTCGTAGGCGAACCAACTGTAAATGTATCCGGCCTTGGCCGCGACTTTCCAGTTCCGGCGCAGGTGATCCCACGACAGCACGCTGCGCAGCGTGCGTTCGCGCTGTTCGTTGATGAATTTCTTCGGATCGCCGTAATCGGTCGTCATGCGCCCCAGCCCGCGCTTCGAGGCGATCAGCCAGGCGTTCAGGCCGAACCGGTCTCCGTTGCCCGTGTTGTAATAGGCCTCCTGCAACAGGTGGAAGTCGCGGAAAGCTCCGTCGTCGTGCTTTTCGCGGGGATAGTACGAACCGATGATGTTGTGCTCGTCGTCGTAGATGTTTTCCTTCTTGTCGTGGTTCCGGTAGGAATATTCGTTGGGGGACGACGAATATACCACGCGCGTGGAGGTCTGCCAGCGGTCGTTGCCGTAGGTGAGACGCAGGAATTCGTCCGTCGTCCAGAATGACCCGATGCCCTGGGTGTATTGCAGCCCGAAGCCCTGCGTATCGGCGGGTTTGGTCGCCAGCATGACCGCACCGCCCAGGCCGCCGCCCGTGACGTTGACCGACGAGGTGCCGTGCAGCAGTTGTGCGTCGTCGACGAAGTAGGAGGGAATCATCGAGAAATCGGTCATGCCCAGCATCGGCGAGTTGATGCGCATGCCGTTCCACACCACCTGCGTATGCGAAGGGCCCGTGCCGCGGAATGCGACCGTCGAAAGCGTCGCCCGTCCGTATTGCTTGATGAAGATCGACGAATTGAATGTCAGCACGTCGGCCATCGACAGGGCAATGTTCTCGTGCAGGACGAGCGTGTCGAGCTGCGTTTTCTGAACGCCTATTTCTTTCATGGGTTTCACGCCCGTCACCCCGACTGCGCGGATGGGCAACACCAGCGACGGATTCTCGTTCCACCACCCTCCGTCCGACGGCGCCTTGTCCTGGGCGGCGGCGCTCCACCAGAGGGCGATGCTGAACAGCGGGATTAGGAGTCTCTTCATTGCTTCGCGTGTTTGTCGGGTTATCGTTTCCAGCAGAAAGCGCCCGGGGTGACGCCCGCGTAAAATTCGTCTACCGCGTCGCCGTCGGCCGTATAACGGTAGACGATCCCCTGCTGCTGGTAGTCGATGGCATCGGCCACGTAGACGTCGCCGTTGTCCGGGTCGACCGTCAGCCCGTAATATTTCGTCTCCCGGTATTCGAGGAACGGGCGCGCCGGGAGCTGCTCGGCAGCTACGGGCATGCGCCAGACATCCTTGTTGATCCAGTACAGCGTGTCGCGCGTGCCGTTGAGCTGCACTTCCGAGGGTGCATCCCCCTCTCTGAAACGGAACTGCTTTTCCAGGCGGAACGAGGCGGCGTCGATGCGGTACAGTGCCGGAACATCATATCCGTAGGGGCTGCCTTCGTAACCGCCGTCGGTGATCGTCCACAGCTTGTCGTTGGCATCCAGTACCAGCGATGTGGGTTGTACGCCGACAACCAGTTCGTCCACCACCCTGTCGGTTCGGGTGTCGATCTTCAGCAGCCGGTTCTGGTACGACCAGCAGTTCACGTAGACGTATTGCCCGTACTGTACCATCTGCTCGGTCGATCCCGATCCGGGTGTCATGCCGGGACACTCGATGTAGCCCGTGATCTCGTACCGCCTGGGGTTGACGATGAAAATGCGGTTGTCCCAAAGCTGGGTCACATAGGCCTTTTCGTCGGAGACGAAGTGGATGTACCGCGGCGAGGTGAGGTTCGTGATGCGGCCCACCTCCTTGAATGTACGGAGGTCGATTGCGAAGACGACATGAGAATTGTTCACGACGATCCATCCCAGATCGTTGTGGATGGTCATCGACTGTGCCACGTCGCCCAGCTTCATGGCGTTGGCACGGTAGAAAACCTCGTTCTCGACCTTTTTCGTTGCCGGGTCGTAATAGGAGAGCGTGGCGTTACCGTACTGGAAATTTCCCTCGTTGGTGATGAACAACCCCGGCCCCGTCGCGGCGAACTCTTCCATGTCTGCGTAGTCCCACTTCATGCAGCCGCCCAGTGCCGGCAGGCACAGGATCACGGGCAGGATATGTCGTAAAATCCGTTTCATGCGTCGAAAATTAAAGAAACGACCGGCCCCTCCTCTTCCCTGGTGCGGGGCTACGGCCGGCTGCATCGGACGTCCGGTGCGGCCTTCGTATTTGTCAAACTGATTTTACATCCGGGAATATGCCTTGCCGGCAGGCTCTTCATGCCGATCACGATCCATTCCCCTGGATTGTAAAATCATTGCAACGGCAGGTCTTCTGACTCGTTCCCGTCGAGACGCCTTCCCGGCCGGACTGGGGCCAGTGGCAAAAGATTGTCAGGACTTGTTGTGCCATTTCGGGTGGCAGGAACTCACAGCAGAGGGAACTGTTGCCGATTTTCACGGCATTCCCTTTTAATCGGTCAGGGGGTTGCGGAACCCCTTTGCGAACCATTGCGCAACAAAAGTATAAAAAATTCGGGTTCGCAAGGCCTTATAACGAAAAAAGGTCGCCGTATGGCGACCTTTCCGAGCCGAAACCGGGACTTGAACCCGGGACCTCTTCATTACGAGTGAAACGCTCTACCAACTGAGCTATTTCGGCTTGCCGAGAACATTAAGCTCTCTTTGGGATTGCAAATATCTGAAAAAAATATTTTTCTCGCAACAATTTTCGGAAAATTCTCGCATTTCTTGCTATATTCGCGTCAAAACTAACCGAAAACAGACCGGGTTATGATTACTTTCCTGGGGTGCCTGGGGCTCCTCGTGGCAGCATATTTCACCTACGGACGCTATCTCGAACGCCTGTGCGGCGTGGATGCTGCGCGGCCTGTGCCTTCGGCCACGTCGTTCGACGGAGTGGATTATATCCCGATGCCGATGTGGAGGACTTTCCTCATACAGCTGCTCAATATCGCGGGGCTGGGGCCGATTTTCGGTGCCGTGCTGGGGGCGGCATACGGCCCCGTGGCATTCCTGTGGATTACCTTCGGCGGTATCTTCATGGGGGCGGCGCACGACTTCATCGCCGGGATCGTCTCGCTGCGCAGCAACGGTGCGAGTTTGCCCGAGACCGTCGGCACCTACCTCGGGCCGGGGATAAAACAACTTATGCGCATCTTTTCCGTGGGGCTGATGGTGCTCGTCGGCGCTGTCTTCCTGTCGCAGCCCGCTTCGCTGATCGCCAACCGCATCGAGGCCCCGGCGCTGTCGGGTATTGCCTTCGGCAGTTTCTCGTGGTTGCTGCTCATCATTCTGGGCGTTATCCTGATCTATTATATCGTGGCGACGTTGCTGCCCGTGGACAAGATCATCGGCCGTATCTATCCGGTTTTCGGCTGCGCACTGCTTTTCATGGCGCTGGGAATCCTTGCGGTACTGCTTTTCAGCGGGAAATATACGATTCCCGAATTCACCTCTTTCCGGAACCAGATCGCCGATGCGGCGCGGTTTCCGATCGTGCCGATGCTCTTTACGACCATCGCCTGCGGCGCGATTTCGGGATTTCACGCCACGCAGTCGCCGCTGATGGCCCGCTGTCTTGGCTCCGAGCGTCAGGCCCGGCCCGTGTTTTACGGCGCCATGATCTCCGAGAGCATCATCGCCCTGATCTGGGCGGCTGTCGCCATGGCGTTCTGGAACGGCGTCGGAGGGCTGAACGCCGCGATCGCCGAATACGGCGGACAGGCGGCCGTGATGGTCGACGCGATCGCCCGCGACACGCTGGGCGAGGTGCTGGCCGGGTTCGTGATTTTCGGAGTCGTGGCCTGCGCGATCACTTCGGGCGACACGGCCTTCCGCTCGGCGCGGCTGATCGTCGCCGACTTTATGGGCGTCGAGCAGCGGAGCCTGCGCAAACGCATCTGCATCAGCGTTCCGCTCTTCGCTGCAGGTCTCGTAATCATATTCTGTCTGCCTTTTCAGACAATGTGGAGCTATTTCGCGTGGATGAACCAGACGCTGGCGATGGTCACGTTGTGGATGATTACGGCTTTCCTGAACCGGCACGGCCGCAACCGCTGGGTGGGGCTGATTCCGGCGACGGTCATGACCTACGTATGCTCGTCCTATGTCTTCGTCTCTCCGCTCATGTGCGGCATGCGCGACCGTGCGGCGGCCTACCTGCTGGGCGGGGCGGTGACACTCGTATTGTTGATAATTCTAATTTTTAAAATGCGGCGCGATGCAAAATCCCTGCCTTAACCCGACTGCCGACCAGACCTACGAGGTAATCGGCGAGGGACCCTATAATTTTGCCAAAGTACTGGCCCGTACCCGCGAAATGGAGCGTGCCGGAAATGTCGAGGAAGCCTGCAACGAGCGGTTTCAGGCCTTTCAGCGTTTTGCCGAGCTGGTGCCGGAGGACGAGGAGGTGAATCTCGAATGGAACCACCGCAATTCGCGCGCGGCCCTCGAACTGATTCGGGCGTCGGCCATCGACCATTTTCTGATCAACGACTTCGAAATGTCGGCGGCACTGCTCGAATTGCTGCTCGAACTGGACCCCGAAGACCATCTGGAGGGGAGTGAACTGCTGGCTTTCGATTATCTGGCCATGGACGAGCAGGAGTTGTTCGACGAGGTGATCAACGACGTGTCGGACAAGTATGCCAGCCGCGAAATCCTGCTGCTATGGTCGGCGTTCCGCCGCGGCGGGAAGCTGCCCGAAGGGGAGTTGCAGCGCTTCAAAACCCGCTTTGCGCCCTATTTCGCCGAATTTACGGCCGAGGAGCATCCCGCCGACGAGACTTACCTGCGCGATATCGAGAGCGAACGCCCTTCGCTTCGGGCGCAGGCCCGCGAATTGTGGTTGCAGACCGAAAACCTATGGTGTCTCTGGCCCGGATTCATCGGGGCGCTGCGCGCGGCCCGATGACGAACGGCAGGAGCTGAGGCGTCGCAGGGGGTGACGGCGGGTGACGGCATTGCAGGGACGGAGACGTCGCAGGCTCCGCCCCTCCGGCCGCATGATCTCCGGCGCTATTTCTTGTGGCGTTCCAGATAGATCGAATAGAGCCTGAAATGCTCTTCGATCGCCTTTTTGTACCCTTTCAGGTCGCGGTTTTCGATGTATTTCAGCAGGTCGCGGTGCGTCACCAGCGCACCGGCCCGCTCCAGCTCCTTTTCGATCGGTTCCAGAAAGTCGCGGTACTTCTCCTTGACGAAATCCAGCACGGGATAGATGATGTCCTGAAATTCGGTGATGATCTTGTTTCCCGTGATTTCATAGAGTTTGGTGTGGAAACGGTGTTCGCTGACCGGGGCGTATTTATTGTTGCCGATGACCTGACTCATCTCGACGATCTCCTTCAGTTCGGCGACGTCGGCGTCGGTGAGGTTGCGAAGATGTTGTCGCTGATGCCGATTTCGAGCGCCACGCGGAATTCGAGGATGTCGCAGAGCGTCGATTCGTTCATCAGCAGCGGATTGATGCACCGCTTCATGCCGCCGAGCAGCGACGGCTCGCCCAGCACCATGCCTTTCTTGGTGCGCGAGACGATCATGCCGGTCATCTTGAAGCGGCTCAGCGCTTCGCGCAGTACGGCCCGGCCGACGCCCAGCGACGCCGCGAGTTCCATCTCGTTCGGAATGCTGCATCCGGGGCGCAGACCCTGTTCCTTGAAGTAGGAGATCAGACTCTCCTCGACGCTGTCTACGAGCGTGGTGTTGTGGTTGGCTAACTTCAGTTCTTCCATGCGCGGGTGTCTCTTTGCCGGCGGGGCTTGTGCGGCTATTCGGTCTCTTTCCGGTTTCGGACCAGCTCCTTGAAGCAGTGGCGGCAGATCGCCTCGTAGGAGTCGGTTTCGCCCAGCATGACCAGCTTTTCGTCTTGCGTAAGGCGGTGCGAATGGTGCGCGAGGTTGCCGCAGCGGACGCAGATGGCGTGGACCTTGGTGACGTATTCGGCCGTGGCCATCAGCGCCGGCATCGGGCCGAAGGGCTTGCCGGTGTAGTCCATGTCGAGTCCCGCGACGATGACCCGCACGCCGCTGTCGGCCAGCTCGCGGCAGACCTCGATGATGCCGTCGTCGAAGAATTGCGCCTCGTCGATGCCCACGATATCGACGTCGGAGGTCATCAGCAGGATGTTCCGGGCCGAGTCGACCGGCGTGGAGCGGATGGCGTTGGCGTCGTGCGAGACGACCTCCTCTTCCGAATAGCGCACGTCGATGCGGGGTTTGAAGATTTCAACCTTCTGGTTGGCGAATTTGGCGCGTTTGAGACGGCGTATCAGCTCTTCGGTCTTGCCTGAGAACATCGAGCCGCAGATTACTTCGATCCAGCCTTTGCGGCTGGCGTTTTCCAAGAACATAAATCAGAGTATCGTTTGTTTCGGTTTGTTATTCGCACTCGTCGAGGCGGGTGATGCGGGCGCCGAGGGCGTTCAGGCGGCCGTCGATGTCGCGGTAGCCGCGGTCGATCTGGTCGATGTTCTGGATCGTCGAGACCCCCTCGGCCGACATGGCGGCGATCAGCAGCGCCACGCCCGCGCGGATGTCGGGCGAAGTCATGCGCGTCGCGCGCAGGCGTATGCGGTGGTCGTGGCCGATGACCGTGGCGCGGTGCGGGTCGCAGAGGATGATCTGCGCCCCCATGTCGATCAGTTTGTCGACGAAGAACAGACGGCTTTCGAACATCTTCTGGTGAATCAGCACGGCGCCCTTGGCCTGCGTCGCCACCACGAGGAAGATCGACAGCAGGTCGGGCGTGAGTCCCGGCCACGGGGCGTCGGCGATGTTCATGATCGAGCCGTCGAGGAAGGTCTCGATCGAGTAGTGGTCCTGCCGGGGAATATGGATGTCGTCGCCCTGCTGTTCGAAGCGGATGCCCATGCGGGCGAACTGCGCCGGGATGATGCCGAGGTTCTCGAACGAGACGTTCTTGACGGTCAGCTCCGACTGGTTCATGGCGGCCATGCCGATGAAGCTGCCCACCTCGATCATGTCGGGCAGCAGCGTGTGCTCCGTGCCGCCGAGCGACTCGACGCCCTCGATGGTCAGCAGGTTCGAGGCGATGCCCGAGATGCGTGCGCCCATGCGGTTGAGCATCTTGCACAGCTGTTGCAGGTAGGGCTCGCAGGCGGCGTTGTAGATCGTCGTGAAGCCCTTGGCCATCACGGCGGCCATCACGATGTTGGCCGTACCGGTCACCGATGCTTCGTCCAGCAGCATGTAGGTTCCTTTCAACTCGCGGCCTTCGACCATGAAAAATTCGTCGGCGATGTCGAAATCGAACTTCGCACCCAGCTTCTGGAACCCGAGGAAGTGGGTATCCAGCCTCCGCCGGCCGATTTTGTCGCCGCCGGGTTTGGGTATGTAACCCACGCCGAAGCGCGCCAGCATGGGGCCGATGAGCATCACCGAGCCGCGCAGGCGCGTGCAGCGTTGCCGGTAGTCCTCCGTGCGGAGGTAGTCGAAATCTATTTCGCGGGCGCAAAAACTGTATGTATCCTCCGCGAGTTGTTCGACCTCGACGCCCATGCGCCGCAGCAGTTCGATGAGCTGCATGACGTCGAGGATCTGGGGAATGTTGTGCACCGTGACCCGTTCGGGGGTCAGCAGCGTGGCGCAGAGTATCTGCAACGCTTCGTTCTTGGCGCCCTGGGGCGTGATGCTGTCTCTTATACACATCTCCGAGCCCACGAGACCCTAAG
>ENA-OYWN01000573-OYWN01000573.1-human-gut-metagenome-genome-assembly--contig:-NODE-573-length-10420-cov-7.388230_pt1 | contig 10420 bp, 6 predicted proteins | sample MGYA00244172_ERZ653401 | MGnify/ENA primary metagenome ERZ653401 (study PRJEB26926, sample SAMN06164967) | human gut metagenome | biome: ENVO:00009003; feature: ENVO:2100002; material: ENVO:00002003... | reverse complement strand
TACACGCGTAAGATCGTCGGCAGCGTCAGATGTGTATAAGAGACAGACATTAGAGTAAGCAGCGATAAGCAGACAGTAGAGAATCAGCGTTTTGAAATTAATAATTTCTGTGAACGTTATAAACTTGTAATTGATGGTTGGATTGAGGAAACCATTAGTGGTATGAAATCATACAATAAACGTGAATTGGGTAGGCTTTTACTACAGATTCAGAAAGATGATCTCATTATCTGTGCAGAATTATCACGATTGGGAAGAAATCTATTCATGATTATGGAGATATTAAATATTTGTATGACCAAAGAATGTCGTGTGTGGACTATAAAAGACAACTATCGTCTTGGTGATGATATCCAAAGTAAGGTTCTTGCCTTTGCTTTTGGACTATCTGCTGAGATTGAACGTAATCTTATTAGCCAGCGCACGAAGGAGGCTTTGGCAAGAAAAAAAGCTGAAGGTGTGACATTGGGACGACCAAAGGGAAGAAAAAGTTCTGTAGAAAAATATAAACTTCATGGAAAAGAAAATCTTATTCATGAACTTTTAAAGGCAAAAGTTTCTAAGCGTAAAATTTCTAAATTATGTAAAGTTGATAGAAATACGCTTGACCGTTTTATAAAACAGTTTTTGACGGAATGAAACAGAGCGTTTTCGTGCAGCATAGCGGAGCGGTGTGTGATTTTTCTTCTTCCGATTCATGGGTTATCCTATCTCCTATCGAGCAAAGCATCAAGCGGAAGATAGAAGCCGTAGGAACACCTTTGAAGGATTGGGATATTCAAATCAACTATGGAATAAAGACAGGTTATAATGATGCTTTTATCATTGATACGGAAAAACGTGAAGCGATATTGGCGAATTGCCAGACGGAAGAAGAACGCAAAAGAACGGCTGAACTTATACGACCGATTTTGCGTGGCAGAGATATTAGGAGATACGGGTATAAATGGGCTGAATTATGGATTATCAACATTCATAATGGTATAAAAGGTAAATTACCTCGCATCAAAATCGAAGAGTATCCTGCCATAAAAGCTCAAATTCTTAACGCCATCTTTATTTTGTTTATTGGTGACAGTGCATAAAGTTTTATGCTTGTTATCTTCTTTAGAAAAGAGTAAGATGTTTGTATCAACTGTAGCACTCTCAAATATTTTCACGCCTGCGAAGTCTATAAGCAATTGGGGATTTGTATTCTTAGCAAAGAATCCACGTGTTTTTTCTCCGTATCCGGCACGCATCCATTTGTTGGACGTGATATAACAAAGATGACCTTTGGGTTTCAGTAATTGCCATCCACGTTCGTAGAAAAGGCAATATATGTCTCCCGTTTTTGCGAATGTTTTATAGTCACATGGTTCATAGAGTTTAGCCAATTCACCACCATTATTTTGTAACTGGATGTATGGAGGGTTACCTATTACTATATCGAAGCCATCGCTGACTCCAAACATCCAAGCAGGATCGAAGAACTCTGCTACTGTATTTTGGTCATAAGGATTCCATGCTGCCAATTGTATAGCATCTTCAGGGGCAAAGTCTTTGTCATCCGCCAGTAATCTAGCTAATTTTTCACGTAATACCTTGTCCTTTTCTCGTAAGGTACTTTTGCGGTTAGCAGTTTTTGCAGAAAAATGTTCATGACGGACTTCTATCAATTTCTGTTTTGTTGGCTCAATATCCGGATTCTCAAATAAACAGTGTGAAGCTTGCTTCTTTTTAGCAATCAAAGAATTGGCAGCGACAAACTTTGTTTCGAGGTTTGGTAATGTCGGTATGCCAAAGTTTGGTTTAGAAGCATCTTTTTCACAATCGCAAATCAGTGAGATAAAAAAGCGTAGTTTTGTTATTTGGGCTGCGATACTCTGAATGTCGCTGCCATAGATGCAATTTTCTATGATTGCCAATTTCAAGTCATACACTTTCTCATTTGGAGAAATACGACAGAGCACATCTATCATGCGATTAAGCAATCCCATCGGGAATGCTCCAGAACCACAAGCCGGGTCAAGTATTTTGATAGCCTTTAATCTTTTAGCGACACGCTGATATTCTTCTGGTTTTTCTCTGTCAAGGGTGAAATCTGGATTGAATAAGGAACGTACAAATTGAGTATCTCCTAAATAGGTAATGAGACTTTCGTCTACCATGTAATTGACTATTTCACGGGGCGTATAGAACGAACCACTTTGATTTCGCGCTGTTTCCTTTGTTTCGGGGTTGTATGCGCCTAATAGATTCTCAAATACTTTACCTAACAATTCTGGGTCAAGGGCTACCTGCTGTTCTTCGGGTGAATTTTCCTCTATTGTAAAGTTGTAGCGGCTGAGGATTGAAATCAGTCCTTTCTCTGAATCGAAGAACAGATTGTTAGGGATAATGGCACGATTGCGATAGCGCCCATCAGCAAAACGTTTGTCGTTGCGACTGAAGCCATCATAATTGTAGGCCTGTTCAACACCGTCAATCGTCTTGGTCTTATCAAGGCATTCAAAGAGTCCACCATTAAGGAAGGGGACTTCTGAGAATAAGGTAACGACATCATTCTCGCTGATGTTAAACATTTCGGCATAGCGATAGAGGGTTTTGATATCTTTCTTTATATTGGTAGCGAACTTGCGTTTGTTTCCTTGTTCATCTTCAATAGCACGGTTAAGTGTTGCAAAGAACAAGTTCTGGAGAATTGCATTGTAATAGTTTCCAACAGTCTGACTATATGGGTCAAACTCTTTTAGGATAGTCTGCAAATAATCAATATCGAATATCCGTTGTGGTACCAAGTCCTTCTGCTTGATGAACCATACGAACATAATACGGGTAATAAGTCGAATTACTTTTGTTTCTAAATCCTCACGGTCATCATCTTCAGTTCCCGTATTATTGGGAAAAGAAACATTAGATGATGGTTCTATAGCCCATTGATACCATTCGAATAAATCCTTGTAGAACTGCTTTGTGAGTGTCTCGACAGAAAATGCATTCGTTATGTCACTGAGTGTCTGTTTGCTATTTTTCAATGTGCCAAACTGTTCTATGGCAGTACGGCATCCACGACCTTCGCCAAGCAAATATGTATAGCGTTTTGTATTAGTTGACATCTTTTCATATTCGCCTTGTTTGTTAAACCCCCAAGTTTCACTTACGTATGAGAATCTAAGAATGCTTTCATCCTTACGATAACAGAACATAAATGCTCCAGCATACCCCATATTACGCCAATCTGTAGTGAGCATATCACGAATGCCACGACGGTTACGCTCAATGTCAACTTTGTCACTCAATTCCACTTCGTATATGGCTATAGATTCTCCATCTACAAGAGATATTTTGCCAAGATTCAATGCTTCTTTAGCTAAGCGGCTACTTACGTGGACCGCAGAAGGAGTGTTCCAAAAACTAATTTTGTTTCGGAATATATCATAAAGCAATTTTTGCCAAGCCTCACGATTATATTTAGATTCGATGACTTCTTTGTAGTTCATATTGCTATTTTTAGAGTTTATTGAATGATTCTGATAAAATAATTTCTGCATTAGTCTCTTGCTCATTAAGCAGAGATTCTTGTGCCGTATAATATGGTGCATACTTTTTTGCCATATCAATGATTTCTGCAAGTGCTTCATCATGTGTCATTCTGGCTTTACCTCCTACGCGACGCAAGTTTTTCTGTATGCGTTGTAAGCGTTTAGCTATGTAGGTGATGACACCTCTTTCCGCTAATGTTTTGAGCTGAACTACTTTTATGTATAGTTCATTATCGTCTATTTCACGAATGAAATTATTTAACAAATTTACAGCGGTACTAACTTGCACTCCAACAGAACCTTGTTCTTCATGGGTAGTTTCTTGAGAACGTGCTTCTTCATCCTGCATCATGCGAAATTTTCGTAAAGCCATATTAATATGCTTATGGTGTTGCTCTATACGCTCTGCGGATTGTTCTTCTTTGGGAGCTTTGAAATATTTTAGAGCATCAAGCACAGAAAGTTCTTCTGCTGTTTCTGAGACCAAAAAGAATACCTTACGGAAATTCGTTTTCAGGAATACAAGAGTGTCATTTGCAAGTGTTACTCCATCTACTTTTTTCATTTCACGACCAGTACGGCTACGCAATGAGAGTTTTGCTATGCGATTATATTCTCTACGGTTGTTTTGATAGAGTGCACGGAGTTCCTCATAATATGGCAATTCTTGATTACATTCTTCCTTTTGTTTCTTCATGCCTTCATCAAAGAGTTTACTTAAGTCGCGGTCAAGAATTTCTTCTTGTGAGTAAATTTGGTTGTCTTCACCGAAGGTGGAATGAAAGGTTTGAATCTTACTTAATGCGATTTGATTTAGATTGATTTCACGGTTTCCTTCACGGGATGGATAGAAAACGTAATTGTATATATGTTTGGATGAAGAACCGATACGATTGACGCGACCAATACGTTGCATCAGTCGGGTGCTATTCCAAGGAGTGTCATAATTTACAATCACATTTGCTCGATGCAAGTTTACACCTTCAGCAAGCACATCTGTGGTGAGGATGATATTGTAGTCATTGAGTTTTGTCTTATAGTTAGCATCAAAATTCTCACGGATAGTTTTGAACTGCTTACTACGATTATCAGCGGAGATTACCAATACGTCTTTACGATTAATACGGCGTGCCAAATACTCTACTGTGTCAACTGATTCTGAAAATACAACCAGTTTCTGTTCAGGATTGCGTTCCGATTTGAACAACTTATGCTTAAGCAGCTCATTGAACTTTGTGAACTTGGAATCATCTTCGTCTTTTATATCTGCCCATTCTGAACATAACATTTCAAGTGTATTCTGATCTCCTCTAAGCATTTCTATAAATTCAGGCTTAAAATCATCAGCAGTGAATACTGCATTTTTGGGATTATCTTCCGCTTTGGCATTTAGTTTCTCCTCAATTTCTTCATCACTCAACCCTGATTCTAATAGCATATTGATATCAAGATCCGGAGCAATGAATACTTTGTTGCGGTCAAACATATCTATCATATTTTGGTTTGCTTGACGGAAATTGTCTAATGAAACTTGGAAAGCATAAAAACTGCTTTCTAGCCGCTTCACCAATCCGTTTTTACGGATTCCAGCTAAGCTGCGGCTTATTAATTCCGCGTTATCATACAGTCCTTGTGCCACTTCAGGCTTCAAGTAGGCTATAGCTTGATAACGAGCGTACGTCAAGTTCTTTTCAAGAGTAAGCATAGCATGTTCAAACAAATCAGCGAGATGCTCATTAAGCTCATATCGACTTTCTATAGGACGCTCTACTTTTGGAAAGCCATTCACATCCTTATTATATCGAGGCACGTTCTCGATGTCAGTACGTGTACGCCGAACCGTCAATGGCTTGATAACGCGGTCTCGAACTCGTTCTGCTAATTTCTTGAATCGACTTATGTCGAAATTTGGCTCTCTTTTTAGCTGTTTAAATTCTTTAATAAGAGGTGAAAAGAATGCCGTTAAATTTGATACACCATCAATCGTACATCGGCGTGGATCTTGGAATAATTGGATTTCTGTGTATATATCTGCAGGTGTATTATTCATAGGTGTTGCTGAAATAAGCATTACCTTTTTCTTAAAGCCGGGAATATTTCCATTTTCTATACGGGGCATTTTGCATATTTCCTGCAATTGCTCAAAGGCAGAGGTTGTATGCGAGCGGAATTTATGTGCTTCATCAACCAAAATAAGGTCAAATTCATCAGCATTCCAGTAGTTATAATTGTCTTCATCGAGAATCTTAGACAAACTGCCATTGGAAATAAAATTAACATACTTGTCAATGCCAAAATCTTTAAATGTTGCTTTCCAGTTGTGTTCTACGGCAGGTGGATAGACGACGAGAATTTTTGTTTTGTCACGCCCATTCTCGATCAAGAATTTCTTAGCTATCATTGTAGCAATTACAGTCTTGCCAAGACCTACAACATCAGCAAGAAAAAAGCCATCGTAACGCAGTAGCTTTTGATAACCTTCTTCCACAGCATCCATTTGGTAATCATATTTCTTATACCCTTCCGGCATATCAAATGGATTGTTATCGTCTGTTGCCATGACTCTATCCGAAAAATACTCCATGAGCATTTTAATATAAAGGTCATAAGGTGAAGCATCACCTTTGAGGTATGTATGATCTATTGATGTTTTTACATCATCAGCCGTAATTTCGCATCCTTCGGCTTCTTTCCATAATAATTCAAATTCTTCTTTGGCAAATTTTACATCATCATATCTATCCATTTTTACATTAAACTCATACTGACGTTCCTCCGTGATGCCTAGTCCGTTTCCAGTAAGATTACTGGAACCAGTTATAGCCATTCCTTGGGTGTATTGATTAAAATCGTTTGGATAAAGTACGTATATTTTGGCATGTATTTTTTTTGAAGGATGCGCTCTTAGTTCCAATTTACCATCAATAAGGTCTTTCACCATTTGGAACATTCCATTTTCGACCTCTTTGCTATAATGCGAATGCTCTATATCTCGGCGAATTTCACGTAGACACTCTTCTTTTACTTCTTCTTCTGCTCCAAAAAATATCTTTCCTTGCCTTGTTGCTTGTGCAATGTATTTATCTACATTTATTCCTATTAAGACCCTAACCTTATTTATGTTGTCTAGGAAAGGACGTAAAGAAAAATATCCTGATGCTCTGAGAAAACCGACAACTGCATCAAGATTACAAATATGAGGATTATGGTGTAGTATGCCCTCAAATTCTTTTATGAGGGTATTGTTGTCTCTATTTGTGAAAAAGTTAGAATGAGTATATTTTTTAACATTATCCATGTTCTTGATAATTTAGATATTTATTTCTGAGTGTTTTCTTTTTCCCTTCTTTCTTTTACCTTTTCCAATCCCGGCATCTTTTTAGCCAATGCACTTTCTCCTGCTGGAAAATAGAGAGGAAAAACTTTATATAAGAAACCCACAACTTCACTACGACTTTTATCCATATTGTAAAAAGCAGAGCAGACAAAGTACATTAGTTCTTGCTGACTACATGTTTCTTTGGGCTGTATGCTTATTGAGGGAGCAACTATCAAGTCATGTTCAGCAAATGATAGAGCACTGGCAAGAATAGCTTCCTGTTCTTTTTCGGTAAACATCTTTATTTTCCCAGCTAACCATTCAAGCTCTCTTTGCTGAAGTGCTTGTTGTTTTTCGTTTTGATGCTCCAATAGGATTGCTACATTTTCTTGTTGCTTTTCTGTCAAGGCGTTTTCTAATGCTTGGTTCTTTCGTTTAAGAACATTGAACTTCAGTAAAGCGGCAATATACATACAGAAATATCCTACTGCAATATCGAATATTAGGACAAGCAGATAATTGTTACTTGAGTTTTGTATGCCACCAGCCATATATTCACTAATAGGGATAACAGCTAATAACATGATGATGGCTATTGCATAAAGTACTTTGTATCGCGTTTTATGGTTTACCTGTGGCAAAGAGGCAAACAAAAAGGCGATAATCAAAACGGCAATTATTACACTGAATGGTATGAAAGATGTCTCCATAGTTTTATTGCTCAGTTTGAGGGTTAACAATAATGCGCCAATAGCCACCATGATCTGCTCCTTCACGAGACAAAATTCCCATAGAACGAAGCTTTGAAATATGTTTTTCTACGGCTCGGGAGCTTATTCCTATTTTATAGGCCATTGCTTCTGCAGACATTGATGGGTCGGAAATGACGAAATCAATAATCTTTTGTGTGGTTTTCCCAATGCTTTTAGATTTGTTTTTCGAATCTCCGAACTTTTTCTCCGAACCTTTTGGGATTATCTCCGAACCTTTCTCCGAACTTTCTTGCGTATCACCAAAGGTTTCCACCGAACTTTCTTCGTTTTCAGGGTACTTTTCGAGGGTACTGTTTACCCTGTTAGCCACTTCCTCAACAGGTATTCTTCCATTGTCACCCCAGTTCAGATTATAGAATGTGGTGTAGAAAGAAGTCGCTTCCGTTTGATATTGTGGTTCTTTGCCTTGTAGGAAATTGGGTAGCTTCTCTGTAAGCTCTCGCATTTTGCGTAAGCCGGAACCACGTTTCTCCATATAGTCCAATTGTGTGAACATATCTGCAATGACAGGGTTGCGGCGCATGGACGGCACTTTGTATATGTCACGGTCTTGAATCTGTGTGCCGTCAAGCATGGCACCAGGTGATACTAGTTCTACTCGGTCATCGTAAATGTCAATATGTACTTCACCGCCCATCATGGTGTAATCTCGATGGATAAGGTGGTTTACCAATCCTTCGAAGATGGCGCGGTCGGAATAGTCGGGGAGGTTAAGGCGATAGTTTGGCATCTTCACCCAGCCACTCATGGTATAGTTTTTGATGAAATCCATACCATATTTTAAGAGCAGCACAAGGTTAGCCCGATGTTCCACGGAACTGATGGCATCATCCTTATATAGTCCAGTCCAACGGGTGCAGAAAATACGCGATTGAAATACTGTGCAATTGTCCACAAACAGCAATCCTGCATTGGTCAGTTTGCCGTCAGGAGTTACCAGTCCGAATGATTCCAAATACTTGTCATTCCATTCCTGATGGGTTTGTTCACGGAAAGTATTGGCAAGGATGATGAAAGAATGTTTGCTGGCATCCACTTCGGTAGGCAGTGAATCCCAAGTCATGTGCGTGCCTTTTAATACCAACGAAAGTAATTGTTGGGAGTTGCATTCTACACTTTCATTGCCAACTCGTACATATGCGGTACGTGTCCCATCCTGATAGTAATAATAAGGTGTAAGCGTTCCTGTCTTTACTTTCACTTCAAGCAGGGTATGCTCTTCGTGTTCTATCGGAATAAGTTGAACTTCCGGAACAGGGTCAAGTCTTGCCTTTATCATTTCACTGATAAAATCAGCATCGGCTTGTGGATTCTCCAACCCTACAATTACGCCGTCATCATTCACTCCATAGAACAAACTGCCACCATCCGTATTAGCGAAAGCCGACACGGATTTAAGCCACGACTTCACTTTCTTACGCTCCAACATTTCCTTGAAATCGTAAGCCGAGCATTCTGTTATCAATGTATTGTTATGTATCTGCATAGTTTCTTTATTGTTGTTCGGGTATAATATCCCAATATCATACACAAAGGTAAGGATAAAACCGAAGAATCTGTTAAAATTGCCACAGACTTTTGATTATTATGCGTTTATATCATGATTTTTATTTGATAAATCCGTACTTTTGCAGTCAAGAGCTGTTGTTGCTTATGAATGCTTATTTTCAGATTTGCGTTATATTTGCAACACGTGTATACAAGTCGCTGATAGATATATCACGTTGACTTTGAGGAAGTGAAGTAATTCCGATAAGGATACAGATAATAAACAATAAGCAAAAGCGTGCAGTTTATCAGAGCTGCACGCTTTTGTATTTTTTATTGTTATATACTTGTCGATATAAGAACACTGAGTTCTTTCTCTTTAATTCTAAAGAATCTATTTGCCATTACAAGTATTTAAGTCCTCATTAAAATATAAATCATGATATTATATTTTTCTTTGATGATTTATTTAATTAACCTAGGTAATGGCAAATATGAGATTAGTAAAATTAAAGAACCGTCCGAGTAAGGGCGTTTTCGTTTTTGAATACATGCAGGAGCAGATAGAGCGTCTTAGAGGGCAAGGAAAAGAACGGACAGTCGAAACATATCAGTCCGCATTGAACAGCTTCATGAAGTTCCGTGACGGCATAGACTTATGTTTTGATGAGATGGATGCAGATTTGATGGAACATTATGAAACGGAGATGCGCTCCACTCACCATTTAAGTCGTAATACCACCTCTTTTTATATGCGTATTTTGCGTTGTGTGTATCGCAAGGCAGTGGGTGAGGGACTGGCCCTTCCTGCAGATCCTTTTGAGAATGTATATACTGGTGTGGACAAGACCTCAAAGAGAGCTGCCACCCTGACAGATATCAAACACATCAAGCAGTTGGATCTTTCCGATCATAAATCATTGGAATTTGCACGAGATATCTTTCTCTTTTCTTTCTATATGCGAGGAATGTCTTTTATAGATCTTGCCTATTTGCGTAAAAAAGATCTCAATAGTGGCTTTGTGAGTTATAGCCGTCGTAAAACAGGTAAGAAACTCATTATACGGTGGGAAAAACAGATGCAGGAGATTATTGACAGATACGGAGATTCGGAAACACAATATCTTTTACCTATTATAGAACGAGAAGATGGCACGGAGCGCAGACAATACCGGAATAAAATGTTGCTGGTGAACCGTAAGCTGAAGAAGATTGCAGCCCGGGCAGGATTGACCACACCACTTACTATGTATGTGGCCCGCCATTCCTGGGCTTGTCTCTTATACACATCTGACGCTGCCGACGATCTTACGCGT
>ENA-OYWN01000566-OYWN01000566.1-human-gut-metagenome-genome-assembly--contig:-NODE-566-length-10526-cov-3.911756_pt1 | contig 10526 bp, 9 predicted proteins | sample MGYA00244172_ERZ653401 | MGnify/ENA primary metagenome ERZ653401 (study PRJEB26926, sample SAMN06164967) | human gut metagenome | biome: ENVO:00009003; feature: ENVO:2100002; material: ENVO:00002003... | reverse complement strand
CGTCAGATGTGTATAAGAGACAGGGCATAGACCGATCCTGGGTAACGCGCTTCGAATCGGCGGAGCGCGGCCTCGGCGTCGCGGCTGCCCAACTCGACGGCACAGGCCGCCAGATAGAAGTCGACCGTCTGCGCCGCCTCGCGGTCGGCGGGCGAAAGCGTCTCCCGCGCCTGCAGGAACTCATGCCGGGCGTCGGTCCAGCGACCGAAGTCGAACAGGGACCTGCCGCGGTCGATAAAGGCAGCAGATTCGGGGGTTCCGGCCTGCACTCCGGGCGCGCACAACGCACACACGGCAAAGGCCAGCAATAAATTCAGATTTTTCCGCATACGACACTTAAATTCTTACAAAGGGCAAATATACGAAAATTTACCTTTTTTCCATATAGGGAAACGAAATATATGCCGCGGCCGGATTCTCCGCAAACCGCCGCTTTTGCATCTGTCGAAAATTATCCCTACCTTGCGGCGTCACTGATTCGCTAAACCTCCATTCGATGAAATCGCGTCTTTTTCATCACAAGGACCCGCGCGCAGCTTCCCGCACCGGCGCCCAGTCCGATACCGACACGCTGAGCATGCTGTCCGTCGGCGCCGTCACGCTCACCCCGGAAGGGGAAATTACGGAAATCAACGCACGGGCATGCGACGAACTCCGCATCCGCGGGGGGGGGGATTTTTCACATCCGCTGAACATCTCCGACATCCTTTCGGTCTGTCACGACCGGCAGGACCTTCTGCCCGGCATTTTCGCCCGGCTCAGGGAACGGCACCGCTACGGAGACCTGCCGCCATGGAGCTATATCCGGCTTCGGAACTCCAACCTGAAATTCTACATCGAAGGCCGTTTCGTCGGCCGTTACGACCGGCGGCGGCAACTGCGCCGGATCGTCTTTCTGTTCCGCAACACCGAGGAGGAGATCACCCGCAAATTCATCCTCGGCATGGCCCTGTCGCAGACGAAGATATTCCCGTGGTTTTTCGACCTCGGCCACAACAGGATGGTCATCGACGAGCGCTGGTTCGCCCACTTGGGTCTTCCGGCGGGCGACGGCACGATCGGCACCGAAGATTTCTTCAGGCTCGTGCATCCCGAAGACCGCGGCAGGCTGGCCGACGCCTTCGCAAAACAACTCGCAGGAGAGATGAATCCCGACACGTTCACGTACCGGCTCCGGCGCGGTGACGGTACGTGGGAGTGGTTCGAGGAGCAGTCCGTATACCTCGGACAGACCGGCGACGGATCGCCCTACCGCATCGTGGGGATATGCCAGAGCATCCACGCCCACAAGACCTCCGAAGACGGACTGCGCGCAGCCCGCGACAAGGCGAGGGAGAGCGACCGGCTGAAAAGCGCGTTTCTGGCCAACATGAGCCACGAGATACGCACGCCCCTCAACGCCATCATCGGCTTCGCCAACCTGCTCACCAGCGAAGACATCCCGTTCAGCGAGGCGGAGAAGCAGGAGTACAGCCGGCTCATAACGAGCAACGGAGACCAACTGCTGCGCCTGATTTCGGACATCCTCGACCTTTCGAAGATCGAATCGAACACCATGGAATTCCATTTCGGGGAGCACTCGCTGCACGCCCTGCTGACGGATATTTATCAGGCTCAGCGGCTCTGCATGCCGGAAGGCGTCCGTTTGCGGCTCGACATGCCGCAGGCGGACACACCGATAGTCACCGACGCGTCGCGGCTCAAGCAGGTCGTCAACAACCTCATCAACAACGCCGCGAAATTCACGGACGAAGGCAGCATCACCTTCGGCTTCCGCTCCCCGCAGGGGTGCGAAAAGGTCGAACTGTTCGTCCACGACACCGGGAAGGGCATCGCACAGGAGCATCTGGACCGGATTTTCGAACGGTTCTACAAGGCCGACTCGTTCGTCAAAGGCGTCGGGCTCGGACTGTCGATCTGCCGCACGATCACCGAGTATCTGGGCGGCGCCATTTCGGTCGAGTCCGAATCCGGCAAAGGCACCCGGTTCACGATTCAGCATCCGCTGAGCAGGCCCGAAGCGGCTCCGCGGCGGGAACCTGCGGAGACGGCCGGAATGCGGCAGTAAGGTACGATTCTTGCCCGAAGAGCGTTGTTCAATAAAAATTCAGCCATATGATTGAAAAAGTAACGTTGCAGCTGACCGGGGATTCGAAACTCGTACCCGAAAACGGTCCCGACTGCGGGGAGATGAATCCCAAGACCCTGCTGCTCTATGCCGCAGCCAAATGTTCGGGAATGACGGCCCTGATGATTATGGAGAAGGAGCGCCTGCGTCCCAAGCACTTCGAGATAAGCGTATCGGGCGAACTTTCGACCGAAGAGGTCCGGTCCGAAAGCGTATTCAAGTCGTTCCACGTCGTCTACAACATCGAATGCTACACCGAGGACGATCAGGCCAAGGTGAGCCGGGCGGCGACGCTGACGCACGAAAAATACTGCGGCATCATGCGCATGTTCCGCATGATCGCCCCGGTATCTCACGAAATCGCGGTGGTCAGCACCGAACCGGCGAAAGCCTGACACCGCAAACCGGCGAAAAAATCGGAGGGTCCGACGGACCCTCCGATTTCTTATTTCCGGGCTACTGCTGCGCCGTAATCCGCCGGTAATCAGACACCGCCACGGCATAATTGTAATGCGCCTTGATGGCGTTGGTATAGAGCTGAATCCAGCTCAGCTGGGCCTGCAGCACGTCGAGAATCGTCGCCAGCCCCTCGCCGTAGGAATAGGTGCTGATGTCGAGGTTCTCGCCGGCGATGCGCAGGCTCTGCTCCATGGCTTCGACCTGCGCACGGCTGTTCTCCAGCGCCGTCCAGCCGTTCATCTCTTCGCGCACGATATCGTCGTAGAGTTGCGCGGCGTCCCATTCGCTCTGCCGCTGTACGGCACGGGCGACGCCCGTCGCGCGGCGGCGTTCGCCCCAATGGAATATCGGCAGCGAGAGTTTCACGAACGCCGAACCGTCCACCGTCGTAGCGCCCGTGCGGTTGGGATAATAGGGCTGCCACGATCCCCCGACGCCGACGCTCAGCTGCGGATTGAAGGCCGCACGGGCCGCACGGATGCCGGCTTCGGCCCGGTCGCTGCGCAGCTGCGCGGCGGCATAGTCGGGTCTGAATGCCGCCGCTTCGGCGGCGGGCACCCGCACGGGCTGCGGAAGCGAATCGCGGATGCCCTGCGCCAGCGTTACGCCGAGCGCAGGATCGGCGCCCCGCAGGATGTTGAAATTATGCAGCGCCACGGTGTAATTCCGCTCGGCGGAGATCAGTTCGTACTGCGCTTCGCTCAGGCGCGTGTCGATCATCAGCACGTCGCCCTTGGCGATATACCCCTCGGCAAACCGGCGGTCCACCACCTCCTTGAGCGAACGGATGATGCTGACATACTGCCGCATCGAAGCGGCATAGAGCGCCATGGCCGAAAGGTTCCAGTAGGTATACTCGGCCGTATAGCGGACATCGAGCCGGGTGAACTCCTCGTCGCAGAGGGCGATGTCGTATCCCAGTTCGGCCTGCCGGTAAGCCGCACGCACGGCTCCGCCGCCGTAGACGACCTGCACCAGCTGGGGCAGCACGCTGAAGTTCCAACGTTCGACGCCGTCGTAATGATGGACGGTGGCCGTGAAGTTCCCGTCGAGCGACAGCCGCGGCAGGTAGCCCGTCCGCGCCTGCCCCACGGTTTCTGCGGCGGCATCGCTCCCGGCAGCGGCGACTTTCAGCCGGCGGCTGTACTCGATCACGTCGCGGCGGTAATCGTCGAGCGTGGTCTGAGCGTGCGTCGGCGGCAGGCAAAAAAACAGAATGACTGACAGCAGAAACGGTTTCATGATTCACGGATATTATAGAAAATGGCGTAGACGACCGGCAGGACGCAGACGGTCAGCAGCGTGGCGACCAGCAGTCCGCCCATGATCGTCGCGGCCATCGCCCCGAACATCGAGTCGAACAGCAGGGGCAGCATGCCGAGGATCGTGGTCCCCGAAGCCATCGCAACGGGCACGATACGGCTGCGCGTGGCGGAGACCAGCGCATCGTAAGGCCCTTTGCCCTCGGCCCGCAGGACGCCGATCTGCTCGACAAGCACCACGGCGTTCTTGATATTCATTCCCACAAGCCCCAGCAGTCCCAGCAGCGAAAAGAAGTTGAACACCTTGCCCGTAACGGCCAGCCCCAGCACCACGCCGATAAAGATCAGGGGGATCATCAGCAAGATGATGACCGGTTCGCGGTAGTTGCGGAAAAGCAGAAGCAGGACGATGAAGATCAGGATCATCGTCAGGGGCATGTACTCGGCCAGCGCCGAATTGGACTCCTGCTGACTCTCCTGCTCACCGAAGACCTTCATCGAATAGCCTTCGGGCAGCGGCACGGCGCGGGTCACCGAATCGCGCAGGGCGGCGAACAGCTCCATCGTATTGACCCCGCGCGCCGGGTCGCACTGCGCCTTCATCACCCGCTGGCGGTTGTAACGCTTCACCACCCCGCCGCGGTATTCGAAGCGGAAACCGTCGGTCGCCTGTTCGATGGAGTAGACCTTGCCCGCAGGCGTGAAGATCGGCAACGCCTGCAGGTTGGTCAGATTATAGGCGTCGATATTCTCGTCCTTGAGCAGGATCGGCATGAACTGGTCGCCCTCGCGGTACTCGCCGAGCCGGTAGCCCTGCGTGGCGATGGTAATGCCCTGCGCCATCTGACTGCGGGTGACGCCGATGCGCTGGCCCTTCATCTGCGAGTAGAGCGGCAGCCACGTCGGAACGCGGTTGCCCCAGCTGTTGCGGATATTCGCCGTGCCGGGCGTACGCCACATGATGTCCTCGGCCGCCTGCGTCAGCCGGCGGAGCGTGTCGATATCGTCGCCGATGAACCCGAATTCGATCGCGGCGTCGGGCACGGGCGAGAGCTTGAAAAGCGACGAGCGCAGCCACACGTCGGGACAGTTCGCCACGACGTAGGCATTGAAACGGTTTTCGACCTCCTCGGTCTGTTTCCGGTCGTGCAGTTCGATCAGGATATTGCCGAAATTGGGCCGCAGCGAAATGCTGCTGCTGGCCAGATAATAGCGCGGCGGCGTGGAGCCCATCGTCACCGACACGGTCTTCACTTCGGGCTGCTCATGGAGCCACTCCTCCATCAGGCGCAGGTTGCGCTCCGTATCGCGGATGTTATACCCTTCGGGCAACAGCACGTCGGCCCGGAAATAGGGCTTGTCCAGCGACGGGAAGAAATTCTGCGGCATGAGACCCATTACCGCCAGCGAAAGGGCGAAGAGCGCGACGACGCCCGCAACGACGCCCCACCGCCAGCGCAGCAGCCCGGCCAGCAGCTGGTCGAATTTCCGGTAGAACTTCGTATCGTAGGGATCGTGCGCCGCAGGTTTGACGCGGAGCATGAAATCGCCGAAAAGCGGCGTCTGCGTAAGGGCCAGCCCCCAGCTCAGCAGCAGCGAAAGCCCCAGCACGACGAACAGCGGCTTGACGATCTCGGCAACGGACGAAGGGGCCAGATAAAGCGGCAGGAACGAGAAAATGGCGATCAGCGTCGCTCCCAGCAGGCTCCAGCGCGGAGCATTGGCCCCGTCGATGACGGCCTGCCGCCGCGCGACGCCCCGCAGCATGGCCTGCTGCGCATTGTCGGTCACCACGATGGCGTTGTCCACCAGCATGCCCATCGCGATGATGAACCCCGCCAGCGAGGTGCGGTTGAGACCTTCGCCCAGAAACTGCATCAGCAGAAGCGTACCGCCTATGGAGAACAGCAGCGAACTGCCGATCAGCACCCCGGCGCGGAATCCCATGACGAGCATGATGATAAGGATGACGATCGCCACCGATTCGGCGAGGTTCAGGATAAAGGTGGAATTCGCCTCGCGGGCAATGCGGTCTTCGGGATAAAGCACCGTGAGGTCCATGCCCACGGGCATCTGGCGCGTAAGGCCGCCGAGCACCCGGCCGATCTTCTCCCCGGCCTTCACCACGTCCACGTCGGCCTCGGTCGAGATGCCGATGCCCACCGCCCTGCGGCCGTTCACGCGCATCAGCGTCTGCGGCGGATCGGCGTATCCCCGCTCCACGCGGGCGATGTCGCCCAGCCGGTACTGCTTGCCCGAAGAGGAGATGAGCAGCTGGTTGGAGATGTCGCCGAGGTCCTTATAGGCCCCGTCCTCCAATATCTGTATTTCGAGCGCCCCGGCCTGCTTCTCGCCGCTGTTGACGATCGTGTTCTGCTGGCCGATGGTCCTCACGATCGATTCGGGGCGGATCGAGAAGTTGGCGAGCGCCGCAAGGCTGACATAGACGTTCACCACGGGCGTCTGCTCGCCGAAGAGCGTCACCTTCTGCACGCCGTCCACGGTCACCAGCGCCGTCTTGATCCGCTGCGCCCACTCGCGCAGTTCGGACCATGTGAATCCGCCGTCGACCGAAAGGCCGTAATAGATGCCGTACACGTCGCCGAAATCGTCGGCCACGGTAACGGGCGAAGCCCCGGCCGGCAGCCGGGGCTGGATGTTGAGCACCTTGCGCCGCAGCTCGTCCCACAACTGCGGAATCTCCGCGGCGCCGGTCGCAGGATCGAGTTCGACCATGATCTTCGAAAGTCCGTAATAGGACTCGGAGGTGATTTTATGCACCAGCCGCATCGACTGCACCTCGCGTTCGATCGGCTCGGAAATGAGCTGTTCGACCTCCAGCGGCGTGGCTCCGGGATAGGTGCAGACCAGCGACGCACTTTTGATGACGAACGTCGAATCCTCCTTTTTGCCCAGCGTGACGAAGCCGAGGGCGCCGCCAGCAAGCAGGACGAAAAGGAAAAACCAGACGACTTTTTTATTTTTCAGCGAATATTCGGGCAGACTCATGACCGTATCACTTTAGGATTCGCACCCGCTCGCCCTGCCGCAGCTGATAAACGCCCGCCGTGACGACGCGCTCGCCCGGCTCCACGCCGCTGTCCACCACGACGCGGTCGCGGCCGTACAGCTCGCCCAGCGTCACCTCGCGGCGCACGACATGGCCGTCGCCGGTCACGATCCAGACGTAGGTGCCGCCTTCGGCCGGAGCGAAGATCGCCGACACGGGCAGCGACACGGCGTCGGGAACCGGGTCGGCGCTCTGCATGGTAATCGTACACGACATGCCCGGAGAGACGGGATAACGCCCCGGATCGGCATTGGTCAGGCGAAGCGATACGGGAAATCCCGACGCATCGGACGAAGTCTTGGCGTAATCTTTCAGCACGGCCGGAAACTTCACGCCCCGGTAGTTGTCGAATTCCACCTCGAAGCGCGTGGATTGGGAGGCCAGCAGCGGCAGAGCGCTTTCGGGCAGGGTGAACTGCACCTGCGTCGTCACGGGATTCACGACGCGCACGATGGTCTGTCCGGCCTGCACCCGTTCGTAATTATCGACGTATTTGCGTTCGACGACGCTGGCGAAAGGCGCCCGGAGCTTGGTCTCCTTGAGCATATCGAGGGAGTTGTCATAAGCAGAGCGGGCCTGCGCATAGCGGGTTCGGGAAGCTTCGAATTCCTGCTGCGAGACGGCTTCGTGCTCCAACAGCCGCTGCATGCGCTGCAGCTGCGAGCGGGCCTCTTCGTATGCGGAGCGGTCGGCGGAGACCTGCAGCTGGATGTCGCGGGGGTCGAGCTCGGCCAGCAGCGCCCCCTTCTTCACGTTCTCGCCCTGCGACACCGGAACGTCCAGCACCTGTCCGGAAAGCTTGAACGCCAGATTCACGGCGTCGTCGGGCGTAGCCATGCCCGCGAAATCCTTGTCGATGACCCCGGCGCCCGACGCCGTGACGACCTTCACCGGGCGGACCGTCTCAGGCGCCGGCTGACGGCGGCCGCAGCCGCACAGCGCGAGAAGAATGAATAAAGTTTGGAAAGTTCGCATAATAAGAAAGTTGACTCCGTTTCCGGGGTCAACTTTCATACCACTCGCCGCAAAAAGTCCCTATGGACGAATATCGCGACAATTCTTTTTAGCGCGGATCACGCCCTCTTCGAGCAGCACCATGCCGTTGTTGGCGCGAAGCATGGTCTTCATGGTCGAAGCGTCTATGTTATAGCACCGTACTTCGCCCGATCCGAAATCGTGGCGGGTGACGCCGTACAGCGGCTGGGGCGTGAGGCAGACGGCACGTGCGCCTTCGGTCTCTGCACGCTGTATGAGTCTGGCAAACCGTTTGGCGCAGGCGCGCGGCAGGCGGTCGAACGAGGTGACGCAAAGCATATACACGCGTCCGGGAGCGGTCAGTATCTCCTCCGTGGCGTCCCCCTCGGCATCGCGCAGGGCGAATTCGCTCATAAGCGGGCGTATGGCGGGCATCTCCTCGGTAGTCCGGGTATCGACCCACTCCCACTTCCCGGCGTCCTGCCATGCGGTGTCTTCGAGCGAAAATTCGTGCAGTTTGCCCGTTTCGAGATTGCGGTAAACGAGCACGGTCTCCGTCTCGCCGGGTTCGACGGCCGGAGCGTGCATGCCCTCCCAGATATTGACCCCGACCTTGTAGGGCAGGAAGTCGATCAGCGGCAGATGGCGATAACAGTAGTACCCCAGATACATCGAAAGGAAGAAGAAGGTGACCGTCAGCACGATTTCCAGCGCGTTGAAGGCGAAAATCTTGTCGGGACGGTAGCGCCACCAGACCACGAAGGCCATGGGCAGCAGGGCCAGATTCTTGAAGAAAGTCTGCCACGGCGTCAGTTTCAGCGCCTCGCCGAAACAGCCGCAGTCCTCGACGGGAATCAGCGTGGCGCTCAGCAATGTCAGCGCTGTGAAGAACAGCATCGACAGCACGGCGAAGATCGAAATCAGACGGATGCGGACCTTGAACAGCAGCATGCACCCCATCATCAGCTCGGCGCCGCACAACCAGATCGAAAAAGCCATGCTCGCAGGCTGCAGCGACTCGACACCGTAGATCGAGAGGTACTCGTTGACCTTCATCGCCGTGCCCCACGGGTCGATAACCTTCGTGAAACCCGAAAGAATAAAAGTGCAGGCGAGGATCAGCCGGCAAACGTTGGCTATCAGTTTGAATACCCGTGTTTTACGCATCTGCTCCAAGTATTGGGGTTAGTTCCGCACGGATTTTGGCGAAGATGCCTTCGGGCGACTCCATCGCACCCGAAGCGTCGCTGCAATCGACGACCCGCAGCGACGGGTCCTTGGCCGCCGAGGCGAGATAGACGCTGCGCACGTCCTGCTGCAGCTGCAACGACGCCTCGTGGATATCCTGTCCGCCCTGCAGATAGTCGCGGTCGTCGCCTTCGCGCACTTCGGAGAGCTTGCGCTCGGTAAAGGCGAACGGTACGTCGAGGAACAGCGAGAGGTCGGGACGGGGAAGCGCGTTATGGCCGAATTCGAGGTTCACGATCCAATCGGCCAGCCGGTCGCGTTCCTCGCCGGCGGGAAGTTTGGCGCACTGAAAACCCACGTTCGAATAGACGTAACGGTCCAGCACCACCGCTTTACCTTCGGCGAGCCACTGCCGTATCTGCGGCGCGGCGTCGGCGCGGTCGCCCGCGAAAATCAGCGCCACGAGGTAGGGATCGACCTCCTGCACGCCGCCGAATTCGCCGCGCAGGAACCGGGCGATCAGCTGGCCGTATACGGGCGAATCGAAGCGCGGGAAATGCACATACTCGCTCTCGACGCCCCTGTCGGCAAACAGCTGGCGCAGCATGCGTATCTGGGTCGATTTGCCCGCTCCGTCCAATCCTTCGAGTACAATGAACATAGGTTGCCTGTTTTATTTCCGTTTGTGGTAGTTATGGTAGTTTCCTCTTCTCAGCGCAGCATCCGCACGGCCCGTTCGACCCCGTCGGCCAGCGCGTCGGCTTCGGCCTGCGTGTTGTAAAGCGCGAACGAAGCGCGGCACATGCCCGTCGTCGCGTAATGGTCCATCACCGGCTCGGCGCAGTGCTGTCCGGTACGGACGGCGATGCCGAGCTTGTCGAGAATCATCCCCATATCGTAAGGATGCACGCCCTCGACGTTGAACGATACGATGGCGCATTTGCCAGGCGCCGTGCCGTAAATCCGCAGGCCGTCGATCGCCGCGAGACGTTCGGTCGCGCGGTGCAGCAGCGCCTGCTCGTGCCGCTCGACCTCTTCGGGATCGAAGCGCTGGACGAATTTCACCGCTTCGCCGAGCGCGATGGCGCCCGAAAAATTGGCCGTTCCCGCCTCGAACTTGAGCGGAACGGGCGCATAGGTCGTCTTTGCAAACGTCACCGTATCGACCATGTCCCCGCCGCCCAGAAACGGCGGCATCTCCTCCAGCAGCGCGCGTTTGCCGTACAGCACGCCGATACCCGTCGGAGCGAAGAGCTTATGCCCCGAAAATGCGTAGAAATCGCAATCCAGCTCCTGCATGTCCGCGCCCCCGTGCACGACGCCCTGACATCCGTCCACGACGGCGATCGCCCCCACGGCATGCGCCGCGTCGATAATCCCGCGCAGTTCGGGCCTGTCTCTTATACACATCTGACGCTGCCGACGATCTTACGCGTGTAGATCT
>ENA-OYWN01000561-OYWN01000561.1-human-gut-metagenome-genome-assembly--contig:-NODE-561-length-10551-cov-5.285633_pt1 | contig 10551 bp, 8 predicted proteins | sample MGYA00244172_ERZ653401 | MGnify/ENA primary metagenome ERZ653401 (study PRJEB26926, sample SAMN06164967) | human gut metagenome | biome: ENVO:00009003; feature: ENVO:2100002; material: ENVO:00002003... | reverse complement strand
GAGATGTCTTAGGGTCTCGTGGGCTCGGAGATGTGTATAAGAGACAGGTGTAGGGGTCGTAGGTCAGGCTGGTGTGATGGTCTGCGTCAGCGGCCAGCTTGAGGGTAAAGGAGCGGTATTCGCCGGGCTGCACCGTGACGGTCAGGTCGGCCACACGGCCCTTGATGCCTTCCAGAGAAGTTTCGCCTTGCACCGTTACATTTTCGTGGAAAATGCGCTTGCCGTGGACGGCATCCAGCTCCCGCACGGGGGTCTGAACAATGCGTCCGTCCTTGATGTGCAGCTCGCGGGGGCAGATGGTCTGCCCGAACCACTTGCAGCCCTGGGGCTTATCCTCGGTGTCCGACCAGGTCTGCAGCCATGCGGTCATGATCCGGCGGCCATCCGGGGCAAGGGTGGTCTGGGTGGCGTAGAAGTCGATGCCGCCGTCCATCAGCTGCACGTTTTCCTTGGTGAAGGTGTGGGTCACTTCGTCGTAGCTGCCGATGAAGGCAATCACGTTGTGGCCGTTGTGGAACTCGCCCTTGGGCAGCATCTCCATGGGGCCGAGCATCAAGATCTGCTTGCCGTCCAGCGGGAAGAAGTCCGGGCACTCCCACATTTTGCCGTACTGATTGTTGCAGCGTTCCAGCACCGTGACAAAGTGCCAGTCGAAGCCGTTCTTGCTCTGGAACAGTGCCGCTGCGCCGCTGCCGTCCTCGGCCCGGCAGACGGTGACGACGGAGTAGGTGCCGTCGGTCTCACGCCAGATCTTGGGGTCCCGGAAGTCGAACTTGCTGAAACCTTCCGGCAGGTCTTTCTGGGTCAGCACCGGGTTGCAGGCAGGCTTTTCGTAGTCGAGACCGTCACCGATGGCGATGCTCTGGGTCTGGATGTCCCGCATCTCCCCATTGGGCTGCTTTTCTGCCACCACGCTGGTGTACATCAGCAGCTGCTTGCCGTCATCCATCTCGGTGGCAGAGCCGGAGAAGCAGCCGGGGCCGTTGTCCACCGGAGAATCCGGGGCAAGCGCACAGGGCAGATACTCCCAGTGCAGCAGATCGGTGCTGACGGCGTGACCCCAGTGCATGGGCGCCCACCGCACATCGTAGGGGTTATACTGATAGAACTGGTGATACTTCCCCTTATAGTAGGAGAAGCCGTTGGGGTCGTTGAGCCAGCCCACATAGGGGGTCATGTGGTAGGCAGGGCGTTCCGCCGGGGAAATGGCAGCGCCGTGCTCGGCCTCGTAGGCACGGGCTTTTTGTAAAGTCAAATCGTTCATGGAATCCTCCAAAGGAAAGAATTCTTATGCGTAGTAAGCATCCAGATATTTCTGCATAATGCCCAGATAGTCGGACAGGCCGTAGGCTTCCAGCTTGCTCAGATATTCGTTCCACTCTGCATCCGTAGTGCCGTTCATGATCCAGTTCGCCTTCTGCGTATTCATGTAGGTCTGCAGATCTGCCTGCAGGTTAGAGACCTGCTCGGTGTCCTCGTTGCTCATAAAGACATTGGGATAGACATAATCGTTGTTCATATCCGGGGTGTAGATCTCCTTGATCCAGTCCAGACGGTACTGTGCATCGTCCGGGCAGGTAACGTATACACCATAGTAATCATCCAGAACCGCCAGAGGACCACTGACACACTGCGCTTCACGGACTTCCACGGGAGAAGCATCGCCCAGAGGAGCGTGCTTCAGCATGGGCTCGCCCTTATCGTTGGTGGACAGTTCAAAAATGTTAAAGCCTTCCGCATCGCCGTAAGTACCCCAGTTGTTCTGCGGAGACTGGAGGGGTGCGTACATCTGATCCAGCCATGCGCAAACCAATGCGGGGTTAGTTGCCTTTGCGGTGACAACGCATCTGCCGCGGGCAAAGCCGCTGGTGAAAGAGCCGTTCTGCGGAGTGATATTCCGGGTATCGGCGGTCAGGGCAGGCAGCGGCTCCCAGTCGGTCAGGTTGTCAATGTTGGCAACATCCCAGCTGAAGCAGACACCATAGCGGCCAGCCTTGCCCTTGGAAACATAGGTGGACCACTCCTGCGTGAAGCACTCCGGGTCAATGAGCTTCTCGGCATACAGCTTGTGCAGCCAGTCCAGACCATCACGGTAGCCCTGCTGGGTGGCGGCACAGATGACTTTCCGGTCGTTGGTAACGGCGATATGGCGGTCTTTGTCTGCATCGCCGTAGCCTTCGCCAAAGCCATTGATGAGGATGCTGGGGTCCTGATCGCCGTTGTTGACGATGCAGGACATGGGGATGATGTCGCCGTCAATGCCATACTCTGCCTTGATAGAAGCGGCGTTATCACGGAATGCCATCAGCACCTGCTCAAACTCGTCCACTGTGGTGGGCATCGACAGACCGAGGAAGTTCAGCCACTTGGTATTGATGAAGCTCATGTTGCCAATGGTCTGGATGGCGGTCTTTTCTGAGCCGAGCTGCTCGATCCAGGGCAGTGCCCAGATGTGGCCATCGCTGTCGGTGCACATGGTGCGGTACTCCGGGTACTGCTCAAAGACCTTCTGGAGATTGGGCATATTGTTGTCAATGTAATCTTCCAGATTGAGGATGACGCCCTGATCTGCGTAGCGCAGCAGATTGCTGTCGGTAAAATCAGCAGTAAAAACAAAATCCGTCAGGGTGTTGGGGTTGGACATATTCAGGGTGATCTTATCGCTCCACTGGTCGGACTGGATGGCGGTCCAGTCGATGTGCACATTGGTCTGCTCTTCCAGACGCTTGAAGATGGTGCGGTTGTTCGGCTCGGGTTCGCTGCCCACAGGGAAGCTGGTCATACCGGTAAAGGTGACCTTTTCGGACAGCGGAAATGTAACGGCACCGGTTACGTCCACAGCTGCGGCAGCAGAGTTGTTGCCGCCGTTGGATTTGCCGCCGCCACAGGCAGACAGAGCAGCGGCAGAGCCCGCCAGAGCGCAGACCTTGAGGAAGTTGCGGCGAGAGATCAGCTTTTTCATGGTATTTTCTCCTTTTTCATGTTTCTTTTTTCGTGTAACAGATGAGCGTACCAGCTCATAAAGTTCTGGAATATCCTCAGCCTTTAATGGAACCAGCCATGATGCCGGCATCAAAATATTTCTGGAAGAAGGGATACATCACCAGCAGCGGCAGACTGGAAATAATAATGGTTGCATATTTGAGCAGCTCTGCCATCTTCGCACGTTCGGCAGTACTCTGGATATCTGCGATCATGCCGGATTCCGGCTGGCTCTGGATCAGGATGGAACGCAGCACCAGCTGCAGCGGCTGCTTCGATGCGCTGTTCAGGTAGATCATGGCGTCAAAGTAGCTGTTCCACATTGCCACGAACTGCCACAGGGCCAGAACTGCCACCACCGGCATACAGACGGGCAGCAGGATCTTGAAGAAGTAAAGCATCTCGCTGGCTCCATCCACATCCGCAGCTTCACGCAGCTCACGCGGGATGCCTTGATAATAGGTACGGGCAATGATCATGTTCCACACGCTGAATGCTCCCGGCAGAATGACCGCCCACATGGAATCCAGCAGACCCAGATTGTTGATGAGCAGGTAGGTGGGGATCAGACCGCCGCTGAAAAACATCGTGATCACAAACAAGGTGTTGAAAATCGCTTTGCCTTTGAAGTCCGGCAGCGACATGGGATAAGCGGCAAGCATCGTCACAGCTACCGAGATGATGGTGAAGATGATCGAGTAAAGTACTGCGTTCCTGAAGCCGACCCAGATCTGCTTGTCCGAAACGACACGCTGGTAAGCATCCAGACTCCACTTGCTGAAATCAAAGGAGATGCCCTTGTTTTGCAGAGTGACCGGGTCCATAAAGGACGCGATGACGATGTAGATCATCGGAACGATGATCGCCAGCAGGAACAAGCCCAGAAGTGCGTAGCCGCAGTACAGGATGATCTTATCTTGTCTGGTGTAGAGGGCCATTTTTGATTTTTTCTGTTTTGCCATGGTAAACCCCTCCTTACAAGCCCTTGCCATCGTTCATTTTGGCAACGATCTTGTTCACTGCGATCAGCAGGATGACGTTGACAACGGTGTTGAACAGACCGACTGCCGTGGAAAAGCTGTAATCGCCGTCCAACAGGCCCTTTTTATAAACATACGTTGCAATGATCTCGGCAGTGTTCAGGTTCAGGTCAGTTTGCAGGGCATAGGCTTTTTCAAAACCGATGCTCATGATGTTGCCTGCCTGCAGGATAAACTGAATAACGACCATATCCTTAATGGCGGGCCACTCCACCGTCATGATCTGCTGGATCAGGTTTGCGCCGTCGATCATCGCAGCTTCCTTCAGATCTTTGCTGGCGTTAGAAAGGGATGCGGTGTACATGATGGATGCCCAGCCGGCACCCTGCCAGATGCCGCTGATGATGTAGATGGGGCGGAACGCTTCCGGCAGCGTCATGAAGTTGATGCTGGTGTGAAGCAGGCCGTTCACCGGACCGGTGACACTCAGCAGCACCCGGACGATACCGCACAGCACGATGACCGAGATGAAGTTGGGCATATACAGCACCAGCTGCACCTTCTGCTTGATCTTCTTGCTCTCGATACGGTTGAGCAGGAATGCCAGCAGGATGGGGATCGGGAAGCCCCACAGCAGACCGTAGACGCTCAGCTTCAGGGTGTTGATCAGATAGCGCTGGAAGTCCGGCGAGGACATGAAGCGGGTAAAGTTTTTGAAGCCTACCCACTCGCTGCCCCAGATGCCCTTGAAGGGATTGTACTTCTGGAACGCGATCAGCACACCGCCCATGGGAGCGTACTTGAACACCAGCGTCAGCACCACGGCAGGCAGCAGGAACAACAGGTAAAGCTGCCAATGCCGTTTGATGTAGACCCATGTGTTGTGCAGCTTGCGTTCTGCTGTCAACACAGCCGTTTCCGGCGAGGCCGTCTTTGCTTTCATGAATCATTCTCCTCCTTTTTGATTTGCTTGCCGTTTGATTTGTGTTTTACATTTGCACCTTTGAATTTTACGTTTTTTCCACTTCGTTTGTGCAAATGTAAAACTCTGTAATTCATTTATACCACGCATGCAGGCGAATGTCAACGATAATTCATGGTATACATCAAGAATTATTGTGGATTTGTACAGATGCACAAATTCGAAAGTGCGTAAATATGCAAAATGATGATTTGCATTTTTGCATTTGACTAATTTGTGCATTTGCACTATACTGGAGTCGCAAAGAATAAGATCCGTCACCAGACTTTATCTATAAAAGAAAGAGGATGACTTATGGCAACCAAAGTCACCATTCAGGATATTGCAAACGAACTGCAGCTTTCCCGCAACACAGTTTCAAAGGCCATCAACAACACCGGTGTGCTGGCAGATGCCACACGGGAGAAGATCCTGCGCAAAGCCGCCGAAATGGGCTATAAGCAGTTTGCCTATCTGCCGCTGTTTCAGGAAAACGCTGCAAAAGCAGCAGAGCCTTTCATTCTGCCGAATGACAAACGGGAGATCGCCATGCTGACGACCCAGTTTCTGAGCAGCTCTCACTTTTCCTCCATGATGCTGGATCGTTTCCAGTCGGAAATCGACCATCTGCACAGCGGCATGACCATTCATCGCATTTCTCCCATGGAGCTGAAAGAGAAAAAACTTCCACTTTCTCTCAACATCCAGCACACAGCCGGCATCATCTGCTTTGAAGTATTCGACTATGACTACGCACAGATGCTGTGCGATCTGGATGTTCCGCTGCTGTTTGTAGACACCCCTGTGATGGATATGCGTCCTCCTCTTAAAGCTGACCGCCTTTATATGGAAAACCGCATTGAGATCCAGAATGTAGTGGCCCACATGGTCCAGTGCGGCAAAAAACGCATCAGCTTTGCGGGGGATAAAAACCACTGTCAGTCTTTCTTTGAGCGTTATATGGCTTATAAGGATGCAGTGGAGCACTTTGGTCTGACAGAAGGCCTGAGCACCTGTGCGATGCCATCTGGACAGCAGAACTATCCGGCATCCCTGTACGAAACCATACGTCGGTTCAAAACGATGCCGGATGCCTTTGTCTGCGCCAATGACTTTGTTGCCATGGATCTGGTCAAGGCATTGAATGAGCTGGGGTATTCGGTTCCCGATGATATCTGGGTCTGCGGCTTCGATGACAGTCAGGAGGCTTCCTACTTTGTCCCCCGTCTGACTTCGATCCATATCCATGGACAGATCATGGGCTATACCGCTGCCAATCTGCTTATGACCCGCATCGAAGAGCCATCGCTGAACTATCGCACCGTCTATACGGAAACCAACCTGATCCTGCGCGAATCCACAGGAGATTGAGCGAAAGGAGAACCCCCATGCGTGACCTGTGCAATACGGACAAGCCGCTGTTTGCTGTGCTGACGAAATTGACTTACAGTGCTTACCTGAACATCTTATGGCTCGTGTGCAGCCTGCCCATCGTTACCATAGGGGCTTCTACGACCGCATTGTTCTACGTCACGCTCAAAATGGCGGAAGATCGGGACGATGGTCTGACCCGGATGTTTTTTAAGGCGTTCCGGGAAAATTTTAAGCCCGCCACAAAACTCTGGCTTATCCTGCTGGCAGTCGGCAGTTTCCTGGCTGCGGATGGCTTTGTGCTGCGCCGAATGTGGAGCGAAAACATTTTCTGGACGCTGCTCACTGCAGTGCTTATTGGTGCGGCAGTTCTGTACGGCATCGTTCTGCTGTATGCCTTTCCTCTGCTGGCACGGTTTGAAAACACCACCTTCGGCATCCTGAAAACAGCGTTTCTCGTGGGTGTCCGGTATTTGTTTTGCACCCTGCTGATGGCGGCGATCTATGGCATCATGGGGTACGTCATCGTGTTTGTGTTCACGCCTGCGTTCCTGTTGGGCATGGGTTTCTGCGCTATGCTCTGCTCCTTTCTGATGCTTCGGATCCTCTATCTGATCGGTGGAGACCCTGATGCAGTACACGAGGAATCCGACCATGACAAAAACTGACCGGGATACGCTCCGCTCCCTCCATGGGCGCAAAAAGTGGGAGCACATCTGGGCATATTACAAGCTGCCCATTGCGATCGTGCTCATCGTCGTCTATATCCTCGGGTATGCAGCCTACCGCCATGTGACGAAAAAAGAGGATGTGCTTTACCTTGGTCTGGTAAATATCACTGCCGGGTCTGATCTGACGGAACAGCTTACCACCGGCTTTGCCGAGGCGCAGGGTCTGACCAAAAAGCAACAGGTCAATCTGCTGTCCGGCTTGCTGCTCAGCGAAAGCGAACGCGCAGAGGAGCAGTATGTATATGCTTCAGAGATGAAGCTGCTGGGTGCAGTCAGTGCCCAGCGGTTAGATGTTGTTCTGATGGACGAATCTGCACGGGATCGACTGTTGGCAGATGATTATTTTCTCGATCTGCGGACACTGGATGCGTCTTTCCATGCACTGTCGGGTCTGAACGCCGGTGGGACCGTGCTGGATATTTCGGACACGCCGTTTGTCAGGCAGGCAGGTTTTTCTGGCAAGGTCTATCTTGGGGTAGTGCAGAATGCACCGCACCCGGAGCGTGCAGCCGCTTACATTCATTATCTGTTCCAGCGGTGATCGTTGGGTTTTAGCTTATAGGATAAAAATAAGGAGAAAACGCATGGACATTTTAACGATTGGTGAAGTTTTGATCGACCTGACCCAGACCGGCAAGGATGCGCGCGGCATCCCTCAATTTGCCGCAAACCCCGGCGGTGCACCGGCCAATCTGGCTGTGGCTGCTTCCAGACTGGGCGCACAGACCGCCTTTATCGGCAAGGTGGGTGCGGATGCCTTTGGCCGCTACCTGAAAGAAGTTCTGGCAGAGAACAAGGTGGACGTTTCCGGCATGGCGGTGGATGCAGACCACCCCACCACCATGGCGGTGGTCTCGGTAGATGCCGCCGGCGAGCGGGATTTCAGCTTCTACCGCAGCGCCAACGCTGACGTGATGCTGAGCAAAGAGGACATTTCGGACGAGGCTCTGAAAGCCGCGAAAATCGTCCACTTCGGCTCTGTCAGCCTGACCGCTGACCCCTCCCGCACCGCCACGCTGGATGCTGCCGCCCGTGCCAAAAAGCTGGGTGCTGTCATTACTTATGACCCCAACTACCGTGCCAACCTCTGGAAGAACAAAGAGGATGCCATTGCCCAGATGAAGGCTCCCCTGCCGCTGGTGGATATCCTGAAAGTGTCCGATGAGGAGCTGCCCCTGCTCACCGGCACCACCGACTGCGAAAGCGGCACGGCACAACTGGCACAGAACGGCATCCGGCTGATCTTCGTCACCTTGGGTGCAAACGGCGTGTTCTACCGCTTTGGGGAGAAAACCGGCCATGTGGCTGGCGTTCCCTGCAAGGTGGGTGACACCAACGGCGCAGGCGACACCTTCTTTGGAGCAGCTCTGTCCAAGCTCTGCAAGGAGGAGCTGGACACCCTGACGGTGGACAAACTGGAACGCATTCTGGCTTTTGCCAACAAGGCGGCCAGCATCACCACCAGCCGGCATGGGGCTATCCCCGCCATGCCCACCCTTGCAGAAGTGGAGGGCTGAACCATGGCAGCAAAACAGGAATTTGCGTCCCGGTTTGCCAAGCACAAGGACGAGCTGGAATGGCTGTTCATGGAGCTGTACCACAACCGGGAAGGGCTGGAGGTTCTGGAGCGGGAGATGGCAGAAGCCTACAACGCCCGCAGCGCTGAACTGAAAGCACTGGACAAGGCACGCTCTGCCGACCCGGAGTGGTACAAGCGGGGCAATATGTTCGGCATGACCATGTACACCGACCTCTTTGCCGGAAATTTGAAAGAGCTGGCAAAGAAGCTGCCCTACCTCAAGGAGCAGAAACTGACCTATCTGCACCTGATGCCCCTGCTGCAGATGCCCCACCCTCACAACGATGGCGGCTATGCGGTGGAGGATTTTGACACCGTAGACCCGGCCCTTGGCACCAACAAAGACCTTGAAAACCTGACCCGTGAACTGCGGAAAGCCGGCATCAGCCTGTGTCTGGATTTTGTCATGAACCACACCGCCAGCACCCACCGCTGGGCCATGGCGGCAAAGGCGGGCGACCCGTGGTTTCAGGCCTATTACCATCTCTATGACGACCGCACCATCCCCGACCAGTATGAGCAGACTGTTCCGCAGGTGTTTCCCAACACTGCCCCCGGCAACTTTACATGGTGTGAGGAGATGCACAAGTGGGTACTGACCACTTTCCACGACTACCAGTGGGATCTGAACTACGCAAACCCGGCAGTGTTCGTGGACATGACCAAGAGCATCCTGCATCTGGCAAATCTGGGCGTAGAGGTGTTCCGCATTGACGCCGTGCCCTACATCTGGAAGCAGCTGGGCACCACCTGCCGCAATCTGCCGCAGGTGCACACCATCGTGCGGATGCTCCGCATGGTGCTGGAATGTGTCTGCCCGGCGGTCATCCTCAAGGGCGAGGTGGTCATGGCTCCCAAGGAGCTGGCCGCCTACTTCGGCACGCCCGAAAAACCGGAATGCCACATGCTCTACAACGTGTCCACCATGGTCAACCTGTGGGGTGCCCTTGCCAGCCGGGACACCCGGCTGCTGAAAGCGCAGCTGGATGCCCTCCACGCCCTGCCGGACAACTGCTGGTTCGTGAACTATCTGCGCTGCCACGATGACATCGGCTGGGGTCTGGACGAGGCGGTGGAAAACCGGCTTGGCATCGACCCGCAGAAGCATAAGGAATATCTGTACCACTTCTACGAGGGCAATTTCCCCGGCAGCTGGGCAAAGGGCGAGCTGTACAATTACGACCCTGCCACCGGCGATGCCCGGAGCTGCGGCACCACCGCCAGCCTGTGCGGCGTGGAGCAGGCACTGGAAAAGGACGATAAGATTGCACTGGACTATGCGGTGAAGCGCGACCTGCTGCTGCACACTGCCATGGCGTTTTTGCAGGGTTTCCCCATGCTGAATTGCGGCGATGAGATTGCTCAGCTCAATGGCTGGGACTACAAAAACGACCCCGACCGTGTGGAGGACAGCCGCAATCTGCACCGCAGCAAATTCAACTGGGAGGACGCAAAACAGCGCACCCAAGAAGGCACGCTGCAAAACCAGCTGTGGCAGGGCATGGAGCAGCTGCGCCAAATGCGGGCAGACCCCTGCTTTGCCCCGGATGCGTGGGTGACCACATGGGACAGCCACAACCCCGGCGTGCTGGCGCTGGTGCGCAAGCGCGGTGAGGAAACGCTGGTGGGACTGTTCAACTTTACCGAGTACCCGGCAGGGGCCAATCTGGACGCTCTGGGCGGCAAGTATCACACCCCGGAGGGCACTTCCGTCTGGCTGGCGGATGTGGAGCTGGAACCGTACCAGGCACTGTTGGTAAAAAACAAATAAGTAAAACGAGTCCTCTGGCTCTCTCTTTTTGCCAAAGTTTTCAGAGTATTTTCTCGCAAGCTACCGAAAGTGGCGTGTTTTCAAAAGTTCGCGTTTGCGAAGCGAGGCGGAGCAAGTTTTTGACTTTCTTATCGCTACATAACGAACCCGAACCAAGGCCTGTCTCTTATACACAT
>ENA-OYWN01000559-OYWN01000559.1-human-gut-metagenome-genome-assembly--contig:-NODE-559-length-10575-cov-4.505133_pt1 | contig 10575 bp, 9 predicted proteins | sample MGYA00244172_ERZ653401 | MGnify/ENA primary metagenome ERZ653401 (study PRJEB26926, sample SAMN06164967) | human gut metagenome | biome: ENVO:00009003; feature: ENVO:2100002; material: ENVO:00002003... | reverse complement strand
CGAGATGTCTTAGGGTCTCGTGGGCTCGGAGATGTGTATAAGAGACAGTCCTGCAACTGTACATTGCCCAGGTCGAGGCTTTTATTCAGTTTCAGCAGTATGTTTTCACTTTGGAGGCCGATGAAGGAGATGGAAAGGCGGTAATCGCCTGCCTTGATTTTAGGGAGGGCGAACTTGCCTTGTGCATTCGAGGTTACTCCGGTCACCAAAGTAGAGTCTATGGTCCATAATGACACATTGGCGGCTATAATTGCCTCTTGCGAAGTGTCCGTGACGCGTCCTTTGATGGAGAGGCTCTGTGCCTGCGTACGGAGTACGGAGAGGGCAAGCAATAGTAAAAAAAGTTTGGTTTTCATAATCGTTTGTATTAGTCTGTTACTGTTGGATAGGGATGCAAAAGCCACTCCTTCCGTTAAGGAAAGATGTTGAGGCTTGTATGTCAGTTGTTTATACTTTCCTCGTCTGTCCGATGAAAGTCAGGAATGCATGAAGAAATAAATCTCGTACATCAGTGTCGAAACTTTGACAATCGTAAGTCCGAAGAGGAGTCCGAAGGTAATCCATAATGCAGTCTTTGCGTATCTCTTCATGAACCGTCTTTTTTAAGTTTGTTATATCGTTCTGTTATTTCTTCTATACTGATGCTGAGCAGCTCCATGCTGCGGAACATGTCGGCAAGCTGGTTTTCAAAAAACTCTTTCTTCTGTATTCGCATCACTTTCTTCACCGCATCTTTGGAGAGGTAGAACCCCATTCCCCGTTCCGGGTAGATGATGTCCTCCGTCTGGAGGTATTCATAGGCCTTCAACACGGTGCGCGAGTTCACTGCCAGTTGTGTGGAGAGCTCCCTCACGGATACCACCCGCTCTTCCGCCCGCCATTCGCGGGTGAGAATCTTGCTGAAACAGAAGTCTACAATCTGCTGGTATATCGGCTTGTTGGTCTTGAAGTCCATAGGCTACAGTTGTTTTTCTTTGAGCAGGAAGTAGCTCGATGCCCATGAACCGAGCAGCACACTGATAGGAGCCGCATAATTGCAGAAAGTCACGATGGCTTGTGCACCGGCCGACAGCGGATAGTTGGTGTGGGGCCATGTGGCAATGTTATCCATCCAGTATCCGTCCGCTCTGGCTTCGGGCATGAGGGAGGCCACAAAAGTTACAATTCCTATGCAGACGGCAATGGAGCCTACAAAGATGGTGAAACTTTTCAGCAGGACTTGCCGGCTGAAGGCGAAGTATCCGATGAAGGCGGAAGCATGCAGGATTACATAGGTCAGTATCTGGGTGTTGTGTATCCGGAACATCGTGATGTGCGTTGCAAAATACTGCAGGAACTCGCTGCCGCTTAAGGACAGCAGACCTTTGAGGCAGGCTATCAGCAGACTGCAGAATAGGGGAAGCAGCAGCAGGTATTTTATCCAGATATGCAGGAACTTCTCGAATGCCGATGCCGGCAGCAGTATATCGAGAGTGGAGCTGTGTTTGCTGAAATTTGTTTCCAGCAGGCAGGGGGCCATGAGGATAAACCATAGTACGTAGCGGGAGAATTCGGTGGCAGAGGTATGTTTGCCGTAGTAACTTCCACCGCGGTTTATGTCGTAGAGGATGCACAGGATGCAGATGAACGATACGACGGCTGCCGACCCAAGCAGGTGTCTGCCGGTCTCATTCCTTTTATATTGTTCCAGTAGCAGGAAGCGTTTCAGATTAAAAGTTGCGTTCATAGTTCTGTTTGTATGATGGATTTTCATTGAAACATGCTCTTTATCTTTTCCGGTTGTTGCAGCACCGCTTTATACAGCAGTTCGATGTCCGGTGTGTTCTCTTCTCCGTCCTCGTTGGGGAGAATGGAGAAATGGCCCGACAAGTCTTGTTCGCTGTAGATGCTTTCTGCCGGCAGGATGTCCGTACGGGCAAAGAGAAGCCGGTTACTGATTTCGTCCAGCGAACGGTTCAGTAATATTTCGCCTTTGCCAAGGATGACGAGATGGTCCAGCAGATTCTCGAAGTCGTGCGCCTGATGGGTGGAGATGAGCAGCGTGCTTTCATCGTCGATGCTGCGGCTGATGATACGTTTCAAGGCTTGGCGGGAGGTGATGTCCAGCCCGTTTGTCGGTTCGTCGAGCAGGATGTATGGAGTATGCAGGGCAAAGGCGTATGCCAGCATTGCCTTCTTCTGTTGTCCGTAGGAGACGGAAGAGAGTTTTTGTTTCCGGTTGATTTTCAGCTCTTCCAGGTTCAGCTTGAATTCTTCCTGATTGAAATGTGGATAGAATACGGAATGGCGTGCAGCGAAGCTGGCAATGCTTTCGGTAGGCATCTGCAACTCTTCGGGCAGGAAGAAGTAACGGGCCAACCCTTCGGACTGTCTCTCTGCCGTGTTTCTTCCGTCTATGCTGCACTTTCCGTTTTTGGGAAAGAGTAGTCCGCAGATGAGATGCATCAGCGTCGTTTTGCCTACGCCGTTTTCTCCCAGAAGTCCATATATACCGTTTCCTATTTCCAAAGATATGTTGTTGAAAATAAGTGGATTGGACTTGTATCCGTAGCTTGTGTTCTCTATCGTTATCATAACTTTATTAGTGTTGTACTGATGTACAACACTGCAAACGTAGGGTAAGTTATGGAGAAAAGCAAGGGAAAGAGATACTTATTAACTTCTTTTAGCGGTTGTGCGCTTGCCGTTTGCTTACAGCATCTTCACCAGTATGTCCCATACAGCCACCATGTGGCAGGCTGAACCGCCCAATACAAAGAAATGGAAAACCGAATGCATGTACCGTGCCTTGCGCAAGGAGTAGAAAGCAGCTCCCGTGATGTAGCATACTCCTTCGGCAATAATCCAGTAGCAGGCTGTAGGGGAGAGGGCGAAAAGCTGCTTGAATACTACCAGTACGGACAGTCCCATCAGGATGTAACACACTGTTTCCACGTAACTGTGCTCCTCCATCTTGCGGAAGCTGACAACAGTGCCGATGATGGCGCATAGCCAGACGAAGCCGAACAGTCCCCAGCCCCAACCGCCGTCCTCTCTCAATGCAATGAGTGTGATGGGGGAGTAACTGCCTGCAATGTGCCAATAGATGGCTGCATGGTCCCAATGCCGCAAGCGCCGTTTCCACGGATTATGATGTTTCAGGGAGTGGTAAAGTGTGGAGGCAAGATAGGAGCCGCCCATGCCGAACAGATAGAGCCATACGCCGCATGCTGCCCAAAGGTTCTGTGCCTGGTAGCATTTTATCAGGAATAGTGCACTTACAATTACTCCCATGGCAATGCCGATGCCATGGGAGATGGAATTGATGGTTTCTTCTTTTTTACTATAAAATAGTCCGTTACGCTTTCTTTTCATCAGTCGAAGCATCCATAGCATGTGGGCAACAGTTTACGGTCTCCCAACGTGTTGTCTACACGTGCCACGTTCACCCAGAACTTGTTTTCGCGCACGCTTTCTATCGGGTAGGCTGCCTTTTGGCGGGTATAGCTGTGCTCCCATGTGTCGGCTACCACTTCGTATTCGGGATGCGGGGCATTCACCAGCACGTTGTCCGTCTTGTCGACTTCGCCGTTCTTCACCTCTTGAATCTCGTCCCAGATGGTCAGCATCACGTGGACAAAGTTGTCGAGTTCGGCAAGGCTTTCGCTCTCCGTCGGTTCAATCATCAGTGTGCCGTGTACCGGGAAGGAGAGGGTAGGGGCATGATATCCATAATCCATCAGGCGCTTGGCGATGTCGTTTTCGCTGATGCCCGTCTCTTCGTGCACCTTACGGCATTCCAATATCATTTCGTGTCCCACGAAGCCGGTAGCACCGCGATAAACAATGCCGTACGTATCCTTGAGGCAGGCTGCCAGGTAGTTGGCGCTGAGGATGGCTATCTTTGTGGCCCGTGTCAGCCCTTCTGTTCCCATCATGCGGATATAGCCGTAAGTAATGGGGAGGATACCTGCACTGCCGAAAGGAGCTCCGGACACCTGGTTGGCGGCATTGCCGAACAATTTGTGTCCCGGAAGGAACGGAACCAGATGCTCTGCCACGCAGATGGGACCTACGCCCGGTCCGCCGCCACCGTGAGGAGAGGCGAACGTTTTGTGCAGATTCAAATGGCAGACATCCGCACCGATAAAGCCGGGATTCGTCAAGCCTACTTGGGCATTCATATTGGCACCGTCCATATATACCTGCGCACCGCAGGCGTGTATGATGTGGCAGATTTCCACAATTTCCGTTTCAAAGATACCGTGTGTGGAAGGGTAGGTGATCATTAGGGCGGCGAGGTCCGCCTTGTTTTCTTCCGCTTTGGCGCGCAGGTCGGCCATATCCACATTGCCTTGTGCGTCGCAGGCGCAGGTCACGGTGGTAAAGCCTGCCTGGATGGCAGATGCCGGGTTGGTGCCGTGTGCGGATGCCGGTATCAGTATTTTGTTGCGGTGCCCTTGTCCTATGCTTTCCAGATAGGCGCGGATGACGCGAAGTCCTGCATATTCGCCTGCCGCACCGGAGTTGGGTTGCAGGCTGACACCGGCAAAGCCGGTAATTATCTTCAGCTCTTCACTGAGGTTGCTTATCAGTTCGCGGTAACCTTCGGCCTGGTCTTCGGGCACCAGGGGATGCATGTTCATGAATTCCGGACGGCTGAGCGGCAGCATCTCTGCGGCGGCATTCAGTTTCATGGTGCACGAGCCGAGGGAAATCATGGAGTGTGCCAGTGAGATGTCCTTACGATCGAGGCGCTTGATGTAGCGCATCATCTCCGTTTCCGTATGGTATTTGTTGAATACTTCGTGTGTCAGATAGGCACTTTGGCGCTTCATCTCCGCGCTGATGCTACTTGCCATGGGTACGTCGCTTGTCTTTTCCCAATCCCTTCCGGCGGCAATGGCAAAGATGGAGAGCAGTACATTGACGGCAGCTATATCCGTAGTTTCGTCAATGCTCATGCCTACATCTCCATTCTTGAAATAACGCAGGTTCACTTCCTTGCTTAGAGCGATGGTACGTATCTGCTGTGCCGAAATGGTGTCGGGCAGTGCAAAGCGGAGCGTGTCGAAATATTGTGCATTGACCTGCTTGTACCCCAGTCTGTTGATGCTCTTTTCCAGGAATACGGCAATGCTGTGGATGCGTTCCGCAATGGTGCGGATACCTTCCGGACCATGATATACGGCATAAAAGCCTGCCATTGTAGCCAGCAGTGCCTGCGCGGTACAGATGTTGGAAGTCGCCTTTTCACGCTTGATGTGCTGCTCGCGGGTTTGCAGCGCCATGCGGTAGCACAGCTTGCCGTATTTGTCTTTCGACCAGCCGATGATGCGTCCCGGCATATTGCGCTTGTACTCGTCGCGGGTGGCAAAGTAGGCTGCCGACGGCCCGCCGTAGAACATCGGTGTACCGAGCCGTTGTGTGGTTCCGAAGACGATGTCAGCTCCCCATTCTCCCGGAGGGGTGAGCAGGGCGAGGCTCAGAATGTCGGCGGCAACGGCCACTTTGCAGTTGGCCGCATGGGCTTTTTCCACGAAGGCGCGATAATCTTCCACGTTGCCGGCGGCGTTGGGATATTGCAGTACGCAGGCGAAGATGTCCGGCGTGAATTCCATTTCATGGTATTTTCCTATACGCAGCTCGATACCTTGCGGAATGGCGCGGGTAGTCATTACCGCCAGTGTCTGCGGGAAGACGGCTTCGTCTACAAATACCACGTTGGCACCCGATTTCTGCATGTCGCGCGGACGCAGGGCGTACATCATCGTCACGGCTTCGGCTGCGGCAGTCGCTTCGTCCAGCAGGGAGCAGTTGGCAAGGGGCATGCCGGTGAGGTCGCATACGGCAGTCTGGAAGTTCATCAGAGCTTCCAGGCGTCCTTGTGAGACTTCGGTCTGATAGGGGGTATAGGAAGTGTACCAAACGGGGTTCTCGAATACATTCCGTTGGATAACGGCAGGAGTGATGGTATTGTACCATCCCATACCGATATAGGTTGTGTAAAGTTTGTTTTTGGCAGCCAGTCCTGCAATGTGCTGTCCGAATTCGTACTCCGTCATTGTCTTGGGCAGAGCCAGCGGTTCTTTCAGGCGGATGTTGGCAGGAATGGTTTTATCAATCAGCTCGTCCAGGCTTTTCACTCCTATTTTTTGGAGCATCTTCTCCTCGTCTTTTTCGCTGATGCCGATGTGGCGGTAGGCCAATAGGTCGTTTTTCATGGCTGTAATGATTTAAAAGTTTGCTGTATATTTACCGGAAGAACGGATTCTCCGCTTTTTCTATTCCTATGGTAGTCGGTGCTCCGTGTCCGGGATAGACAATCGTGTCGTTGGGCAGGATGAACAGACGGCTGCAAATATGCTCTATCAGTTCGTCGAAGTTGCCGCCGGCAAGGTCGGCACGGCCGATGCTGCCTTGAAACAGCACATCCCCCGAAAACATGCAGTGGTCTGCCGCGCAATAGTACACCAGGCTGCCCGGCGAGTGTCCCGGCACATGGATGGCTTCCAGTTCCGTATTGCCGAAGGTGATGATGTCTCCATCGTGCAGATAAGTGCCCAGGGGCACGGGGGCTTCCTGCAGTTGGAAGCCGAACATGCGGCTTTGTTTCGGCGCTTCGTCAATCCAGAACTCATCGGCCTGGTTGGCTTCGGCCTTCAGGCCGAACTCTTTCAGCATGAAAGGATTGCCGAAGATATGGTCCAGATGCAGATGGGTATTCAGCAGATGTTTCACATTCAGCCCATTCTTGATGATGAAGTTTTTCAAGGCCTGCTTTTCTTCCTCATAAAAACAGCCCGGGTCAATGACGACCGCTTCATTGGTTTCGTCCCAAAGCACATAACAGTTCTCCGGGAACATATTAAATTCGAATCTCTTTATTTTCATATTATGTATTTAGATTTATCCCCCTACATATACTACTTTCTTTGTCTCGAAGAACTCCTCTTCAAAGAACTCCTTCAAGTCCCACAACGTGGTCTTGTTCTTGACGGGCATGGTTTCGTTTCCCAATTCGCCCCCCTTGAGGCAAATCAGTCCGTTGGGCAATGCATTCTGCTGTTTGGAGGAGATGTTCTTGCGGATAATCTTCAGTAGGTCTGTCAGCGGCATCACGGCACGGCTCACCACAAAGTCGAACTTCCCTTTTTCCTCTTCTGCGCGGGCATGGCGGAAGGTGATGTTTTTCAGCCCGATGCTGTTGGCTATTTCGGAGGCTACGCGTACTTTCTTTCCGATGCTGTCCACCAGATGGAATTGTACTTCGGGGAAAAGGATGGCAAGCGGGATTCCCGGAAAGCCTCCTCCCGTGCCGAGGTCCATAATTTGTGTCCCCGGTCTGAACCTGATTACCTTGGCTATGCCCAGAGAGTGCAGCACATGGTGTTCGTACAAGTTCTCTATATCTTTGCGTGAAATGACATTAATCTTAGAGTTCCAGTCCAGATAGAGGTCGTAGAGTGCGGCAAACTGCCGTTTCTGTTCTTCCGTCAGGTCCGGGAAATATTTGAGTATTAAATCCATTGTGAATTTTATGTTGATAGACAATTGATTACAGTTCCTATTCGCCGTCTGTTTTTATAGCGCTGCTCAATACAATGAATTTACCGTTCATCAGAGGGGCTATGTCCTCATAAGACAACGTGATTTTGGTTGCTCCCATTACGTATGGGGCAATTTCATATACATTATAATAGAAGGTGATTCCCGTTGGGTCCAGGTAGAAATTCTCGATGGGCTCCAGATCGCCGGTGGTGGCGTAGCCCATGTCCTCCAGCTCTTGGCGGGTGTTGACGTTGTTGTCTGCCATCAGCTGTTTCCAAAGCAAGTCGGTCAGCGCTTCCTTATAGTCGCCTTCAAAGAGGTCGTCCAGGCGGATGGGGCTTAGGGTCTTTAGGTCGAGGTTGAGGAAGGTGGACATATAGATGCCGTGTGCGCCGCCGGTATATTCGTTGTAATCTATACGGTAGGTCAGTATCAAGGTATTGCACAACTGCACATGGCTTTCGATTCCTTTATAATAGGAATACCAAGCTCCTATGCTTTCTTCGTCCTCCTTGTCCTGCTCATCCTTTTTGTACATCGGCTCCAGGTCATTGCGGTAGTCGCTGACATATTTCTCCGTATATTTCTTGACAGCTTCTTCGGGTGTCATCGCCATGTACTTGTCGCCGAAGCAGGCGGAGAGGAAGAAGGCGTTCAGACTGTCTTTCAGCCTCACGTCGGATGACTGGCTGGCGTAGGCAAAGTTGAGGATGAGGTTGCAGGCCGGCTTGGCTGTGTCTCCGAAGAGATGTACGGTTTCGTTTACTTGTATACTGTCGAACTCCAACGCGTATGCGTTTTTGTTCACGGTGTTACCGCAGGAAAAGAAAAAGCCGCTTGCCGCAAGCAGAAGGACAAGTAGGCTGACAGTTTGCTTTTTCATATTGAATTTCGTTTATAAATCAACATATCAATCAAAAAACTTTATCGACAAATATAGAACTTATTAACGAACTGCACACATAAAAAAGGAAAAATTAATTCCGGCAAACGGTTAAAACTTTCTATCTTTGCAGCGCTTATGAAGGAACTCCGTTACATACTGGCTGTACTCTTTTCCTCCCTTATCATTATAAGCGGAGTGGGGATTTCTGTAGTTCAGTATTGCTGTGCCGGATGCGAGACGACGCAAAGCTGCTGCACTTCCGGCTGTTCCAAATGCCATAATACACATCGTGCCTCACGGCAAACATGCAAGGATACCGGCTGTACAGCCGTCTACTACAAGGTGGATTTCGTGAAGCATGCACACGAGTCTGTTTCGTTCGTGCCATTCCTTACACTGTTTTGCGAGCAACTGCCGCTGTTTGATCACTCCTTGCCGCAGGTGGCTTGTACTCCGAGAGTTGTTTCAGGAGCACCGCCATATGTCGTCGGCTCGCGTCATTATCTGGCGCTCTATTCCACGCTTCTCATTTAGTGTTGTTTTATACGGGGCAATGACCTGGATTGCCCGGAGGGAACTGTTTGTTTTTTAATCACTTCTTTAAGTATAAAACAGAAATGAAATATAGTTTGATAGCCATTCTTCTGTTCTCTTTCACCGCCTTGCAGGCGCAGGTAAAGGGAACGGTAAAGGATAATTTGGGCGACCCGATTGCGGGTGCCAACCTCTTCTGGCAGGGAACCACCCAAGGTACCACCACTTCGGCGGACGGTACTTTCTCCTTGTCCAAACCCAATGACAAGCATATGCTTGTAGTCAGCTTTATCGGTTTTGAGAACGATACGATACACGTCAGTAACCGCAATGAGACGCTCGACATTGTCTTGCGCGAAGGGGTGGAACTGAGCGAGGTGAATGTGGTCAGCCGTAAGTTGGGCACCATGAAGCTGCGCAACAGTGTGATGAATGAAGATATGATAAGCAGCGCCGAGCTGAGCCGTGCCGCTTGCTGTAATTTGGGAGAGAGTTTTGTGACTAATCCCTCGGTGGACGTCACTTACTCTGACGCCGCCACCGGTGCCAAGCAAATCAAGCTTCTCGGCTTGTCCGGTACGTATGTGCAGATGATGACGGAGAATATCCCCAACTACCGCGGCTCTGCCGCCCCCTACGGACTGGGTTATGTACCCGGGCCATGGATGCAGAGTATTCAGGTGAGCAAGGGCAGTTCGTCCGTGAAGAACGGCTATGAGGCCATCACGGGACAAATCAATGTGGAATTCAAGAAACCCCAGTTGCCCGAGGCCGATTGGTTCTCCGCCAACCTCTTTGCCAGCAGCACCAACCGCTACGAAGCCAATGCCGATGCCACGGTGAAACTCTCCAAACGCTGGAGCACCTCTTTGCTGGCGCATTACGAGAATGAGACCAAAGCTCACGACAGCAACGACGACGGCTTTGCCGACATCCCCCGTGTGGAGCAGTACAACCTCTGGAACCGCTGGGCATACATGGGCGACCGCTACGTCTTCCAGGCAGGCATCAAAGTGCTTACGGAAGACCGCAACAGCGGGCAAGTCAGCCATGGTAAAACATTCCTGGCAGACCCTTATAAGATAAGTATAGGTACCGACCGCTACGAAGCCTTCACCAAGAACGCCTATATATTCAATAAGGAGAAGAACACCAACCTGGCATTGATCCTTTCCGGCTCCCTGCACAAGCAGGATGCCTTGTACGGACGGAAAATCTACGATGTGGACCAGCACAACGCTTATGCCTCCTTGCTGTTCGAGACGGAACTGACCAAGCGTCAAAGCCTTTCTGCCGGACTGAGCTTCAACTATGACTCCTACGACCAGCACTACCGCCTGGACAATGACGCCGCACAGCCTTTGATGAAGAAATTCACCAAAGAAGCCGTCCCCGGCGCCTACGTGCAGTACACCTACAACTGGGACGATAAACTGGTGCTGATGGGCGGTATCCGCGGCGACCATAGCAGTGAGTACGGCTATTTCGTCACTCCGCGTTTCCATGTGAAGTACAATCCCAACGAGTATGTACATTTCCGTCTTTCGGCAGGAAAGGGATACCGCACGAACCATGTGCCTGTCTCTTATACACATCTCCGAGCCCACGAGACCCTAAGACATCTC
>ENA-OYWN01000555-OYWN01000555.1-human-gut-metagenome-genome-assembly--contig:-NODE-555-length-10648-cov-4.555461_pt1 | contig 10648 bp, 8 predicted proteins | sample MGYA00244172_ERZ653401 | MGnify/ENA primary metagenome ERZ653401 (study PRJEB26926, sample SAMN06164967) | human gut metagenome | biome: ENVO:00009003; feature: ENVO:2100002; material: ENVO:00002003... | reverse complement strand
CGGGCGCGGCATTCTGGCCGACCTGCGACGCCATGCGTTCGCTGGGCGGCATGGAGCAGTTCGTCGCCAACGGCTGGGCCGGCAAGGACTTCACGCACATCAACTACGCCGGCGGCCGGCGCGTGGCGTGGTCGCTCTTCGACGCCCTCAACGCCGGGGCGTTCCGGGCCTATACGGAAGCGGAAGCCGCACGCATCCGCCGGCAGGCCGAGCAGGCCGTGCTCGACAGCCTGCGGCGCCGGCGGATCGAACGCGACCTGATCCCCGGCATTCCGCCGGAAACCCTCAACGCACCGCTGAAATGACACTCCCCGCATTGGACGGCATCCCGGAAAAGCTGCAGGCGCTGCTCACGTACGACGCCTCGTCGCCGCTGATCTTCAGCAGCGGGCTGTTCCTGTTTCTGTTCGCCGGATTTATGCTCGTCTACAGCATGTTCCGCCGCGCCCCGATGGCCCGGATCGTCTACGTCATCCTCTTTTCGCTCTACTTCTACTACAAATCGAGCGGCATCTACTTCCTGCTGCTGATCTTCGCCGCGACAAGCGACTACAGGATCGCCAAGGGCATCCATGCCGCCCGCTCGACGCGGGCAAAGCGGTGGCTCGTGGTGCTGAGCGTGGCGGTGAACCTCGGCATGCTGGCCTACTTCAAGTACACCAACTTCCTGATCGACATCGCCAACCAGATGTTCGGGCAGGGATTCATGCAGTTCCAGAACATCTTCCTGCCCGTCGGCATCTCGTTCTTCGTTTTCCAGTCGATGAGCTATACCATAGACATTTACCGCGGTCAGCTCAAGCCGCTCGACAACTGGTGCGACTACCTGTTCTACCTCTCGTTCTTCCCGCAGCTGGTGGCCGGGCCGATCGTCCGCGCAAGGGACTTCATCCCGCAAATCCGGCAGAACCCCATCGTCGTGACGCGCGAAATGTTCGGCACGGGCGTCTTCCTGATCCTGACGGGTCTGTTCAAGAAGGCGATCATTTCGGACTACATCTCGCTCAACTTCGTCGACCGCATCTTCGACGAGCCGCTGCTCTATTCGGGCTTCGAATGTCTGGCGGGCATCTACGGCTACGCCCTGCAAATCTACTGCGACTTCTCAGGCTATTCGGACATGGCCATCGGCATCGCCCTGCTGCTGGGATTCCGGTTCCCCAAGAACTTCGACGCCCCCTACAAGTCGGCCACCATCACCGAATTCTGGCGGCGGTGGCATATCTCGCTCTCCACATGGCTGCGCGACTACCTCTACATTTCGCTGGGCGGCAACCGCAAAGGCAAACTGCGCACCTACGGCAACCTGCTCATCACGATGCTGCTGGGCGGACTGTGGCACGGCGCCGCCGTCCGCTTCATCCTCTGGGGCGCGCTGCACGGCGCGGCGCTGGCGCTGCACAAGCTCTGGATGGCGGTCGTGCCGGGCGCCAAGGCCACGGGCGACCGGATGCACTGGTGGAGCCGCGCGGCCAGCATCTTCTTCACGTTCAACCTCGTCTGTCTGGGGTGGCTGATGTTCCGCGCCGAGTCGATGCAGACCGTCGAGCTGATGCTTCACCAGATTTTCTACAACTTCAACGCCGCGATGATCCCGCAGGTCGTCTCCGGCTATGCGGGCGCCTTCGCCCTGATCGCCGCAGGCTTCCTGCTCCACCTGATGCCCGGACGCGCGGACCGCTTCGCGCAGCGGCTGGTGTCGCACGCACCGCTGGTCCTGCAGATCGTCATGGCGGCGGCGATGATCTGGTGCGTGATGCAGGTCAAGTCGAGCGACATACAACCGTTCATCTACTTTCAGTTTTAAACTGCGTATGACGGCCGCCTTGCATCCCGGTATGTTCCTCCCACGGCCGCCGGCCGTGTCTGCAAGTCCGGCCCCGCTCCCCGGAGAGGCTTCCGGCAATGCGCCCAAAACGGCTTGCGACCATTTACGACAAATCCATTGACCCATGTATACCTTCGACCACGACCTTTTCTCTGCCCTCAATTTCGACGGCGGCACCGCTATGGACCGCGTGATGCTCACCGTTTCGGGCACCGCCATGTGGCTCCCGCTCTACGCCCTGATCCTCTGGCTGATATGGCGGCACAGCGGCTGGCGCGGCATGCTGATCTTCACGGCGCTGATGCTGGCGGCGATCGGACTCGCGGACATGGTGTCGGGCATCTTCAAGAGCAACGGAGTGCTGGGCGGCCTGCTCCTTGATTTCGAACCGCGCCCGCGCCCGATGTTCACCCCCTCGCTCGAAGGGCTGGACATCACGCCCGATTCGCTGCGCGTCATGCGCCGCGAGGCAGTCCCCCGCCACTGGGCGGTCCACGTCCCGCCCGAAGCCGTCAGCGGCATGTACGGCACCGTCTCGGCGCACGCCGCGACCATCGTCGCGCTGGCCGTACTCGCCTGCGGCGCGATCCGCCGCCGCTGGTTCACGGGGCTGATGGTCGTCTGCTCGGTGGTGATCTGCTACTCGCGCATCTACCTCGGCAAACACTTCCCGATGGACCTCGTATGGGGCACGCTGGTCGGCGCCGCGCTCGGATACGCCGCACTGCGGGCCTACCGCCGCCTGATCCGCCGGGATTCCGCCGCCGGCTGACGCATCCCGGACGACAACCCTCCGGAAGACAGGTCCCGGACGACGCTTCCCAATGCCCCCGGACAACTCGCCCGGACGACACATCCCGGACAATACGGAGAGCCGCAAAAAATGCGGCTCCTTTTTATTCCATACCGCGCCCGGTTCGTATTTCGGCAGAATTTATTAACTTTGCACGGTTAACAGTCAAAACATTCAAAAACATACGATATGAGCATCGAACTCAGTGAACAGGAACAGCTCCGGAGACAGTCGCTCGCAGCCCTGCGCGAGCTGGGCATCGACCCCTACCCCGCCGCCCGTTACGAAGTGACGGCCACGGCGCGGGAGATCGCCGAAAACTTCGACGAGACCAAGGGCAACTACGGGGACGTCCGCATCGCAGGCCGCATCATGACGCGCCGCATCATGGGCAGCGCTTCGTTCTTCGAATTGCAGGACCATACGGGCCGCATTCAGGTCTACATCCGCCGCGACGACATCTGCCCCGAAGGCGATCCCACGCTGTATAACACGGTGTTCAAGAAACTGCTCGACATCGGCGACTTCATCGGCGTCGAAGGCTTCGCGTTCCATACCAATACGGGCGAGCTGTCGGTGCACTGCCGCAAGTTCACGGTGCTCTCGAAGTCGATCCGCCCGCTGCCCGTGGTCAAGGAGAAGGACGGCCAGACGTTCGACGCCTTCACCGATCCCGAAGTCCGCTACCGCCAGCGTTACGTCGATCTGGCGGTCAATCCGCAGGTACGCGAGGTCTTTGTCAAGCGCGCCAAAATCATCTCGACCATGCGCGAGTTCTTCAACTCGAAAGGCTACGTCGAGGTCGAAACCCCGATTCTCCAGCCTATTCCGGGCGGCGCCGCGGCGCGTCCGTTCATCACGCACCACAATGCGCTCGACATCGACCAGTACCTGCGCATCGCCAGTGAGCTGTACCTCAAGAAACTGATCGTCGGCGGATTCGACGGCGTATACGAGTTCGGCAAGAATTTCCGCAACGAGGGCATGGATCGCACGCACAACCCCGAATTCACCGTCATGGAGATTTACGTGGCCTACAAGGACTACCTCTGGATGATGGAATTCACCGAGCAGATGCTCGAAAAAGTCGCCGTGGCCGTAAACGGCACGACGGAGCTGACGCTCGACGGCAAGCAGATTTCGTTCAAAGCGCCGTTCCGCCGCTTGTCGATGACCGACGCCATCCGCGAAAAGACCGGCTACGACATCACGGGGCAGAGCGAGGAGCAGCTCCGCGAAGCCTGCAAGCGCCTCGGCGTCGAAATCGACGACACGATGGGCAAGGGCAAGCTGATCGACGCCATCTTCGGGCAGTACTGCGAGGAGGAGTTGATCCAGCCCACGTTCGTGTGCGATTACCCGCGCGAAATGTCGCCGCTCTGCAAGCGCCACCGCTCGAACCCCGACCTCACGGAACGTTTCGAACTGTTCGTGAACGGCAAGGAGCTGTGCAACGCCTACTCGGAGCTCAACGACCCGATCGACCAGCTGGAACGCTTCCAGGAACAGTTGCGGCTGAGCGAAAAGGGCGACGACGAGGCCATGTTCATCGACATGGATTTCGTACGCGCACTGGAATACGGCATGCCGTCGTGCTCGGGCATGGGCATAGGCATCGACCGCCTCACGATGTTCATGACCGACCAGGCTTCGATCCAGGACGTGCTCTTCTTCCCGCAGATGCGCCCCGAAAAAAAGGTCGTGAACGACCCCGTGGAGAAATACACCGCCGCCGGCATCCCCGAAGAGTGGGTGCCCGTGATCCAGAAAATGGGGTACATCACGGTCGAGGCCTTGAAGAAACTCGCCCCGGGCAAGTTCTTCAACGACCTGTGCGGCTTCAACAAAAAGAACAAGCTCGGCCTGAAGGCCCCCTCGATCGAGGAGGTCAAAAAATGGTGCGAGGAATAACGTGACAATTCGGATTTTAACAATAAAAACCTAAGAAAATGAGAAAGAAAATTGTTGCCGGCAACTGGAAGATGAATACGCTTCCCGCCGAAGGTGTAGAACTGGCCAAAGGCATCGCAGCCGGCCGCGGCGAGGTATGCTCGTGCGTCAACTTCATCGTGTGCCCCCCCTTCACGCACCTTTCGCAGGTCGCCGAGGCACTCAAGGGTTCGGACATCGCCCTCGGGGCACAGGACTGCGCCACGGAGGCCAAAGGCGCCTATACGGGCGAGATCGCCGCTTCGATGATCGCGGCGCTGGGCTGCAAGTACGTGATCCTCGGCCACTCGGAGCGCCGCCAGTACTACGGCGAGACTTCCGAGACGCTCAACAAGAAGATGGTGCAGGCTTACGCAAACGGCCTGACGCCGATCTACTGCGTGGGCGAGAACCTCGAAGAGCGTGAAGCCGGCAAGCACTTCGACGTGGTGAAGGCGCAGATCGAAGAGGTCGTCTACAACCTCACCGCCGAGCAGTACAAGGAGCTCGTGATCGCATACGAACCCGTTTGGGCCATCGGCACGGGCAAGACCGCAACTGCCGAGCAGGCACAGGAGATCCACGCCTACATCCGCAAGGTGCTGGCCGAGAAGTTCGGCGCAGCAGCCGAAGAGACGGCGATCCTGTACGGCGGTTCGTGCAAGCCCTCTAACGCGGCGGAAATATTCGCAAAGGAGGACGTGGACGGCGGCCTGATCGGCGGCGCAGCCCTCAAGGCGGAGGATTTCCTCAGCATCGGCAAAGGCTTTGCTAAATAAGCGGTCCCGACCGCAAACAAAAAAGCTCTTCCTCCGGGAAGAGCTTTTTTCATATCCGTCCCGGAGCGTCCCGCCCCGAAACGCCGCCGGCCTATTTCCCGGCCGGGTCAGGCAGGTTCTCCATCACGTTCCGGTAGAAGTCGCGCACGTCGTTCCAGCGGTAGTAAGGCGCCAGATCGCTTGCGACGGGAATCCGCACCTCGCGTTCGTTGTAGAGGAACTTCACCAGCACGTCGTCCGAAGCTTTCTTACGGTAGAAGACCAGCTGGATATTGGCCGCCATCGGCGATATTCTATACAGGGGCCACATTTGGGCGATCTTCTCAGGATCGCTCTCCACGACGTCGCACCCCTCGAACTGCAGCAGCGACACGAACGTCATCAGGTTGCCGTCGTGGCCGAACCGCAGGTCGGCCGAAACCGCTCCGCCCTCCACGGCCCGGTCGGCGCGCGTGAGGAAATCCTCCAGCAGCGCCTTGGCGTAATACTGCGGAAAACGCCTGTTGAGCGGCGAGGGACCGCGGATCACGTAATACTTATAGTTGTCGTACACGTTCAGCCCGTAAAGCTCGTCGGTGGTAAAGAGGTCGTAAAACGAAATTCCCAGACCGACGTTCTGCATGTCGGCGGCGAAATAGAAAAGGCCCTTCATCAGCTTCTGCGCGTCGATCGTCCGCACGAACTCCCCGTCGGCGAACAGCTCCGACATCAGCCGGTCGGGACGCACGAACCGATCCCCGATCCGCTCGTACTCCTCCAGCCAACCGCCCTTGTCGATGAAGTCGAGGTACTCCCGGCTGAGCGTCGGGTTGGTCGGCTTGCTGTAGAAATTGAGGTAGCGCGTCGTCCTGCGGCCCGCCGTGCGCGACACCTCCAGACGGGGATTAAGCTCCTTGAGCCGCTCGCAGAAAGCCGCCATGCTCAGCACGCACCGCACCACGAGGGTCGCCTGCGCATCGACGACCGCGCCGGAGCGGAATACTTCGGGGAAATTGCGGTACATGCGCGCGGCGATCTCCCGGTGCTGCTCGGCGCCGAGAGGCGAAAGATCGCCGCCCCGGTCGATGCCGTCGTCGTAGACGCGCTTCACCCGGCCGTAGACCTCGCGTCCCCGCTCGGTAAAGGCGTTCGCGGCGTCGGCGGCCCGGAAAACGGCCATCACCTCGTCGTATTCGCTGTCGTGCAGCAGCCAGCGCGAACCGTGCCGGCCGTAATGACTGATATAAAACGGTTTATAACCCTTCGGCGCAGGCGTCAGCACGGGATTGTCGTAGGTGTAGACATAATATACGCCGCCGGACTTGCCGGGATTTGCAGCTATTTCGTCCCGGAGGTTCTGTCCCGAAGCGGCCAGCGCCGCGAGGGAGCAGAGAACGGCTGCGAATAGTTTTGTAAATCTCATCTGTTTTTCGTTCGGTTACTGAATGATAAAATCGGACATCAGGAAGTAGTGGTCGCTGGGGTACAGACCATCGACCTTGTCGCGGAGAATCTCCGCCGAGACGGGCCGCAGGTTGCCGCGCACGAAGATAAAGTCGATGCGGCGCGCGTTCTTTTTTCGGTAATCCGGGCCTTTGAACCCATGATAGGTGAAGCCCGCTTCGCCGGGACCGTGTACGGCCTCGTACGCCTCCTGCCACCCGGCGTCGCGCAGGCACGCGACGGGCGCATTTTCGATTCCCGAATTGAAATCGCCGCAGATGATCTGCGGGAAGCCGTCGGCATACTGCGCGCACTCCCCGACGATCATCTTCATCTGCTCGCGCCGCGCATCGTCCGACTTGTGGTCGAGGTGGATGTCCAGCACGCGGAACTCCGCACCGCTCTTCCGGTCGCGCAGGCGCACCCAGTTGCAGTGACGGGCGCGCATCGTGTTCCACGAACAGCTGCCCGCGGCAAGCGGAGTTTCCGACAGCCAGTAGCAGCCCGACGAGACGAACTCGTAGCGCTTTTTGCTGAAGAAAATCACGTTCTTGCCGATAAAGTGATAACCCTCGGTATAGGGGTCCATCTCCGGACCTGCGAATCCGTAAGCGACATAATCCGAGAATTTCTCCTTGAAATAGTTATACGAATCGTAAATCACCTCCTGCATGCAGATCACATCAGGTCTGTACATGCGGATCGCCTTCAGGCAGGCGTCGCGGCGGTCCTCCCAGCGGCGTCCTGCGGTATCATCTTCGGGCAGTCCCGTGATGCGGACGTTGCAGGTCATGACGCGTGTGGTCCGCTGCCCGGACGCCGGACGCGCCGCAATTGCGGAGACCGCCGTAACGCAGGCCGCAAGACAGCCTGCCAGACACAGCATAAAGCTCTTCTTCATCGGTTCAAGTCTTAAAAGCAAGCGCTGCAGCGGGCGGAATCCGGCCCGCCGCAGGCTTACCCGGTTTAAACATTATCTAACCAAACCGTATCAACGAAGGTATGCACCGGTCTGGCGCAGTTCTTCCCGCACCTTCTCCACATCGACCGCCGAGGGGCGTACGCCCTCTTCGAGCGCGATGCGCGCCGCACGTCCGGCGGCTTCGCCCAGCGCCATGCAGGTGGACATCACGCGCGTCGAAGCCATCGCTTCGTGGTTCATCGACGAGCAGCGGCCCGCAACCAGCAGGTTCTCGACCGCGGCCGGCACGAGCGAACGGTAGGGAATGTCGTAGCAGTCCTCGCACCAGTGGAGCGTGCAGTCGCCGCCCGTGGCGTGGTGGATATCCACCGGATAGCTGGCCACGGCGACCGCGTCGTCGAAGCGGCGGCAGGCGAGGATATCTTCGGCCGTCAGGATGTATTTTCCGACGATCACGCGGCTTTCGCGGATGCCCATAAAGGGAGCCACCTTCTCGCGCCATGCGTTCTCGAAGCCGGGAACGAAGTTCTTCAGGTAGCGTTCCAGTTCATAAATCTGCTTGCGGCCCTCCACCTCGCCGTGCGTATAGCTTTCCGGCTTGGTCGAATCGACGCCGCTCACGCGCGACATGTTCACCCAGATTTCGTCGTCCTTGATGCCGGTAATGAGGATCGTACGCGCCACGGGAATCTTATACCCCGCCTCTTCGGCCTTGCGGATCTGGTTGCGCAGGCCGACGGTGATGAATTTCCCGGTCCGGAACTGCTCGGCGGGCATGGTGTCCATGTCGAAGACATCGGGCCGGCCGACCAGCGCATCGCGCAGTTTCTGCACATCGACGCCCTTCATGCAGAACATCAGCGTCGGGGGCTGCATACCGCCGTCGGCATCGCCCTTGCGGCACTCGACGCCCGCACGGCAGGCCACGTCGCCGTCGCCCGTACAGTCGATGACCGTCTTGGCGAGGATCGCCTCGCGTCCCGCCTTGCTCTCGACGACGACGCCTTCGACGGCGTCGCCGTTTTTAACGACGTCCACGCAGAAGACGTACATCAGCACCTCGACGCCGACCTCCTGCAGCATCTCCAGCGCCACGGTCTTCGCCTCTTCGGGGTCGATGATCGTCAGGCTCACATGGAGCTTGCAGGGACGGTGTTCGCCGGCGGCGCCCCGCGCACGCAGGCGGTCGATGAAGAGCTGGGGCAGTCCTTTGATAATCTGGTTGCCCTTGCGTCCGAGATAACCCAGAATCGGCAGACCGATGGTCAGGTTGCCGCCCAGATAGCCGCGGCTTTCGATCAGCATGACGCGCAGGCCCTTGCCTGCCGCCGCACGTGCGGCCATGATGCCCGCGGGGCCGCCGCCCACGACGAGCACGTCCACTTCGGCGCGAACCGGAATCTCCCGCCGGAGTTCCGTAATCGTTTTTTTCTGATTTGCCATATTTGCAATGTTTTAAGGTTTATTTTACGTTTTTGGGTTTTCGTGGCGTACCATGCGCCACAGGATAACGGCCGTGACGAGGTGCATCACGCCCATGACGGCGAACAGCACGTTGCCCATCGTCGCCAGCAGCGAACCGATGAAAATGTTGAACACCGCGCCGCCCACGGCTCCCGCGCCGGCCGTGATGCCGACCACGCTGGCGACGTTCTTCACGGGAAACGCCTCGGCGATGACCACGCAGATCGTGTAGAGCCAGCTCAGGCACATGATCGCGATCAGGCTGAAGATCGCCACCACAAGCCCGATGCGCGCATCGAACGACACGGCCTGCCACTCGCTCACATAGGGCGTGAGGATACACAGCGGCGCCACGAAGGCCATGAGGATCATCATCGTCTTGCGGGCCTTCAGCGCCGGCATGCCGCGGCGCACGAGCCAGTCGGACCAGACCGAGGTGAGGATGCCGCCCACGGCGCCGAACAGGAACGGCAGTCCGCCGATATACTGAATCATGTCGAGCGTAGCCTGCTGCGAAAGCCCCTGCGCTTCGCCCATGCTGCGCAGGTATCCCGGCAGCCAGAAGCAGCAGAAATACCAGACGGGGTCGCTGATCAGACGGATCAGCAGCACGCCCCAGAGCGAGCGCGTCGTCCACAGTTCGCCCCACGTGAAGGCCCGTTGCTGTTCGCCGTTGTTCCGCGCGACTTCGTCCTTGTCGGGGGCCATCGTGACGGCCAGCACCTCCTGCGGCGGATTCTTATAGATCAGCGCCCATGCCACGGCGATCACCAGACCTACCAGACCGGCCACGATGAAGACGTCGTGCCACGGCAGGAACCGGGCCATCCACGCGATGACCAGCGGCGCGATGACCGTTCCCAGCGAACCGCCCGCCGTACAGAGACTGTTGGCCGTGGCGCGGTGGCGTTTCTCGAACCAGAGCGTGACGGCCACGATCTGTCCGGCGAAGATCGTCGGCTCGGCCAGTCCGAGGATGCCGCGGCAGATGGTGAATTCGACGACGTTGGTCGAAAGGCCGCCGCCGATGCAGGCCAGCGACCATGCGACAATACCTCCCAGCATCACCTTCTTCGAACCGAAGCGGTCCACCAGAATGCCCGATATGGGATACATGATGGCGTAACAGATCAGGAATACGTTGACGATCCACGCGTACTGGAGGTCTTCGATGCCGAAATGGGTCAGGATTTCGGGTTTGAGGATCGACAGCAGCTGGCGGTCGAGGTAGTTGCAGATGATTGCGACGAAAATCGTCGCCACAATATACCAACGACGCTTGTTCGGGTTTTGGAGTAAATTCATTCGGGTTTCTTTTGGCTTATCGGTTTATAAAAAGGTTCTCGGTGAAAGCGCCCAAGGCGCGGTAACGCTCATAGCGGAGGGCCAATATGCCGGACTTCGCGGCGTCGGGCGTGTAAACACGGGCGACGGACGGACAGAGCGCCCGCTGCGCCGCACCGACCGACGGGTAGAGTCTGTCTCTTATACACCTCTGACGCTGCCGACGA
>ENA-OYWN01000544-OYWN01000544.1-human-gut-metagenome-genome-assembly--contig:-NODE-544-length-10840-cov-4.640334_pt1 | contig 10840 bp, 9 predicted proteins | sample MGYA00244172_ERZ653401 | MGnify/ENA primary metagenome ERZ653401 (study PRJEB26926, sample SAMN06164967) | human gut metagenome | biome: ENVO:00009003; feature: ENVO:2100002; material: ENVO:00002003... | reverse complement strand
ACGAGATGTCTTAGGGTCTCGTGGGCTCGGAGATGTGTATAAGAGACAGCGCCAAACCATTGATGCTGATTTTTGTCCGCCCCCACGAAACGGAAATTCTGAACATCGGTATCAGTTATTTACGCATCGAGGGAGCGTTTTATTGCGGAATCGGGATTTTGTTCCTGTTATACGGATATTATCGTGCCATCCGTATGCCGGGAATGTCCGTAGTGCTCACAGTGGTATCGTTGGGAACCCGTGTAGCCCTTTCCTATTGGCTTGCCGGCATTCCTGCCATCGGGGTCATCGGAATCTGGTGGTCTATTCCTATCGGATGGTTTATAGCGGACGTCATCGGCATCATATATTATAAACAACTTAAAAAGGAAACAGCAAAGGAAGTACCAGCACCATGACAATGCCCATAATAATCTGCAACGGCAGCCCTACCTTTACATAATCCATAAAGGTATATTGTCCGGCGGGCATTACCAGCGCATTGGGCGGAGTGGAGAATGGCGAAGCGAAACACATACTTGCCCCCAGTGTCACCGCAAAGAGAAAAGGTACGGGACTTACCCCTATCTGCGTTGCACTTTGCATCGCGATAGGAGCCAGAAGCACTGCGGTAGCCGTGTTGCTGATAAACATCGTCATCAGGGAAGTAGTGAAATAAATACCCGCCATCAGCGCCAACGGTCCGTATGTTCCCAGTTCACTGACCAGACTGTTCGAAATGTATTCGGAAGCCCCTGTCTTTTCCAATGCCAGCGACATAGGCAGCATGGCCGCAATGAGTACGATGCTTTCCCAGTTAATGGTTTTGTAAGCCGCCTCCACATTGCGGAAACATCCTGTCAGTACCATCAGGATACCGGCAATCATCACTGCCGTCACCGGAGCTACCGGAATGAAGTCGAACACCATCATTGCCACCATCAGCACCATGATAACGGCAGCTACCGGTGCTTTGTAATCCAGCGTGACCTTTGCAGCCTCGGCCAGCGGTTGTCCCAGTACCACCCAGTCGGCATCCTCCTTGCTCAGCCGGGCGATATTGTTCCATGTACCCTGCACCAGCAACACATCCCCGCTATGAATCCGCTCATTGCCCAAGTCCTGCAACAAATATTCCTTCTTCCGGCGGATACCCAGTACATTCACATTAAACTTGTCACGAAAGCCCGCCCCCTTTATCGTCTGGTTTATCAGATTGGAGGAAGGCATCAAAACGATTTCAGCAATACCTATGTCATAAAAATCCAATGAATTGGCTGAATTTTTCGCTTCTTCGGTAGTATGCTCGTCCAGCATCTCCAGCAGATAATCTTCGGCAAACAACTTTATTTTCTCAAAATCCCCCGTCACATACAGAATATCCTCTTTCTGAAGAACCGTACCGGGATCGGCCAGCTTCTGAGTAATTGTTTTCAGGAAGCGGTGTTGTGACATATCCCCACGACGCACCTCCAGTATATTCAATCCATACTTGCGCCGGATATCCAACTCTATAATCGTCTTTCCATGCAGCCGGGAGTCACCCACCACCCTCAATCGGAACAAATTACTGGATAGCCCGTATTCCTTCACCAACTGTTTCAGGGATTTGCCCGAATGAACATTGTCTTCCCCGTTTTTCCCCCGTTTCGAAAGAAACCATTTACTGAGCGGAAGCAACACCAAAGTACCCACTGCCACACAAATAATCCCTACCGGGAAAAAAGAGAAGAACGAAAGCGGAGGAAAACCGGCCGAAGTCAACGCATTTTGAATAACAAGGTTGGGCGGCGTACCAATCAGTGTCATCATACCTCCCATACTGCTGGCAAACGCCAACGGCATAAGCAGACGACTGGGATTCATGTTGGCACTGACTGCCAGACTGACCACGATAGGCAACATCAGAGCCACCGTACCTGTATTGCTCACAAAAGCCCCGATGGCAGAAGTCACCAACATTACAAGCAAGAATAATTTCAATTCACTCTTACCCGCTAATTTCAGAATGTGTGAACTGATCATTTTGGCAAGTCCTGTCTGGAAAATCGCTCCGCCAACCACAAACAGCCCCACCATCATAATGACGACCGAATTGGAGAATCCGGACAAAGCCTCGTCAGGAGTCAATATCTGAAAAATCAACAAAGCCACTAAAGCACAAAGAGCCACAAGATCCGACCGTATCTTGCCATTTACAAAAAATACTGCGGACAGTACAAGGATAATAATCGTAATGAGCATAAGTATTAAATTATTGTTTTATTCATTCGTTGTTGCATTTGTACAAGTTCTTTTTGCAAAATAAAAAATATATTCCGATAATAGAAACAAACCCCGAATGTTTTTGTTCTTAAAAGAACAACATGAACGACATTTTCATCTAAAATTTATGTATTTTTGTAGCCTTATAGAAAAGAACAGACATACAAATGATGGAAGAAACAACCTGCAAACCTGATTATTCGAATTCGATGGCGGAACATCTGGGTATCCGGTTTCTACCCTCCACCGAGGATGCGGTACATGCCGAAATGCCTGTAGACCATCGTACTTCACAACCCTTTGGTATGTTGAACGGCGGCGCGTCACTGGCTCTGGCCGAGATTGTGGCAGGGCATGGCTCCATGTCGCTATGCCGGGAAGGCGAATATGCCTGCGGAGTACAAGTAAGTGGAAATCATCTGTCGGCCGTGCCCGTCGGAGGCAAAGTATTCGCCACCGGCAAACTGATTCACCGCGGCAGATCCTCGCATATATGGAATATAGATATCACCACTCCACAAGGACAACTGGTTTCTACTGTTCGTGTCGTTAATTTCATACTGAAAAAGAAATGAATCTACCAGATATACATACGCAAAAATTATTGGATTGCCTGACACACAGCCGCCTCGGTTTCGCCCTCTACCGGTTACCTTGGACAGACGAATGCTACCTGGTATTGCAAACCTCGGGCGATGTGGAACAATTAGCGGACATTCAGGAACTGAATGGAAAGAAAGGATTTGTCATGGCTCCTTTCCGGATATCGGAGGAACATCCCTTGGTACTTATCCGTCCGGATGTCACCGCATACGACTGGAGCGAAATCAGCGAAGCACTGTCTTCACTGGAATGTGCGGATGCCCTGCTCACCTGCAAAAGCCGGCAGAGTGAACTCTCCCCTTTTGTTTCCGAAGAAACGGATAAAGAACAATATACCCGCGCATTCGGGCGTTTCATCACTCCCTTACAAGAGAAGCGGTTCCAGAAACTGGTTCTGTCACGTTCTTCCGCCAGACATATCGGAGATGATTTTTCACCACTCGGCGCTTTTGTCCGGGCCTGCAACAACTATCCGCGCATGATGATTTACCTATGCCACACCCCTGCTTCCGGAACCTGGCTGGGCAGCACACCGGAAATCTTATTAAGCGGACACGGCAAAGAATGGCACACCGTGGCCCTGGCCGGTACCATGCCGATGCAGAACGAAGTGATGCCGACAGACTGGGACAAGAAGAACCGGGAAGAGCAGGGCTATGTGGCTGATTACATCCGCCGGATCGCCAAAAGATTCGGCAACAAGATGACGGAAAAAGGTCCTTATACCGCCCGTGCCGGACAATTGGTACACCTCAAGACCGATTTTTATTTCTTGTTGAAAAATACAGACCATATAGGCGATTTATTGCAAGAACTCCATCCCACTCCCGCCGTCTGCGGCCTGCCCAAAGAGGAGGCTTTCCGGTTTATTCCGGACAATGAAGGGTACGACCGCAGTTATTATTCCGGATTCACCGGCTGGCTGGACACAGAGGGGCATACCGATATCTACGTCAATCTGCGCTGCATGGAAATAAAGCCGGGTGAAGCCATCCTGTATGCAGGAGGAGGAATACTGGCTTCCTCGGAAGTAGAATCGGAATGGATGGAAACGGGAGACAAGATGAATACGATGCGGAGCATCCTTCATCCTGACTTTATAAATAAATAAATGGAAACAATTAAAGTAGAAGAATAATGTATTCAGACAAAAAGAACATACTTCAGTTGGTGGCACTTCTCAAAGCGCACGGTGTGCGGAAAATAGTGCTTTGTCCCGGCAGCCGTAATGCTGCCATCGTACATACTCTGGCCAATATAGAGGACTTCACTTGTTATTCTGTAACCGATGAACGCAGTGCCGGTTTTTTTGCCATCGGCCTATCTTTACAAGGGGGAGGCCCTGCCGCAGTATGCTGCACTTCCGGTTCGGCCCTGCTGAACCTGCACCCTGCCGTAGCCGAAGCCTTTTACCAACAAGTACCTCTGATTGTCATTTCCGCCGACCGCCCCGCTGCCTGGATAGGACAAATGGACGGACAAACCCTGCCCCAGCCCCATGTGTTCGGAACGTTAGTCAAGATGTCTGTCAACCTGCCCGAAGTACATACTGAGGAAGACGAATGGTTTTGCAACCGCCTTATCAACGAAGCCATACTGGAAACCACCCACCACGGCAAAGGGCCTGTACATATCAATGTACCCATTTCCGAACCCATTTACCGCTTCACCGCCAAAACACTTCCCGAAGTACGTGTCATCACCCGTTATCAGGGACTGAGCGTGTACGACCGTGACTATAAGGAACTGATCGAACGGCTGAACAAGTACAACAAGCGCATGGTTGTGGTAGGCCAGATGAATCTGATTTACCTGTTCGAGAAAAAATATGTGAAACCGCTTTATAAACATTTCGCCTGGCTGACGGAACATCTAGGCAACCAGACCATCCCCGGCATTCCTATCAAGAATTTCGACGCCGCCGTTTATTCCATGACACCGGAACGCCAGGAAGACATGGCCCCCGAAATACTGATTACCTACGGCGGACACATCGTATCCAAACAATTGAAGAAATACCTGCGCAATCATCCCCCGCGCGAACACTGGCATGTTGCCGCCGACGGGAAGATAGCCGATTTATACGGTTGCCTGACCACCGTCATCGAGATGGATCCGTTTGAGTTCTTGGAAAAAATAGCTTTCCTGCTGGACAACAAACCTACCCATTATCCGCTGATGTGGGAAAACTATTGCAAAACCATTCCGATGCCGGACCTTGCTTATTCCGAAATCTCCGTTATCGGAAAACTCATCCGGGCACTGCCCGAACCCTGTGCCCTGCATCTGGCAAACAGCTCCACCGTGCGCTATGCACAGTTATTTACAGTTCCTCCCCAGGTGGAAATCTGTTGCAACCGGGGAGTGAACGGCATAGAAGGCTCCCTGTCCACCGCCATCGGTTATGCCGCCGCTTCCAGCAAGCTGAATTTCATCATCATAGGCGACTTGAGCTTCTTCTATGACATGAACGCACTGTGGAATCAAAATTACGGTGCCAACATCCGCATCCTGTTACTGAATAACGAAGGAGGAGAAATATTCCATACCCTGCCTGGAATGGACAAATCAAGCCGTTCCAGGGAGTTTATCACAGCCGAGCATTACACCACCGCCAAAGGCTGGGCGGAAGAACGCGGCTTTATTTACATGAAAGTGACCGGAGAAGAAGAGCTGGAAGAAGCGATGCAGCCATTCACCTCACCCGAGACACGGATGCAACCCATGCTGCTGGAGGTGTTTACCGACAAGGAAAAAGACACCACCCTGTTAAGAGAATATTATCACGGACTTAAAAATAAAAATGAATAATGGAAACAAGAGAATGGAAAACCATCAAAGAATATCAGGATATTCTGTTTGACTTTTACAACGGAATAGCGAAAATCACCATCAACCGTCCGCGTTACCGCAACGCGTTCACCCCCACCACCACTTCGGAAATCAGCGACGCCCTGTATTACTGCCGCGAGTGCCAGGATATCAATGTAGTGGTTCTGACCGGAGCAGGCGACAAAGCCTTCTGCAGCGGGGGAGATATGCACGTAAAAGGTCATGGCGGCTATATCGGCACAGATGGAGTTCCCCGTCTGAATGTGCTGGACGTACAAAAGCAAATCCGGTCACTGCCTAAACCGGTCATCGCCATGGTAAACGGTTACGCCATCGGCGGCGGTCATGTGCTGCATGTGGTATGCGATCTGACCATTGCCTCAGAGAATGCCATTTTCGGACAGACAGGTCCCAAGGTAGGCAGCTTCGACGCCGGATTCGGCTCTTCCTATCTGGCACGCATCGTAGGGCAGAAGAAAGCCCGTGAAATATGGTTCCTTTGCCGTCAATACTCCGCACAGGAAGCACTGGAAATGGGATTAGTCAATACAGTCGTTCCTTTCGACCGCCTGGAAGACGAAACCGTGGCATGGGCAGAAAAGATGATGGAGCACAGCCCGCTCGCTCTTCGTATGATCAAAGCCGGACTGAATGCCGAACTGGACGGACAAGCCGGCATACAAGAACTTGCCGGAGATGCCACCATGCTGTATTACATGACAGAGGAAGCACAGGAAGGAGGAAAGGCATTTTTGGAAAAACGCAAGCCACGGTTCCAGGATTATCCGAAGTTCCCATAAACAAACTACAAATTCAAAGCATGGACATTGAAGAATTCAGAAAATATTGTCTTTCGTTAGGTGACGTTTCCGAAAAGATGCCATTTGGCAAATTTGCTGCAAGATATGATTCCATCCTTGCCTTTTATGTTTATGGACACATGTTCTGTTTTATAGACATTGACAATTTCACTTTTGTCAATGTCAAATCTACTTCGGACGAAATTGAGTATATAAAAGAGAGACATGTTTCAGTCGGCAATCCCATCAACCAAAGTCTGAAACATTGGCTTCAACTTAATTTTGATGGTGATATTCCCGACACGAGCATATACACATGGGTCCAACGCGCCTTTGAGATTGTCAGGGATAAATATACCAAACCAACTACACATAAAAAAAAATGTTCCAAACCCAAATTATAAAAAAACAATTACACTTCAAGCAACCTGCCGGTACTTCCAGAGGAGTATATACTACCCGGGATGTATGGTACATCCTCCTCACCGACACCGGCAGCCGCCACTATGGCGTGGGTGAATGCGCCCCTCTCCCTGCCCTGAGTTGTGACGATATCCCCTCATACGACGAGGTGTTGGCCACTGCCTGCAAGAACCTGGAAAAGAACGGGGAAATAGACCGGGAAGCCTTGCTTCCCTATCCGTCCATCCTGTTCGGAATGGAAACCGCCCTGCTGCATTTCCGGGCACGCAGCCTGCAATTCTGGCACACCCCGTTCAGCAAAGGCAAAGAGGGCATCCCCATCAACGGACTCATCTGGATGGGAAACTTTGACGAGATGTACCGGCGCATCGGGGAAAAGATGCAGCAAGGCTTCCGCTGCATCAAACTCAAAATAGGCGCCATCGACTTTGAAAAGGAACTGGAGCTGCTGGCGCACATCCGCCGGCATTTCACCCCAGCCCAAATCGAACTGCGTGTAGATGCCAACGGTGCTTTCTCTCCTGCCGATGCCCTCGAAAAGTTACATCGTCTTTCCGAATTCCAGCTCCATTCCATCGAACAGCCCATCCGTGCGGGGCAATGGAATGAAATGGCCCGGCTCTGTGCCGCCACCCCCTTTCCCATTGCACTGGATGAAGAGCTGATAGGCATCAACCGGCGCGACCGGAAAATAGAATTGCTGGAAACCATCCGTCCTCAGTACATTATCCTGAAACCTTCTCTGCACGGAGGAATCAGCGGCTCCGAAGAATGGATGGAACTGGCGGCTGAAAGAGGCATCGGCTCATGGGTCACTTCCGCTCTGGAGTCCAATATCGGACTGAATGCCATCGCACAATGGTGTGCCACCTTGCAGCCCGCCCTCCCCCAAGGACTAGGTACCGGCTTGCTGTTTACCGACAATATAGACTATCCGCTTCACATCGAAGGGGACTGCCTTTGGTTCCACCCCGAAGAACAAGAACCCGACTTACTAAACTGGCTGAAACAATGACAAAATTCTGCACCAATAGAAACAAACAGACCATTCTGATAGAAAGCATCCCCTACTCCAACTGGGAAATTGAAATGGTAAGAATGAATATCCCTGCCGACAACCGAAGCTTCCGGCAGGAACTTCTCTCCTTTCTTTCCGAATGGTTTGACCCGGCAGACACCCTGCCGGTACATACTTCAGGCTCCACCGGCAAACCCAAGGAACTGTATGTAGAAAAAGAACGCATGATGGAAAGCGCCTGCCTCACCTGTTCCTTCCTCGGACTGCAAAAAGAAGATTCCGCCCTGCTTTGTATGCCCTTGCAATACATTGCCGGAAAAATGGTGGTAATACGTGCCTTGGTAGCGGGACTGGACTTGCTGCCTGTCACCCCCTCCGGACATCCTTTAAAAGACCTGACAAAAGCACCCGTCTTTGCCGCCATGATCCCCATGCAAGTCTATAACTCACTGCAAGTTCCCGAAGAGAAAGCGATATTGCAACAAATCAGACACCTCATTATCGGAGGCGGTCCTATCGACTCCCAACTGAACGCTGCGTTAAAAGATTTCCCCCATGCCGTATGGTCTACCTACGGCATGACCGAAACCTTGTCACACATTGCCCTACGCAGACTGAACGGTCCTGAAGCTTCAGACTGGTACACCCCTTTCGAGAGCATACAGATCCGTCTGAGTAAAGAAAACACCTTGGTGATATACGCTCCCGAAATTTGCGAAAAAGAACTGGTGACCAATGACATAGCCGAGATAAACGGACAGAACCAATTCCGCATTCTAGGCAGAAAAGACAACACGATCAATACAGGAGGAGTAAAAGTGCAGATAGAACAAGTAGAGGCCGCATTGAAAGAACACCTGTCCGTTCCTTTCCTGATCACCTCCGCCCCCGACGAAAAATTCGGAGAAATCATTGTACTGCTTGCCGAAGGACAACTGCCCGACGACATAGAACAGACCTGCACACATCAATTACCTCCCTACTGGCGTCCCAAACGTTTTGTTCCGGTATTCAAACTTCCCCTGACAGAAACCGGGAAACCCGACCGTGCCATAGCCAAATTACTGGCGCAAAAATAACTCCGATCCATTCATAAAGGGTGAATTCAAAAACCAATCAAACGGTCTTTTTGAATTCACCCTTCTTTCTGTAAAAAAGAATAATTTTCCGTGTTCTCCTACAACTTACGGAAAGCTCGAATTGTTTTCCTATCAGTATATTAAAAAAATCAAATACACGTAGTTTTTTTCCGTTTTATTTTCCCTTATGTCCACTACTCCCGGTGGAATGTATCATTAAATTCTAATTTTGTGAAGCTAGATTTGATACAAAGTATGTTATATAATAACCCAAAACCACAGGATACCAAAGAAGGACTGTCCGACCAAGATTTCAGTATTTATATGGATGCGCACACAGTGCCTTTCAGCAAATACCCCTCTTATATGCCGGCAGGAGTTTTGGGTATATGTACCGAAGGAAATGCCGAGATCCAGGTTGGCCTCCGGAAATATGTTATTTGCGCAAACGACATTCTTATTTTCATGCCGGGATTCCTGGTTTCATTTATAAAATCCAGCCCGACTTTCACCATCGACTATTGTACTTTTTCAAATGTCCTTTTTTATGACGTGATCAATGGAAGTATCAAACGTTTTCCGACCGGTTTTCATACCTACACCCAGACCCACTGCGTCTATTCGCTATCCCAAGAGAAAGCGGAACAGTTCTCCATCTATTTCCGGTTATTATACAACAGAGCCACTTCGCCAACTTATTTATTTACAAAAGAATCTATTACCAATCTGCTGAAATTACCTTTTCTGGAACTTTATGCAGACTATTACAGCACGGTAAAAGAACATAAAGTCACCACCTTGCATAAAGAAGAAATCGGATACTTTTTTCTGGATTTGCTGTTAAAGCATTACAAAGAAAACAAAGAAGTGGCGTTCTATGCCGAAAAGTTGCATGTTTCCTCCAAATACCTGACTGAAGCCTTGACCCTGGTAAGCGGAAAATCCCCCAAAGAATGGATTATACATTATACCCTGCAAGAGATTTACGCACTATTGGAGAATCCATCCATCAGCATACAGGAAATCGTTCAAAGAACCCGGTTTGCCAATCTTGCCACCTTAAGACGTTTCTTCAAGCGACATACCGGAACATCCCTGTTGCAATACCGGAAACAGGACTTATACAAAAATAATCAATAGGTACCTCAATAAAAAAATCAGCCCGTTCCACACATTCTTCCGGAACGGGCTGATCCCTCTATCTACCAAAACTTGTTGTTTTCCTTACTATACTCAAATCCGGCCTCCTTCAGTTTTTTCACCAACAGCTCCTTGTCTACATTCATATCATCACAAAGCTCGTCCAGCGAATGATAGCAGTCACGAAGTTTCATATTCACCATGCTGAAAAGCATCATCGGGTCATCAGGTAATTCCATATCAATATCTCCTTTTTAAAAATCGGATGCAAAGTTACAAAACTTTTCATAATGATATGTATTCCATCGCCAAATATCGGTTTGACAAAAAGTTATCCCCTGCTTTTTATCCTATCAGTCCGTCAGCTTCACCGTTTCCATCTTCCCCGGAACCAAAGTAAGACGCGCCGTTCCATCCCTGTCTATCTCCACTTCCATATACCGGGCCCGGATAATGATCCTTCCATCTACAGCCAGTACCCCCCACTGGCAGGAACTGTCCTGATAGGCGCAATAACCACCCACCGGATGCAATATCCTCCGATAGACAGGTGGAATCAAAATCCGCTCCGCTGTCCTCAGCCCCCATTTCACTCCTATTTGAAAAGGTACGGCCTCCACACTCCTGCTGATTATACGCTGCCGTTTCCGTTCATACTCGCACTTCTCCTCCTGTCTCTTATACACATCTGACGCTGCCGA
>ENA-OYWN01000534-OYWN01000534.1-human-gut-metagenome-genome-assembly--contig:-NODE-534-length-10900-cov-4.642692_pt1 | contig 10900 bp, 10 predicted proteins | sample MGYA00244172_ERZ653401 | MGnify/ENA primary metagenome ERZ653401 (study PRJEB26926, sample SAMN06164967) | human gut metagenome | biome: ENVO:00009003; feature: ENVO:2100002; material: ENVO:00002003... | reverse complement strand
ACGCGTAAGATCGTCGGCAGCGTCAGATGTGTATAAGAGACAGCTTTCAGCCCCAGTTTCGTCAAAGCCGGAAGATAGTCTGAAAAATACTGCTTATAGCTGTAATATAAACTTTTTGCCTCCTGAATTTCCTGTTCCAATATTTTCCACCTGCTCTCTTATATTTTTGTCATGTATTATTTTTCTGCCCTTCTTTCATTTAACAGGCAGCTTTTCATATAATATCAGGGTTAAAAGATATCTTTCCCCTGACTTGATATCTACGAATTACTCCGCTGCTTTGCAGATCCCGCAATTCTCATATAAGAGTAGCATAACATACCTCATTCTCTGTAACAATCAATTTTATTCGGGCAAAAAAAGAAAGCGGACAATATATCCGCTTTACTGACACAGGATTTCACGCTCTGATGAGCTAAAATCAATATGCCTTATTTATAAGGATTGCTATAAGCGCAGAATAATCCCCTCATTTCACAAAAACAGAAAATAAATAATTAGTTGAATAATCAGTATCGCCGGAACTCCTGTCTTAAATTTCGGCTTTCTTGTTTTATGATGAAATACCTTCATACCGGCCAGAGCTCCCACCGACCCTCCGATCACCGCCAGAAATATCAGCTGCGCTTCTGGTATGCGCCACTGTCCGGCTTTTGCCCTGCTTTTATCCAAGCCATAGATAAAAAATGTGACTACATTAATGATAATCACATAAATATATAGAAGATTTGTAGATGTCATCTGCACCTGCGAATTCCTTTCTTTAATCTTAACATGCCAGACCTGCGATCACTGATTCAAAATCCTCATCATAACCATCATATTTAAGTTCCAGAGGTTCTTCCACATCAAGGCTTAATACTCCGAGAATAGATTTGGCATCAATAAAAATTTTTCCTTTAGATACAATGTCAATATCAAATGGACATCTGACTGCCGCACAGACCAGTTTCTTTGCTGCCTCTACGTCATTAATCTTAATTGTCTTATTTGCTGTTGTCATATTCGGTAATCTCCCTTCCCTTTTGGTCTCCGTCCTATTGTCAGGACTTTTATATTGATTTTTTGACCCAGTCGTATTATACTGATTCACACATTGATATACAAACGTTATTTTTCTATATCAGATATTCTATTTTTATATAGCATAAGGAGCCGACTGTATCATGATTCTTGATTATTATCGTATTTTTTACTATGTTGCCCAGTATAAGAGTTTTTCCAAAGCAGCCGACGTTATGGGAAACAATCAGCCTAACATTACCCGGTGTATGAATATTCTGGAGAATGAGCTGGGATGTAAACTTTTTATCCGTTCCAATCGCGGAGTACAGCTGACCATTGAAGGAGAAAGACTTTTTGAACATGTATCAATTGCAATAGAACAGCTTGTATCAGGAGAAAATGAACTTCTCAAAGATAAAGGTCTGGAAAGCGGACTTGTAAATATTGGTGCCAGTGAAATCGCACTGCGTTTATTCCTGCTGAACGAACTGGAAGTCTTTCATCACCGTTATCCACATGTGAAGCTGAGGATTTCTAATCATTCCACACCACAGGCAGTTCAGGCACTGGAAAACGGTCTGGTAGACTTTGCAGTAGTTACCACACCTGTCGCTCTGAAAAAACCACTTCAGAGAATTCCCCTCTATTCTTTCCGCGAGATCCTTATAGGTGGAGAGGAATATGCGGAAACAGCTTCCAACAAACACTGTCTTCAGGATCTGCAGGATATCCCTCTGATCGGGATTGCTCCCGGAAGCAGTACAAGAGAATTATATACACAGTATTTTATGCGCCATAACCTTCCCTTCTCACCTGATATGGAAGTGGCAACTACTGACCAGATTTTCCCTATGGTGCAGCACAACCTGGGAATCGGATTCTTCCCTGAAGAGCTTGCTGCTGAACATATTGCTCAGGGGAAAATCGTCCAGATTCCCATTGAAGAGCCTCTTCCTGAACGAAAGATCTGTCTGATCCGCAATGTAAAAAGGCCACAGAGCATTGCAGCACGCAGCCTTGAAGAACACCTCACATCACACCGGGAAACAGAATAACTGTTACTGCAGACAGCAGTACCCCCAAAAACAGGGATCACTCCTGCAGATATCCGGTCTGCAGTGGTAATCCCTGTTTTATTGATGTTATTTATTTAATCCTTTCATGGATAAGCTGATACGTTTTTTCTTCATATCAACTCCGATTACTCTTACATCTACGATATCCCCTACACTCACCGCTTCCAGAGGATGTTTGATAAATCTCTCTGTCATCTCGGAAATGTGCACCAGACCGTCCTGATGTACACCGATATCTACAAATGCACCGAAATCAATAACATTACGGACAGTTCCCTTCAGCACCATTCCTTCTTTCAGATCTTTCATTTCAAGAACGTCTGAACGAAGGATCGGTTTCGGCATGTCATCACGAGGATCTCTTGCCGGTTTCTCCAGTTCCTTTACAATATCACGAAGTGTGATCTCACCGATTCCCAGTTCTGCTGCCATCTTCTTATAGTCTTTTACCTGCAGGGAAAGTCCAAGGAGATTTCCTGCCACAACATCATTTGGCTTATATCCAAGTTTTGAAAGAAGTGCAGATGCTGCTTCATAGCTTTCAGGATGTACACTTGTTGCATCCAGAGGATTCTTTCCACCGGAAATACGCATGAAACCTGCACACTGTTCAAATGCCTTCGGTCCTAATTTCGCTACTTTGAGAAGTTCTTTTCTGTCTGTAAACTGACCGTTCTCTTCTCTGTAAGCTACGATATTTTTGGCAATTGCTTTGCTGATACCGGAAATATACTCAAGCAGAGATGCAGATGCTGTATTTAAATCTACACCAACTTTATTTACGCTGTCTTCTACAACGCCGCTTAATGCTTCATCCAGTTTCTTCTGGTTCATATCATGCTGATACTGACCCACACCGATAGATTTCGGATCAATCTTAACCAGTTCTGCAAGCGGATCCTGTACACGTCTTGCAATGGAAGCCGCACTTCTCTGTCCTACATCAAAGTTCGGGAATTCCTCTGTAGCCAGTTTGCTTGCAGAATACACAGATGCTCCTGCCTCATTTGTGATAACATACTGCACCTTTTTTTCCGGGATTTCTTTGAGCATATCTACGATCACCTGCTCGGATTCACGACATGCTGTACCGTTTCCTACTGAAATAAGGGATACACCGTATTTTTCGATCATACCTTCCACTGTATCCTTGGCAGCACGGATCTTTTTCTCAGTAGTCGGAGCTGTGGGATAAACAACTGTTGTATCCAGAACTTTACCTGTTGCATCTACAACTGCCAGCTTACAGCCTGTACGGAACGCAGGATCCCATCCAAGTACGACTTTGCCTGCGATTGGAGGCTGCATCAGAAGCTGTTCCAGATTCTTGCCGAATACATGGATCGCGCCGTCTTCTGCCTTATCAGTAAGATCACTGCGGATTTCTCGCTCGATAGCCGGTCCGATCAGACGTTTGTAACTGTCTTCTACAACTGCTTTCAGAATCGGAGTTGTATTCGGGTTGTCTTTTTTGATCACTCTCTTATTCAAATAACGAAGGATGTCTTCCTCCGGTGCATTTACTTTAACAGTGATAAATTTCTCTTTCTCACCACGGTTTAACGCAAGAATACGGTGTCCTGCCAGTTTCCTGACCGGCTCCTCGAATTCATAATACATCTCATATACAGACTGAGTTTCCGCATTCTTTGCTGTGGAAGAAATACTTCCGTTCTTTGTTGTCAGGTTACGGATGTAGATACGATAGTCTGCTTCATCGGAAATACGCTCTGCAATAATATCTTTAGCTCCGTTCAATGCTTCTGCAACATTCTTAACACCCTTTTCTTCGGAGACATACGCCCTGGCTTCCTCTTCTACCGGCTTGTCTGTCATCTGCAGAAGAATGATATCTGCCAGTGGTTCCAGCCCTTTCTCTTTGGCAATTGTCGCACGGGTACGACGTTTCGGGCGATATGGTCTGTATAAGTCCTCTACTACAACCAGTGTCTGGGCATCCAGAATCTGTTTCTTCAGTTCCTCAGTCAGCTTGCCCTGGTCTTCGATGCTCTTTAATACCTGATTCTTCTTATCTTCCAGATTTCTCAGATACGTCAGTCTCTCAAAGAGTGTACGAAGCTGCTCATCATTAAGGGAACCTGTTGCTTCTTTTCTGTATCGGGAAATGAATGGGATGGTGTTGCCTTCGTCAATTAATTTGACTGCGGCTTCTACCTGCCATTTCTCCACCTTCAATTCCTGTGTGATTACCTGAATAATATCCATTAATTTTTTATCTCCTCTTGTTGCTTTTCAGAATGCAGATACGTGTAATCGACCCTTGCATCCACATTGTTTTTCTTCTATAGCATAAAAAACGCTCTTGTGATAGGGTATCAATCTGGCGTTCATTTGTCAAGTGTGGGATTGATTCTGCCAATATGACACATACTGCCGGAATAACATTAGCCAAAATATTCATCCAGCTGTCTGATAAACTCTTCCGGCACTTTCCGTTCAAACGGAAAAATTTCGATGTTTCCCAGTCTGTCCGCGATATGCCCCAGTAAAATCGCGCTTCTCTCCAACGACCAGTCCGACAGCAGTGCAATGGTATCATGACGTGTATGCATGCCAAATCCATCCCTGTTTAATGTCATAGCCGGAATACCTTTCCACGCAAAGGTGTTAGAATCGCTTCCCCAGATCTGATTCTTTGTAGACATGCCGATTCCTGTCTCATGAGCCATATATGTGATCATATTGCAGATTGACGCATCACCTGTCACTCCTACAACCGTTCCGCCCACAAGCTGTCCTGCGAGGTCTACATTCATATTGAAACGATGAGCCGGAAGTTCTGTTTCATGTTCTTTAATATAGTTCCGACTTCCAAGCAGACCTTTCTCTTCTGCACCAAACCATACGAATTCCATTGTTCTGCGTGGTCTGTGTTCTTTGAAATATCTGCAAAGTTCCATGATGATCGCGGCACCAGACATGTTATCGTAAGCACCAGGACCCTCTGGTACGGAATCATAGTGTGCAGTAAGAGTCAGGATCTCCTCTGCTTTATCTGTTCCTTTGATTCGTGCCACTACATTTCGGGATGTACGTGTCACTGTCTCCTGTTCTACGGACAGGCAAGCCTTAGCTGCCCCTCTTGTCACTAGTTCGACAGCATCTTTATAATGAATGCTTACACCCGGAATTCTGTTATCGTAATTTGCCGCTTCTATCCCGGCTGCTTTTTTCTCTTCACCTGGCAGATTCTTCGGTAAGCTGTATGCACGCGGTGTCAAATCTACGCCCTCGTCCAATGGGGAACCGGCAATACTGATAAAACCGGCTACACCTGCTTTCACCAGTTTCTGGTACAGTTCCTTTCTTACCGGGTCATTTACCATAACAATTTTTCCTCTGGCATTTGCGAGGCTGATCTCATCAGCATTCTCCACATACAAAAAAGATTCATTCCGTCCATTCTCATCTGTATTGGCACATCTTCCATATCCGGTTACGATGTATTCTTTTGCATATGGTTCCGTTATCGTAAGCTTCGCCTTTTTTACCTGAAAAGTTTCAAAACAAAACTCTTCCAGATGGTTCTCCACACCAAAACTATTCAATGTTTCCTGAATAATCTTTGCTGCTTTTTCCTCTCCTGCAGTTCCCGCCTCCCTGATATAATCAAACTCCGCCAGAAACTCCATCTGACGTTTTCCACTGATTTCATTTGTGTTCATAATTGTAAAAACCTTCCTCAAATATATTTATGCTACCAGCAATTATTCCTATTATACCATTTACGTATAAGCTTTTTCCACCATTATAAATGAGAAAATTCAGTAAAACCAAATTAATAAAAATAAAAAAGACCTTTATCAACATTTTTACATTGTGTCAGTTAAAGGTCTTTCATATTATGATTTTATTTCAAGCTATTGAAGTATTCATCCCATGGTTTTGGTTCGTTATCTTCTTCCTCTTCCGGAATTGTCTGACTCTGCAGGCTGTCCTGTACTTCTTTACTCTCTGAAGAATCATATGGGTTATCCTGTGTCGTTCTATTATTTTCCACAGAACCATACAAACTATCCTGGGTATTCTCACTTGCTGCATTATTCTGCACTTCTTTGTTCTCATCCGAAGCCACTGATGAATCACCTGTCACACGCCAAAACTGCTGCGGATGCGTCTGATCTTCCTGTGGCTGTTCGTTCTGTGAATAGCTGTCAAACATAGGATTCACATAGTCTCGTGCCACACGTTCTTCTTCCTCTTTCTGCACTTTAAGCTCCCCTGTCAGATCACGATAGAACATTACTTCTGTCATGGCCATATATGGAAATATCCACAAGAGTGCAATATAGAATGTAAAAACAGAAAGAAACATCAATGGGATAAAGCTTATCTTCAGCATCAGATATCTTCCGAAGTTTCCATGCATCATCTCCAGACTCTCTTTCATAGCCTCTGTACTTTTCAATTCCGGCTTATCTGACAGAATATAATAAGTCATCTCCAGAGGAATAACCAGAATCTGATAAACAATCATTCCAACAATCATCAGAACAACACCTGTATACAGCCAGGTGATCAGCACCTCCACAGAAGCATCTTCACCCGGAAGATTCGCATTACTGTAAATCGTATAGGGCAGCATGGTAAGCAGATTCAGTACTGCCATAAAAAATCCGGCAACGATCACTCTGTCCGGATGATGTCTGTAAAAATAAAACAGGTCATTTAATGAATATACTTTCCCTCTGGCAATATTCAGATACATATAATTCATACCTGCCGCTACCACATTGATCAGCAGAGTCAGAATAAATGTAAATGCATACGACAGCACAATATCAATTGTTTCCTCTCCCGGAAATAAAGCCGAGGATATCATGCTGCTGATCAGGGCCAGCGCCTGAACTGCAACAAATGCCAAGATCAGTATCCCATATTTTCCTGACATGGCCTGCTTCGCATAGTTTTTTAATTCACGTCTCGATGTCATGTAATTCTCCTAAATCAGTCTGCCAGACCAAAGGCATCATGTACTGCATTCATTGCGCGCACGCCGTCCTTTTCATTGATCAGAACTGTCACACGAATCTCGGATGTAGAGATCATGTTGATGTTTACGCCCTCATTATAGAGGCTCTCAAACATCTTTGCAGCTACTCCGGGATTACTCATCATTCCTGCACCTACGATGGAAAGCTTCGCAATATTTCTCTCAGAATGAAGCTCTGCAAATCCAAGTCTTGCCTGATTTGCATCCAGAACTGCAACTGCATCATCCAGATCATTTCCATCGACTGTGAAGGAAATGTCCTTTCTGCCCGCACGTCCGATAGACTGCAGGATCACATCTACATTAATATTCTTCTTCGCAAGGGTATCAAATAATTTAAAAGCTACACCCGGCTCATCCTTTAATCCGATTACCGCAATTCTCACTGCATCTGTATCCAGCGCAACACCGCTGATCAACATTCTCTCCACTGTAACTTCCTCCTTTACCACAGTTCCTTCACTGTTGTTTAAACTTGAACGTACCACAAGCGGCACGCCATATTTCTTCGCCATCTCCACAGAACGGTTGTGAAGCACACCTGCCCCGAGAGTCGCAAGGTCAAGCATTTCATCGTAAGTGATCTCTTTGAGCTTTCTTGCTTTCGGAACCTTACGCGGATCTGCTGTGTAAACACCATCTACATCTGTATAGATTTCACAGGCATCTGCATGAAGAGCAGCCGCAAGAGCAACCGCTGTTGTGTCAGAACCGCCTCTTCCAAGAGTCGTATAATCATCATACTTGTCAACTCCCTGAAAGCCGGTAACTATTACAATCTTTTTGCTGTCCAGCTCTCTTCTGATACGCTCTGTATCAATTCTTTTTAAACGTGCATTTCCATGACTGCTTGTCGTATGCATGGAAACCTGAAAAGCATTCAGGGAAACCGCAGGAACTCCCAGTTTATCCATCGCCATTGCCATCAGTGCAACAGACATCTGTTCTCCGATGGTAAAGAGCATATCCATCTCTCTTTTCGGCGGTTTCTCATTGACATCCCTTGCCATAGTGATCAGTTCATCCGTATATTTCCCCATTGCGGACAGAACGACAACCACGTCATTTCCTTTTCTGTACTCTTCTATACAGCGGTTGGCAACATTAAAGATACGTTCTTTATTTGCAACCGATGTACCGCCAAATTTCTTGACAATCAACATTGTTTTACTTCCTCCATAATAAGTTTACAGGAAAGAGAAGATTCTCATATCTTCCCTTTCCTGTTCTGTTTACAGTAATCACTGTACAAATATTTATCTGAAGTATTGTATCAGTGTCCACCTTATCAGGCACACTATATGATACACGAAATCTGTCAGTTTATCAATCTTTAACTCGAATCTTTGCAAGTACCTGATCTCCGATCTGAGCCAGTTTCTCTTCAAATGCTCCCTGTGTCATTTCATCAGTGATAAATGCACATTCCTGTGGAAGCTGTCCCAGGCTGATGATCTCAACATCACCAAATACCTTCTTCGCTTCTTCTGCTGCTTCTTTTTTAATTCTCACAAAAAATCTTCCTGTCACTTCATCCAGTGGTTTCAGTACTGCCGGAGTGCTGTTCCAGTTTGTCACAATGTTAACATGGAGATGTTTTGCGGCATCCACAATATCACCAACTACAGCACTTGCTGTAGGCAGTTTACCTGCACCGCTTCCATAGAACATGGCATCTCCAAGCATATTTCCATGTACAAATACTGCATTAAACACATCATTTACACTGTAAAGAGGGCTGTTCTGGCCGAGCATAAACGGTGCTACCATTGCATAACAGGTTCCGTCTGCCAGTCTGCGGCTGGTTCCAAGAAGTTTGATGGTTCTGCCAAGCTTCGCAGCATACTCCATATCTTCAGGTGTGATCTTTGTAATTCCCTCTGTATAAATATCTTCAAAATCAAAATATCTCTCATAAGCAAGAGAGGAAAGGATTGCGATCTTACGGCATGCATCGTATCCTTCCACGTCGGCGGTAGGATCTGCCTCTGCATAACCCTTCTGCTGTGCTTCCTTTAATACAGTGTCAAATTCACAGCCTTCTGTGCTCATCTTATAAAGCATGTAGTTGGTAGTTCCGTTCAGGATACCTGTTACTTCGTCAATCTCATCTCCTGTAAGGGAAGAATTGATGACACGAATGATCGGGATTCCGCCGCCACAGCTTGCTTCAAATAAGAAGTTAATGCTCTTTTCCTTTGCAATATCCATCAGCTCGCGGCCATGCTTTGCAACCAGAGCCTTATTGGAAGTGCAGACATTCTTTCCTGCCAGAAGTGCCTTCTTTACAAAAGTATAAGCAGGCTCCACACCGCCCATAACCTCTACTACAATATCTACTTCCGGATCACTGACAATCTGTTCATAATCATGGACCAGAACCTTCTCTACCGGCTGTCCCGGAAAATCACGAAGATCCAGAACATATTTTACATGAAGTTCCTGTCCGGCACGTCTGGAAATGCTCTCTTTATTTTCATTTAATACTTCAAATACACCGCTTCCAACTGTGCCATATCCTAAAATTGCTACATTGATCATTTTCTTTTACTCCCTGCCTAATATTTTCAGATAATGAATTCCTTCATTCTGTTCAATCGTCTCTACCATTGCTTCTGCATCCCCCTCGCCCGGAAGAATGTCCACACTCAGAGTAAGTGTGGCAATCCCATTGATAGGAATACTCTGATGAATGGTGAGAATGTTTCCATGAAACCGTGCAATCGTCTGCAGGACAACCGACAAAAGCCCCGGTTCATCGTCCATCTGGATAATAAAGGTGATCGTCTTTCCCCTTGTCTCTTCATGAAATGGAAAAATATCATCTTTGTATTTGTAGAAAGAGCTTCTGCTGATTCCTGTGCGCTCTGCTGCATCCTGTACAGTGTCCACTTTGCCGGAGTCCAGAAGCTTCTTTGCCTCCACCACCTTCAGCAGGACTTCCGGAACTGCTCGTTCCCTCACTACAAAATATTTCTTTTTCTCTGTTACTGGTTTCTGCATATCAATTTACCTGTCCGTTCTTTAAAGACATTTGTTTTTACACACTGGATATATTATCACACCACACAAAAATACGCAAGAAATATATTCTGCCGAATCATTGTGTAAAATCATTATGCCTCAACACGAAAAAGGCTGTCCTGATTTCAGACAGCCTTTTTTATTCTTTTATTTCTTCAGTGCGATCCATTTCAGATATGCATTGATGAAAATATCAATTCCTCCGTCAAGTACTGCATCCACATTTCCGGTCTCCTCGTTTGTACGATGATCCTTTACCATGGTATATGGCTGCATAACATAAGAACGGATCTGATTTCCCCATCCGATATCTGTCACCTCACCGCGGATACCGGAGAGTTTTTCCTCTGCCTCCTGCTGCTTGAGAAGATACAGCTTGGCTTTCAGCATCTGCATGGCTTTATCTTTATTCATGTGCTGAGAACGTTCATTCTGACACTGTACCACGATTCCGGTAGGATAATGTGTGATACGGATGGCAGATGATGTCTTGTTGATATGCTGACCGCCGGCACCACTGCTTCGATAAGTGTCAATACGGATCTCATCGTCATTGATCTCTACATCCAGATCCTTCTTGATATCCGGCATAACATCACAGGATACAAAAGATGTCTGTCGCTTACCTGCTGCATTGAAAGGAGAAATACGCACCAGACGGTGAACTCCCTTCTCTGATTTCAGATAACCGTAAGCATTTGTTCCGTTTACCTGGAAAGTAACCGATTTGATACCTGTCTCTTATACACATCTCCGAGCCCACGAGACCCTAAGACATCTC
>ENA-OYWN01000527-OYWN01000527.1-human-gut-metagenome-genome-assembly--contig:-NODE-527-length-11014-cov-15.112054_pt1 | contig 11014 bp, 9 predicted proteins | sample MGYA00244172_ERZ653401 | MGnify/ENA primary metagenome ERZ653401 (study PRJEB26926, sample SAMN06164967) | human gut metagenome | biome: ENVO:00009003; feature: ENVO:2100002; material: ENVO:00002003... | reverse complement strand
TCTTATACCCTGCCAAGGGCTACGGGGATTTGATAGCATTTCTTTACTAACTCTCTATTTACATCTCTGTGCTGATAGTACCACTTGTAAAGTCTTGTCGGAATCGGTATAATATAGATAGATTGGGAGGTAAAAATATGCTGCTTACATTAGTACCGCTTTTTGATGAAAATATGGCCGTTTGTGCCTACTCCTTTTTTACCCAGAGGGAGAATTTCCTGTTGAATCCTCTGTTGCTTGGAACCGCACAGTTCGACGGGGCATCCCAGATCACGGGTCTGGAACTGATCCAGAAAATGGGTATTGATACCTTGTCTCAGGGAAAAGAAATCTTCGTACCGATCAGCAATATCTCGATTTTTGCGGATATTCCGGAGCAGTGCGATGCACCTCATGAAAAAATCGTACTTTTGATCGATAATACCATTCCGCCGATTGAAATGTATGTCAATCGTCTGAAGGAATTGAAACAGCAAGGCTATAAACTTGCCATTCGTAAGCTTGCGGTCAGTGATTTTGAAAATTACAGAGAAGTCCTGAAGCTGATGGATTATGTCCTTCTGAATAACCGTAAAATAGCCATTGATAAAGCCAAGATTTATTTCGGAAAATTATTTCCGAATATCAATCTGTGTGCCGGTAATATTGATACCATGGAGGACTTCGAGAGACTGAAGGAGACCGGCGGATATCGTTTCTATGAGGGTAAGTTCTATCGAGTTCCCATTACGAAGGGACAGACGGATGTGGCACCCTTGAAGGGTAACTATATTGACCTGCTGAATATTGTGAACAGCCCGGATTTTGAACTCACGACAGCGGCGGATATCATCAGCCGTGATACCGCACTTACGATCGATCTGCTGAAAATGGTTCAGCCACTGGCTGTAAATTCGGAGATTACGTCTATCCGTCATGCAGCTGCCATGCTGGGACAACGGGAACTGAAAAAGTGGATCAACACGGCAGTAGCCAATGCTTTGTATGCGGATAAGCCGAATGAGGTCACCAGATTATCTCTGCTTCGTGCGAAATTTGCCGAGAATCTGGCGGAAGCGTTTGGCCTGAAGGCGCAGAAGGATGAATTGTTCCTGATGGGATTGTTCTCTGTGCTGGATGTGATCCTTGAGAAACCTATGGCAGAGGCTTTGAAGGTGGTCCATGTGGCTGGCGAGATCAGCAATGCACTGATCTACCGCATCGGCGTACTGGCACCGGTGTACGATTTTATGCTGCAGTATGAGACAGCCAACTGGGCGGAGGTATCCCGCCTGATGCTATTAAAGAATATTGATATGAATACAGTATATGAAGCCTATACATCGGCGTTGAAGTGGTATCGCACCGTACGTTGATTGTATTAAAAAATGTACTTGTATTTTGTATACATTTATGTTATTTTCTTCAAGAACTTGTAATTATATCCTCCATAAAAGGGGAGGAATAGTAGCAAAGGCGCAAACAGCGCGGAAAGGAAATTTCATATGAAAAAGAACAAGACACTTGAGATGGTACAATTGGCCGTACTCATCGCTATTATGCTGATTCTGGCGTTTACACCGCTTGGATATCTGCGCATCGGACCGTTAGCAATCTCTCTGATGACCATTCCCGTAGTAATCGGTGCAATGATCCTGGGACCCGCAGGCGGAGCCGTACTGGGACTGGTATTCGGACTGACAAGCTTTTACCAGTGCTTTGCAGGAGATCCTTTTGGAGCAGCGTTGGTAGCAATGAATCCGTTTTTCACTTTCCTGGTATGCATCCCTACCAGAACTCTGATGGGATGGCTGTCCGGTGTGATCTTCAAAGCACTGTGGAAGATCGACAAGACGAAGACCGTATCTTTCTTTGTGACCGGTCTGCTGGGAGCATTTATGAACACTCTGTTCTTCATGTCCACCCTGATGATCTGTTTCGGTCATACCGAGTATCTGCAGAGCCTGAATGCAACCGGAGCAAATCTGTTCGCATTTGCCGTGGCATTCTGCGGTATCAACGGAGCACTGGAGATGCCTATGAGCTGTGTAGTAGGCGGTGGTGTTGCCAAGGCAGTCAGCGTAGCACTGAAGAAGAACGCAGCGATCGAAGAGCAGTAATCGAATCTGAGATTTACAGGAATGAAAAATAAATAGCAAAGAAGATAAGCCCCCGGGAGAATGGCGAAACGTCATAGCCCGGGGGTTGTTATATAAAATAATAAGAAAATGATTCAGAGGGTATTCGAACTGCTTCGTTAGGGAAAAATGTCTGATGCGTTCCATCCCAAAATGCAGGTACTTGACAATTGACGAGGCTGTAGAAGGGTTAGCCGGGACTACAAGGTCTCCCACATTTTCCGCAGAGCTTCAGCCGTGGCACCGACATTGCCCTGGATCATGGGAGCGGATCCGCCGCCTTTGGCCTGAAGTTCCTGCCGCATACGGGTCGCCAGTTCCTGACAGTTACAGGAGGAACTGCCCACGATAAAGCGGTAGCCGTTTGCATCGTCTCCGGCAAAGATGCCGCAGTAGCCGGAATATTTTTCGGTCAGGGAATTGACGGCATTACGCAGGGCAATGGCATCCAGTTCGCCGACGAAGAGAAGCACGTGACAGGTCTCTTCCGGGGAGAGCAGTGCATTCATCTGTACCTTCAGAAGTTCCGCCTGCAAAGCATTGGCGCGTTCTTTTTGCTGGCGTGCATCCTCTTTGACCCGGACAACGGCATCGGCCACTTCCGGCTGCTTTGCGGACAGCAGAGAGGAGATGGCCCAGACGGAATCCTGTTTTTCGGTATAGTCGGCCAGAGCACGGCCGCCACAGAGAATATTGATACGGACACCGCCTCTGTGGCTCTGGACATTCACGATCTTGATGAGACCGATCTGACCGGTAGTATCCACATGGGGAGCACAGCAGGCGCACAGATCCACGCCAGGGATCTCCACGATGCGGACATTTTCCGTGAGAGCCAGCTTACTGCGATAATTTAAGTTCACCAGTTCTTCGGAGGAGGGCCAGCTGATGTTGACCGGAAGATTTTTCCAGACGTAAGCGTTGGCTTCCTGTTCGATAAGGCGCAGTTGTTCCAGAGAGACTTCCCCGTTCATATCCAGTGTCACTTCTCTGTCACTTAAATGAAAACCCACATTTTCCAGACCGAAATGGGAATGCAGCAAGCCGGAGATCATATGCTCCCCGGAGTGCTGCTGCATGAAATCAAACCGGCGGTTCCAGTCCACATGACCGGTGACTTCAGTGCCTGTGGGAAGCTCACAGGTCATTTTATGATACAGGATGCCCTGCTTAATGCTGACATCCAGTACTTCCTGACCGTTTAAGGTGCCTTTGTCAGCGGATTGACCGCCCTCTTCCGGGAAAAAAGCGGAAGCGTCCAGAACGATCCTGTAATATCCCTCTTCCTTGTCGGGAACACATTCCATTACCACAGCGGTGAAATCCGTCTGATGCACATCTTCATAATAGAGTTTGCGGGTTCCCAGGGAGTTCATTTGAGCATTTTCGATACGATCCATAGATGCCTGTCCAATCTGCTGTAGGAAAACAGCGTTTTGTGATAATTGAAAAATAGAAAATACATATCTATTCTATATCAGACCCGGTGGAAAAAGCAATGGAAAATGTAAGCTTTTACACAGCTTTGTCAGATTCTCCAAGGAGTATCGGGATTGCGTAATTGTTTTTTGTAGGTTTTTACGCAGACAGGGTCTATTGCGACGCATTTTTTTTTATGATATAATAAATCGATTAAGCAGTAGAGAAACACACTGGAAATACAAACGTCGCAAAAAGCGGCAGAATGTGAGGAAAGAATGAAGGCATTTTTGATTTTGGAAGATGGAACGGTGTTCGAAGGAACGCACATCGGTGCAGACAAAGAGATCATCAGTGAAATCGTATTTAACACATCCATGGCCGGATATCTGGAGGTCCTGACGGATCCGTCCTATGCAGGACAGGCTGTATGCATGACTTACCCCCTGATCGGTAACTATGGCATATGCAGGGATGACTGCGAGTCGGAGAGACCCTGGCCGGATGGATTCATCGTCAGAGAGCTTTCACGTATTCCCAGCAACTTCCGCTGTGACTGCACAATACAGGAATACTTAGAGGAGAACGGTGTGCCCGGTATCGCCGGAATCGATACCCGTGCGCTGACCAAGATCCTGCGTGAGAAGGGTACCATGAACGGTATGATCACCACCAACGAGGCCTATGACCTGAACGAAGTGCTTCCGAAGCTGAAAGCATATACCACAGGCAGGGTCGTGGAAAAGGTGACCTGCAAGGAGAAGTATGTAGTGAATCCCACCACGGATCTGGCACAGAACGGCCCTCTGTCCGGTGCAGCGCGTTTTGATAAAGAAGCTTATGAAAAGGGTGTCAGAGAGCCCAAGCCCGCACTGGTAACGGAGCTGTCCGGACAGGGACTAAAGGTAGCTCTGTTAGACCTGGGAGCCAAGAGAAATATCGCCAGATCCCTGGCAGAGAGAGGCTGTGAGGTGACCGTATACCCCGCTGGAACTCCCGCACAGGAGATCATTGATGATAATCCCGACGGTATCATGTTAAGTAACGGACCGGGAGACCCCAAGGAGTGTACCGGTGTGATCGCCGAGATCAAAAAGTTATACGATACCGAGATTCCTATTTTCGCAATCTGTCTGGGACATCAGCTGATGGCTCTGGCTACCGGCGCAGATACCCACAAAATGAAATATGGACACAGAGGAGGCAACCATCCGGTAAAGGATCTGATGACCGGAAGAGTATATATTTCTTCTCAGAACCATGGATATGTGGTAGATACCGACAAGTTGGATCCTTCCGTAGCGGTTCCCGCATTTATCAATGTCAACGACGGTACCAACGAGGGTCTGTCCTACACCGGCAAGAACATTTTCACCGTACAGTTCCACCCGGAAGCATGTCCGGGACCCCAGGACTCCGGTTACCTGTTTGACCGGTTCATTCATATGATGAGAGGAGAGAACTAAGATGCCCAAGAATCCTAATGTAAAACGAGTAATGGTAATCGGCTCCGGTCCTATTGTCATCGGACAGGCAGCGGAATTCGACTATGCAGGTACCCAGGCCTGCCGTTCCCTGAAGGAAGAGGGAGTAGAGGTAATCCTGGTGAACTCCAACCCTGCGACCATCATGACTGATAAAGATATCGCAGATAAGGTATATATCGAGCCCCTGAACGTAAAGGTTCTGGAGCAGATCATTGAAAAGGAAAAGCCCGACAGCATCCTTCCCACCCTGGGAGGACAGGCTGGTCTGAACCTCGGTATGGAGCTGGAGGAGTCCGGTTTCCTGGCTGCTCATAATGTAAAGCTGTTAGGTACTACCGCAGCTACCATTCGTAACGCCGAAGGACGTCAGGAGTTCAAAGACCTGATGGAGCGCATCGGTGAGCCCTGTGCAGCGTCCAAGGTCGTTGAAAATGTGGAAGACGGTGTGGAATTCACCAATACCATCGGCTATCCGGTCGTACTGCGTCCCGCTTATACCCTGGGAGGTTCCGGTGGCGGTATCGCCCACAATCAGGTAGAACTGGAAGAGATCCTGGAGAACGGTTTACGTCTGTCCCGTGTGGGTCAGGTACTGGTAGAGCGTTGTATTGCAGGCTGGAAAGAGATCGAGTACGAGGTAATGCGTGACAGCGCAGGCAACTGCATCACCGTATGTAACATGGAGAACATCGATCCCGTCGGCGTGCATACCGGAGACAGTATCGTAGTAGCTCCTTCCCAGACCCTGAGCGACAAGGAGTACCAGATGTTACGTACTTCCGCTCTGAAGATCATCAACGAACTGCAGATCACCGGTGGATGTAACGTACAGTTTGCACTGCATCCCACCAGCTTTGAATATTGTGTTATCGAGGTTAACCCCCGTGTCAGCCGTTCTTCCGCACTGGCAAGTAAGGCGACCGGTTATCCTATCGCAAAGGTAGCAGCGAAGATCGCACTGGGCTTTACCCTGGATGAGATCAAGAACGCCATCACCCACAAGACCTATGCCAGCTTCGAGCCGACACTGGACTACTGTGTCGTGAAGATTCCCAGACTGCCTTTTGATAAATTTATCACTGCAAAACGTACTCTGACCACCCAGATGAAAGCAACCGGTGAGGTTATGAGTATCTGCAATAACTTCGAGGGAGCACTGATGAAGGCTATCCGTTCCCTGGAGCAGCATGTGGACTGCCTGCGCAGCTATGATTTCAGCGCTTTGTCTGTGGAGGAACTGTTAGAGCGTCTGAAGATCGTGGATGACCAGCGTATTTATGTCATTGCGGAAGCTATCCGTAAGGGCATCAGCTACGAGCAGATCCACGACATTACCAAGATCGACCTGTGGTTCATCGACAAGATTGCCATTCTGACCGAGATGGAGCATGCGCTGGAGACACAGCCGCTGACGGTTGATCTGTTGAAGGAAGCCAAGAGAATCGAGTTCCCGGATAACGTGATCGCAAGGCTGACCGGCAAGACCGAGGAAGAGATCAAGAAGATGCGTTATGACAACAGCATTAAGGCTGTCTACAAGATGGTAGACACCTGTGCTGCAGAGTTCGCAGCGTCCACTCCTTATTACTATTCCGTATTCGGCGGCGAGTGCGAAGCCAAGGAGACCACCGGACGCAAGAAAGTCCTGGTACTGGGTTCCGGTCCTATCCGTATCGGACAGGGTATCGAGTTCGACTATTGTTCTGTACATGCTACCTGGGCATTCTCCAAGGCAGGCTATGAGACCATTATCATCAATAATAACCCGGAGACCGTAAGTACCGACTTCGATATTGCGGACAAGCTGTATTTTGAGCCTTTGACTCCGGAAGATGTGGAATCTATCGTAAATATTGAGCATCCCGATGGTGCTGTGGTACAGTTCGGCGGACAGACCGCTATCAAGCTGACTGAGAGCCTGATGAAGATGGGCGTGCCTATCTTAGGTACCAAGGCGGAGGATGTAGATGCCGCTGAGGACAGAGAACTGTTCGACAAGATTCTGGAAGAGACCGGGATCCCCCGTGCAGCCGGCGGTACTGTATACACCGCAGAGGAAGCTAAGGCGGTTGCTAACAGACTGGGCTATCCCGTACTGGTGCGTCCTTCCTATGTATTGGGCGGACAGGGCATGCAGATCGCTATCTCCGATGAAGAGATCGAAGAATTCATGGAGATCATCAACCGTATCGCACAGGATCACCCGATCCTGGTAGATAAGTATTTACAGGGTAAGGAGATCGAGGTCGATGCCGTATGCGACGGTACCGATATCCTGATCCCCGGTATCATGGAGCATATCGAGAGAACCGGTATCCACTCCGGAGACAGTATCTCCGTATACCCGGCTCCGACCATTGATAAAGTAGTAAAAGAGAAGATCGCAGAGTACACCAGAAGACTGGCAAAGGCACTGCATGTCAAGGGACTGATCAATATCCAGTTCATTGCCATCGGTGACGAGGTATATGTCATTGAGGTTAACCCCCGCTCTTCTCGTACCGTACCTTATATCAGTAAGGTAACCGGTATTCCTATCGTGGATCTGGCGACCGAAGTGATCATCGGCAAGACCATCCGTGAGCTTGGCTACGAGCCCGGCTTACAGCCTGAGGCAGAGTATTTTGCCATCAAGATGCCCGTGTTCTCCTTCGAGAAGATCCGTGGTGCCGAGATCAGCTTAGGACCGGAGATGAAGTCTACCGGTGAGTGTCTGGGTATCGCCAAGACCTTCAATGAGGCTCTGTACAAGGCATTCCTGGGAGCAGGCGTAGAACTGCCCAAGTACAAGAACATGATCATCACCGTGAAGGATGCGGATAAGGGTGAAGCCATTGAAGTCGGAAGACGCTTCGAAAAGCTGGGATACACCATTTATGCTACCAGAAGTACCGCAGCTGCTCTGAATGAAGCCGGTGTGAAAGCAAGAAAGGTCAACAAGATCTCTCAGGAATCCCCGACCGTTATGGACCTGATCCTGGGACACAAGATCGACCTTGTCATCGATACCCCGACCCAGGGCCGCGACAAGACCAGAGACGGTTTCCTGATCCGCCGTACCGCTATCGAGACCGGTATCTACTGCATCACTGCAATGGACACCGCCAATGCTCTCGTGACCAGCATGGAGCATATGAACGATTGCAAGGAACTGACGCTGGTGGATATTGCACAACTGTAAGATATAAAAATGGATAAGAACAGTGGAGTCGCGAAAGTTGCTCCACTGTTTGTGTTTGTGACAAAAACAAAGTGTTGACAAATGTCCGCGAAAGGAATAAAATACAAACAGTTAAAGACATAAAGGCTGTGAAGAGAAGAGTAGGAGAAGAGATACGTCGCAGAGAGTCCCGGCAGGTGGGAAGGGATATGGAAGGCTTCTTTGAACATGGTCTCGGAGCTTTGCACCGACTTCGTATTCGGACAGGATATCCGGCAGATGCGGACAGGCTGCAACGGGAGTATCCGTTATCGTACCTGACTATCGATGAGCGTTTGTTTGTCCGTAGTTGCAGAGGCCTGATCCCGTGAGAGATGGGCGAATTAAGGTGGTACCGCGGAAGAATGTTCCGCCCTTAAATTTTAATTTAAGGGCGGTTTTTTATTATGTCAAAAAGAGAAGAACTGATCAGAGAATATTGCAGACAGGTAAATGAAAGCCTGCATTTTATACAAAAATACATGGAAGGGATCGTTCCCGCTGGCCGATGCAGCGAAGAACTGTATTGGGAGACCAAGAAGATCAGTGAGGAACTGCAGAAGAGCAATCATGAACAGACCGCATTGATCCGGGCCTATCTGCGGGAGGCGGCACAACTGTACGTAGAGGGGGAGCCCTGGAAGACCCGCATTACGGACCGAAGACTTTGCCGTAATACGATCCTGAATCATTTACAGATGCTGGCGAATGTCAGCTTCTGGCTGAGAGAACAGGGAGAGCCACTGGCAGAGGAAGTCTGCGGATGGCTGTTAGCCCAGGAGACAGCGGATGTGCAGAAAGTTAGATCCGGACAAAGTCTGGAAGTTGCCAGAGAGATCTATCCGGCCGTGCAGAGAAAGAGAGCATAGGAGCGGTCGGCTGTAAAAGCACAAATTTGAAAATAAAATCCGTGGGGACAGCATATACTAGGCGTATGGTAAATATTGTATGATCGTAAGCCTGTATCCCGCAGGCGGATTGGAGTCTCATGTTAGAAGAACATTATCCTTTTGTTGCGCAGCCTCTTCCCTACGAATATGATGCCCTGCTTCCGGTATTAGATGAGGAAACACTTCATTTTCATCACGACAAGCATTATCAGACCTATGTGGATAAGCTGAATGCCACCCTTGCCGATTATCCGCAGTTACAGCAGATGTCCTTGACGGAACTGCTCACTTCGGAGGATAATATACTTGCGTCCCTGCCGGAGGAAGCCCGGAAAAGCATTCACAATAACGGTGGCGGTGTATATAATCATCAGCTGTATTTTGACAGTATGCGAAGCCCGGTAGGACAGGAGCCCTGTGGAGCTCTGGAGGAGGCGCTGGTCCGGGATTTTGGATCGGTGAGACAATGGAAAGAACAGATGTCACAGGCAGCCACGGGGGTATTTGGCTCTGGATGGGCATGGCTTGTGAGTGACCAGGACGGTACTCTGATAGTCCTTACTACAGCGAATCAGGATGTCCCGGATCTGAAATTGTATACCTCCATATTTCCCATAGATGTGTGGGAGCATGCCTATTATTTACAGTATCAGAACCGCAGGCCGGATTACGTGGAAGGATGGCATAAGCTGATCCACTGGAAAAAAGCGGGACGACGTTACGAACAGGTACTTTGCAGACTGGAAAGAGCGGCTGGGGAAGCGGAAAAATTGCAAAATGACAGCCGCACAACAGAAGCGAACGACAGATAGTGTGCAACGTGCGGAACAGAAGAACAGAAAGAGGAAAATGACTATGGAGAACAGACCGATCATAAAAAAGGAACAGGTAGAGACCGTCTACGACAGCAGATTTATCAAGGTATTTGATCTGCAATATGAGCCGGGAAAACATTATTTTGATGCTACCAGAAGAGCCAAAGATAATCTGGCAGCGGTAAAGAGCGACGAAGAATTCAGACAGATGCTGCCGGATGCAGTCAGCTGCGTTGTGATCCTGAAGATCAGAGGACAAGAACCGAGACTTTGCTTAAGCCGTGAGTATCGTTACCCGGCAGGACATTTTCTGCTGAGCGTTCCGGCAGGACTTTTAGACCCGGAGGATGCAACGGAAGAAAATCCCGTATTCCATGCGGCAGCCCGGGAGCTTCGGGAAGAGACCGGCATCACACTGGAAGAGAGCGACAGCATCCGTCTGGTGAATCCGCTGGTATTCAGTACCCCCGGTATGACGGATGAGAGCAATGCACTGGTGCAGATCATATTGAACCGTGAAGAGATGCCGAAGGTAAGTCAGGAAGGCGCCGTTGGAACGGAATGTTTTGATGGTTTTCTGCTGCTGACCAAAGAAGAAGCACAGAAAATCTTAAAAGACGGCGTGGATGACCAGGGATTTTTTTACCCGTTATATACCTGGGCGGCATTGATGTGCTTTGCGACGGGAATGTGGAAATAATTTTTGAATAAATAAGACGATGAACGAAAAGCGTGTGGAGAGATCTGCACGCTTTTTTGAAATTTGTAACAAATAGCGAAAAATTCTTCGTTATGATTAACAAAGAGGAAGGTTGCCGTTCGCTCAATTGATTTTCCAATTGCTCAATTGTATAAGATGTCATTATATTGTATAATGATGTCATTATCAAGTACAATTAAGAAGCAAAGACATCATGCAGAAAGAGCAATTTGGTATATTGCTTACGACTTTAAGAAAGAAAAACAGAATCAGCCAGAAGGAGATGGCAGAGCAGCTGTCGGTCTCTACTTCGGCGGTAAGCAAATGGGAACATGGAGTTTCCCATAGTTAAAGATACCACACCAAATATGATGAACCCACGCTTAT
>ENA-OYWN01000524-OYWN01000524.1-human-gut-metagenome-genome-assembly--contig:-NODE-524-length-11025-cov-7.809389_pt1 | contig 11025 bp, 8 predicted proteins | sample MGYA00244172_ERZ653401 | MGnify/ENA primary metagenome ERZ653401 (study PRJEB26926, sample SAMN06164967) | human gut metagenome | biome: ENVO:00009003; feature: ENVO:2100002; material: ENVO:00002003... | reverse complement strand
GTAAGATCGTCGGCAGCGTCAGATGTGTATAAGAGACAGCTTCTCTTTCCGCTCATCCACATATATATATGGATGATTAAAGCCACGAGGCTTTCTCATTGTGAACATTCCCATAGCGCTTATTTATTTCTTTTTATATTCATATTCCTTGGTGAAACTATAGGCTTACGATCTGATTTCTGCAATTGTTCGCCAGCCCTTTTACCTCTCCACTCAAATATATCTTCCTTATTCCTCGGACGGATATAGTCAAACCAGACAAAAGGCGGCAACTTATATTTGTCAGCCGGAATCTGATCCATCGGATAGAGCGTACCATTCGCTTTCCCTATAAAGGCTCCTTGCTCCATACGCCTTTCTTTCAGCAACATACGCAGGAAACTGCCCTCAGAATAGTTCAATCCTATCATGGTACTGTCTTTATCGTCTATCGGATAGAAGACAACCAGCACATTACCGTTCACATCCACCTGACGCATATCTCCGCCAACAAAAAAGCCTTTCATCTCTTTGCCCGTCACCTGGTTGTAGTGAACAGAATCTTTCTGCTCCACAGCCAAAGCCTGATTGATTATGTGCGCCCAGTCTATGGTACTGTCATTCATATAGACTTTAATTTCCTCACCCAACAATTGTTGTGAGCCATGCCATAAGATAGGATCAGTATACATAGTCATGCAAGAGTCTTTAGAATTATACACCAAAGAATCGCATACTGCCTGAACATCCGTACGATAAGCACGTACTTTATGATACACCCTCATCTCACGAAACATGGAGTCCGTATTTATATGATAGGTAATCAACCGCAGTGTATCACCGTGCATAAACAAACTGTCACCTTGTGAATAATCAATGGCAACTGCACGTTGAGTAGCGAGTGCACTTCCCGTGATCTCATTGTAGAAACAATAGTTACCTGTAAGCATATTCCTGTTAATGGTATCATTCATCTGCACATTGTCAAATGCTTCACCATATCCCAAAACACGATCATAGAAAATACTGTCACCCGTCAGTTTCTTGCCTTCGTTGGTCAACACGGAACGATCCAGCAGTTCAGCCTGCTCTGTAGTGGTATTATAAATACCTCGTTCGGAATAGATGTGGTTCTTATCACTCACAATATCCGAAGGGCCCAGAATCGTAGCAATCTTCGTATCGGTGCTATATTTCAGGGTATCCGAAGTCAATACAAATTTCGGATTAACCAACTTCACATCATGGTTGAATACGGATATTTTCGTGGCCGGACTATATTCTCCCCACTCGGAAGTCAGCACATTCTCTTCATCGGTCAGTGTACCGCCATCGAAGTAATAACCCAGATTATACAAACGGTCGTAGTTTAAACTATCCGTTGTCAATACCGTATTCCGGTTAATCATGCGGACATTCTCACGAAGCATTGCCAACTGCGACATACCGTCATAATACAGATAATCTCCATAAATAAAGAGCGTATCCCCCTGTTCCATACGGACATTACCGAAAGCTTCCACCGAATTTGTCTTCTCGTAAATCAACGCACTGTCACAGTACATATACATACTGTCATGACGCAGCTTTACCGACCGGATCAGAATCTGAACATCCGGAAGCAGAATTTTATCCGCCTGCGCCTCCTCAGCGTAAAGCAAATCAACCCGGGTTTTCTTCTTTTCCGGCTGTTTCGGCTTATCCTGGGCACTCAGCAAACAGATGCCAAACAGGCATAGAAGGCCTGTGAGAAGGAATCTATGCCTGTTCAGAAAATTATTTCTTGTATTTTTCTTCTGCATACAAAAAGTTAGTGTATCACCCGGGATCAGTCTTTAATCCAACCCGGATACTTAAATGTACAGTTCTTCCAATTTTCGTTGATACGCACGTACGTATGCTTTTGTTTTTCGCGAATCCATTTATCCAGCATCTCGTCACGACGTTTCTCCAATACAATTTCCTTCAGGTTCTGATAGTCTTCCGAAATAGTTGCTTTGTGTCCGTTGATGCGGCTTTTCAGTTTTACGATTACACATTCTTCTTTACCAGTCTTCTGCGGAATCATAGTGAATGCCTCGGAGATTTCTCCTACTTTCATCTTATCCACCACTTTAGCAATCTCGGGCGGAAGTTCCTGCATCTCAAACTTTGACGTATTGGTTTGAGGGTTAGGTAACAGACCGTGATTGTTACGTGTATCCTTATCCTGTGAAAGTACGGAAGCAGCTTCTTCAAAAGTAAACTTACCGTTACGGATGTCATCGGCAATAGAGTCCAGACGGGCAGTACCTGCCATCAGCGCTTCTTCCGGTACGTGGGGCTTCAACAAGATATGGCGTACTTTGATACGGTCACCACGTTTTTCCATCAACTGGATAATATGGAAGCCATATTCAGACTCTACAATCTTGGAAACCTTATTGGGGTCTTGCAGGTTGAAAGCCACATTGGCAAATGCAGGATCCAGATAACCGCGTCCTGTAAATGGCATTTCACCACCATTGATAGCTGTACCACGGTCGTCGGAATACAAACGTGCCAACATAGAGAAGCTTTCTCCCTTATTCACACGATCCGTATATTCGCGCAGACGACTTTTTACATCTTCAATTTCCTCCAAAGGAATTTTCGGTTGTTGTGTGATGATCTGCACCTCTACCTGGGTAGGGATATAAGGAATACTGTCCTGCGGCAAATCCTTGAAGTGGCGGCGCACCTCTGCCGGAGTGATTTTAATCTCTCCTACCAGTTTCTGCTGCATTCTCTGCACTTTCAATCCTTCACGGGCATTCTCGCGCAAGGCTTCACGAATCTGACTGGATGTCTTATTGAAGTATTCCTCCATCTTTTCACGCGAACCGATATTGGCGATATACATATTCGTCATCTGGTCCACACGCTGGATCACCTCACTTTCAGCAACTTCAATACTATCGAGAGCAGCCTGGTGTAAAAACAGCTTCTGTACAGCTATTTCTTCAGGAATCACACAGTAGGGATCACCATCAAATTTACGTCCTTCGTACAGAGCACTCATCCGAGCTTCTTCTACTTCAGACTTCAATATAGCCTCGTCGCCCACTACCCAAACTACTTCGTCAATCACGTTGTCTTGTCCATAAACGGCAGAACCGGTCATCAGCGCCAAGGCACATAAAACTACAAACTTAAAGTTCATAAAATTTTTCATTCTGTGTATCTAAACTAATTATATTTAATCTCATTCTTCTTCACTGCCTGCTGATACAAATCATCCTTCACCTTTTTCATAAACTCCACTTGTTTCAGGTTCAGCATCATATCTTTCACTTTAGGGCGTGCAAACTCATAAGGTTCCTGCTCGCCCACCGAACGAAAATCGCTCACATTCAGGAAATAATAAAACGCCGTATCTTTCAATTCGATATGACGGTTCTTATTCACATAATCTTCTACTTCGGGTACTTTCAACGGTATCAGATCAAGCACATCTGCCATCGGTACCCATTTATCATAAAAGTACTCGTACTTCACGGCATTCTGCAAGCTATACTTTTCCAGATGTTCTACTGCATCTTGCGTAGCTGCTTTATACCAACGACGTACATTGTTTAGTTGTGGTGCGGTGAGGGGGACTTTGATGAACAACCCCTGCATCAGCGGCCGTTCCAACCTGAAAAGCTCTTTATTCTTTTCATAATAGTCCGCCAACTCTCCCTCTGAAATTTCATTCGAGAGTCTTTGGTGAATCAATGCCTGCTGATAGGTGTGCATAATCAGCGCCTTGCGATAATTCTCCACAAGTTTCTCAATCTCCCCGTTATCGGGAATATTACTCTGCGCTTTCTCATATAATAAGACATCTTCCACCCAATTGCGGATGTAATGTTCTGCGAACAGTAAACTATCATCTTTCGACAATCTCGCCGGAAGCGCAGATTGCAGGTCTTCCCGGTAAAGGAAATTGCCGTCCAATTCCACCAGTGGTGTCTTCCCTTTATGGTCGTGTTGCTCGCTACAGGCCACACACAAAAGGATGGAGAGGAGTCCCAGGAAAAATATTCGCATTACCGATTGATATTTACTTTATTTCAAGGTACGAAGATAACGGTTTAATCGGTTGCATCAGTGCTTATTAACGGTTTTTAAAACCTCTTGGTTTATTTCAACCTTAGCGGTGCTCCGTAATTGTGCAATCCAACGCTCCTCCAAATAGTTCTGATAATCGCCTACAAGCAGTCCACGCACCTCTTGATAAGTCTCCGGCCCCTTCACCTTTTCACCCAGAAAAGTGGTAAAAGGAAATGACGTCATAGGTTCAGTTTTCCCCTTTTTGAAGATTTCTTCATCTACATAGGCATTATCTCCGGGAGCAAATAAACCTTGTTCCGCCTGCACTTGCCGCGTCTTTGCATTAAACGTCAGCCGGATGGCATTCTGCCACTCCTCTTCCGGCAAAGATTTCAGGAATTTGCGGGCTTGCTTTCCAAGCTTTTTCGTTGTAGTATGTAATACAATTCCTTTATAACGGGGGACTTTCCAATGATAATCCGAATGATGCTTTTCAAAATAGGCCGCCAGTCCGACTTCATCTGAGGGTACACGTTCCCAAATCTCCCGGTTACTGATTTCAAACAGTAACATTCCATTCCGATACTCTTGCATGAGCATACGGAATTCCGGATATTTATCTTCCAGGCGACTATACTCATAATCCAGTACGGACTTCATGATAAATCCTTTCAGCTGGCGTTGCACACCCTGAGGGTGGGAAGCTGCAAAAGCGGCAAACATCTTTCCTGTATATTCCCTGCCGTCAAGTGTAAACAGTCTCTTATCTGTCTGCCCTTTTGACAGTAATTCATCCACTCCAGTCTTATCTGCCGTATATTGATATTCCTTTTTCAGTTTTTCCACCAAAGCCTCCGTCCCTCTGTCCATTCCGTAACGACGGCTCTGACGACGCATGATTTCATCCTTCACTTTTTCAAAGGGCAGGATTTCTTTCCGTTCAATCGCCTTGACAATATGAATGCCTTGCGGTGTAAAAAAAGGTCGGGATATCTCTCCTTGCTTTAATGCAAATACAACATCTTCAAACTCAACAGGCATCTGTAACCAACTTACCCAAAAAGATTTTTTTTCATCAGAGAAATTACGTACACACTCATCAAAGTCCGCCTGCCCATTCTGCAATGCGGCATAAAGAGAATCCATCCGAGCTTCTGCAGAACGCAGCACATGACTGGTAACAGTTTGGGGAAGAGACTTAAAGATATGACTTACCCGTATCTGTCCGGCACGATTGTTAGCTTTCATTTTATCATATACCTGACGGGCTGCAAGCTCTGATACAGACTCATCCGTCAAATAAGCTTTTGCCAACTGGCGACGGTAGCCCTCCAGTTCTTCACGAAAAGCCCGGGTAGTATCTAATCCGGCAGCTTCGGCTGCAGCGACTTTCAGCTTAAAATTCACAAACAAATCAACATATTCACTCAATGTTTTCTGTTCGATACCAGCAAGGGCATTATTCTTATTATAGATATATTCGAACTCCGAACGGAGAATTTCTTTCCCGTTAATACACATCAGCACCGGATCTTGCTGAGCAAAAATTGCCAATCCCAGGCAAAGGAGAATTATTGTCAATCCACTTCTTATCATAACTATTATCTTAGAAAAGAACAATGTAATAACGGGGAAACATCTTTTATATTGCCTCAACACCAAACAGATGATGCCTTTTCTTTAAACGAAAAATACCCGGAAAAGTATTTGTTACTCCCCGGGTATTTCTATATAAATTGCCTATATTTTATTCGGGACGACTGTAATTCGGAGCCTCGCTTGTAATTGCCACATCGTGCGGGTGGCTTTCAAGCACACCTGCATTAGTGATGCGGGTGAACTTGGCATCGTGCAACTGCTCTATGCTGCCTGCACCGCAATACCCCATACCGGCACGCAAACCGCCTACCAACTGGAAGATCACTTCGTATAAAGTTCCCTTATAAGGTACACGGGCAGCGATACCTTCCGGCACCAATTTCTTAACGTCATTGGTACCACTCTGGAAATAACGGTCTTTTGAACCATTCTCCATTGCTTCCAGTGAACCCATACCACGATAAGATTTGAACTTACGTCCATTGAAGATAATTGTATCACCGGGAGACTCTTCCGTTCCGGCAACCAGCGAACCGATCATTACGCTATATCCTCCGGCAGCCAAAGCTTTCACAACATCACCCGAGTAGCGCAAACCACCGTCAGCAATCAAAGGAACACCTGTCCCCTTCAACGCCTTAGCCACATCATATACAGCAGACAACTGAGGAACTCCCACACCTGCCACAACACGAGTGGTACAGATAGAACCTGGTCCGATACCAACTTTCACTCCATCAGCGCCGGCTTCCACCAATGCTTTAGCAGCTTCTCCGGTAGCAATGTTACCTACCACAATATCAATGTTCGGGAAACGCTTCTTAGCTTCCTTCAATTTTTCTATTACATAGATAGAATGTCCGTGAGCCGTGTCGATGACAATCGCATCAGCACCGGCATCCACCAAAGCCTGCATACGGTCGAGAGTATCAGCCGTTACACCTACACCGGCGGCTACACGCAAACGACCTTTCGAGTCTTTGCAAGCCATCGGTTTATCCTTAGCTTTCGTTATATCTTTATAAGTAATGAGGCCTACCAGCTTACCTTCCTTATCTACAACCGGCAACTTCTCAATTCTGTGTTCTTGCAAGATTTGAGAAACAGCCTCCATATCAGTGGTCGGATTAGTAGTGATAATATTTTCTTTTGTCATCACTTCGTCGATATGCTTATTCATATCTCTCACGAAACGAAGGTCACGGTTTGTTACAATTCCCACCAAATATCTCTCATCATCCACTACCGGTATACCACCAATTCTGTATTCCGCCATCAATGCCAATGCATCGCCTACAGTAGAACCTCTCTTAATGGTTACAGGATCATAAATCATACCGTTTTCAGCACGCTTCACGATGGCTACCTGACGTGCCTGTTCTTCGATAGACATATTCTTATGGATAACACCGATACCACCTTCACGTGCAATGGCAATTGCCATTTTCGCTTCGGTAACCGTATCCATAGCGGCCGTTACAAACGGAATTTTCAACTCAATGTTTTTAGAAAACTTTGTCGAGAGTTCGACAGTTTTAGGAAGCACTTCAGAGTAAGCGGGGATTAACAAAACGTCGTCATAAGTTAATCCATCCATTACAATCTTATCAGCAATAAATGACATAGGGCTATGCGTTTAAAATTTATTGCGTGCAAATATACGGTTTTTATTCCATTCCGTATACTTGCACGCAACATTTTTTTCTTTTTTATCAACTAAAACCAATCAGTTTGCCATCTCTGAAATAAACTTGATGCGTACCAAACGTACCTCTTCTTCCGTAAAGTCATCACCCAACTCATCCAGAGCATCGTCAATCTTATCAGTGGTAGATTCCTTGAAATAATCATAGATATCCAGCAAGTGGTCTTCATCCATAATATCCTCCAAGAAATAGTCGATATTCAATTTCGTTCCGGAGTAGACGATAGCTTCTATCTCATCCAGCAGCTCTTCAAACTCAATGCCCTTTGACATGGCAATGTCATCCAATGCCACCTTACGGTCAATGGCCTGAATGATGGCCACCTTCATTTTTGACTTATTGGCCACAGTACGCACACGCAAGTCCTCGGGACGTTCAATCTCATTCTCCTCACAGTGCCGCTTAATGAGTTTACAGAATTCCTCGCCGTAGCGTTTTGCCTTTCCGGCTCCTACACCCGGTATGTTCTGCAACTCGTCCAAAGTCACCGGATATATGGTCGCCATCGCTTCCAAAGACGGGTCTTGGAAAATGACATAAGGAGGCACTTCCAACTTCTTGGACAACTTCTTTCGTAAGTCCTTCAACATGGAGTACAATGCCGGGTCTACCGCACACGCACCGCCTCCACGTGCAGGTGCTTCCTCTTCCACATCCTCAAAGTCATTGTCTTCCACTATTTTGAATGATTTGGGATGTTTAAGGAACTTCTTACCGTCATCTGTCACTTTCAGCAAGCCATAGTTTTCGACATCCTTACTCAGGTAACCGGCAATAAGTGCCTGACGGATCACAGCATTCCACGTTTTGTCTTCTTCGCCCATACCAGAGCCGAACACTTCGAGATCTTCATGCAGATGCGCCTGCACTTCTGAAGTTTCCTTACCTTGTATTATGTCTATAATATAGTCCGCTTTAAAATTTTCTTTCACCGCGAGAATAGCTTCAATCACGGTACACAATAATTCTTGAGCTTCCACTTGTTTTTTCGGATTTAAACAATTGTCACAATTACCACAATTTTCTTCTATATATTCTTCGCCGAAGTAATGAAGCAATGCTTTTCGGCGGCATACGGAAGATTCGGCATACGCAGCAGTCTCCAGCAGAAGCTGCTTGCCAATTTCCTGCTCTGCTACAGGTTTGCCTTGCATAAACTTCTCGAGCTTCTGCAAGTCTTTATTGGTATAGAAAGTAATACACTGCCCTTCTCCTCCATCTCTTCCGGCACGTCCGGTCTCCTGGTAATATCCTTCCAGACTTTTGGGTATATCGTAATGGATGACATAGCGCACATCCGGTTTGTCAATCCCCATACCAAAAGCAATGGTAGCTACAATCACATCAATTTTTTCCATCAGGAAATCATCCTGGTTCTGTGTTCGTGTAGCCGAATCCATTCCGGCATGATAGGCACGGGCATTGATTCCGTTTGCCTGCAGGATTTCAGCAAGCTCCTCCACTTTCTTCCGGCTCAGGCAATAGATAATGCCTGACTTTTCGGGATTGTTCTTAATGAACTTGATGATGTCCCGGTCTACATTTGCAGTCTTGGGGCGTACCTCATAATAGAGATTCGGGCGGTTGAACGATGACTTGAACACCTGCGCATCCACCATACCCAGATTCTTCTGGATGTCATGCTGCACTTTCGGTGTAGCCGTCGCAGTCAACGCTATCAGAGGGGCTTTTCCTATTTCATTGATAATGGGACGGATGCGGCGATACTCAGGACGGAAGTCATGACCCCATTCAGAAATACAATGGGCTTCGTCCACGGCATAGAACGAAATCTTCACCGTTTTCAGAAACTCCACATTCTCTTCCTTCGTCAGTGATTCCGGAGCTACATACAACAGCTTTGTCTTACCACTGAGTATGTCGGACCGGACCTGGTCTATCGCGCTCTTGTTTAGGGAAGAATTGATGAAGTGGGCTATCCCATCCTCTTCGCTGAAGTTACGCATCGCATCGACCTGATTCTTCATCAAGGCAATCAGAGGAGAAATCACGATACCCGTGCCCTCCATCAACAAGGACGGCAGTTGGTAGCACAAAGATTTTCCACCACCGGTAGGCATCAACACGAATGTATCATTACCCGCCAACAGATTCTCTATGATTGCTTCCTGATTTCCTTTAAATGTATCGAACCCGAAGTATTTCTTCAGCTGGTCTATCAAATTAATCTTCTTCCCTGCCATGATTCATTAGGTTGTTGTTTATTGAGTTAACTTTTAATAGTGGTACTCCGCCTTGTTTTCACAAAGAACCCTAACAAAGTTATAAACAACTTCTTAAATTTCAAGCATAATCCATCGAATATTTTTCAATAAAAAGTAAAATAGTCGGTTTTACCCCGTATTACCATCTGATTCTTAAGCACTTTGCAGTCGTGCTATATTTGCCTTTTCAAGCTGGCGCTTGGCGTAGTCCAACGTCACAACAAAATTGTCCTTCTGTTCTGACGGAATTTCGAACATGGCATCCATCATAATTGTCTCCACAATGGAACGCAAGCCGCGGGCTCCCAACTTATATTCTACCGCTTTATCCACGATATATTCAAATACAGCATCTTCAAACGTCAGCTTCACATTGTCCATCTCAAACAGTTTGATGTATTGCTTGATGATGGAATTCTTCGGTTCCGTAAGAATGGAGCGCAATGCCGCACGGTCCAACGGATTCAGATAAGTCAGCACCGGAAGGCGGCCGATAATCTCGGGAATCAGTCCGAACGACTTCAAATCCTGCGGAGCAATGTACTGCATCATGTTGCTCTTATCAATGGTTGCCGTATTGCGTACAGCGCTATACCCGACAACGTGCGTATTCAGCCGCTGGGCAATTTTCTTTTCAATGCCATCGAAAGCCCCACCGCAAATGAACAGAATATTCTTGGTATTGACCGGAATCATTTTCTGGTCGGGATGCTTGCGCCCACCCTGGGGAGGCACATTCACCACAGAACCTTCCAGCAGTTTCAGCAATCCCTGCTGCACGCCTTCACCACTCACATCACGGGTTATGGAAGGATTATCACCCTTGCGCGCTATTTTGTCTATCTCATCAATAAACACGATACCTTGCTCTGCCTCGGGCACGTTATAATCCGCCACCTGGAGCAGACGTGTCAAAATGCTTTCAATGTCCTCACCCACATAACCTGCCTCTGTCAGAACTGTTGCATCTACAATAGTAAAAGGAACATGCAGCAACTTTGCGATAGTACGCGCCAATAACGTCTTTCCCGTACCGGTACTGCCTACCATGATGATGTTCGATTTTTCAATCTCCACATCATCACCGCCGTCCTTCTGGAGCAGACGTTTGTAATGGTTGTACACCGACACAGACAAGAAACGCTTGGCATCGTCCTGACCAATGACATATTGATCGAGGAACTTCTTTATTTCTACGGGTTTAGGAAGTTCTTTCAGATTCAGCTTCGTGGCACTTGCCTTCTTGCCAGCCCCCAAAGCCTCCTGAGTAATCTCATAAGCCTGGGTGGCGCAACTGTCGCAGATATAGCCATTCATCCCCGTTATGAGAAATCCGACTTCATCTTCGGTGCGACCGCAAAAACTGCATCTATTTTTATTCTTTCTTGAATCTGCCATATTTATTTTTTAATCAAAACCTCATCTACCATACCACTGTCTCTTATACACATCTGACGCTGCCG
>ENA-OYWN01000523-OYWN01000523.1-human-gut-metagenome-genome-assembly--contig:-NODE-523-length-11031-cov-3.990889_pt1 | contig 11031 bp, 10 predicted proteins | sample MGYA00244172_ERZ653401 | MGnify/ENA primary metagenome ERZ653401 (study PRJEB26926, sample SAMN06164967) | human gut metagenome | biome: ENVO:00009003; feature: ENVO:2100002; material: ENVO:00002003... | reverse complement strand
CGTCGGCAGCGTCAGATGTGTATAAGAGACAGATGGTGCGCATGCACCTGTCGCAGGCCGAAATCGCGAGCGTCGTCTGTCTGGAAAAGGATTCGGTGAAAAAACGGCTGAAGCGCATCCGCACCGAGAAGCTGGCTTCCGCGAAGGGTTCGACGCTGGAGGAGATCCTCTCGCGGCTGTAAAATATACCCCCGGCTGCCGCCCCCGACGAATGGAAACAGCAGGCGGTCAGTCTGTTGAAAAACGCCCCGTACATTGCGATATCCCCCTGCAAACCTCCGGAAATAGCCGCGGGGCGTTTAACTTTGCACACGAAACAAGCCCTGCAATCCGGCTCCCGCAGCAGACCCGGAGAGACATACGGCAAGATTTACTAATCCCAAATTCATAGAAAAAAATGCAGAAATTCAACTACACCCCCAGCAACCCGTTCAGCGGCTCGGTCTCCTCGCTGGCCATCGGAGCAGGCATGGTCGTCGTACCTTTGGTCTATCCCTTCGGCATCCGCATCGGCCGCATGCGCATCCTCGGCCCGACGGCCGTCACGATCATCTTCGTGATCGGCGGTCTCGCGCTGCTGGCATTCACGGTCCGCGAAATCATGCAGGCCCGCAAACTCATCGCCCAAGGCGGCGAGATCACCGTGGAGGGCGGCAAGGTGACGATTCCCGTCGTCCGGAAAAAAGAGGTCGTCAACGAGTCGTTCCTGCTTTCGGAGGTGGAATACACCAAATTCGACGAGGAGGAAAACGAATTCAAAATTTCGCTGCCCGCCGACCATCACGTCATCCGCGGCGCGTTTTTCGAAAACGCGGAGGCGTTCGACGCGTTCAAGTCCATTTTCGACAAATAGCATTGCCGGCCGGAAATTCCGGCCGGTCTGCAAACACGACGTACGGAAACCTGCGCCGCTGAAACTTACCGTATAAAACAAAACTCAAACGAATATGACAATGCGCCCAATTATCAGACTCCTCGCCGCAGCCGTCGCCGCTGCCGCAACGATCCAGTCCTGCTCCACCCTGACCGGTTATCCGACCGACGCCGAAGCCAGCTACGCCAAGGCCATCGAACTGACGAAAAAGAGCGTGGACACCGACAAATTCAAAATCTACTCGCTTTCGATCATGGAGGGAGAAACGCTCTCCGACAACCTGTTCCTCGTGACGGTGAAACTGGTGAACAAGGACGATCAGGCATTCAGCCAGAGCTACTACATGAACGGTCTGGAGCCTACCGACCTGCGCGACGTACAGAGCACGTTCGAAGCTCCCGAATACGAAACGACCGTCGGCATCGACCTGTCGGAACTCGATCCCGCCCGGATCGCCGCCCAGATCGCCCAAGCCAAAACGATGCTTCCCGAAGGACACTCCTACAAATCGGTAGGCCGCTACGAAATCGAGGAGGAGGTTCCGGCCGGCAATTCCGCATTCAACCGCAACCGCAAACCGGGCCAACAGCACACCTCGTTCATCGTCCGCTTCACCGAGGACGGCAAGGAAACGGAGAGCAGCGCGGGCAAAACCTCGTACATATATTACGAAGCCAAAGTGACCGTGGGGCCGGACGGCACGCTCACGATCGAAGAAAATTGAGATTTCGATCCGAAAAAACGGGAAGTTTCCCGTTTTTTTTCTAATTTTATATCCCGATGCCCCGCCGGGACATTCCGATAATACCAAAACTATGAAAACTACACACTCATTCGTCGCTCCGGTACTGAACTCCACGCAGAGCAAAGTCAATACGGAGGCCTATGAGCAGGCTATCGACAACTATAACGAGGGCAAACACCTCGAAGCGTTCCGATTGCTGCTCGATCACCTGAACCCGGAATTCCGCACGAAATACGGCAACGCCGAAGGTACGGAATTCCATATTCCCCACGGTTCGATTCTGGTAAACATCCGCATCGGGGAGGGGAAGCTGCACATAAGCGCGGACTTTCTGGAGCTGCCCGAAAAGGGCCACGTCGCCATGCTGCGTCAGGTCGCCGACCTGAACATCAACCGGCTGATGCTGCCGCGCTTCCGCAAGGAGGGCGACAAGCTGAAGATGGAATACGTGTGCCCGCTCTCGCAGAGCCATCCGCACAAGCTTTATTTCATCCTGCGCAACATCTGCCATATCGGCGACCGCTACGACGATGAATTCTGCGCCAAATTCGGCGCCAAGCGCAGTTACGAACCGCAGGTGACGCCTTATTCCGAGGAAGAGGTGACGCGGGTCCACGAGGCGGTGCGGCAGACCTGCCGCGAAACGCTCGAAGCCGTGAAGGAGTATGAGGCGGAACGCAAATACGGCTACTCATGGAACGTGATCGACATCGCGCTCTACAAGATTTCCTATTTCGCCCAGCCGCAGGGCCAGCTGATGAACGACCTCGACAAGGCCGTCGACGACATGGACAAGGAGCTGCCCGTAGCCGAACTGGTGACCAAAGGCAAGGCGTTCCTCGAACGCCTGCTGGCGATGCCCCGCGAAGAGCTGGCGCGCGACCTCTATTTCGTCGATACGCTGGTTTCGGCCAAACGCCGCTCGTCGCTGAACAACGTGCAGGAGAATTTCAAGGAGGTTTACAAGGAGGCTGCGGATGCCATCGAAGCGGAGAACTATGAACGGAGCGCGGTGCGCATACTCTACAAGTTCTATGAGATGTACTTCTACAACGACGTGCAGGACGACCTGAACGCCGTGATCGCCAATGCGCTGCGCAAATCGGCCGGAAAGTCGATGGAGGAGGCGTCGGAGATTCTGTTCGAAGCGCTCGAAAAGGTGATGGACGACGATCTGACGACGGACGACGACGAGGAGGAGACCGGAGAGCTGGGAGCCGCCGCGGCCGCAGCCGTGGAACAGGTACAGCAGATGGCCGCCGCCATGCAGGGCGAGATCGTTCAGATGCAGGCTGCGATGCAGCAGGCGCTGATGAAGGGCGACATGGCCGAATACATGCGTCTGGCGCAGGAATTCCAGCAGAAAATGATGGAACAGGCACTCGGACAACAAAAATAACAGCTCAAAATCCGTATATCCATGGAACATAACAATATCTACAGGTCGGTATTCAAAGTAACCCACTCAGGCGGCTCCGGCAGTTGTTTCTACCTGAAAAACTACGATCTTTTCGTAACGAATTACCATGTGGTCGAAGGGTACCGCACCGTCGCCGTACACGACAACGACCGCAATCCCTATCTGGCGAAGGTCGTGCTGGTCAATCCGGCGCTGGACATCGCCCTGCTGGCCGCCGAAGGCGACTTCTCGGCGCTGCCCGAAATGACGCTCGCAGCGGACGACTCGCTTACCATCGGCCGCAAGGTATACGTCGCGGGATACCCCTACGGCATGCCCTTCACGATCACCGAAGGTTCGGTATCGTCGCCCAAACAGCTGATGGACGGCAAATACTACATCCAGACCGACGCCGCGGTGAACCCCGGCAACTCAGGCGGTCCGATCCTGAACGACGCGGAAGAGGTGGTAGGCGTGACGGTCAGCAAATTCACGCAGGCCGACAACATGGGCTTCGGCATCCGCGTCGAAACGCTCCACGGCCTGCTCGAATCGCTCGGCGAGCTGGACCGCACGGCATTCCAAGTGCAGTGCGGCAGCTGCGAGGAGCTGATCTGCGAGGAAGAGGAGTTCTGCCCCTCGTGCGGCGACAAGCTGCCCGAAGGCGTTTTCGACGAGCGCGAGCTTTCGCCGCTGGGCGGATTCGTCGAAAGCGCAATTCGGGAAATGGGCGTCAATCCGGTGCTTGCGCGCGACGGATACGACTCGTGGCTCTTCCACAAGGGCAGCTCCGAAATCCGCATCTTCGTATACGACGGCAACTACCTCTTCTCGACCTCGCCGATCAACCTGCTGCCGAAGAAGGAGGTGGAGAACGTACTGGACTATATGCTCAGCGAGGATTTCGGCCCCTACAAGCTGGGAATCGAAGGCCGGCAAATTTACATCGCCTACCGCATCCATCTGGCCGACATCACGGACGAATCGGAAGACGAAATCCGCAAAAACATCGTCGGACTCGCACTGCGGGCCGACGAGATGGACAACATGCTCGTAGAGCGTTTCGGCTGCGAATTCTCGGAATATTCGAAAACCGACGCCGAGGCATGACCCTCGACGGCGAACGGAAAAGCCGGACCTTTTTGAAAAGGTCCGGCTTTTTCGTATCCGCGTCCCGGCCGGGTGCGCAGGGTCTACCGCGGCGCAAGTCCGCTCAGCGGAAAATCTCCTTCATTTCGAGCCAGAAATTCATCGGCCGGCGGCCCTTGTAAACGCAGTGCTCCGACAACGCTTCGGAGATCTCCCTATAATTTTTGAGGTAAAACGAAGAGACTCGGACGACGCGCCGACCGGCCTTCATCAGATAGCGGTATTCGTACGCGCCGCCCCGGCTGACGAGTATCGTCGAAGTGATGGCGTCGAAACTTTTCAGATCGTACCTGCGCGTAAAACCCAGCCCCGCAAAGGGTGTAACGACAAGGACGCCGCCGTCGATACGCAATCTCACGGCCGAGCGTCTCAGCTCCCCGAACACCAGCCAGCAGACACAAAACAGCATCAGGAGCGTCACGCCGTAAACCGGCAGCCGGGATGCTCCCTCCGCCCGGACGGCACCGCAGATGAACAGGCCGCAAAACCCGATAAAGAGCAGGGCGGCCGCCACGACGAAATACACCTGCCACGAGAAGCGGGAAACGACGGCGTTACGGCCTGCGGCGGGTGCATGATCGCGCACGAAAATCGCCGTCCACAAAAAAAGGAGCACGCCCGCAAAAGCATATACGATCCGCCTCCGGCCGGGCGTCGCAGGCTCAGTACCTTCGGGACCGGCTTCGCCTTTCAGCCAGACGACGTAAGAGGGGGCTTCGAACGGTTTTCCGCCGAACGACAGCCGCGGCGTAAGGATATGTTTTCCGGGGGTGTCCACGTCGATCCGGTATCGGTAAATACACTCTTCCCGCCCGTTCCTGCTGGAATAAGCGGTCGAAAACGGGGTGCAGGTCTCCGTATCGTCCAGCACCAGCACCGGATCGGCCTTGTCGGGTTTGCGATCGCAGACCAGCCGGACGATACAGCCGCCCATGGCCGCCATAGCCGCCGAATCCGGTTCCAGCCGGCACTGCGGCTCGCAATGCGCCGAATCGGGAAGCACCGTAATCCTTTTCCGCTCAAAACAACATTCGCGACCGCCGACGACGGCCGTCGTTCCCGGCACGAAGACCTCGCCGCTCACGCGCGAACGGACCCGGTAGCGGTAAGAGAAGAGTTCGGAGTCGGTCCGGACGCCGTTCACGATCGACAGCTGCGAGCCGTGCGACTGTCCCAGTTCGCGGACCAGCGTCAGAGCACCCCAGCGCGGCGGCGCGATCGACTCGATCTCACGGTCCGCCGTGTATGCCACCTCGAACTCCTGAAATACCATCGGACACGCAGGCGTGACCTCGACGCCGAGCCGCTGCGCCCTCAGGGCGACACTCCAAGACAACGCCGGCAGGAGCATGAACAGAAAATAGAACTTCCTCATTGCGGGATTTCGTAATTGCACCCCAAAGATACGAATAACCGGCTGAAATTGCGCAATTTCACGCCGCTTTCCTGCAACATTATCCACCCGGAACGCTAAGGCGCCAGCAGTTCGGCGACGGGCTTGATATGGGCGACCATCACCGCAACGAACAGCGCCAGCATGCCGTAACGCAGCCACGGCAAGGCACGGGAATAGGTAAAACGGTTTTTGCGCCGTTTGCCGCCCGCCCACGAAGCGACGTCCTGAAAGACGCCCAGCGGGCAGATCACCGAACAGTAGACCCGTCCGAACAACAGCGTCAACACCAAGAGCGCCGCAACGACGGCGACATTGACCGCCAAAACAGCGGGCAGCAACTGCACTCTGGCCATCCAGCCGAACCACGCATGCAGCGTCCCCGTGAAATCGAGGAAGAGCAGCGTAATCATCGTAAAGAAAACGGCCGCGGCCGCGATTCTGATTTTTCGCAACATCTGGTATAGTTTATTTTGTCAGATTCAATCCCTGAACCCACTTCCGCACGACGTCCCGCGAGTCTTTCACGGCCCCGCCGCGTAGGGGAAGCCCGCCGAGCAGGGTAGCGCCCGCACAAAGTTTCCGAATATCCTCTTCGCTGCGGCCCATGCGGCTGCCTTCGTGGGTCATAAACGGCACGACGGTCTTGCCCGCCCAGTCGCAGTCCGCGAGGAACGTCGCCACCGGCGGCGCGACCGTGGACCACCAACAGGGCGAGCCGACGAAAATCACGTCGTACGCCCCGACATCGGGCAGCCGGCCTTTCAGCGCAGGGCGGACGCCGCCGCCGATCTCTTTCTTGGCCTGATCCACGACGGCTCCGTATTCGGCGGGGTAGGCCGCGGCCGGAACGATCTCGAAAAGATCGCCGCCCGTCGCTTCGGCGATCTGCCGCGCCATGGCGCGCGTATTGCCGCTGTGGGAGAAATAGGCCACCAGCACCTTCGTGCCGGATGCGGTCTGCGCCTGTGTATTCATATCGGGTAAGAACATCGTCATAATCGCTATCAAAACAATCCGTTTCATTTTGTTCTCTATTTTAGGTTTACACCCGGCGGCCCAGCTCATAGACTTCGTCCATCGCAGGCATTCCTTCGATTTCACCCGCCTGCCAAGCTCCGACGCCGTAAACGACACCCCGCTCTTCGGGGTCGTCGAGACAGTCGAGAAATCCGCGGAAACACTCCACGGTGCGCTCCATCATCTCAACGCTCTCTTCGGCGGCCGTCAGGATGAAGTAAAACTCCTTGCCGCCCATCTCCGTATAGCGGGCGCAGGTGCGGTCGATCAGGGTCTTCATCTGCGCGCAGAGCGTATAGAAGTAAACCGGCGTAGCCATCACGATCACCTCCGCGCCGATCATCTTGCCGACCACCTCGGCCGCATCGTCCCGCTGCGGACAGGGCTTCGCCCCGCCGTAACATACGCCGCAGCCCGTGCAGTAATTTATCTTCTTATCCCGGAGGAAAATCTTCTCCACGTCGTGTCCGGCCTGCTGCGCCCCGGCCATGAACCGGTCGCACAACAAATCCGAGTTACCCCCGCGCCGCGGGCTGGAGGAGAGGATCAATACTTTCTTCGCCATATCGTTTTCTTCTTTTTTATTCGTTTTCAGGTATCGCTTCGTTCAGGCAGGCGATCGCATTCAGCGTACGCGGATAGCCTGTATAGGGCAGCAGCTGGGTCACCACAGCCAACAACGTCCGCTTGTCGTTGCCGACATTCAGGTTGCCCTGAATATGTCCCCTGAGCTGGGGTTCGCAACCGCCCAGCGTGAGCAGCATCGAGAAAGTCAGCAGTTCGCGCACCTTCGCATCCAGCCCGCCGCGGGAGACGTAATCGCCGAAACAGTTGGCTGACAAGTAGTCCTGCATATGCTTCTGGTTCTCCGGCGCGGCGGCGCGCATCGCGTCGATCCGCTCCCCGAAAATAGCCTTCTGCACCGCCAGTCCCTTTTCGAAGCGGGTTTCGGGCGAAGTCGCCGACTGGCCTTCGAGCGGAAGCGCAACGCCCCGCGCCGTCAGCACCCCGTTGACGATATGCACGAAATCGACCGTCCGCGCCATGCCGACGTAGGGAACCGCCTGATAGACCACCTCTTTCGCTTCGACGGGCGTCACACCCACGTTCAGCGCGCCTTCGAGCATCGTCCGAAACTCGGTCTGCGCGGCTCCGGCAATGCACGACGCGAGGATGCACATCATCCGCGTCTTAACGTCGAGATCGCCGTAGCCGAGTACTTCAGCGAACGTAAAGTTATCAAAAATTTCGATTAATTCGGGATCGGTCGCCGCAAGTTCCGATTCGCACCCGGAAAACAGCTGCGCACGGGTCTCTACGGCCGCGGCGCGCAGGCGCGGAGCCGCGCTCTTGGCCGAGGACAGGGGCGCTGTTGCGGACATGGACATTGCCGCAGGAATGGGCGCTGCGGAGGACATGGACATTGCCGCAGGAATGGGCGCTGCGGAAGACATGGACATTGCTGCGGAAACGGCCGCGACCGAAGATTCGGCAGTCACAGCAATCCCGGCGGCGGGAGCGGTCGCAGAGGCGGGTGTGGAGGCGATTGCGGCAGCCCCGGCGGTCACAGCGGAATAGTGCGCGTCGTCCACCGGTCCGAGCCACGTATTGCGGTTGATCTGCGGATTGGTTTCGATCGCCAGATGCGAGAACCAACTGTCAGGAGCCGCGCCGTGCCAGTGCACCGCGTCGGGAGCGATCTCGACCACGTCGCCCGGCAGCAGCTCGCGGGCCGGCTCGCCCTCGGCCTGATAATATCCCCGGCCGCCCACGGCGACGAGAATCTGGCCGCCCGTATGGCTATGCCAGTTGTTGCGGCATCCGGGTTCGAACGTGACGTTCGAAATCGGGCAGTTGAGCGCCCCGTTCCGCGTCAGCCGGGCCAGATAAGCCTGACCGACAAAATATTTCGAGAATGTTTCGGGCAGTTTATCCCCGACGGGGAACACGCTGATTTTCTTCGGTTTTTCCATATTCCGAGCATTTATCCGGTTACACGTTCCGGCCGCAAGCAGTGCGGCCGCAATTATAAAAAGAAGTTGCTTCATCGTTTCGCGTTTTCATCATATCCTCAGTTGCCGATCAGTCCATCTCGTATTTCATCGTCCCCAGCCACTTCACGGTCTCAGGATCGCGGTGTGACAGAAAACAGCTCCGCCGGGTGTCGAGCGTTGCGATCAGATCCATGTCTTCCGGCGCGAGGTGAAAATCGAAGACGGCGATATTTTCGGCCATGCGCTCCGGACGCACCGACTTCGGGATCACGACCACGCCGCGCTGGATCAGCCAGCGCAGGACGACCTGAGCGACCGATTTCCGGTATTTCGCGGCCAGCGACACCAGCGTCCCGTTGCCGAACAGATTGTTGCGCCCCTCGGCGAACGGCGCCCACGATTCGATCTGCACGCCCTCAGAGGCCATCACCGCGGCCGCTTCGGTCTGCTGGCAGAAGGGATGCGTCTCGACCTGATTGACGGCGGGGACCACCTCGTTATGAAGGATCAGGTCCACCAGCCGGTCCGGCTGGAAATTGCTCACCCCGATGGCCCGGACGGCCCCTTCGCGGTAAAGCTCCTCCATCGCCCGCCACGAACCGTAGACGTCGCCGAACGGCTGATGGATCAGGTAGAGGTCGAGATAATCGAGCTGCAGGCGTTCGAGCGACTTGGCGAAAGCCCGCTTCGTGCTCTCGTACCCGGCATCCTGCACCCAGAGTTTCGTCGTGATGAAAAGTTCCTCGCGGGGTACGCCGCTCCGCCGGATCGCCCGGCCCACGGCCCGCTCATTGAGATAGGCCGAAGCGGTGTCGATCGAACGGTAACCCGCCGCAATCGCATCGCATACACACTGTTCGCAGACCGTCTCTTCGACCTGATAGACACCGAAACCCAGAACCGGCATTTCGACGCCGTTGTTCAAAATTCTATGCTCCATTTTTTCTCCTTTTATTGATTTCAAACCCGTTTTCCGACCGACGAAACCACCTTTCGTTTTCCCGGTTTATCGGGTTCGGGTCCGTTTTACACTGCAAAAGTAGGGCGATTCCGGCGGCGTGTCATTACCCGAATTACGGTTCGTCATACCATTATTACCGATTCGGCCGCGAAGGTGCGGCGGGCATGGAAAAAAGCATTAACTTTGTGACAGACAACAATAATCGAAGCATATGGACGAGATCGTAAAAATGGAGCACGTCTACCAGTACAACGAAATGATGGGGCAGGAGACGCTCCATCCGCTGGTCAGCGTCATCGACTTTTCGAAATGCCCGAAGGCCCGGCACGCCCGGCGCATGTACGGATTCTACTGCGTCTTCCTGAAAGACGTCAAATGCGGCGACATGCGCTACGGACGCCACTATTACGACTATCAGGAGGGAACGCTCGTATTCATCGCACCGGGGCAGGTGGTCGGCATCGAGGACAACGGCGAGGTGTTTCAGCCCAAAGGCTGGGCGCTGCTGTTCCACCCCGACCTGATCCGGGGCACGTCGCTCGGACGCAGCATGGACGAATACACCTTCTTTTCGTACGAAGCCAACGAGGCCCTGCATCTCTCGGAGCAGGAGCGGCTCGTGGTGCTCGAATGCCTACAGAACATAACGGGCGAATTGAACCACGCAATCGACAAGCACAGCAGACGGCTGATCGTCTCGAACATCGAACTGCTGCTCAACTACAGCATACGCTTCTACGAACGGCAGTTCATCACGCGCAGCGAGGTCAACAAAGACGCGCTGTCCCGATTCGAACGGCTGCTGAACGACTATTTCAAAGGCGACACGCCCCAGCGCGACGGGGTGCCTTCGGTACGCTGGTGCGCGGAACAGCTGCACCTGTCGGCCAACTATTTCGGCGACCTGATAAAGAAGGAGACCGGCAAATCGGCGCAGGAGTACATTCAGCTGAAGGTGATCGACATCGCCAAGGAACGGATATTCGACGCAACGAAGTCGATCAGCGAAATCGCCTACGAGCTCGGTTTCCGCTATCCCCAGCACTTCACCCGGTTGTTCAAGAAGTGCGTCGGCATGTCGCCCAACGAATACCGGACGACAAACTGACGCCGCAACGAAGCATCATCGCATTCAGGCGGCGGCAACCGGAGCCACCCCAGAGAATCGCATCACCCGCGCCGAAAAAAAGCCCCCGCTCGCAATGAGCGGGGGCTAAAACATGAAGGCCGGGAATTCTACCTTCCCGCGCCGGAATTCGCGCCGTGCTATTTCCGACCCTGATCGGCGACGGCGGCCATCAGCGCGGCGATCTCTTCGGGGTCGCCGAGGAAATAGTCCCTGACGTAATTCAGCCCGTCGTCGAATTCGAAGACATAAGGCACGGCGGTCGGGAGATTGAACTCCGAAATGGCTTCGTCGGAGATGCCTTTCAGGTGCTTGATAATGCCGCGCAGGCTGTTGCCGTGGGCCACGACCAGCAGGGAGTCGTGGCGGG
>ENA-OYWN01000489-OYWN01000489.1-human-gut-metagenome-genome-assembly--contig:-NODE-489-length-11541-cov-4.513582_pt1 | contig 11541 bp, 9 predicted proteins | sample MGYA00244172_ERZ653401 | MGnify/ENA primary metagenome ERZ653401 (study PRJEB26926, sample SAMN06164967) | human gut metagenome | biome: ENVO:00009003; feature: ENVO:2100002; material: ENVO:00002003... | reverse complement strand
ACGAGATGTCTTAGGGTCTCGTGGGCTCGGAGATGTGTATAAGAGACAGTCCCTTTACTTTGCAGGCGCTAAAAAACCAGTTTATGAATAGATATAGAATTTTGACCGGTATCTTCTGCCTCCTGGCAACCGGCAACGTACTTGCCGAAGAGGCAGACACCTTGAAAGTGGTGGATGTAGAGGAAATAACCGTCATTGCCGCCCCCAAAGAAAACCGGAAACTGCGCGAGCAGCCCGCCGCCGTCACCCTGCTTTCGCAGCAGGACATGCAGAACGCACAGGTGAACTCCATCAAGAATCTGACATCCGTAGTGCCCAATATGTTTATCCCCGACTACGGCTCGCGACTGACTTCGGCAGTCTATATCCGCGGCATCGGCTCGCGCATCAACACTCCCTCCGTAGGACTTTATGTAGACAATATACCTTATATAGACAAGTCAGCCTTCGACTTCAGCTATGCCGACGTAGAGCGCATCGACGTGCTACGCGGTCCGCAGGGCACGCTCTACGGGCGCAATGCCATGGGCGGATTGATTAAGGTGCACACCAAATCGCCCTTCTCCTACCAGGGGACGGACTTCCGCATGGGGGCAGGTACGTACAATGCCTATAATACCTCGCTGACCCACTATCACCGCCTTTCGGAACGGTTCGCCTTTTCCACCGGAGGTTTTTACGATTATCAAGGAGGATTCTTCCGCAACACGGTGAGGGACGAGAAAGCGGACAAGGGGCAATCGGCAGGTGGACGCATCCGCGCCATCTACCTCCCCTCGGACAACTGGAAGGTGGACCTAAACATCAACTACGAATACAGCGACCAGGGTGGCTACCCGTATTTCTACCAAGGCAGCCTGGCCCCCGAAGCACAGAGCGAGCCGCTGAAGCCCTACATCGGAAAAATCTCCAATAACGCCCGTAGCAACTACTACCGCAACCTGCTGAACACGGGTCTGAACCTGGAATACCAGGCACAGCACTTCACGTTGAGCATGGTCACCGGCTACCAGTTTCTAAAGGACTGCATGGACATAGACCAAGACTTCACCGCCAACGACATCTATACCCTGCAACAGAAACAACGCTCCCACGCACTGAGCGAGGAAATCATCTTGAAGAGTAAAAGCGGCAGCCACTGGCAATGGACCACCGGCGCCTTCGGCTTCTACCAATGGCTGAATACGGAAGCTCCCGTCACTTTCAGGGAAGCCGGAATGGGGATGCTGAACCAGATGTTGGGCAGTGTCATCCCATCGCAAATACAAGTAGAGATGGGACCGTCCATGAGCATGAATATCCTGCCCTCACTGGGCATCAGCAGCCGGACCATGCCCATCGGGGGCAGTTTCGACACTCCGCTGCTGAATGGGGCACTCTTTCATCAATCCACCTTCAGAGATTTATTCGGGCTGAAAGGAGTGTCGTTCACTGCCGGGTTACGCCTGGATTATGAGCGTATGAAGATGGATTACAACTCCGGCACCAGCCTGGACTACAAGGTGGGCATCAAGGGAGAAATGAAGCGGGGCGACGTCGTCATCCGCGAAATAGAGATGATGCCGGAGACGGCGCTGACCGTAGAGTCGCGCTACCAAGGAAACATTGATAAGGATTATCTTCAGCTGTTGCCCAAGTTTGCTTTGCAGTATGACTTTGCGCGAAACAGAGGAAATGTTTACGCTACGGTCAGCAAAGGTTACCGTTCGGGAGGCTACAACGTGCAGATGTTCTCCGACTTGCTGCAATCCAGTTTGAAGAATGACATGATGCGACAAAGCAAAGAGGCGATTATGCCCAACGTGCCGGATGCCTACAAAGAGCTGGTGGGCAAATACTTCCCCGATGCGGGAGAGAATCCGGATGCAAAATCCGCCACCGTCTACAAGCCCGAACAGACCTGGAACTACGAAATAGGAACACACTTGAATCTGCTGGACGGACGTCTGCATGCCGACGCCGCCATCTTCTGGCTGGAAACCCGCGACCAGCAGATTTCACGCTTCGCCCCAAGCGGACTGGGACGCGAAACGGCAAATGCCGGCAAAAGCCGCAGCCAGGGGGCAGAGGTTGCCTTGACGGCTGCCGTTGCTACGGACTTCACGCTGAATGCAAGTTATGGTTATACCTATGCCACCTTTAAGGATTACATCACCAACGAGAAAGTGAATGGGGAGCTTCAGGAAATCAGCTACAACGGCAAGTACGTACCCTTTGTTCCCAAGCATACCATGAACGTGGGCGGTCAGTACATCTTCCGCATCCGTCCGGGGCACTGGCTGGACCGCATCCAGCTGAACGCCAACTACACCGGTGCCGGACGCATCTACTGGACCGAGAAGAATACCGTGAGTCAAGCCTTCTACGACACGCTGAACGGACGCATCAGCTTCCAGAAAGGACATGGACAGATTGATTTCTGGGTGCGCAATGCACTGGACAAAGAGTATGCTTCGTTCTATTTTGAGAGTATGGGGAACGGATTTATGCAGAAAGGACGGCCTGTGCAGGCGGGAATAGAGTTGAGGTGCAGGTTCTGATTGGAGAGCTTTGTCCCTCCGAAAGTAAAGGAAAATAGAAACGGTCGTTCGGGTACTTACACATTGCATACCCGAACGACCGTTTCTATGTTTCTATCTGACAGAGGAGAAGTTATCCTCTATGTACCCAGTTTTCAATTTCAATATTAGGTATTCTTTCCAGATGTTTCTTGTTTTCAGTAACCATTATCATTTGGTTAGCCACCGCTGTACATCCTATAAATAAGTCCAAATCCTCAATGGGAGTTCCTTGACTATATAAGGCAGCCTTACTCCGGGCATAACAACATAAAGCCGAGGACAAAGGTATTACCTTGATATCTTGGCAGAAATCAGTAACAAGCTGCAAGTTTCTCTCCACATTATTACTTCGCTCTGCACCGAACAACAACTCTGCTACCGTAACCTCCGAAATGCAACAATGTTCCCAGCCCACCTTTTCAATATGTTCGTCTACTCCAAATTTCTGACGCATGAAGCGAACACAAATATTAGTATCAAGCAAATATCGTTTCATTCGTCAAAGGGGCTAAAGTTTTCTTCTTTTCGAGAAAGGCGTGATGCATATATATCATCATTGATTTCATCAGAATCACGATTGTCCTTCCAACTACCGGCATACTTTGCAAGCATACGCTTAGTCAGCAATTTGCTATCTGCCGCTGTCGGAATGGAATGACTATTCTTATTCAAAACCTCCTTCATATATTTTCTGAGGCTCTCCAATGCAGTACTGCTATTGATATTGACTATCTCACGAATCAACTCCAATTTTCCGGCTTCCAACTCCAAACTACTCATAATCAATTCCTCCTTTTAAAAGTTCAACTACAAAGTTACATTTTCCTACTGAATATGGAAAAGTTACAAAGCTTTTTTATTCATTGATAGCTCCGCAATGCGGGCAGACTCCCTTCTCCCTCAGTTTCTGCCCGCATCTGCCGCAACGATAGCGTGAAGCCAGCAGCGAAATGCGAAGCCTTTTGAGGAATACCCATACAAAAGCGGTCAAAAACAAGTATCCGACGTAGATAGATGTAGTCAGGATAAAGAAAAAATAACAGAAGATGCAGCAGGAGGCCAGCCCCAACAGATAGAATACGGCCGCCGCCGGACTTAACTGGCGAAACAAATCGTCGAGTACCGCCAGCAACACCACTATAAACAGCCAGATACCCATCAGAAAAGCAGAAAGCACAAGCGGTACCTTGAACGGCGACAAGGTAGGATTAAAATAGAAGTGTTGCCACGTCTCCGGCGCAAACACTTGTATAGATTCGTAAATAGTGGCACAGAACGCCATCAGCAGACATAGCAACAACGGATAGAGACTGTCTATATCATTAAAGTACACCATCCTCAACTGCTTGCGCCGAAAAGCCCGGAACAGCCAGACCGCCACAAACAAGGCAAAAATAATGATAAAATAAGAGGCATGGGTATCACTGAACAAGTAGATGGCCTGCGAAATGCTGTCTGTAGGAACAAAGGCATGCATCATTTCGGACTCCCGCAACCAACCCTGCACTTCCTGCGAATGGGCAAGCTTCACCCATACACTATCCACACTGTCGGCAGGATGGATGGCGAACTCGGCAACCACCACGCGGTCTCCCCGATAAAGCATATTATAGCAGTCCTTCACGGGCAGACAAGCCAAATTCACAGAATCTGCCAGCACTTCCAGATTGGTATTCCAAGTATAATGCCGCTCAAAAAGATAGGCCAGCGAATCACGCGTCTCCTTAGACAGATGTTCATCTTCAAGATTAGGACGGGAATAATGGCAGGAAACTAAAGCAATGAAGCATGAAAAATAAAGAATGCAGAATAGGAGGGAACGCAGTGAACGCAAAGGATGTTTGTCCCTGCCCGCTTCCCGGTACCGGTCATTTGCCAGCCTTTCATTATGTGCCCGTTCCTCACTCCTCATTTTCAAGTCTTTATTAGTAATTCCTCATTCTTCATCCTTCATTAAAGCGGCTCTTCATGAGCAATGACTTTCATCTGGCAATTCTTGCAATCAAAAGACAAGCGGAAACGCTTGCCGTCCGTCCCAACCAAATAATAAGGTTCCCTATAAGGAGAATGTCCTTTCTGATAGGTGGGACACCATCCCATACTGAAACGCAGGCAATGTTTGCAGAACATGAGTACAGCATCCGGAACCGCTTGTGCCTCGTAAGCAGGTGCTATGGACGACAACCCGTGCTCACGGTAGAAACTCCGGGCAGCACCGTTCATCACATTACCCAGATAGGTCAGCGAAGTAGCCGGGAAAGCATGGCTGGTCGGTTTCCAAACAGCCAGCTCACGACGATAAGTAACACGCCGAGCCGCAATCAGCTTATCTATCACCTGCCGGCGCCAGTCCGCCACCGCAGAAGCAGGAAGGAACCAGTTAGCAGAAAGATTGAGCCTGATGCCCGAAGCATCTTCAGACAAATATCCTGCTATCTCAAAAGGAGTATTCCCCAACTTGCCCAGCTGATTACGCAGATTATCCACCTGCGGTGTACGTGCCAACTCTTTCGGATAAGGGAAAGAGAGCGTCACGCGGTTATCATCCTCGTCCGCAGCCGTCAGGCTAAACCCGAAAGAAGTATCTGCCAACTCCCAACAAACACCGATTTTGCGTTCGGAGGATTTACGGGTAAGGATACGTTCAAACTCCTGGTCGAAATTGCGATAAAGCCGTGTACGAGGTTTGATGCGAGGCACTTCCCCTGCCGGATAGAGTTTGTTACCATCCACCCGGTTGATGCGGAAACCTTGCAAATGTCCCTGCTCATCAAGAAAACAGACACCGTCTCCGTTGTGGAAAGGCTTTACGCCTGCCACCGTGAGATATCCCCCGCGCTGTTCCTTCAAAGTGCCCATCTCCTCTCCCAAAGATTTGGGCGTATCGAACGAAGTGATCTCCCCTCCCCTTCCTTGCAGGAAATAATGGGTGAAACCGCGGCTGAAACTCTTGTCCAACTGTGGCTGGAAATCGAAACGGCAGGTGCCCGAAGAAGCACGGGCATATTCCTTGCGACGGGCAAAAATGGCATCGAGCTTCCTACGGTAAGCCGCCATCACATTCTTCACATAGGTCACATCCTTCAAGCGGCCTTCTATCTTCAGCGAAGTGGCTCCGGCATCCAGCAGTTCTTCCAACACCTCGCTTTGGTTGAGGTCCTTCAAAGAAAGCAGATGCTTATTACGCACAATGGTCTTGCCATCGGCATCTACCAGACTGAAGGGTAAACGGCAGAATTGCGCACATTCCCCCCGGTTGGCACTCCGTCCGAAACAAGCCTGGCTGACATAGCACTGCCCGCTATAACTGACGCAAAGAGCCCCGTGTACAAAGACTTCGAGCGGCACGTCGGGACACGCCTCATGGATACCGCGTATCTCCTGCAAAGAAAGTTCGCGTGCCAACACCACCTGACGGAAACCGGCATCGGCAAGGAAACGTACTTTCTCCGGCGTACGGTTATCCATCTGCGTACTGCCATGCAACGGAATGGGCGGCAAATTCAACCGCGTAATCCCCATATCCTGTACAATCAGTGCATCCACACCGATGCGGTACAGCTCCCAAATCATCCTCTCCGTCTCTTTCAGCTCTTCTTCTTTCAGAATGGTATTGACCGTCACATAGATACGGGCATTATACAGATGGGCATGCTCCACCAAAGCGGCAATATCCTCCAAAGAGTTGACAGCAGCCGCACGCGCACCGAACTTGGGTGCACCGATGTATACCGCATCTGCCCCATGATTCACAGCTTCTATGCCACACTCCAAATTCTTGGCAGGAGCCAGCAGCTCTATTTTACGTTGCTTTATCATCGTTTAGTTACGAGTAACTCACCCTATTTCATTAATATTATACGGCGTCTCCTGATATACAAAATAATTCAGCCAATTGGAGAACAACAGATTGGCATGGGCACGCCAACGCACCAGCACTCCTTTGTCCGGGTCATCGTCCACATAGTAGTTACGGGGTATCTCAATGGGCAGGCCCTTATTCAAGTCACGGCGATACTCTGTATCCAATGTCAGCGGGGAGTATTCCGAATGGCCGGTCACGAAGAACTCACGCCCTCCACGGGCCACCGCCATATATACACCAGCATCCTCCGACTCGGAAAGCAGCGTCAATTCCGGAACCTTCTGTATATCTTCCCGGCGCACTTCCGTGTGGCGGCTATGCGGCACATAGAACATATCATCAAATCCACGGAAAATGGGATGCAACGGTTGCAAGGTACGATGTTCAAAGATACCGAACATCTTCTTATCCAGTGCATACTTCGGCACTCCATAATGATGATAGAGCCCTGCCTGCGCCGCCCAGCAGATGTAGAGCGTAGAGGTGACATGCGTACGCGCCCAGTCGAAGATTTCAGTAATCTCATCCCAATAAGTCACCTCCTCAAAATCCATCTGCTCTACCGGAGCACCGGTGATAATCATGCCATCGTACTTTTCACCGCGCATCTTGTCGAAATCCGTATAGAATGTTTTCATGTGTTCTATCGGAGTGTTCTTGGAAGTATGGCTTTTTATCTTCATGAACGAGATTTCCACCTGAAGCGGAGTATTGGAAAGCAGACGCACCAGGTCCGTTTCCGTTGTAATCTTTAGCGGCATCAAGTTCAGAATCACGATACGCAGCGGACGGATATCCTGCTGGGTTGCCCGGGAATTGTCAATGACAAAAATATTCTCCTCTTTCAGCAACTCGATAGCGGGTAGTTTATCGGGTAAATTTAAAGGCATGAGTTTATATCTATGGTTTAACTTATTACTGTCTACGATTTTAGCGTGTAAAGTTAGGCAAAAAATCAGAGTGTGATAAATAAATTATAAAAGTTTTATCGATTTATCCCTCTTCATTTAACACGTTTAATTACATTTGTACCCGAAACCTATTAAAAGTTATTAAAAATAAGATTAAAAAGCACTGCGGCATCAAGCGTGATACTGATAATTAGCATCCAAAAGCGTAAAAGACTTTTCCATACCGGTTATAGCTCTGCTAAATCCACATTTTTAAGACAAGGTTCATTGAGTATAATTGGGAAAGCGGAAAAACCGTTGCCCCACAATAATAATACAATGAAAAAACTTATTCTTGCAAGAGGAGTCTTGGCTGCCTCTTTATTCTGCTGCATGTCCTTAGGGAATACAGCTTGTGTGAACCGGATTGACGAAGAATCAGAAGCGGAAATCGAGGAAGGGACGACACCTATCACGTTCTCTATCAAAATGGAAAAGGCCAGTACCAAGGTCACAAACACCGCCTTTGAAAAAGGAGACAGAATGGGCTTGTTTGCAACCACTTCCTCCGGCTCCATCAAGGGAAAACGGTATATTGACAATCTGGCCCTGGAATATACGGAAGGCTCCACACTAGTTCCCAAAAAGACAGTATTCTATCCGGAAGGAGATGTGTCACTGGACTTTATCAGTTACCACCCTTACCAAACCGAAGGGGTAGCTGCCGGTACACCCGTTCTTCCCGTATCTGTGCAGATAGACCAGAGCAATGAGAAAAACCGCGCACAAAGTGACTTCTTGGTAGCTAAAGCGCAAGGAATCACCAGTAAAACCAAATCTGTAACCCTGGAGTTCCAACACAAGCTGTCCAAACTGGCAATCTCTCTGACACCCGACGCAAGCAACTCTGCCAATGATTTGCTGAAAGCCAATCCGCGTATCATCGCAACCGGGCTCAAGACCTCGGCCGATTATAATCTGGAAGACGGGACTTTCAGTAATCTTACGGGGACACAAGACATCATAGCCTCCGGCGAATGGAGCGTCAAAGACAACAAACTTACCGGCAAGGAATTCATCATCATACCCCAAACGATAAATGATGGCAAGCAATCCTTCATTATGGAGTGGAGCGGACGTATATACAGTTGTGCAATACCCGAAGTGGAAATGAGTAGCAGCACGCAATGTATCATTAACATATCAGCCATGCAGAGCAACAGCAACGTACTGAGCAGTTTTGCCGGAAAAATCAAGGAATGGAGCAGCCTCCCTCCCATCGACACCGACAATATGGAAGATTACACTGCCATACATATCTCCGCTCTCTCCTTTTCTCTTTCAAATGTGTACAGAATTTATCACGAAGGGATACCCATTGCAGAAGTCTGCAAGGAATATCTCAAATCAGCGTCATTGACTTCCAGAGCCGTTATAGCCTATCCCATAGGCGAAAATGAAAAGACCGACCTGAGCAATGGAGTCATCCTACAGCTTGCAGACCGTAAAGACACCATCTGCGGAGGAAGAATAAGCTGGAATACAGACGACTATGGATTTACCTACACTAAAGGGGAATATACCGGCATAGACAAGCTCTATATAGACAATAACCATAAGCTACTTCTGGATAAACCGGAAAACGCCATCAAAGTGAATGTGGCATGCTACACCCTTCGAGACATCAGAAAAGGAGTGTCTACCGAATACCCCATTGTCAAGATTGGAGCCCAATACTGGATGGGTAAAGAGCTCCATGCCACCACCTACCGTGACGGAGCTCCCTTGAAAAAACAGAGTGACTTGGGAACAGACAAAGCCGGATATTACAAGCCGGACAAATATGACATTTATTTTTACAATGGAGAATCCATACTGGCAGGAGAGCTGGCTCCCGAGGGCTGGAAAATTCCATCGGATGCAGACTGGGAACAGCTGAAAAACTACACCGGCAACGATGCCTCCATACTAAAAGCAGGAGAATGGCAGGCAATGGTATCCGGTGAAGTTGCCCCCGTCAACAACCATACCCGGTTCAATGCTTTCCCGGTAGGAATGTGGTACAACAAAGGACACAACAGCCCCAATAAAATGACCGCCTTTTGGAGTTGGGATCATACAAAGCATACCCTTTCGGAAAGCACCATTTATTTTCTCGGCGAAAGCGACGAGTTTGTATCAAGCGCTGCCCATGTCACCGGCAAGCCCTACTATAAAGCTCTTTCCATCCGCTGTATAAAAGAATAGCCGGCAATTTCGGCATTTCTCATTTCTTTTTTGTATTTTTGTTCCCAATGTGCAAGATTTTTGCCAATCGGACAAAGATAACGAAAGAGAAATGAGAGTAATCGACCTGATAAACAGTAACGAAAAAACAGCTTTTTCCTTTGAAATATTGCCACCACTGAAAGGTACGGGCATCGAAAAGCTGTATCAAACCATAGATACGTTACGGGAATTCGACCCCAAATACATCAACATCACCACGCACCGCAGCGAGTACGTGTACAAAGACCTCGGCAACGGATTGTTCCAGCGAAACCGCCTGCGCCGCCGCCCCGGCACCGTAGCCGTAGCTGCTGCCATCCAGAACAAGTACAACATCACCATGGTGCCGCACATCCTTTGCAGCGGCTTCACCCGCGAGGAGACGGAGTACGTGCTGCTCGACCTGCAATTCCTCGGCATCACCGACCTGCTGGTGCTTCGTGGCGACAAGGCAAAGCACGAATCCTCTTTTATCCCCGTGGGCAACGGTTACCACCACGCCGTCGAACTACAAGAGCAAATCAACAACTTCAATAAAGGTATTTTTGTGGACGGCTCCGAGATGAAAGTTACCAATACCCCGTTTTCATACGGTGTGGCGTGCTATCCGGAAAAGCATGAAGAAGCCCCCAACATGGATACAGACATCTACTGGCTGAAGAAAAAAATGGAAATGGGTGCAGAGTATGCCGTGACCCAGCTCTTCTACGACAACCGGAAATATTTCGACTTCGTGGAACGTGCCCGTCAAGCCGGTGTCACCATCCCGATTATCCCGGGCATCAAGCCCTTCAAGAAGCTGTCACAACTCAGCATAATACCCAAGACGTTCAAGGTAGACTTGCCCGAGGAACTGACCCAAGAGGTTCTGAAGTGCAACACCGATGCGGAAGCTCAGCAAGTGGGTATCGAATGGTGCGTGCAGCAGTGCAAAGAGCTGATAGCCCATGGCGTCCCAAGCCTCCACTTCTACTCGGTAGGAGCCACAGACAGCATCAGGGAAGTAGCCAAACAAATCTACTAAACAATAGATAATCGATAGTTGACAATTGACAACTGGCAGTGTCACAAGTAATAACTTATAACTAATTAACCCGTGTTCAGTTTCAAGGACATAATAGGCCAAGAGGCAGCCAAACAAAGGCTGATACAAGAAGTGCAGGAAGGACGTATTCCCCACGCACAACTTTTCTGTGGCCCTGCCGGAGTAGGAAAACTCCCATTGGCACTTGCCTATGCCCGCTACATCTGCTGTCCCAACCGGACGGAAACCGATGCCTGCGGTACTTGTCCCTCCTGCGTGAAATGGAACAAGTTGGTGCACCCGGACGTACACTTCGTATACCCTATCGTCAAGAGTGCCAAAGGGAAAAAGGAAGTCTGCGACGACTATATCGCCAACTGGCGGCACCTGCTGCTGAACAGCCCCTACTTCGGACTGAACCATTGGCTGAACGAGATGGATGCCGAAAACGGACAAGCCATCATCTATGCCAAGGAAAGCGACGAGATAACCCGCAAGCTGAGTCTGAAATCCAGTGAAGGAGGTTACAAAGTCACCATCGTATGGCTACCCGAAAAGCTGCATGAAGTATGCGCCAACAAGCTGCTGAAACTGCTGGAAGAGCCACCCGAGAAAACGATATTCCTCCTCATCTCCGAAGCTCCGGAAATGATACTGCCCACCATCCTCAGCCGCACGCAGCGCTTCAACATTCCCAAGATTGAAGAAGCCGACATAGCCGAAGCCCTGCAGCAGAAGTACGGAGTGCAGCCCCGCGACAGCGAGACGATAGCCCATCTGGCAAACGGAGACTTCATCAAAGCATTGGAGACCATCCATCTGAACGAAGAGAACGAACTGTTCTTCAACCTCTTTGTCAGCCTGATGCGACTCTCCTACCAGCGCCTGTCTCTTATACACATCTCCGAGCCCACGAGACCCTAAGACATCTCG
>ENA-OYWN01000482-OYWN01000482.1-human-gut-metagenome-genome-assembly--contig:-NODE-482-length-11689-cov-4.700017_pt1 | contig 11689 bp, 7 predicted proteins | sample MGYA00244172_ERZ653401 | MGnify/ENA primary metagenome ERZ653401 (study PRJEB26926, sample SAMN06164967) | human gut metagenome | biome: ENVO:00009003; feature: ENVO:2100002; material: ENVO:00002003... | reverse complement strand
TTAAATTCCGAAAATGTATCAATCAAGCTGATTGTTTCTTCTTTTTTGGCCATAACTATTTAAAGCTAATTAAGTATTTAGTATATTTTATTTGCTCATAAGTGAAGGTTTCGTCCTCTTCAATCAGCTTCGGACGCTTGGAACCTTCGAGTTTTACCTTCTTCTCTACGCCTACCGTAAACTTCTCTTCATCGGCATCTTTCAGGATACCTGCCAGTTTACGTCCGTCTCTGGTCACTACTTCCACCTCTTGTCCGATGTGGATGTAATACTGTTGCAGCACTTTAAAGGGTTGTCCGATACAGGCAGAGCCCACTTCCAGTTCATAATCTTCCTCTTCACGGTTCAGTTTCGACTCGATAAAGCGGCTAAGCTCTACGCAGTCTTCAATCCAAACTCCTTCTGCGTGGTCTATTTCGACCACGATCTTGTCATCCGGGCTCACGGTCACCTCTACCAGAAAGTAGTCTTTTCCTTCCAGCCACTCTTCAACAATCTGACAAACAGTTTTCTTTTCTATCATAGATTAACCATTAGGAACAAAAAAGAGGAGCTTAATCGCCCCTCCACCTTTCATCCGTTTTCGCTTGCAAAGATATAAATAATCTGTTCGACTACAAAATATTAGAGAAAAAAAGATTGATTTAACGGTTCAAACGAGAATTATATTACAGACACGCCCTTTCAACACTTCAAGATAAAGTGTAAAACATATAATCTTATGAGACAGAAGCTTATACTTTATGAAATGAATTATCACGTTCCATACTGCATGAGATGCACATGTCAAGCACAACGAGATGCACATCTCGAACAACATGAGATATACATCTCATGCGTACAATCTCTATTGTTTCAGGAAAAGAAGTAAGGAGGTACAAGCGGAAAAAAGATACTGTTGAAAGACAACGCGGAAAAATAAAAGGCCGATAGCTTGTTTCATGCTATCGGCCCTTTTACTATGGTTCTAAAGGTCTAAAAGACCTTATCGTATCACTTATTCGGAGTCTCCCACTTCTTGGTATCCGTACAAACCACGTTCACAGTCTGGTCACCCGTCTGGATGCGGAAGTCACCTTTCTCCAGAATCCACTTGCCATCATAGCCTACGAAAGCAAGGTCGGAGCCTTTCAGTTTCAGAGTCACGGTCTTTGTCTCGCCCGGTTTCAGTTCCACTTTCTCGAAAGCGCGAAGACGGCGGGTATCGGGAGTAAGGGAGGCAACGAGGTCACTGCTGAAGAGCAACACGCTCTCCTTGCCGACACGGTCACCGGTATTCTTCACATCAACGGTGAAAGTAAGCACATCATCAGCGGTAAAGTCCGACTTATCCACCTTGAGGTTGCTGTACGCAAAGGTGGTATAGCTCAAACCGTAGCCGAACGCCCACTGTACGGACACCTGCGCGTCGTAGTTATAAGCGCCTTCCATCTGCTTGCCGATGTGTTCGCACGGTTTGTAGTCGTACGTAATCAGCGAGTTGATTTCCTTCGGATAAGTGAAAGGCATCTTTCCGCTGAAGTTGGCGTCGCCGGCAATGAGGTTTGCCAACGCATCGCCGCCGTAGTTGCCCGGAAGCATGGTGTTGACCACAGCCTTTGCCAAAGGCTCGATGTCGGCTATCAGGCGTGGACGGCCCTCGTTCAGCACCAGAATGACGGGCTTGCCGGTCTTGGCAAGAGCCTTCACCAGGTCGAGCTGGTTCTGTGAGAGGAAGAGGTTCGTCAGGTTACCCGGAGTCTCGCAGTAAGAGTTCTCACCGATGCAGGCAACGATGTAGTCGGCACCGGCAGCGGCAGCTACGGCTTTCTCTATCTCAGGAGCATTCTCTTCCCACCAGTTGCCACCTTGCTTATAAGTGACACCGGCTTCGTAGATGATGTTGTCCGCACCGAATTTATTGGTGAAAGCCTCGAGGATGGTATTATATTGGCCTGCATGCTCGTCTGCCTTGTCACCCTGCCAAGAGTAGGACCAGCCGCCGTTGAGGCAACGCATGGAGTTGGCATTCGGACCGGTAACCAGCAGTTTCTTGCCTTTTGCCAGCGGCAGTATGCCGTCTGTGTTCTTCAGGAGTACCAAAGACTCTTCGGCAGCCTGGAGTGCGGCGGCGGCATGTTCCGCACTGCCGAACAGCGGGAAGTCTTTCAAATCATAATAGGGTTTCTCAAACAGATTGAGGCGGTACTTCAGGCGCAATACGCGGCGCACCGCATCGTCAATGCGGCTCATGGGGACTTCGCCTTCTTCCACCAGCTCCTTCAGGAGTGTGCAGAACTTCCAGTCGTACGGGTCCATCGACATGTCGATGCCGGCATTGATGGCGAGCTTGATGGCTTCCTTCTTATCCTTGGCTATGTGGTCGCGGCTATAAAGGTTGTTGATGTCCGCCCAGTCAGTCACAATCATACCGTCCCAGTTGAGGTCTTCTTTCAGCCACTTGGTCAGCAGCTCATAGTTGGCATGGAAAGGCAGACCGTTGTTCATGGCGGAGTTCACCATCACGGAGAGGGCACCTGCTTTCACCATTTCCAGATAAGGAGCGAAATGCTTCTCACGCATATCCTGCTCGGTGATGGAAGACGGCGTACGGTCCTTACCGGAAACGGGAACACCATAACCCATATAGTGCTTCATACAAGCGGCAACGTTGTTCTCGCCAATCAGGTTGGGGTTCTCGCCCTGGAAACCGATAACTGCTTCACGTCCCATTTCGGCATTGACGTAGGCGTCTTCACCATAATTTTCCCACATACGAGGCCAGCGCGGGTCACGTCCGAGGTCGGTCACCGGGGCATACGTCCAGGGAATGCTTCCCGCCTTTGTTTCATAAGCGGAGATGCGTGCACCTTCACGTGTCAGTTCACGGTTGAAGGTAGCTCCCATATTGACGCCTTGCGGGAAGAAAGTACCACCCAGCGTATAGGTAGTTCCGTGTATCTGGTCTACACCGTACACACAAGGAATACCCATCACCTCCATGGATTTCTCCTGAATGCGTTTGATGATTTCCTGCCACTTCTCCACGCTTTGTGCCACACCGTTAGGCACGTTCAAGATGGAGCCTACTTTGTATTTTCCGATGACAGAGTCGAGCATCGCCTCGTCCAACTGGAAGCCCTTGGCATTCTCAATACCCTGGATACGCATATAGAGCTGCATCATCACTTCTTGCGAAGGCATCTCCTTACCCAGCTTGAACTCTTTCTCTAACTTATACCTCTTGACGATTTTCTTCAAATCATCTACAGTTATATCTTTCGGATTGAGACCGGCAAAAGGATTGGCGCGTTTCTGCAGGAGGTCTATGGTGAGTTCGCACATCTGACCGACTTTCTCGTCAAGCGTCATCTTCTTCAGCAAAGTCTCAATCTGCTGTTCTATTTTCTCGTCTCTTGGAATGGCAGGCGCAACAGTGGTCTGCGCCGTAGAAGTAAGTACTAACCCTGATAGGGCTAAAGATAAGATTAACTTTTTACTCATGGTTGTGATATTGGTTTATAATAGTTGCACTATCTGTTTATACGAGGCACAAAGATAAGAACATCCTGCCATACCAAAGGGTACAACAGGATGTTTTTTAGGGTATGATTTGTTATTTTTTCAGACAATCCTACTCTCATCTCTTCAAGAGGCTCATCGGTTCCTGAAGTTTCAGGATGTTGTTCGTCTTCTGCGTTGCGGCAGCTACTTCAGCCTCCAGCGTAGCCTTGATGTCGCGTGAGGAAGCCCCGACGAGGAACTTGTAGTTTCCGGGAGTTACCACCCATGCCGATGCAGCCTCATCGTAGGAAGCCAGGTCATCAGCATTCACTTTCAGCGTCACCACAACCGCTTCGCCCGGTTTCAGCTCCTTGGTCTTGGCAAAAGCCTTCAGTTCCTTTTCGGGCTTGTTGGCAGCAACATCGGGAGCGGATACATAAAGCTGAACCACTTCCTTGCCTGCTACCTTACCGGTGTTCTTCACTTCTACAGACACGGTATAGACACCGTTGTCTGCCTTGACAGCAGCCTTGTCGTAAGCAAAAGTGGTATAGGAAAGACCGTAACCGAAAGGATAGGAAACCTGCTTGCCAAAGGTGTCGAAGTAACGGTAACCCACGTAAATGTCCTCTTCGTAATTGGTATAGTCCACGTTCTTCACGTCGTTCTTCTTCCCGCCTTTGTTCATGAGGTCGGTGCTCACACGCATGTCTATCGGGAAGTTGTCGGAAGAAGCGGCATCTTCAAACTTCACCGGGAAAGTCATTGTCAGCTTGCCCGAAGGAGAAGCCTTGCCACTCAGCACGTCAGCCACACTGTTTCCTCCCTCCTGGCCTGCCTGCCATGCACAAAGAATGGCATCGGGAGCAGATTTCCAAGAAGCAGTTTCAATCACACCACCGATATTGAGCACTACCACTACCTTCTTTCCGGCAGCGTGGAAAGCATCGGACACAGCTTTCAACATGTTCTGTTCCTCTTTGGTGAGGTTGAAGTCGGCTACCATACGGTCAAGGAACTCACCGGAGGTACGTCCCAGCGTCACCAGTGCCACATCGGCCTTGGCAGCCTGCTCGCGGATGACTTGTGCGGAAACAGCCATCTCAGCCGGACGGGTATCGGGCATGAACCACTCTTTCTTATCTTTGGACAGACGTTCTTTCTCGGTTTTCAGGTAAGCTTCATAGCTATTCTTCAGCGCTTCATCCACCACATAGCCGGCATTCTTCAAGCCGTCCAATAGCGAAACGGTATAAGCGCGGTTCACGTTGCCCGAACCTGTACCGCCTGCAATGAAATCGTAGGAAGTGCAACCGAAGAGTGCCACGTTCTTCACGTCGGCAGCCAGCGGCAGAGCACCGTTATCGTTCTTCAGCAATACCATACCTTCCGTTGCCGACTGGCGAGTAACGGCAGCATGCGCCTTCAAATCAGGCTTGTTGGAGTATTTATATCCCTTGAAGTGGGGAGTCTGGAGAATCATCTCCAGAATACGCTTCACATTCTGATTGAGGATGGCTTCATCTAACGCTCCGTCCTGCACACCCTTCACGATGGCTTCGTACTGCTTGGGCAGACCGGGCTGCAACATGTCGTTGCCTGCCACCATCTGTGCCACGGCATCCTTGCCGCCAAACCAGTCGGTCATCACCATGCCTTTGAAGCCCCATTCGTCGCGCAACATGGTTGTCTGCAACTCCTTGTTTTCCGAAGTGTAGACACCGTTCAGGTAGTTGTATGAGGACATCACAGTCCAAGGAGCGGATTCCTTCACGGCAATCTCGAACCCTTTCAAGTAGATTTCGCGCAAGGCGCGTGGAGATACATGCGCATCCGTAGCCATACGGTTGGTTTCCTGGTTGTTCACAGCAAAGTGCTTGATACTGGTACCCACACCGTTGCTCTGCACACCACGTACGTAGGCGGCGGCAATCTTACCCGACACCAACGGGTCTTCAGAATAATACTCGAAGTTACGTCCGCAAAGCGGGTTACGGTGAATGTTCAGCGCCGGAGCCAACAGCACGTCCGCACCGTATTCCAGCACTTCGTTACCGATGGACTGACCTACACTTTCCACCAGTTCCTGGTCCCAGGTAGAGGCGAGCAAAGTTCCGATAGGGAAATGAGTACAATAGTACGTAGCCGAATCCCCCTCACGCTTGGGGTCGATACGCAGTCCGGCGGGACCATCAGCCAGCACCACAGCGGGAATGCCGAGGCGTTCAATCGGGTATGTGGTTCCTGCCGCACCCGGCACTAGCTTTCTCGTTGCACCGATTACGGCACTGTCACCCGAGAAACCTGCCATACCGGTACCCACTACCAGATGCGCCTTTTCTTCCAAGGTCATGGCGCCAATCACCTCATCCAGAGAGGACTTTCCAAGCTGCGGCACACCCGGTCCGCAAGCTGACAAAACAGCCATTGCTGCTGCCATGGATATGATATTCTTCTTCATAATCTTATTTAAATATCTTCGGTGCGAATTCTGTCAGGTAAATACGCCAGTTCTTCCAGATATGACCTTCTCCGGTTTCATAATATTCATATTTGTAACCCTTCTCGTCCAACATCTTGCGGTAGTCGCTGTTGGCTTGGAACAAGAAGTCTTTATTACCGATAGCAATGTAATAGAGTGCCGGTTTCTTGGCAAACTGGGTTTTCAGTTTGGCTTCAAGGTTGTCATAAATCGGAGACTTCACATCTTTGTTGGGCATGATGGCTGCCGAGAACAGACCTACATAGTCGAACATATCCGGATATTGCTTGGAGATGTGCATGGAGTGGTAACCGCCCATAGACAATCCGGCAATGGCACGACCCTGCTTGTTGGCCTGCGTACGGTAAGTCTTATCAATGAACTTCACCACGTCGGGGAAAGCAGTCTCGAAAGAGCCTTCCATCGTCTTGGGCAGATTCATGCTGGGAGCGGCAAAACCCAGTGACGATTCACCCGGAGCAGCCTCCAACGCAGCGTTACCGTTGGTCATTACTACAATCATCGGCTTGGCCTTGCCTTGGGCGATGAGGTTATCCAGAATCTGTGCCGTACGTCCCAGTTCGCTCCATGCGTTCTCGTCGCCACCCATGCCGTGTAGCAGGTAGAAGACGGGGTAGCGCTTGCCGCTTGTCTCATATCCGGCAGGCGTATAGACAGTCAGGCGGCGGTCCATACCCAGCGTAGGGCTGTTGTACCATACCTTAGATACCGTTCCATGAGGAACCTTATTCACTTTGTAGAGATCGATGCGCTCGTCACCACCGATGATGAATACATTCGTCACGCTTGCCACGTCTCGAATCATATAGACGTTGGCAGGGTCGTTAATCTTCAGTCCGTCTACCAGGAAAGTGTAGCTGTAGAGTTCTGGTTTCAGCGGTTCGGGAGTAGTGAATTCCCACACACCGTCCTTGTTCTCTTTCAAATCTGCCACACCCGGACCATCAAACTCACCAAAAGGAGTCTTGATTTTCTGCGTAGGCAGGAAGTCGCCAGTTACTTGCACCTTTACGGCTTTCGGCGCCTTCAAGCGGAAAGTTACTGTATTGTTGTCGTGTATCTCAGGTGAGACCACGGGAGCGCCTCCCCAGAGAGCTTGTTGCGCGAAAGTCATCGCACACATCAGCAACAGAGCTGACAAAATAGAAATTCTTTTCATGATACGTATGTTATTTTGTTATTAAATTAGTTATACCAAATCCTCTTATTTGAACAACTTCGGCGCGAACTCCGTCAGATAGATTCGCCAGTTCCTCCAGATATGTCCCTCGCCCGTTTCAAGATACTCGTACTTATAACCATTGTCGTCAAGCAACTTGCGAAAATCGGCCACACCTTTATAAACAAAGTCCGTCTTGCCGCATGCGATGAAGTAAAGAGCCGGTTTCTTGGCAAACTGAGTCTTCAGCTTACCTTCGAAGTCGGTATAGACCGGACAAGTCGATTTATCGTTTCCGGTACTTGCACCGGAGAAAAGACCTACATAGTCGAACATGTCCGGGTAATACTTGGAAATATTGCAAGAGTGGAAACTACCCATAGAAAGCCCGGCAATGGCACGGTTCTTCTTATTGGCAAGAGTGCGGAAATTCTTCTCCACGAACTTCACGATTTCGGGGAACGAGAGTTCAAAAGCACCTTCCGCCACCTTCGCTCTTTCGTCGGGACGCATGGAGGGGGCAACAAAACCCTTGGGAGATTCACCTGCAGCAGCATCTTGCCAAGCATTGCCGTTAGTCATCACCACAATCATAGGTTTAGCCTTGCCTTGTGCAATGAGATTATCCAATATCTGCGAAGTACGGCCAAGAGCAATCCAAGCTTCCTCATCACCACCTGCACCATGAAGCAGATAAAATACCGGATAACGCTTGCCGCTGGTTTCATAACCAGCCGGAGTGTAAATCGTCAGACGGCGGTCCATTCCCAGCGAAGGACTATTGTACCACATGCGACTTACCGTTCCATGGGGTACCTTATTCACTTTATACAAATCGGCACGGTCACCACCGATGATAAATACATTGGTCACGGTAGCCACATCCCGAATCATGTAAACATTGCTCGGGTCCATCATTCTCAATCCGTCCACAATAAAGGAGTATCCATAAAGTTCCGGCTTCAATGGTTCGGGAGTAGTAAATTCCCAAACGCCATCCTTCCCCTCTGTCAAATCGGCAATGCCCGGTGCATCATAATCGCCACGAGGAGTCTTAATAGTTTGTGGAGGCAGAAAATCACCGGTAATCTGCACCCTTACAGCCTTAGGAGCTTTCAAGCGAAAAGTAACCGTGTTGTCGTCATGAATATCAGGAGAGACAACTGCCGCACCTCCCCAAAGAGCTTGCTGTGCAAAAAGGGTGACACAGCAGACCAGCAGCATCGCTGCCAAACTTAATAATCTTTTCATAATTTCTTATATTAAATGAATTAGCTTCTTGTTATTTAGCAAAGCAGCGACTTACAAAAGGCAGGCACATATAAAGTGCCGAATGCCAATATTCGCTGGTATGTCCGCCATCCCGCACACGGAACTGGCAAGGGATACCGGCATTACGCATCGCCTGGAAAAACTCTATATTACGGTCCAGCAGAAAGTCATCGTCTCCGCAATCCACAAACCACTGTACAGTACGAAGCTGTGCCTTACGCGCAACATCTGCCTCAGCCACATACCTGATGCAACTATGCTCCTGCACAGAACGCGTCAGTACAGCCATCTTGTTTGTGGGGTCGGGGTCTCTTCCCACCTCCTCACCACTAACGGGGATGTTCATCAAAGCACTCATAGCATAAGCAGCACAATACATATCCGGATAGCGCTGTGCATAGCTTGCCGTTCCACCTCCGCCCATAGAAAGTCCGGCAATGGCACGATGCCGCTTATCACCTTTCACCCGGTAAGTCTTCTCTATATAAGGAAGGAACTCCTTATAGAAGAAATCTTCGTAAGCCCAGCCCGGCATGTTGAAGTAGCCGTTCCAGCAAGTAGCCGGATTGCCTCCGGCATTAGGGCTGACGATAATCATCTCGCAAGCCTCGCCCGATGCCACCAACTGGTCCATCACGTCCTTCACACGTTGGTCTGTAAACCAACTGGTATTCACCCCCGACATGCCGTGCAGCAAATAGAGGATAGGATATTTCCTATCCGTTTCATTGCTATAGCTTTGCGGCAGATAGATGGTGTAGGCACGGTGTGCTTTCAATACCTGGCTGTAGATGCTGTCGGTCACTACCTTGCTTTGCGGTCCCCATGCAGGATTTTGTGCATTTGCCATCCACAGCAAGCAGACGGCTAAAAGAGAGAGTATCAATCTTTTCATGGTATCGATTTAAAAATGTACTACAAAATAAGCGTTTTCCACTCTAAAACTAATTGATATATATCAGTTTTTTCACGCATATCCCCCTCATCTCTTCACCATCGGATACACAGCCACAGGCACTTGCGCCCGCATGGCATCATGCACTTTCTGCTTGCGTGCCTTTGTCACCCTCTGTACCGCTGTGCAACGCACATCGGCCGAAGATGCGGCAACCATCCACTGATATTCACCCTTAGCCAACTCCCAAGAGCTGTTTTTCTCATTAAAGGAAGCCATGTCCATCACGTTCCAAGTCAGAATCAGTGTCTGGCTCTCGCCCGGCTGGAGCAAGGCAGTTTTGCCGAAGGCCTTCAACTCCTTGGCAGGCTTGTCAAGTCCCCCATTCGGAGCTTTCACATAGAGTTGTACAGCTTCACGCCCTGCCACCTTGCCGATGTTCTTCACGCTCACTTTCAACTCACAGCGGTCGGCATCCATTTTGGCGTTCTCTACCGCATAGTCAAAAGCAGTATAGCTCAAACCATGACCGAACGGATAGGAAACCTCTTTACCGAAAGTGTCGAAATAGCGATAACCCACATAGATTCCCTCTTCATAGTTGGTGAAATCCACATTTTTCTCCGGTTCCTTCGGTTTCTCCTCTTTCTTTTCGGACTTGAAGTTCATGCCGGTACCCATAGCAAACGACGGCATCTTGAACTCGTAATCAAAAGGGAAGTTAGCATCCGACGGCGCATCGCCATATTTCACGGCAAACGTCATGGGTAACTTGCCCGAAGGATTCACCTTTCCGGTCAGGATGTCCGTGATACAATTACCCACCTCTTGTCCCGGCTGGAAGGCACAAACCACTGCATCTGCCAGTCCCTTCCAAGAAGCAGTCTCCACCGGGCTGCAGATGTTGAGAACCACCACCAGTTTCTTGCCTGCAGCACGATAAGCGGCAGACACTTGCTTAATCAGAGCCAATTCGTTCTCCTTCAGGAGGAAATCTTCCACACGGCGGTCACAGCCCTCGCCACTGACACGCCCCAGCGTAAGCACGGCAATGTCGTTGGCCTTCACTTGTGCAGCCAGTTCCTCGGCAGTGGGCAGGAACTCCTCGGCACGGGGCAGCGGAGTAAAGGCGAAAGGCGGTTTTCCGTGAGGAAAGAGCCGTTTCTGCTCGTCGGCCATATGCTTCTTGTAGCAGTTCAGCAATTCTTTGTCCACGATGTAGCCCGCATTGCGCAAACCTTCTACCATAGAAACCGTGTAATAGCCGATGCCCGTACTGCCAAAGCCCATGCCGGCAGGAACCATGTCATAGGAAGTAGTTCCATAAAGGGCCACTTTTTTGATGCCGGCAGCCATGGGTAGCGCCTGCTTGTTATCCAGCAGCACGATACCTTCCGCACCTATCTCACGGTCTACTTGCGCATGAGCCTCCAAATCGGTTTTATTGGGATACTCGTAGCCGGCAAAGGTATGGCTCTTGACCACAAACTCCAGCACACGCTTCACGCTGCGGTCGAGGAGTGCCAAATCCAGTGTACCGTTCTCTACGGCTTCCAAAATAGCTTTATACTGGCGGTCTTGCCCCGGTTGAAGCATGTCGTTTCCTGCTACGATGGAGGTCACGGCATCTTTTCCGGCATTCCAGTCGGACATCACCAGTCCCTTGAATCCCCATTCGTCGCGGAGGATGTCTTCTGTCAGTTCGCGGTCCTCGCAGGTATATTTGCCGTTCACCTTATTGTAGGCGGTCATCACGCTCCAGGGCTGAGACTCTTTGACAGCAATCTCGAAGCACTTCAAATACAGCTCGCGCAAGGGGCGCTGTGTCAGGCGAGAGTCGTTGTTATTGCGGTTGGTCTCCTGGTTGTTCACGGCAAAGTGTTTCAGGCAGGTACCTGTCCCCCGGCTCTGGACTCCATTGATATAGGCAGCAGCCATTTTACCAGCCAACACCGGATCTTCCGAATAATATTCATGGTTACGTCCGCAAAGCACATTTCGCATCAGGTTGACACCCGGTGCCAGCAACACATCCAAACCATAATCCTTCACTTCCATACCCAAAGTACGTCCCACCTTATGGGCTGCATCCGGATTGAAAGTAGCTGCCACCGTGGTGCTGGAAGGGAATTCCGTAGCATGATAAGTACGGCTGTCGAATTCCCGCTTGGCAGCCATCGCCAACCGGTGCGGTCCGTCGGCAAGATAGGCGGAAGGGATACCCAGTCGGGGAATGTCGTAAGTACGTCCCGCTGTTCCGGGAAACTTGGTATCACTTCCCATCGACATCCCACAACCGATGACGAGGTGTACCTTCTCTTCGAGGGCTGTCTCTTATACACATCTCCGAGCCCACGAGACCCTAAGACATCTCGTA
>ENA-OYWN01000469-OYWN01000469.1-human-gut-metagenome-genome-assembly--contig:-NODE-469-length-11886-cov-4.517370_pt1 | contig 11886 bp, 6 predicted proteins | sample MGYA00244172_ERZ653401 | MGnify/ENA primary metagenome ERZ653401 (study PRJEB26926, sample SAMN06164967) | human gut metagenome | biome: ENVO:00009003; feature: ENVO:2100002; material: ENVO:00002003... | reverse complement strand
GTCGAATCCCGTCGTCTCGGTGTCGAAGCAGAACTCTTCGTATTTCCCGACTTCGTCCACCACGTCGCGCAGCTGCGCGGCGTCCTCCACGAGCCTGTAGTCGTGGGGCGTGGTCTGCGCCGTCTTGAACTGCATCGCTTCGGCTTCGGCCTGCAATTCGGCGGCGGGAACGTCCGTCGCCGCAGGCATCTCCACGACCGGATCGCCGAAGAGGTTGCCCTGACCGACCAGCGCGGCCCGTTTCGCGACCGCCGACTTGGCGCGGGCCATCTCGGCCAGCTGCGTCTGCGCCTCCTGCCGGGGACCTTCGGGCAGGGCTTCGGGAGGGGCGAGGTTCGTCAGGTCGTTCATAAACGCCTTGAAATCCAGTTCTGCGAAAACGGCCTTGAGTTCGTCGATATGGGGATCGCAGACCGTAAGGTCCTCAGGCCGGAAGGGAATCGGCACGTCGAGACAGATCGTGGTCAGGTGCTTGGCGAGACGCAGTTTATCGCCCCACGCGGCGATTTTCTCGCCCTGCTTGCCCTTGATCTTCGACACGTTGTCGAGGATGTTCTCCACCGTTCCCCACTCCTGCACCAGTTTGCAGGCGCTCTTCTCGCCGATGCCCGGCACGCCGGGAATGTTGTCCGAAGCGTCGCCCCACAGCGCGAGGATGTCGCGCACGAGGACCGGATCGTCGATGCCGTACTTCTCGCGGATCGAATCGCGGTCCACGATCTCGATGCTTCCGTCCGCGCCTTTCTGCTTGTAAATCTTACAGTTGTCGCGCACCAGCTGGCCGTAGTCCTTGTCGGGGGTCACCATGAAGACCTCGTAACCGGCTTCGACGCCCTTCTGCGACAGGGTGCCGATCACGTCGTCGGCCTCGTAGCCTTCGACCTCAAGAATCGGAATGCACATCGCCTCCAGCACCCGTTTCACATAAGGAACCGAAAGCAGGATGTCTTCGGGAGTCTCGGCGCGGTTGGCCTTGTACTCCGGAAAAACCTCGCGGCGGAAACTGCCGCCCTTGGGGTCGAACGCCACGCCCAGCAGGTCGGGCCGTTCGCGTTTCTGAATGTCGCGCAGGAACTTGACGAAGCCGAACACCACCGAGGTGTTCATGCCCGCGCGGTTGCGCATCGGACGGCCCAGAAAAGCATAGTAATACTTGAAGATCAACGCATAGGCGTCAACGAGAAAAAGTTTTTTCATATATAAGAAGTCGCGTCAATAATAGTTTCGCATGGATGACGCCGCACGGCCCGGACGGAGCGAAGCGCATACGGCATGTGTTCCGAATGAGACACCTTACCGGTTATCTTCGGCAAACCACTCGGCAAACGAAGTCGCGGTTTCATGCAGGCGGAGCGAATGCAGCTCCACGCCCTCCGGCAGTCGGCGCGAAATGCGGCGGGCGAAATCGCCGAGCATATTCTCGCAGGTCGGCTGGTAGTCCACCGTGACGATATTGCCGAAACGTTCGGCGAGCATGGCCCGCAGCGACGCGTTGCACGGCGTCTGACGCAGGACGAGGGAGTGGTCGAAGTGCGACACGATCTCTTCGTTGACGATGCGCTTCAACACCCCGAAATCCATCACCATCCCGCATTTAGGGTCTCCTTCGCCGGCCGCCGGGCATCCCTTGACGGTCACGAAAAGCCGGTAGGAGTGGCCGTGAATCTCACGGCATGGCCCGTCGTATCCGTCCAGAGCGTGCGCCGCCTCGAAGGAGAACTCTTTTGTCAATCTGATCACTGTCATATGCGCAAAGATATTCATTAAATGCGAAAGGCGGAAAGGATTTCTGATTTTTCAGCGTCCCGCGTCCGCTTCTCCGGCCCGGACGGGCGAAATTGCAGCGGCAGAAGGGTATTTCCGGCGTCCGCCGGACCCGCCGCATAGGGGTGCGCCGGTCCGATCCGATTCAGGCCGAAACATGCGGTAACAAATTTGCACTTTCAGATATTATTATTACATTGCAGCAATAAAATACTAATAACGAGAAAGATACATTACAGCCTATACAAACGATTACACACTATTTATCCGGTAAAAGCACAATATTTTTACCAAACACGGATTTTAAGTAACAAATCGTAAGTATATCGTCCTTCGGGCACTACGGCACCGCAAACACCATCAACAATATTTTATTCCTATTTTTTAACTAAAAACCCCTTCTGCTATGAAATTTTGGAAATCCGCGCTCCTCTACGCAGCGACGGTATGCACGCTGACAGCCGTCTCTTGCTCCGACGAGACGAAAGAGCCGAATCTGTACACGACAGCCGTAACCGACGACGGCAACGGTACGGCCAAAGCCGCACCCGCGTCGGCTGCCGCGGGTGAAACGATAACCCTGACGGCGACGCCCAAGGAAAACTTCTCGTTCGCGAAATGGACGGTCCTCAGCGGCGACGCCGAACTGAAAAGTGCGACGGCCAACCCGACGACATTCGCGATGCCCGCCGCAAACGTCGAAATCAAAGCCGAGTTCGCCGCCGTTCCGAGCCAGATCACCGTAACCGACGACGGCAACGGCACGGCCGAAGCCAACCCCGCGTCGGCCATTCCCGGCGAAACGGTAACCCTGACGGCAACGCCCGCCGAGAACTTCTTCTTCCTGAAATGGACGGTCCTCAGCGGCGGTATCGAGCTGGAAAATCCGACGGAAAACCCGACGACGTTCACCCTGCCGGAGGGGGGGGGAAATATCGAAATCAGAGCCGAATTCACCGACCTGCTTTCGCTTGCAGCCTCCGAAATCATCGCGTATGACGCAGAGAAAGCGGCCACGGTAACCAGACTGTCCGTCGGCGGCAACCTGACGGACGAGGTAACCGCCGCGATCTTCGACAAATTCCAGAATCTTCTCTTCCTCGAACTCACCGACGCCAAAGCCATTCCCGACAATTTCATGTACGATGCCGGCTCACGCGCACCGAAACAGACCAAACTCGAAGAGCTGAATGCGCCGGAGGTAACGTCGGTAGGCGTGAATGCGTTTCGCAACAGCGTCCTCACCGCCGTCAACAATTCATCGCTCCGCACCGTTCACCTTCCCAAGGTGCAGACCATCGGCGAACGGGCGTTCAGCGACCTGTGGACGCTCGAAGAGGCTGTCTTCCCCGAACTGACCGAAGTGGGCGAATCGGCCTTCTCGCAGAACAAAGCGCTGGCCAAGGCGGAGATGCCCAAACTCACCTATGCTCCCAACTCGTTATTCTACAGCTGCACCGCTCTCACGGAGATCTCGATGCCCAATCTCGAAGAGGCGGGCAGCGCCTTCTTCTACTGCGGAGGTCTGACGAGCATCTCGCTGCCCAAACTCAAGACGGCCGGAGAGTCGTGTTTCGCCTATTCGACCAAACTGACGCAAATCGACATACCCAATGTGGAAAAGCTGGAGAAGATGGCCATGTACGCCTGCAACGGCCTGCTGAGCTTCAGCGGAGAAAAAGTCGAGTCCGTCGGCGCCCAGTGCTTCGAAAGATGTTACGCCCTCAAGGAGGTTTCGTTCCCCGCGGCCACGGCTTTCGGAAGCGGCTGCTTCATCGACTGCGAATCGCTGACAAAGGTCAATTTTCCCCTGTGCACCGCCATCAGCGACAAGATGTTCTTCATCGCGCAGGCCTCCGTCTGCACCTCAACGCTCAAGACGATCGACCTGTCCAATATCACGACCATCGGTACGAGCGCATTCGAAGGGTGCAAGGCGCTCGAAGACGTGGTGGACTTTTCCAAAGTCACGACTGTGGGCGAACGTGCCTTCCGCGAATGTATCACGCTCAAGAACGTGGATCTCTCCAATGTCACGACAACGGGCGATTACGCCTTCTTCAGGTGCTGGGGTTTCACGGGCGAGCTGAACATGCCGAAGCTGACCGCACCCGGCAAATACCTCTTCCGCGAATGCAAGAATATCACCAAGGTGAGCGCTCCGGTATTGGAGAACATGTCCTTATATATGTTCGCCGAATGTACCGCTCTTGCGGACATAGATATGCCCGTACTCAAGAAGGTGGAAAACTTCTCTTTCAACAAATGCGAAGGTTTGACGAAAGTGGATATGCCCACGGTCGAGACCGTGGTCGCCGGAGCGTTCAGCAATTGTGTAAATATCGCGACGGTCAATCTCCCCAACGTGAAAAGCATCGGTGGAACCGTCTTCAACAACTGCTCGCTCATCACCTCCATTTCTCTTCCGGCGCTTCAGACCTTCACCGGCGGAGCATTCAGCGGAATGACCGGCCTGACGAGTTATGACGTTCCTCTTTTGGCCACGCTCGAAACGGTCCCCTCGTCGCTGTTCCAGAACTGCAAGAGCCTGACGGCAATCGACCTGCCCGCCGCAAAAGATCTGGGTATGAATGCCATTCGCGGGTGCGACGCTCTGGAGAGCATCTCGCTTCCCAATGTCGAGAAGGTCGGAAACTTCTGTTTCGCCGAAAACCCGAAGCTCAAGGAGGTCGATCTTCCCAAAGCCACCTCGCTCGGAACCAAGGCTTTCGACAAATGCACCGCCCTGACGACCCTGAAGCTGGGTGCGACGACGGCCATCACGCTGGCCACCGACACATTCACCTCGGCCGACGTTCCCGCCGCCTGCAACCTGTTCCTCAACGCTGCGGGCGTGGAATACCCGACCGCCGCCGGGCAGCAATGGAAAAACCTCACTTGGAAATCCATCGCCTCCTACATCCCCTGAGCAGGGGCGGCGTCAGCACGCCGGAGCGCTGTTCCCATGTCTTAGAAAACAGCCGCCGCGCGTACCGGCAAACAATTATCCGATAATCTGCAACGAACCCGTCTCCGAACATGGAGACGGGTTCGTCGTATTTTATTTTCGCCTTCCGGCAGATTAAATCACACGGGGTTTGCGTTTTATATCCGATTAATTCGTATATTTGTTAAAAGTCCCGACATATGAAATATGTTTTAAAAGACCTTGCGCCACGGCCTGAAAAAGACTTGTTCATCACGCAGTACTGGTCCGACAAACAGTCGGATCCGCCGCTGCATTTCCACGAGGACTACATGCTGAGCCTGACCCTGAACGTCAGGGGCACACGCATCACGGGCCGTACGGCCGACGACTTCACCGAAAAGGACCTGATCATCATCTTTCCGGGCGTTCCGCACTGCTACACGCGCGACGAAGCCTATGCCGACATCGACTGCGAAGCCGTGGCTGTGCAGTTCAGCCGCGACATGCCCAACTGGCAGCTTTTCGAAACCGAGTACCTGCAACCCATTCAGAAGATGCTGAGCCTGCCCGTCGCAGGTCTTCATTTCTCCGAAATGGTGGTGGACCGGGTCCGCGAACGGCTGCTGCAGCTGCCCGGACTGCGGGGATTCGAGTCGGTGGCGCTCTTTCTGGACATACTCAACGACCTCGCCACGGCGGGACCGGACGAAATGCACATTATCGGAACGACGGATTACAAGACGCAGGCCGACGGCAACGAACGCATCAAGAAAATCCTGCAGTTCGTGGAAAACAACTACCACAACAAAATCACGCTCGAAGACATCGGCGCCGAAGTGGGCATGTCCCCTTCGTCGGTATGCCGCTATTTCAAGAAGAACACCTGCCAGAATCTCTGGACCTATATCAACGGGTTTCGCATCGTGCGCGCCGCGCAGATGATCGTGGAGACCGACGCTCCGATTTCGGAAATCAGCACCCGGTGCGGATTCCACAACATCTCGAATTTCAACCACGCCTTCCGCGAGCGCATCGGCTCAGCGCCGGGCGAATACCGGCGCAAATTCGGCTCGACGGTGATTTCACCCGACCGGAAGCAGGTCGAGGAGATAGGCCGCAAACTCGACGATTTACGCAACGGCGGGAGTTTGTCCGAGGGGGGGGGAAATCCGCCCTCCGGGACCTCTTCGGAAAACGGGGAGAGGTAATCTGAACCCGCTTTCCCGGTCAAAATAGAAAGCGGGCCCCGCACGGGGGCCGCTTTTCGTATCGGCTTGCGGGACAGCGTCCGCGCAGGTTCAGTCCATCGGTTTGCGGTGCGGTCTCAACGCAGCTCCAGCTTATAGGGGTAGTACATGACGACTCCCTGCTGTTTGGTAGCCTCCTGCACCTGCTTGTACTCCTTCATCAGCAGTCCCAGTTCCGAACGGGTCATGGCCTCGCGGACGCTGATGTTGAGCGACGCGATGAAGGCGGCGAATCCCGTCGGCTCCTCGATCACCTCGGTCACCCGGTAGCTGTCGCCCAGACCGGCCTTGTCCACGGCGATGGCGATGGCCGTTTTCAGACCTCCGTAGGTGTCGATCAGACCGATGCCGAGCGCATCTTCGCCCGACCAGACGCGGCCCCCGGCGATGTCGAGCACCTTCTCGACCGGCAGGTTGCGCCCTTCGGCTACATGGGTCGTGAAGGTCTCATAGACCTTGTCCACGCCGCGCATGATCGAAGCCCGTTCGGCGGCGGTCAGCGGCGAGGTCGCCCCCATACCGGCCGAGGTGTTGCTCTTCACGGCGTCGAACGTGATTCCCAGCTTGTTTTTAAAGGCGTCGATGGTGTTGAGGTACATGCCGAAGACACCGATCGAACCCGTAAGGGTCAGTTTGTCGGCCACGATGACGTCGGCGGGACACGAAATGTAATAACCTCCGCTGGCGGCATAGGAGCCCATCGAAACGACCACCGGTTTCTCGGCTTTCAGCAGCTCCATTTCGCGCCAGATGACGTCCGAAGCCAGTGCACTGCCGCCGGGGGAGTTCACGCGCAGCACCACGGCCTTGACCTTCTCGTCGTCGCGCACGCCGGCCAGCGTCGCAGCCAGCGTATTGCCGTAAATCTCCTTTCCGAAGCCTTCGCCGTCGACGATCGCGCCGTCGGCATAGACGACGGCCACCTGATCGGCCGAGATGTTTTTGAGGTCGGCGCCTACCTGCGAAGCGTATTCGCCCAGCGTGATGAAATTATACTCTCCGTCGGAATCGGACGCTACGCCCAGTTCGGCGAATATGTCCTTCATCTGGTCCTCGTAGATCAGGCTGTCCACGAAGCCGTGTTCGAGGGCATCCTCAGGCAGCGAAACCTCCAGTTTGTCGGTGATGCGGTTCAGCTCCTTCAGGTCGATGCCGCGGGCTTCGGCGACCGAGCCGGCGATGGTGTTCCACATCGAATTCACGAGCGCCTGCATCTGCTCGCGGTTGGCGTCCGACATTTTGGGAAGGATATACGGCTCGACGGCGCTCTTGTATTTGCAGGCCGTAGGGCGGAACACTTCGGCCTTGATCTCGAGTTTGTCGAGCAGGCCCTTGTAGAACATCAGGTTGAACGCGAGACCCGACCAGTCCATGGCGCCTTCGGGCTGCATGTAGATCTTGTCGGCCGCCGAAGCGAGGTAATATTTCCCCTGCGAATAGGTCTCGTCGTAAGCGACGACGAATTTGCCGCTCTGCTTGAAATCGACGACCGCTTCACGCAGCTCTTCCAACAAGGCCGCGCCCATCACGCCGCCGTTGCCGTTCATCCGCAGGTAAATGCCCTTGATGCGGCTGTCGTCCTTGGCGGCTTCGAGCGAGCGCAGAGCCTTCATCAGCGGAAGCTGGCGCGTGGAGCGCAGCGTGGCGAAGTCGATCCCGGCGAAGGGATCGCTCGACGGAGCGTCGGTCAGCACATCCGAAAAGTCGATCTTGAGGATCGACTCCGCATGCACGGCCACCGTCTTCTCCATCGAGCCAGCTATGCCCAGCAGAATGAATATCCAGAGAAAAAATACCAGAAACGACCCCACGACGAAGGCGAGGATCGCAGCCAGAAAAGTCTTGATAAAATTCATAACGTATCGTTTATTGTTTGTCCTGTTTCGTTCCGCGTCCGGATTTACTTTGCAAATATAAGGAAATTTTACGAAAAACAAATAAAATTTATCGTTTTTCGATAAAATAATAGGCCCTGCTATATTTATTCTGCAAAATATACGTTATCTTTGCGATTGTAGTCACAACACGAATCATGGAAGAAAAAATCAGACATCTGCTGACGTCCGTCGTCCATCCCGAAACGGGACAGGACATCGTCGGCAGCGGCTTTATCGAGCATATCGCCTCCGGAGCCGGCAAGATCACCGTCGTACTCCGTTTCGCCAAGGCCCGCGACCCGTTCGCAGTGAAAATCAAAAACCAGGCCGAGGAACTGCTCAAACGCGAATTCCCCGATCAAACGGTACTGGTAGTCATCAAGGAGGGCGGCGCCGCCCCGCGCCCCGAACCCAAGCTGAAGACGACCACGGGCGGCATCGCCAAGGTCATTGCCGTCGCATCGGGAAAGGGCGGGGTAGGCAAATCGACCGTCACGGCCAACCTCGCGGTCGCCCTGCGGAACATGGGATTCCGCGTAGGCATCCTCGACGCCGATATATACGGGCCTTCGCAGCCCAAGATGTTCGGAGTGGAAGGCTACCTGCCCGACGCCGTGCAGGAAGAGGGCGCAGACCACATCGTCCCTGCGGAGCCGATGGACATCCGGCTGATGTCGATCGGGTTCTTCATCAAACCTACCGACGCCCTGCTGTGGCGCGGAGCCATGGCCGTCAGCGCCCTGAAACAGATGATCCATCAGACCAAATGGGGGACGCTCGACTTCCTGCTGGCCGACCTGCCCCCCGGAACGGGCGACGTACACCTCTCGATCATCGGGGAGCTGAAGATCGATTCCGCGGTGATCGTCTCGACGCCCCAGCAGGTCGCCGTAGCCGACGTCGTGCGCGGCGTGGAGATGTTCCGCAACGAAAACGTCAACATCCCCGTGGCGGGAATCATCGAAAACATGGCCTGGTTCACGCCCGAGGAACTGCCCGAAAACCGCTACTACCTCTTCGGCAAAGGCGGCGCACGCCGGTTCGCCGAAGAGCACGGCGTGGATTTCCTGGGGGAAATACCTATCGTACAGTCGATCATGGAAGGATCCGACGAAGGGAGGCCTGCTGCGGGGATAGATCCGCGCGTCGAAAAATGGTACCGCGGAATCGCGGAAAAGATTGTCGAAAAGGTGATGAAATCGTGTTAGGAAACGTGTTGATAAACGGCGATAACTAATGATAACTTTCCGGTCGGAAGAGTTGCAAATTCCGGAAAGGGCGGGCATATACAAGATTTTCCGGAAACCAAAAAAAGTTATGGGAAATTATAGTCAGCCCCGAACCCCGGAAAACGGAACAGATTGTTCACAACAAACGGCTGTCGAAATGTTGACAACGGTTTTTGACAATTGTTGATTATAATTTCATACATTTGAATACGAATCGGTTGTAACGAAGAATAGGTAAAAGCACGGGAATAAAATGTTGAAAGATATTTTCCAGGGAAACTTGTGAACAGTATCAACAGCTATTATTTCTATTCTTATTTCTTATTAAAATTAAATTATAAAGTAAAAATAAAAAATGAAGGTTGATAACTCCGTGCAAATCCGGAATCGGATCGAAGAACTGAAACGCGAGAAACACGCCGTCATACTGGCCCATTACTATACGCTGCCCGAAGTACAGGAGGTGGCCGACTTTCTGGGCGATTCGCTCGCGCTGTCGGTCAGGGCGCAGTCGGTCGATGCGGAAATCATCCTGTTCGCCGGCGTGCATTTCATGGCCGAGACCGCCAAGGTGCTCTGCCCCGGCAAAAAAGTGCTCATACCTTGTCCCGAGGCGGGGTGCTCGCTGGCCGAATCGTGCGACGCCCGCGACTTTGCGGCCTTCAAGGCCAGGTACCCGGGGCATACGGTGGTTTCGTACGTCAACACGACCGTCGGGGTCAAGGCGCTGACCGATATCTGCTGCACTTCGTCGAATGCCCTGAAGGTCGTGGAGTCGATCCCGGCCGACCGCCCCGTCATCTTCGCGCCCGACAGCAACCTGGGCGCTTACATCAGGAAGCTGACCGGCCGCGAGAATATGGTGATCTGGGACGGGGCGTGCCATGTCCACGAGGAGTTTTCGCTCGAAAAACTGCTCCGGCTCAAAAAGGAGCATCCGGCGGCCCGGGTCGTCGTGCATCCCGAATGCCGGGCCTATATCATCGAGGTGGCCGATTTCGTGGGGTCGACGGCTGCGATCCTCGACTATTGCGGCCGCAGCGGGGCCGATGAGTTCATCGTCGTCACCGAATCGGGCATCCTCGCCGAGATGAAGAGGCGCTATCCGGACAAGACCTTTATCCCGGCGCCCCCGGACGACGAGACGTGCGGCTGCAACAACTGCAAGTACATGAAGATGGTGACGCTGGAAAACATCTGCGAATGCCTCGAGCGGGAGGCCCCGGAGATCGTCCTCGACGAAGAGGTGCGCCGCAAGGCCGAGCGTTCGATCCTGAACATGATCAACATCAAATAATCGTTTATATATATGAAGAAACTGTTTTTACTGATTGCAGCGGCTTGCGTGTCGCTGACTGCTGTGGCCGACGAAGGCATGTGGATGCTGCCTTATCTGCAGAAAATGAATATCCGGGACATGAAGGCGCGCGGATGCAAACTTTCGGCCGAGGATATTTACAGCATCAATAAATCTTCGCTCAAGGATGCGGTCGTCATTTTCGGCGGCGGCTGCACGGGCGAGATCGTTTCGCCCGACGGCCTGCTGTTCACCAACCACCACTGCGGCTACGGGTCGATACAATCCCTGTCGTCGGTCGAACACGACTACCTGAAGAACGGCTTTTGGGCCATGTCGCGGCAGGAGGAGATTCCCGCCCCGGGGCTCAAGGTGCGTTTCATCCGTTCGATCAGCGACGTGACTGCGGATATCCTGGGCAACGTGCCTTCCACGGCCGGGCAGCAGGAGTACGAACGGATCACCTCGGAGAATATCGCCGGCCTGACCGCTTCGCTGCAGGAGGCCAACCCCGGCATGGTGGTCGAGGTCAAGCCCTTCTTCGAAGGGAACCAGTATTTCGCCTTCGTGATCGAGGTCTATACCGACGTGCGCCTGGTGGGAACGCCCCCTACGTCGATCGGCAAGTTCGGCGGAGACACCGATAATTGGATGTGGCCGCGCCATACAGGCGATTTCTCGGTGTTTCGCGTCTATGCCGGACAGAATAACAGGCCGGCGGATTATTCGCCCGAAAACCGTCCTTACAAGGCCGAGAAGTTCCTCAAGATTTCGCTCGACGGTTACAAGGAGGGGGATTTCGCCATGATCATGGGGTTCCCGGGTTCCACGCAGCGTTATATGACTTCGTATGAGATCGACGACATGCTGAACGTTTCGAATCCCAACCGGATCTTTATCCGCGGCGAGCGCCAGGCGATCCTGAAGGAGGACATGGCTGCCAGCGACAAGGTGCGTATTCAGTATGCCTCGAAATACGCCACGTCGTCGAACTACTGGAAGAATTCGATCGGCAAGTCTCGCGGCATCCTCAAACTGGGTGTCAAGGAGCGCAAGCAGCAGCAGGAAGCTGCCTTCCAGGCGTGGGCCGAGAAGAATACGCTGCCCGAGGAAGGGTATATCGACGCGCTGCCGAAAATCCGAGAAGCGATCGAGGGGCTGGCCGGCATCGACGATAACCGCCAGTATCTGGAAGAGGCTTTCCTGCGTGCGGTCGAAATACTGACCCCTGCAAAAATGTTCGACGGGCGGACGGAGATAAAGGATCCCGAAGAGGCCCGAAAGGCGATGGCCGGTTGGTATAAGGATTACAACGCCCCGACCGACCGGAAGGTGGCCAAGCGCATGCTGAAGATCGCCCGCGAGCACATGACCGACCTGCCGTCGTTCTATACGGAGATTGTGGATAAGGAATTCAACGGCGATACGGATGCCTATGTGGATTATATTTTCGATAATTCGCTCTTTACCTCGCAGGAAAAGGTCGATGAGCTGATTGGTTCGTTTTCTGCCGATAAATATGCCGCCGACCCCATTGCCCCGT
>ENA-OYWN01000466-OYWN01000466.1-human-gut-metagenome-genome-assembly--contig:-NODE-466-length-11971-cov-4.212991_pt1 | contig 11971 bp, 7 predicted proteins | sample MGYA00244172_ERZ653401 | MGnify/ENA primary metagenome ERZ653401 (study PRJEB26926, sample SAMN06164967) | human gut metagenome | biome: ENVO:00009003; feature: ENVO:2100002; material: ENVO:00002003... | reverse complement strand
TCTCGTGGGCTCGGAGATGTGTATAAGAGACAGTTTATAGTGGTTCCGTTCATTGTGTTGCGATATTTTCGCGTTGATCTTTATCCGCGGCGGGATTGGCCCGTGTCGAAAGGTTCCTTGTCGTAAGGCTATAGCTCAATAATCATTCAAGCGGCGTAATGTTCTGCTGTAAACTGAAAACCTCTTTCTGGCGTTCGATCTCTTTGCGCAGTTCCTCCTCACTCGGCAGATAGGTAAGATATTTCGCCGTGAACAACTGCGGATTCTCATGCAAGACCGAGTACCGGGCAATATCGCGGCTTGTTTCCGAACAAAGAATCAGCCCGATAGTCGGATTATCTCCGTCCGTGCGTTTCATTTCATCGTACATGCGGACGTACATATCCATTTGGCCGACATCCTGATGCGAAATCTGGGTAGTTTTCAGGTCGATGAGCAGGAAGCATTTGAGAATGAAATTGTAGAATACAAGGTCGATGTAATAATCACCCGCATCGGTTGAGATATGCTGTTGCCGGGCAACGAAAGCGTAACCTTTACCCATTTCCATGATGAATTTCTGCAAATGCGTGAGGATGGCACTTTCAAGTTTGGATTCGGTGAAGTCCATATTGGATGCCAGGCCCAGAAATTCCGCCACCATTGGATTCTTGATAAACTCCAACTTGTCCCGCTCATATGCCGCTGTCAGGGATTTCATTTCCGATACGACCTTTTCCTTCGCCGGAGATTGCAACAGCCGATGATAGTACTGCGACGATATATTCCGGTCAAGTGTGCGAACGCTCCACATTTCCTGTGCAGCTTCATTCAAATACCAGATGCGGGCCGCATCGTCCGTAACCCGCAATAAGGTTCGAATATGCGACCATGTAAGATTTGGTACACGCGTGTGCCAAATCTCAACATGCGGAAAGGATAGATAGAATTGCCTGTAATTTCGCAAATTGCGAGCCGAGAAGCCTTTACCGAATGCCGCGGACAATTCGCCGGAGAGTACTTTCAGCAACTGCGTCCCGTATTCTGCACGGCTTTTGCCCTGCTGCTCCTGCTCGACGATCCGCTTGCCGATATTCCAATAAGTTTCCAGCATCACGGCGTTGATGGCGGCATAGGTATTCAGACGGGCATCCTCTATCAGACGTTTGATGTCGTCGATAAAAGTGCGTTCTAAAACGGGTACGTCCATATTGTGCTTGATAAAGTTTGGTAAACGATTAAGCAAATGTAGCAAATAATCTCCGAATTAAACTACATTTCCAAATCCCGGAAGAACTTGGTCTGGGTGATGCCGTAATAGCGGCAGAAGAGGTCGAGATTATTTCTTACTCTCTGATATTTTGTACCCGATGGGCCGGGGCAGTTTGCGGGCCTGCGGAACCTTGACCGGGAGGGCGGCAATAGCCTCATAAATATTGTCCAATTCTTTGCGCATATCTTCGGAAAGATCGTTGATCACCTTGGCATTATCCTCGTCGGCCCGCTCCAGCAGGGAGAGCTTCGAACGGATTTCAGAAAGTTCTACGGAAATTACATGTTGATTGGTCAGATAATTTCGCATGGCAACAAATGCCCTCATAATCTCTATGTACACATTGACTGCGACAGGACTGCGTAATACCCCGGATAACGAAGCGACGCCTTCTTGAGTAAAAGCAAAAGGCATATATCTCGTACCTCCTTTGTTTGAGGTCACAATTTGTGACCTCAAACTGTCTTTCAATGAGTTATACTCATCTATGGTTATTTCAAACATGAAATCCGCGGGGAATCGTTCGATATTACGGCGTACCGCCTGTTTCAAAACTTTTGTTTGAACTTGGTACAGTGGTGCCAGGTCGAAGTCGAGCATCACGCGCTGGCCGCGGATTTCGTAGATTTTATTTTGGATTACAGCTATTTCCATTGTTCGGGTTCTGTCCGGTTTATTTTGTGTCCGGCTTTTTGAATCCTATCGGCCGGGGCTGCTTGCGGGCCTGCGGGGTTTTGATAGACAGGGCGGCAATGGCTTCATAAATATTATCCAGCTCCCTGCGCATATCTTCCGAAAGGTCGTTTATGGCCTCGGCGTTGTCCTCGTCGGTACGCTCCAGCAAAGCCAGTTTCGCGCGGATTTCGGACAGCTCGGCCGTCAGTGTCGTCGTCGTGGCGATGTAGTTACGCATAGCGACAAAGGCTTTCATAATTGCCCGATTTACCAGTATCGCAGTATTACTGCGTAAAACACTCGACAACATGGCAACGCCCAGTTCCGTAAACGCAAATGGCTGATAACGACGACCTCCCCAACTTGAGGTCGCAATTTGCGACCTCAAAGCATAGCCATCCGGGAAGCTGGGTGGCTGTTTTGCATATTGAGTGAAAGAAGGTGAGAACATTGAAGATAAAGAAAGTGGATGACAAACCAATGGTCATTCACACCAAGGAGAAAGCCAAGATTCATGCCCACGAGCCAAAGGGTGCCAAGATTAAAGGCAGCAATATCTATACAGTAGAGAGAGGACCGAAAGTGCATGATGCTAAAGCCAATGAAATGGATAAAAAAGCATCTGCAAAATTGATGCTTCAGAAAAGTACTGATGGAAAGAGTACTTATAGAAAGAGTACCATTCATCAGTCGGAGGCTAAGGATAAAGGTCTTTCTAAGTTTAAGCGTAACATCAGAGAGTCAGGAACTTCCATCAAGACCAAGAACACGAATCTTCACATTGCAGGAAGAACTGGAGCACTTGCAGCCGGGGCAGTAACAGAACAGGTGGAAGGCGGGCAGGAGGTATCGCAGGCAGCATATCTTGCATATGAAGCAAGCCGCCCTGTTACCGGAACTGCTTCTAAGGGCGCAGCACTTTTCAGGAAAAAGGCGGCAGCCGAGGCAAAGAAGCGTATCAAGAAGGTAGAGGCAGGAAAGAAGCTGGCAAAAAAGACAGCAAAGAAAGCTGCCAAAGAAACAGCCAAGACGGTAGCTAAAGAGACGGCAAAAGAAACAGCCAAGACTACTGCCAAGGTTGCAACGAAAACTGCCACAAAGGCAGCTGCTACAGCGGCAGGAACAGCGGTTGCACCGGGAGTTGGCACTGCAATCGGCATGGCTGCCGGATATGCTGCAGGTGTGTCCATAGAGGTCAAGGATGAAAAGATGACCAACCGGAGCAGAAAGATTAAGTTCTTTCTGGATAAGATGAAAGCACAGGAGAATCAGACGGACAGCGTGGCAAAGCTGGTAAAGGATCTGATTGTGCGAAAAGCGATTACCTGGGTAAAGGCAGCTGCACCGATTATCGGATTGGTGCTTTTATTACTTGTTCTTGTAGTTGCCATGATTGCGGTTCCGGTTATAGCGGTGATAGCAATCCTTTACAATTCACCATTTGCTTTATTCCTGCCACCACTTGAATCAGGAGATACCGTGCAGACAGTAACGAGTGCTTATGTGCAGGAGTTTAACCGGGATGTGAACACGAAAGTGAATGAGCATACCGGATATGACCTTGGAGAGCTTGTATATGTGGATTATGAAGGTATGGAAGAAAACCCAAGCAATTACTATGACATCATGGCAGTCTATATGGTCAAGCATGGTGTCGGAGATACTGCAACAGTCATGAATGATACTTCTAAAGGCTGGCTGCAGGCAGTTGTAAATGATATGTGTTCATACACCACAAGCACCGGAACAAAGGATGTGGAAGAAACAGATGCAGACGGCAATGTAACTACTGTCACGAAGTCGGTTCTGTATGTGAATGTCACACTGAAATCGTACAGAGATATGATTTCGGTCTATGGATTTAATTCTGATCAGGTGGAAATGCTTGAGCAGATCATGAGTCCGGAGTTTATGGGACAGCTTGGATATGCCGGAAGCGGAAGTGGCGGCGGAGGCGGAAGTCCGGGAGTAAGCTCCATGACTGAGGATGAAATCAATGCCATCCTTAGTGGAATTACAGACAGCAGGCAGAAAACAGTCTGCTCCTATGCACTTCACAGAGTTGGCTTTCCTTATAGTCAGGATTTAAGAGACAGCGGTAACTATTATGACTGTAGTTCCTTAGCCTATTATTCATGGAAAGATGCAGGCGTGGATATTAGTTACGGCGGTGCAACCACAGCGGCAGCGGAGGCACAGGGACTGGATGAAGCCGGAAAGACAGTCTCCTTTGATGAGTTACAGCCGGGAGACCTTATCTTCTACAGTTTTACAAGCAACGGAAGATATAAGAACATCAGCCATGTGGCAGTATATGTCGGAAATGGCAAAGTGGTAGAGGCACTTAATGAAAGTCTTGGTGTGGTTTACCGGGATGTGGCAAGCACAGGAAAGATTGTTGTGATAGGAAGACCATAACAGGAAATTTGCAGAGAGGGCATAGTCCCTCTCTGAGACTGGAGGTAAGAATGGATTTAAAAGATATGATACTGGTAACAGAAAACGACAGGGGAACAGAGACAAATATGCTGATGACTCTGGATGATTATAAGAGTTTTATAGCAATTGATGACATGTCAGAGCTTGCAGACAATTTGTTGCAGCTTGGAAGGACACTTGGTGAAGCAGATAACTTCGCAGAGTATTACAGGGCAGCAAATGTAACTGTATCTGCGAGATTCTGTCTGGATGATATTCAGCTGGGACATTTTCTTCAGGGATTTTATAACGATTCCAAAGAATTTCGGTTTGATAAAGAAGCCAGTTCTTCTGAATGTGTTGCAAAGCTTAAGGAGATTGGAATGACCGATAAGGGCTGGGTGGATGATTTTAACCTGCATTATGAAATGGAGAACCGCTCATTTGAAAGGGGACAGACATTTCATAACTTCAATGACCATGATTACATGGTGCTTGAAGCATTATCACCAAGGAATCTTGTGGTGATGGATATGAAGTCAGGTTCCCTTACAATCGCCCTTGGTGCGACAGAGTATAAGCGTTATCCCAAGGATGAGAAGCCTACAAAGGACAATACCACAATCGGGGTATCGTGGGAGCATGGGATTTATCTTGGTTCCACACTCTCAACCACGAATTTCAAGGCATACAAGAGGGAGTATGGCACACCGGAAAAGATAGAGGATATCTATGATTACAGGGCAAAGCTAAAGCAGAAGTTCTATTTTTATCAGGATATGTCAAAGGATGATGATGTGCCAAAGAAACTGCAGAATGATTTCCTTCACCAGATGTATGAGGATTTCGGAACGATTGAAGAAGACTGTTTTTACGACAGGCTGGAAGATGGAAAGTACGATGAAGGCTTTAAGGAAAGACAGGTAAAGGAAGAAAAGTGCCGGTGATGAGATTTTTACAGGAGGCGATATCATATGGAACAGGAATTTGATGTTGAGATAAAGGAAGTGCTTTCACGAGTACAGAAAGTAAAGGCAGAGTCGCTTGATGATGCCATCAATAAGGCAATGGATATGTATTATGCAGAGCAGATAGTCCTTGGAGCAGAGGACATGAAGGGAGTTGATTTTGCGCCTATCAGCGAAGGTCAGCGCCCTTCTTCATTAAAAGAAAACGGAGGAAGAGCAAGATGAAAAGTGATTCAACAACAGTAATTAAGAACATGGAGTTTTTAGTAAAGGAACTTCATAAGGAGTGGGACAGATCGGGTACTTCTAAGGCATCCGTTATTATTTCCCTTGAGGAAGTAGATGGTATCAATGATAAGTTAAAAGAGATTATCTATCAGACACAGAAGTCAGTCGATGAGGATGAGCTGACCTTTAAACAGAGCATTGCAAAGTCCAAGGAGTGCTATGTGATTCTTCGTGTGGTGCGTAAGATTGCAAAGAAAAAGGATAAATGCGAAAAACAGGCAATCGACAATGAATTTGCAATCGAGCTGGATAAGGATGAGTTAAAGGTATTGAAGGGATTGTTTGCAGAGATGTTTAAGTAGAGGAGGACAAAGGTATGGGCGTTGATATGAAGGTCAAAGCGATATACGATTCTGAAATTGGTAACATCACCAGATCAGAAAAGAACTGGAAGGATGTGTTAAAGGTCGCAGGTCAGTTATACCGCTATGAATTTGACAATATCGTTATGGTAACAGCTCAGAGACCTCCGGAAAAAAGCACACTCATGGCAGATTATGATACCTGGAAAAAGGTGGGAAGATATGTAAAGCGTGGTGCGAAAGGCTGCGCTATCTTCCCGTCGAGGGCACTGAATCCACGCATGAGGTATATCTTTGATATCAGTGATACCGGAGGGAAAAATGTCAAACTGACATGGGACCTTGAGGGAGAAAATCTTAAGGATTATCTGGATTTTCTTGTGTCAGAAGGTCAGATTGAGCAGTACGATAACAGCGACAGGGAGTCTCTAAAAAATATATTAAAACAGTTTACAAGAACAGATGTTTGGCTTATAATAAAAGAAGAGTTCGGAGACCGAATGACCGAGCTTATGCAGCTATCAGGTAGTGTGATAAAGGAAGAAAGTAAGAAACGCAATGGCTTACAGCAGGAAATGGACATGGAGCAGCTTGTATATGCAAGTGTCATGTATGCTGTAGGGACGAGATGCGGATTTGACTTATCTGTGCAAGAACAGGATTTTAGTCAGATCGTAAATATCAAAGACGAAGAGATCATTTACCGTCTTGGTTCCATTGTATGCGATGTCTCCTGTAGTGTTCTTAGAGAATTTAGTCGTAACTTAAAGGCAATCGAGAGCGAAAGGAGAATTGGATATGTTAGAAGAAATGACTTACAAGGAAGTGGACGGACTGCTTTATCCGCAGATAGAGATGCCGGACGAGACGGAGGATCTCACGAAGCTGGGCAAATACGGAAGGATGGCGATGAACTATCTAAAGGAGAACGAGCCGGCAAGATACAAGACGCTGATGAGATTCGGGAAGATGTACGAGAAGATGTCAGCGGTAGAGGAGGAAGCGAACCAGCTGTACGACCAGCTGGAGATGCAGTATCTGGCGAAGCACAAGCCACAGAATCCGTCATCGACAATGGAGATGTGGAAGATAAGAGAGCAGGCGAAGATGCAGGCAGAGGAAGTGGTACTGAATCAGATAGTGATGCGATTCCACTAGAATCAGATGATACAGAACTGAATAGGGAACTTGATGAAATCAATTCATTGGGTGTCAGTAAGGAAGCCGAATATACACAGGCTTCCTTTTTTTTCGACCAGAACGGGCAGGCAAGCATTGGCACCATTCATACTGAGGACGAAAACAATAATCAGTTTATGCGTCAGTTCGAGCAGGACAGAAAAGCTGCATTAGCAGGTAAATACAATTACCTGAATCCCAAAAAGTCTGCAACAGTACCAGGTGAGTATATCAAACAGGTGCTTATGAGAGGTACAGGCTTTGTCGGTGGCAAGGGCAGGGTATGCAAGATTTTTGAAACAGAGATTGATGCAGGAACCAGGGCAAAGCGTATCAAAGCAGAGTATGGTCAGGGAGGTGCAGGCTGGCCGGTTGACGGACTAGGGCTGCACGGATATGACACATTTCATGGGAATGGACTGCGTTTTCAGTGGCGAGATGAGGATGGAGAGGTTGAAGGATATGTTTCGTGGAAAGATATCGAAAAAGAGCTTGGTGTCCTTATTCTTACAGGGGAATACCAGCCTGAGACACCTCGTATTGATGAGCTTGCGATGGACGGACTCCGTGAGGATGATGAGGTCATTGATGCCGAATATCGGGAAGTGGAACCGGAAGAGGCAGAATCAGAGATTGATGATTATGCAATACCGGATGAGCCGGAGAGCTATGCTTCTAACAGAGATTATGTAAGTGCAAAAGGCATGACACCACAGGAAGCTGCCGATGAAGACCGCATGGTAACACAGGCAGAATATGGTGCAGAGATAGAAGCTGAAACATCAGAAAAAGATCCGTCAGAGCTTCAGTATATTACACCGATTGATTATGCCAAGCGTATTGCAGAGCTTGATGAAGACCTGCGTGATGCGGCGGAGATTCTTGTAACAGATTGCAGCTGCTACACTCCGTTTAGGGCATTCCTTATGGATGTGGTGCAGTCTGATTTTGCATTTATGCCCAATAAACTTGACCTTATCAGGGATATTGCATTAGGGACAGATAATGCAGAAAGAAAAGCATATTCCAACAATAAGTATGGTCTTGTGGAGTACTCAATCAGAAGCGGATATGTGAAGATCAGCTATAAGAACAGGAATGGTGTGCGTAAGGAAGGTGCTCTCGATTGGCGTGAGTTATATGAAATCTTATCTTATATGGTAAAACAGCCATTTTACTGCGGAGAAGACCAGAAGAAGTATTATCAGGAGACAAAGCAGAAGGCTGACAGGGATAAGATGAATCCGGTCTATAAGAGATTCTTTGATATCGAGGATAGTGTAAAAGCCAATCGTCTTGAAACCAGGGAAAGAGCAATAGCGAATGGCTGGGAAACCAAGATTGATGAGAATGGACATGTGGTTTCAGATGATGCAGTATCAGTATCTGTGGATGATATTCAGGCTGATACAGAATCACAGGAAACTGTAGATTTTACACCAAAGCAGGAACCAGTACAGCAAGTAGAAAGTCTTGAAAATGAGAAGAATGTTGCCGGGCAGACGAAACACAATTTCCACTATAACCTCTGGGAAATGGAAAAAGGCGGTGCTAAGACCAGATACCAGTGGAATATGGATGCAATCCGCACTTTAAAGCAGATTGAATCAGAGAACAGGCTTGCCACACCTGAGGAACAGAAAACTCTGTCGAAGTTTGTCGGATGGGGCGGACTGTCACAGGCATTTGATGAGAATAACGCAGGCTGGAGCAAAGAATATGCAGAGCTGAAAGACCTTTTATCTGATGAGGAATACAGTGCTGCAAGGGCAACAGTAAATAACGCCTTTTATACTTCACCGGAGATTGCCATGTGCATAAATTCGGCACTTGTCCAGTTTGGTTTCAGAGGCGGCAATGTATTAGAGCCATCTATGGGTATCGGTAACTTCTTTGGAAGTATGCCGGCACCAATGCAGAGAAGCAAGCTGTATGGGGTGGAGCTTGACAGCATTTCAGGAAGAATTGCAAAGCAGCTTTATCAGAATGCCAATATCAGTATCACAGGATTTGAGAATACCACATATCCGGATAACTTCTTTGATGTGGTTGTCGGAAATGTGCCATTTGGTGATTATAAGGTATTTGATCCAAAGTACAACAAGTATAACTTCCGTATCCACGATTATTTTCTGGCAAAAGCACTTGATCAGGTAAGACCGGGAGGCATGGTTGCAGTAATCACCACAAAGGGAACACTTGATAAGGCAAATCCTACTATCCGAAAGTATCTGGCTGAAAGAGCAGAGCTTGTGGGAGCAGTAAGACTTCCGAATACTGCATTTAAAGATAATGCAGGAACCGAAGTGACAGCAGATATCCTGTTTTTGCAGAAGAGGGAGAGAAAGATTGATATTGAACCTGACTGGGTACACCTTGGTGTAACTGAGAATGGCATTGCAGTCAACTCTTATTTTGCAGAGCATCCGGAGATGATGCTTGGATCTATGGAATATGACACAAGGATTTACGGACAGGACAGCAGATATACAGTCTGTGTGAATAATGATGAGAACTTCAATATGTATGAGACTCTCAATAAGGCTATCGGTAATATCAAAGCCCAGATGACAGATTTTGAGAGAGTGGCAGATGAGGCGGAGCAGACGGAGGAAGTTATCCCGGCTGATCCGGATGTGAGAAACTACACTTACACATTTTTTGAAGGAAAGCTCTATTACAGGGAAAATTCCGAGATGGTAAAAAAAGAAGTATCACAGACTGCCGAGGAGCGAATCCGAAGCCTTGATGAAATCAGACAGATAACAAGAGAGCTGATTGATATCCAGATGGATGGCTGCAGCGAGGAGGAGCTTTCTGATAAGCAGAGACTTCTTAATGTAAAATATGATGCCTTCGTAAAGCAGTATGGAGCCATTACTTCAAAAGCAAACAGAATAGCATTCAGGGATGACAGCGATTATCCACTTCTTTGCAGTCTTGAGGAAGTAAACGAAGATGGGGAGGTGAAAAAAGCGGATATGTTTTATAAGCAGACGATTAAGGCAAAGACTGTCATAGACAGGGTTGAGACTGCTGTGGAAGCATTAAATGTATCCGTCAATGAATTTGGATATGTAAATCTTGCCTATATGCTTTCTATCTATGAGCCGGATATTACAAATGCAAAGGAAGAACTTGCAGAAAAGTCCGGACAGACAGTGGATGAGATAACGCTAAGTGATGATGCATTAGCAGAGCTTAGAAGGGCAGTCCTTGTGGAAGAGCTGGACGGACTGGTTTTCCTAAATCCAGACCGCTACAACGAGAACAATCCCGACATCGGCTGGGAGACAGCAGACGAGTATCTTTCGGGAAATGTGAGAGACAAACTTCGTGTAGCAAAGGCTATGGCGGCTGATACAGACAATCCGCAGGCAGAAAGATTTGCAGGCAATGTGGCAGCACTTGAAAAGGTGCAGCCGGAATGGATTGAAGCCTCGGATATTGATGTAAAGATTGGTACGACATGGATTGAGTCGCTTGATTATGAGCAGTTTATCTATGAGCTTCTCAATACACCAAGAAGAGCAAGGGCAGTCAGAAGCCAGTTTTACAATACAGGCATTCAGGTACACTTAAATAAGATGAGCATGGAATGGTTCATCGAGAATAAGAGCATGGATAAGCATTCAGTGGCAGCTACTAAGACTTATGGTACAAGCCGCATGGATGCTTATTCTATTTTTGAGGATACGCTGAATCTTAAAACTGTAACAGTAAGGGACAGGATTGATGACGGTGATGGCAAATATCATTACGAAGTCAATAAGAACGAGACAATGCTTGCAAGGGAAAAGCAGAACATGATCAAGGAGAAGTTCAAGGAGTGGCTGTTTGCAGAGCCGGAGCGAAGACAGAAGTATGTGGAGTATTACAACGAGACATTCAATAACATCCGTCTGCGTGAGTATGACGGAAGTCACTTACAGTTTCCGGGAATGAATCCGGCGATTGAGTTAAAGCCACATCAGAAGAATGCGGTGGCAAGAATCCTTCTTGGAGGAAACACCCTGTTGGCACACTGCGTTGGTGCCGGAAAGTCCTTTGAGATGATGGCTGCCTGCATGGAGCAGAAGAGACTCGGACTTGCCAATAAGACGATCATGGTTGTTCCAAAGCCACTTATCGGTCAGACGGCATCAGAGTTTTTAAGGCTTTATCCGTCAGCAAATATCCTGGTTGCCACAGAGCGTGATTTTGAAAAGAGCCGCAGGAAGCAGTTCGTATCAAGGATTGCAACAGGTGACTATGACTGTATCATCATGTCGCACTCGCAGTTTGAAAAAATCCCGATCTCAGCAGAGAGAAAGGAAAGAATGCTCAATGAGCAGATTGATGAAATCAGCTATGCGATTGATGAGATGAAGGAGCGTAACGGGGAGCGTTGGACTGTAAAACAGATGGAAAGCCAGAAGAAAAAGCTGGAGGAGCAGCTGAAATCCTTATCAGATGAGAGCAGGAAGGATGACCTTATAACCTTTGAGGAGCTGGGTGTGGACTCTATCATGGTGGACGAGGCACACAATTTTAAGAACCTTGCGATTTTTTCCAAGATGAATAATGTGTCAGGTATCAGCAGCAGTGGAGCGAAGAAGTCAACGGATATGCAGCTTAAATGCCAGTATTTGTCTGAGATAAATGATGGCAGAGGCATTGTGTTTGCGACAGGTACGCCAATATCCAATACCATGTGTGAGATGTATGTCATGCAGCTTTACTTACAGAAAGCGGCACTTGAAGAGATGGGGATTTATCACTTTGATTCCTGGGCAGCGAACTTTGGTGAAGTGACAACAGCACTGGAGCTTACTGTAGAGGGAAGCGGTTTCCGTTTTAAAAGCTGTCTCTTATACACATCTCCGAGCCCACGAGACCCTAAGACATCT
>ENA-OYWN01000462-OYWN01000462.1-human-gut-metagenome-genome-assembly--contig:-NODE-462-length-12010-cov-8.181765_pt1 | contig 12010 bp, 10 predicted proteins | sample MGYA00244172_ERZ653401 | MGnify/ENA primary metagenome ERZ653401 (study PRJEB26926, sample SAMN06164967) | human gut metagenome | biome: ENVO:00009003; feature: ENVO:2100002; material: ENVO:00002003... | reverse complement strand
TTTTATTAAAGTAAAAATATGAGCTTAAAATCTAGGTAATATATATCATCACATTTGTATATATAACATTTGAAATAACGACAATACAATTGTAATATAAAAGAATTCACACTTTTAATTTGCTTTTGTAACTTCATTTTTTTACTTTTGTAATTCAAAAGAGAATCAATACAATTGTAAACATCACCTATATCGCAACAGTTATGAGCATAAAAGATAGGTTCAAAATGATCATGGATCGGGAAAAATTAACCGCAGGCGCATTTGCCGAAAGTATTGGTGTAGCTCAAGCTACCATCTCACATATTTTAGGCCCGCGTAATAAGTATCCAAGTACAGAAGTTATTCTTCGTCTACATCAAAGATATAATGATATAAATTTGGAATGGTTACTTACCGGACAAGGTGAAATGAGTAATACGCCTTCCGATTCTGACTCTTCTATCGAGAGTGGATTCGACTATCCATTATTCGCTGAGAATTCCGTAAATCCGTCCAAAGAGACAGGTCCGGCCGAAAATCGCAAGGAAATCGCATTAGAAACGCCTGTAAATGCCACTAAAGAGATTGTAAAACAGGAGATTATCTATAAAGAAAGATCTCCCAGAAAAATCACTGAAATAAGAATTTTCTTCGACGATAATACGTACGAGACGTTTAAACCCGAAAAGTAAGACTCATAAACGACTATTTGCACAATTTCCCGTATCTTTAGATAAGATAAGCATCTCAGCAGAACTTTTTCATGCAAGCATGAAAGTTCTGCATTCGATTTGCATTATCTTTGTACCCTGAAGATAAAATTCACCTCTTTATATAGGATAATGAAAAAATACATTTTAGATTTGACAGTGACTGAGAACGTCCGACTGCACGCTAATTATGTGCTATTGAAACTGACGTCTCCGTCTCCGCTTCCGGATATGCTTCCGGGACAATTTGCGGAAATACGTGTGGACGGATCTCCAACTACTTTCTTGCGCCGCCCCATTTCCATTAATTATGTAGATAGACAACGCAATGAAGTATGGTTTCTGATCCAACTGATTGGAGACGGAACGAGGCAATTAGGCGAAGCAAAAGCCGGAGACACGGTCAACGTAGTACTTCCTTTGGGAAATGGCTTCACAATGCCTGAAAAGGCTTCTGATAAGCTTCTGTTAGTAGGTGGAGGTGTTGGTACAGCTCCCATGCTTTATCTGGGCGAGCAATTAGCTAAAAACGGCAGTAAACCGACGTTCCTTCTGGGAGCAAGAAGCGATAAGGATTTGCTGCAACTGGAGCAGTTTGCAGCTTATGGTGATGTATATACGACTACCGAGGACGGCAGTCATGGCGAAAAAGGATACGTGACACAACATTCCATATTGAATAAGGTGCAATTCGAGCAGATTTACACTTGTGGCCCTAAGCCTATGATGATGGCGGTGGCTAAATATGCCAAAAGTAAAGATATAGCTTGTGAAGTATCATTGGAAAATACAATGGCGTGTGGTATAGGCGCTTGCCTCTGTTGTGTAGAAAATACAACGGAAGGGCATTTATGTGTATGTAAAGAAGGTCCGGTTTTTAATATAAACAAACTATTATGGCAGATTTAAGTGTAAACATTGGAGAATTACAAATGAAGAATCCGGTGATGACGGCTTCCGGTACATTTGGATATGGTGAAGAGTTTGCCGATTTCATTGATATTACGCGAATAGGTGGTATAATTGTAAAGGGTACGACTCTTCACAAACGTGAAGGTAACCCATATCCGCGTATGGCAGAGACTCCGTCAGGTATGTTAAACGCTGTGGGACTGCAAAATAAGGGAGTAAATTACTTTGTTGAACAGATATACCCGCGTATTAAGGACATCGAAACCAATATGATTGTAAATGTTTCGGGTTCTGCCATAGAAGATTATGTAAAAACAGCGGAAGCCATTAACGAACTTGACAAAATTCCTGCCATTGAATTGAACATCTCTTGTCCCAATGTAAAGCAAGGTGGAATGGCTTTTGGCGTCACTGCAAAAGGAGCCGAAGAAGTGGTGAAAGCTGTGCGTGCAGCTTACAAAAAGACACTTATCGTAAAGCTGTCTCCCAACGTGACAAGCATCGCTGAAATAGCCCGTGCAGTAGAAAATGGCGGTGCAGACAGCGTTTCATTAATTAATACACTGCTTGGAATGGCTATAGACGCGGAACGCAGGCGTCCTATACTCTCTACCGTAACAGGTGGTATGTCCGGCGCAGCAGTAAAACCAATCGCACTCCGCATGGTATGGCAAGTTGCTCAGGCGGTAAAAATACCTGTCATAGGTTTAGGAGGCATCATGAATTGGAAAGACGCAGTGGAATTTATGCTTGCCGGAGCTTCAGCCATCCAAATCGGTACGGCTAATTTCATCGATCCGGCAGTTACAATTAAAGTAGCGGAAGGTATAAACGACTATCTCGATAGACACGGATATAAGTCTGTGAAAGAAATTATCGGTGCGCTTGAGGTGTAGCCAATAACAAGTGAATATCATTCGCACCTGTTTTACACAAAAAAGGACATTCATTACGAATGTCCTTTTTCTATTTTTATATAACTGATTTATTCCTCTCCCAGCAAATCCGGGCGGAGTCTGCGCGTCCGTTCCAAAGACTGTTGCAACTCCCATTCCTTAATCTTAGCCTCATGCCCGGACAATAAAATTTCCGGAACTTTCCAACCATTGTAATCGGCAGGTCTTGTATAGACCGGAGCAGCCAAAAGATTATCCTGAAATGAGTCGGACAAGGCTGATTGCTCATCGGAAATAACACCGGGGATAATGCGGACAATAGCATCCGCCATCACTGCTGCCGCCAGCTCTCCACCGGTCAGCACATAGTCTCCGATACTGATTTCTTTAGTGATCAGATGCTCGCGAATACGATAATCGATACCTTTAAAATGCCCGCAAAGGATAATAAGGTTCTGGGCAAGTGAAAGTGTATTGGCCATTGGCTGATTGAACTGCTCACCATCAGGAGTCGTAAAAATGACTTCATCATACTCCCGTTCTGCCTTCAAGGCATTGATACAGCGCTCTATAGGCTCTATTTTCATCACCATTCCGGCAAAACCGCCAAAAGGATAATCATCCACCCGTCGATATTTATCTTCAGTATAATCACGTAAATTATGAATATGTATTTCTGCAAGCCCTTTATTCTGAGCACGTTTCATAATGGAGCAATTGAAAAAGCCTTCAATCATCTCCGGTAGAACTGTTATTATATCAATGCGCATATTAATTTTAATTTTCTGCAAAAGTACAAATATTAGAGGAGAAACCTGTATTTTTGCGTTCAAACAATCTGAAATAGCTATGACTGCAAAAGAAAAGATAGATCAGCTCCGTGCCGAGCTGCATCGGCACAACTACAATTATTACGTGTTGAATGCTCCCGAAATCTCCGACAAAGAGTTCGACGACATGATGCGGGAATTACAGGATATGGAGCGAGAACATCCTGAATATCAAGACGAAACTTCGCCAACCATGCGCGTAGGAAGCGATTTGAATAAGAATTTCACGCAAGTGACACACAAATATCCCATGCTTTCGTTGGGTAATACCTATTCTGAAGGTGAGGTATCTGACTTTTATGATCGCACTCAAAAAGCCCTGAACGAAGATTTTGAAATCTGTGCCGAACTTAAATATGACGGTACTTCCATCTCGCTGACATACGAAAACGGCAAATTAATACGTGCCGTAACCCGTGGTGACGGTGAAAAAGGCGATGATGTAACGGATAATGTGAAGACAATCCGTACTATCCCCCTTGTTTTGCATGGTGATTATCCCCAATTATTTGAGATCAGAGGGGAAATACTAATGCCGTGGGAAGTCTTTGAGGAACTAAACCGCGAAAAAGAGGCGCGCGAAGAACCTCTTTTTGCTAATCCGCGTAATGCTGCATCAGGCACTTTGAAATTACAAAACTCTGCTATAGTTGCTTCCCGCAAACTGGATGCCTACCTTTATTATTTATTAGGCGAAGAACTTCCTTGCGACGGACATTATGAAAACCTGCAGAAAGCTGCACAATGGGGATTCAAAATCTCCGACCATATGAAGAAGTGCCACAGCCTGCAGGAAGTGTTCGATTACATCCATTATTGGGATACAGAACGGAAGAATTTACCTGTAGCCACGGATGGCATTGTTTTGAAAGTTAATAGCCTGAAACAGCAGAAAAACCTCGGTTTCACCGCAAAATCTCCTCGTTGGGCCATCGCATACAAGTTCCAGGCAGAGCGTGCATTGACCCGCTTAAACAAGGTGACTTACCAGGTGGGAAGAACCGGAGCAGTAACCCCTGTTGCCAACCTGGATCCGGTACAATTATCGGGTACAATCGTAAAACGCGCCTCACTGCATAATGCAGATATCATTGAAGGGCTCGACTTGCATGTCGGCGATATGGTTTATGTAGAAAAAGGTGGCGAAATCATACCCAAAATTACCGGAGTAGACAAAGATGCCCGGAGTATGATGGTAGGTGAAAAAGTGAAGTTCATCACTCATTGCCCTGAATGTGGCAGCAAATTAATCCGTTACGAAGGAGAAGCTGCACACTATTGCCCCAACGAAACGGCTTGTCCACCCCAGATTAAAGGAAAGATCGAGCATTTCATCAGCCGGAAGGCTATGAACATTGACGGATTAGGCCCGGAAACTGTGGATATGTTCTATCGGTTAGGACTCATTAAGGATACGGCAGATCTGTACAAGCTGACTGTAGACGATATCAAGAACCTGGACCGTATGGGAGATAAATCGGCGGAAAATATCGTCAAGGGTATTGCCCAAAGTAAGGAAGTGCCTTTTGAGCGAGCTTTGTTCGCCCTGGGTATCCGCTTTGTCGGTGAAACTGTAGCAAAGAAAATAGCTAAGTCCTTCACTGACATAGAAGAACTGGAAAATGCAGATCTTGAAAGATTGATAAATATCGATGAAATCGGTGAGAAAATAGCACAAAGTATCATTTCCTACTTCGCTAATCCTCTGAATAGAGAATTAATAGAGCGACTGAAAATTGCCGGATTACAGTTTAGCCGGAAGGAAGAAGATCTGAGCGGCTATACTGATAAGCTTGCCGGACAGTCTATTGTAATCAGCGGTGTGTTCACCCATCACTCCAGAGACGAATATAAAGATTTGATAGAGAAGAATGGAGGAAAAAATGTAGGTAGTATTTCTGCCAAGACCAGTTTTATCCTGGCAGGAGAAAATATGGGACCTGCCAAATTGGAAAAAGCGCAAAAGCTGGGTGTACAGATAATGAGCGAAGATGAGTTTTTAGCGCTCATTTCGTAACATTTTTCCAGTGAAATCTTTTTTATAGCTTATATTTGCTGTAGAAATCGAAAATATTCGTACTTTTGCGAGTCATTTAATTAGAGATTACTTAAATTTCACTCATGATACAGACTAAATTGAAAGGAATGGGGGTAGCGCTGATTACTCCTTTTAAAGAGGATGAAAGCGTTGATTACGATGCATTGATACGTTTGGTGGACTATCAACTTCAAAACAATACTGATTTTTTGTGTGTGCTGGGCACCACAGCAGAAACTCCGACACTGACGGAAGAAGAAAAAAAGAAAATCAAGAAAATGGTCATCGAACGCGTAAATGGTCGGATACCTATCCTGCTCGGTGTTGGTGGAAATAATACGCGTGCCATTGTGGATACGCTTCAAAACGACGATTTTACCGGAGTAGATGCCATTCTGTCTGTTGTTCCCTATTATAATAAACCTTCTCAGGAAGGTATTTATCAACATTATAAAGCAATTGCAGAGGCTACAGAGCTCCCAATTGTACTCTATAATGTTCCCGGTCGTACCGGTGTAAATATGAAAGCAGAAACCACGCTGCGCATTGCCCGTGACTTCAAAAATGTTATTGCTATCAAGGAAGCTTCCGGTGACATCACCCAAATGGATGATATCATCAAAAATAAACCGGCCAATTTTGACGTTATTTCGGGAGATGATGGTATTACCTTCCCTTTGATTACCTTGGGAGCTGTTGGTATCATATCGGTCATCGGAAATGCATTTCCACGCGAATTTAGCCGCATGGTAAGACTGGCATTGCGAGGAGATTATGCAAATGCATTGACTATCCACCATAAATTTGCCGAGTTATTCAAGCTTCTTTTTGTGGATGGCAATCCGGCAGGCGTAAAAGCAATGTTGAACGTTATGGGAATGATTGAGAATAAACTTCGCCTCCCGCTTGTGCCTACCAGGATTACTACTTTTGAAGCCATGCGGAAGATTTTGGATGAGTTAAATATTAAGTGCTAAGAAAAAGAATAGATATTTCTTTGTATCGTCCCCTGAGATGATTTTTTTCTCAGGGGATATTTTTTTCGTCTCACAAGCTGATTTTTACTGTCTCATGAGACGGATTTATTCATCTCAGGAAAGAAATTAATACTTATATCTGCACAAGCACACAGTTATATCGGATCAACGTAAAATCCTGAGGAGTAAATTTCTAAATTAGTATCTTTGCCTTCAAATTTATTTAGTATGGATTCCAATGGTTATCGCCTTCTGCTTCCTGAAGGAACTTTAAATTACTTTGATCTTGTAGATGTGCAGGAAAACTCTAGTGAGGTTGTTATTTATCTTGAAGAAAAGAATGTCGTTCCTGAGCAATATTCCAGCCAAGAAACCGAAAGCAAAGGATTCTATGATCCTGTGGTTGTTCAAGACTTCCCTCTTCGAGGAAAGAAACTTTTCCTGAATATCCGTCGTCGTCGCTGGATTTTAAAGAAGAGTAATGAGTACATCAGCCGCAACTGGCGTATTGGTCGCTGAAGGTACCCGTATGACGCAGGATTTTGCGTCTTTTTTAAAAGAGCTATATTGATAGTTATCCGGTTAGCTGTAAGTTATTGGGCACTCTGTATGGTATTGACGGAGCTCTTCTGGAGCGTCAATACTGCAATCATCTGAGTGGTTATCTTCACTGGGATCAGCTTGCTCATGCACAGGATTGGCTGCTTTTTGAAAAGAATATCGGTGCTTACGTCTGTATTGATGAGGTTGCCCTTTCGCGTGGTGAGCTCTATACCATACTCACCAACAAGGCTGCCCATGGTGGCAAAGGCAGTATTATCGCCATAATAAAAGGCACAGATGTCTGTACGGTAAGTTCTGTCTTATTCAGACTTTCCCGCCGTCGTCGCTATCAAGTACGTGAGATAACCTTGGATATGGCTCCCAATATGGAGCAGATTGCCCGTAGCTGTTTTCCTGCCGCCAAACGGGTTACCGACCGTTTCCACGTACAGAAACTGGCTTATGAAGCTGTTCAGGAGATGCGTGTGAAAGCACGCTGGGAGGCTTTGGATGAAGAATCCACACAGATTGCCTATGCAAAAGCCTGTGACAGGATATACCACGCTCCCGTTTTCTCTAATGGAGACACGCGGAAACAGCTGCTGGCAAGAAGTATCTATCTTCTTTACAAGAAAGAATCCTTGTGGACCCAGTCTCAAAGAGAACGGGCTGATATCCTGTTTAAAGAGTATCCGGAGATTAAGAAAGGCTATTATCTGGCCATGCGTTTAGGCCTGATTTATCATCAGTGTAAGTTTAAGGATGTAGCCTTGACGAGACTTGCAAGATGGTATGATGAGGTAGACAAATCCGGATTTCTTGCTTTCGGAAGAGTAGCACGATCCATTCAGACCCACTATCTGAATATTATCAATTTCTTTGAAAGGAGGGCAACCAATGCAGCGGCGGAATCATTCAATGCTAAACTCAAAGCGTTCAGGGCGCAGTTCAGAGGGGTAAAAGATAAGGCATTCTTTTTATATAGACTGACGATGTTGTATGCTTAAAAAAGAAAACCCCTCAGGTTTTTACGTTGATCCCATATTTGCATGAGTCTACACAGATATAACTGTTACCCTACGGTGTATAACAAAAAACCTCTGCAAATTACTTTGCAGAGGTTTTTCGTGATCGCGACAGGATTCAAACCTGTAACCGGCTGATCCGTAGTCAGCTACTCTATTCAGTTGAGCTACGCGGCCTTTTTGTTTAACGGGTGCAAAGATACGGACTTTTTCCGAAACTGCAAGTATTCCACAAACTTTTTTTGAAGAAAATTATTCGATGAAACGGTAATTAAACAGTTGCCAGCCGATACTCAACCCCACATTCCACTCCCTTCTCGGTGAGCTATAATGATTTACATAAGCAGAGATCGCCCCAAAAGGTAATTGGCAAATAACAGAAACTTCTCCCATATATTCTACCTTTGAAAAAGCTTTTCCATAAAATGCTTTGTTTTGCGTATTCTTCTCGATAGGAAAGATAGGCATAAATCCATAAAATTCTCCTCTCAGATGAAACATATCATTGAAAATAAACATAGGCTTGATACCGGCAGCCAGAAACTGATTAGCGCGGAAAGCCTCATTATACATCAGCTTACTATGCGGAGTCGGCGAAAACTCTGCAGCCTGCATCATTGTCGCCGTAAAATTCTCCGAGAAGTTTCTCGATGAATACAGCGCTTCCGCCATCCATCCCAAAACAAATTTAGGCGCCATACTATGATATGCTTCTTTCATGTAAGAAATCTGTAACCATGATTGCCGTTCCTGTGTAACAGGCTGTTCTGTCGGATTTCCAGGTTTATATCTCTCTTTTCCCGTAAAAATCTGGGCTATTAATTTCTCGTTATACCCTTTTGTAGCGTATTGACGAGAATTCAGCGTACTTCCATAAAAGCTAATAGAACCGCCTATAAGCCTGTATAAACTCCTGTCCGAACGGTCTTCTTCAAAGTTTATCACACTGGATTGAAAATAGTTATCTTGCAATTTTCCAATACCAAAGCCAAATTCAGCCCGTTTATTCGCTAAGAACGGTAAAGCGATAATCAACTTTAGAAATCGTTCATCTTTTGAATTAAAGGAAGGTTTATCGTTTTTAGAGAACAGTTTCTCTTTCTTGTAATAATCAAAAGTACTGATAGACGCAATAAGCCGATATGAAGTAGGAATATGAGTAGGCAAATCTATACGCGCCATCAGTTGGGCATTATTATAAACTTTACCCAATTGGCCATCAAACGTAAACTCTTTGGCATAATAATTTAAGTTCTGATAGCCCAGTCCCAGATATATCTGATTGGAACTCGTCGTAGACACACTACCCCCCAAGCGGACAGAGAAATTATCCTCCATCTTTACTTTCAGATGCAAATCGTACATATCGGTTTCCTCATTGAATACCGCCTTCGGAATGATTTCCGATATCATGTTATCCGCAAGTAAACGGAAATATCCACGCTTCAGATCTTCGTAGGTGAATGGTTCATCTTCTTCATCATGAAATTCCTTCTGAATATAAGCTTGTTGTTGGGGGTTAGCTCCATCAATATAAATTTTCTGGAAATAGAGCTGCGGCAGATTACTGCGATAAACCAGACGGCGTAAACGCACATTATCTGCATTCACCCTACGATGAATACGCCCCTTTATAGAATCCATCAGGCTAAGAGTGCGATTGTAACCTATATCATGGAGTTCCTGAAGACGGTCGAAATCAAGTAAGTTCACATCATCATACTTGAATGTCATGAGGATGCCGACAGAATCCGGAATAGAATAGTCCGTCTTCTGCATCACCATGTTCTCAATCTGACTCATAAGGTCATTTTCTTTAGGCTTGGATGGATTGGCGGCCACCACACTACCAATAATAATATCCGGATGGAAATCATCCCGCATTACATCCGTTGGAAAGTTATTGTAAATACCACCATCATAGGCCAGCACGCTATCTATCTCAATTGGCTTAAAAACAAACGGAAAACTCATAGAGGCGCGGACAGCATCGCCCAGATCACCTTTCCCTAACACTATTTGCCGTTTATTGTATACATCGGAAGCGATACAACGAAAAGGAACAAACAGTCTGTCAAAATCACCGTCGCAAGCAGCCGTAGCACGGGCAAACAGCTCCACAAACACCAGATTCATTTGGATGGGGTTAACCATACTGGTCGGCAATTGCGGTTTGACATTCAAGGAGTCCTTAAAATCAAAACGGATATTAAAAAACTCCGGTGTGGGAATACTTTTCTTGAAATAATAGGCATATTTAGGTTCTACTTTTCCCGAATACCAGCGTTTAAAGTCTTCTGAACGCAGCAAAGCCTCCATATCATCGGGAGAGTATCCCATGGCATACAACGAACCGATAATGGCTCCCATGGATGTACCGGTAATATAATCGATAGGGATATTGTTTTCTTCCAAAGCCCGAATGATGCCGATATGCGTCATACCTTTCGCACCACCACCACTCAATACAAGTCCAACTTTTTGGGCATGCAACATGGGCAGCAACAAGAAACAAAACGATAAAAGCAAAAGAATTCTTTTCATACTTCAAAGTTCCGAGCTGAAAATATATTATTATCAAAGCTCAAATATATGCAATTGTTTCGAAATTGGACGTATCCAACGCTAAAAAACAAGCGTTCCCACACAAAATATACGAAAAAAGGAGCATTACAACTCTTATAAAAGTTGCAATGCTCCCGGCATATAGATTGTGAATAAAGGGCGTATTTAGATTAACTCGATGCTTCTCTTCACAAAGTTATTCAAAGCTTCACCTTTCAGCATGCCATTTTGCAGCAATGCCAGGTCAATCAATTGGCGGACAACTTTATTTTTAGCAGCATATCCGGCAAATACTTCGTCTTTCTTTGTTTTCAGTTCTTCCCACTTCTGATCCAATCCGTTCACTTCGTCCTTTTCAGCAGTAGAAATTTCCTCGTCTTTCTTACCTTTTTGTTTATCTTTCAGTTCATTACGACGTTTGTCTACGTCATTCATTTCTTGCTGAATAGGAACTACAACAGAGTCGCATTCTTTTTCTTCGTCTGCAAGAACTTCTTTCACCAGTTTATGATCTGAATTCAGCACAAGGTTGAACATATCAGGCATTTCTCCATAGAAACTCATACCTGCCTGAATATTAGCCATTTCTTTCATACGGCGCATATATTCACTTTGAGTAATCATCACAGGAGAAGAGTTTTCACCCAAAGCCTGCGCAGTGATATTAAACTCAACCTTTTCCAGCTTAGGCAACTGGCTCTTGAACACAGCAGAAAGAGCTTCTTGTTTGCCTGCTTCCAGAGTTTCACCTTTCTTATCTTCTTTGATAATCAGATTATCGATAACATCACTATCTACACGGGTAAAGCGAGATTTCTCAAACTTTTGCTCCAACATGCTTACTACAGCAATGTCCAGTTGACCATCCATCAGCAACACATTGTATCCCTTATTCTTAGCAGCCTCGATATAGCTGAATTGCTCATCTTTATGATTAGCATACAAATAGATCAAATTGCCATCTTTATCAGTCTGATTATCTTTGATCAGCTTCTGATACTCTTCAAATGTATAGCATTTACCATCCGTATCGGTGAAAAGGGCAAAATCTTTTGCTCTGTCATAGAAGTCTTCCTGAGTAAGCATTCCGTAATTGATGAAAATCTTCAGGTCATTCCACTTTTCCTCGAACTGTTTGCGATCATTTTTAAAGATAGATTGCAGACGATCAGATACTTTCTTCGTGATATATGTCGAAATCTTCTTCACGTTAGAGTCGCTCTGCATATAAGAACGGGATACATTCAACGGAATATCCGGAGAATCGAGCACACCATGCAACAGTGTCAGAAAGTCAGGTACGATACCTTCTACTGAATCCGTAACGTATACCTGGTTGCTATAAAGCTGTATCTTATTCTTATTCAGTTCGATATTGCTCTTTACTTTCGGGAAGTAGAGGATACCTGTCAGATGGAACGGATAATCTACATTCAGATGTATCCAGAACAGAGGTTCATCAGACATCGGATACAGGTCACGATCTGTCTCTTATACACATCTCCGAGCCCACGAGACCCTAAGACATCTCG
>ENA-OYWN01000451-OYWN01000451.1-human-gut-metagenome-genome-assembly--contig:-NODE-451-length-12211-cov-4.862948_pt1 | contig 12211 bp, 10 predicted proteins | sample MGYA00244172_ERZ653401 | MGnify/ENA primary metagenome ERZ653401 (study PRJEB26926, sample SAMN06164967) | human gut metagenome | biome: ENVO:00009003; feature: ENVO:2100002; material: ENVO:00002003... | reverse complement strand
GAGATGTCTTAGGGTCTCGTGGGCTCGGAGATGTGTATAAGAGACAGGGATAGGGTATGTGCGATCATCACCACGGTTTTTTTCTCTTTCAGCAGGTTCGCAATCGCCTGCTTTACCGCCAATTCATTCTCAATGTCCAGGGAGGCCGTCGCCTCGTCAAGCAGCAAGATCGGGCTGTTTTTCAAAATGGCACGTGCTATGGAAAGGCGCTGGCGTTCGCCGCCGGACAGGAGATTTCCATTTTCTCCAATCGGCGTATCATAACCCCTCTCCATCTTGCGGATAAAGCCGTCACAGTTTGCCTCCCGGCAGGCCGCTTCAATTTCTGCGTCCGTAGCATCCGGACGGGCATGGCGGATATTCTCCCGCACTGTATCATCAAACAGGAACACATCCTGGTCCACCATAGAAATCTGGTCTAATACCCGTTCCGCAGCTACATGATTGATCGGTCTGCCCCCTATGGAAATCGTGCCGCCAGATACTTCATAGTATTTTGCAATCAGGTTCAGGATGGTAGACTTGCCGGAGCCGGAGTCCCCCACAATGGCGGTCAGCTTCTGATCCGGCACAGTAAAGGAAGCCTGTTTTAACACCAGCTCACCGGGAACATAGGAAAAGTCCACATAGTCAAATACGATCTCATGGGAGGCTGCGTGTAGTGGCTCCATGCTGCCGGTTTCTTCCGGTTCCTTCATCACAGCCATGATTTTATTTTTCGAGATCATCAGGTTCTTATAACTGGTGAGGTCTACAAAAATGGAATTTGCCAGCTTTGCACAGAACAAAGGTAGCATACAAATCAAAAGATAGGACACGGTATCTAAAGTTCCGGCTGCCCAGGGGTCATAGGCCGTCCAGATCACAACCGGGCAGGACAGCCAGCTCAAAATACCAAATCCCGCACCAATCGGGAGAACCTTTGCTTCATACACAAAGCTGATCCGGCTAAACTCCTGCATGGCATGGATCACGGTTTTGTTTTTCAGACCGCCAACGCCATAGGCCCGGAAAGTCTGGATACCGGATACATACTCCACAATGCTGCTGACATTCTCTGCACAAATATCGTTCTTCTCTTTGCCATACTTCGCTACCTGCCGGAAAGAAAGCCACAATCCGGGGATCAAAAGCAGGTCGGCAATCAGGAGGATCAGCCCGGCTGGAAAGTAGATTGTCATCACAAAAACAATCAACATCAGCGACAGGGCAAAGCTCTTTGCAATGTCCCCAATCTTATGGGTCAGAATTTTTTCATAGTTATTTACATCACTGGTAATGGTGTTGATATAATCGCCTGTCTGCCCTTGTGTAAACCGGGAGAGCGGGATACGCTTGAGATGGTCGCCCATAAACAGACGGATATTTTTACTGACTTTTGCGCCGCCGATCTGTGCTTTGGTATAGCCATAGCTGTAGATCAAAATACGGAGCAGAAAGATAAATGCAATAACACCTGTCAGGACCAGTACACGGTTCATATCAAACTGACCGTCCCATAAAAACCGCATGACGGAATAAAGCAGCATAAACAGGCTACCGGAGAGCAGCCCCTCCAGGACAGTCCCGGCAACGCCAATATAAAATTCCCTGTTCTTCTTCCATACGTTATTCGGATTCATTCTGCCCGCCTCCTTCCAGTTGATACGTAATTCCCCGCGCTGTTTCGTAATCTTCCCATGCTTTCCGATAGTAGGCATTCTCTTTCCGTACTTCCTCATGGGTACCGACGCTGGTGATCGTATGATTCTCTACCACCGCCACACGGTCGCACATTTTCAGGGCGCTCAGCCTGTGCGCTACCACAATGACCGTCCTGCCTTTGCAGAGGTTCTGAATGGCCTTATCAATTTCCATCTGATTTTCCGGGTCAGAGGCGCTTGTCGCTTCGTCCAGGATCAGGATGGGGGCATTTTTCAGGATTGCCCTTGCAATGGCGATCCTCTGTTTTTCTCCACCAGAGAAACGGGAGCCGAAGCTGCCTACCTTTGTGTCATAACCATCCGGCAGTGACATGATGAAGTCATCAATCTGCGCCTCCCTGGCGGCAGCCCGTACTTCCTCCAGGCTGGCGTCTGAACCCATGCGGATGTTTTCCAGGACACTGTCACGGGTAAGGAATGTCTTTTGAAATACAATGGCAATATTCTTCAGGATGGTATCGTAGTTCAGTTCATTCACGTTGATCCCGCCAATCAACACCTCCCCCCCCTGCACATCATAAAACCGGGAGATCAGTTCAATCACAGTACTCTTGCCCGCGCCGGACTGTCCCACAAGTGCCATGCGTTCCCCATCCCTGATCTTGAGGTTGACGCCTTGCAGGACATCCGTTTTCCCATCGTAGGAAAAACGCACATTCTTAAGCTCAATATCATGGTTTTCCGGGAAGTCCATTCCGCCTTCATAAACAGGAACGTTCAATATTTCTTTTGTTTTGGTAATGGCACCCAGGACATTCGCAAAGTTTGTCCCCAATTCCTGCAAAGGCCGGATCTCCGTCAGATACATGGAGCCGACATAGACGAACAGCAAAAATGCACTGGCCGCCAGGGAGCCTTTCAGAAAGAACATCCCGCCCAGGGGAACCATCAGCAGCATCCCACATTCGATCAGAACCACAAAGGTTGCGTAAGGAGGCCCCATTCTCCGGGAGGTTTCATTCCACATGGCGTTTTCCTCCTGGATTGCGCCGGAAAATTTCTGGAACGACTTGCTCCCCATGTTGTACGCTTTAATCAGTTTCATACCGCTGATATACTCGATCATAACGGAATTGAGCGTTGTAATGGAGCGGTTCGCCCGGTCCATCAAATCGTCCGTATTCCGAAACATAACCCCCATTACCACAACGGCCAGAATCAGCGGCACCAGGGAAACCAGCGCCAACGGGATATTTACCGTCATCAAATAAATGAAAATTGCTACCGGCCCTACCATATAGCACACAAGGTCTGGAAGGTTATGGGCTAAAAACAACTCCAGCTTTTCAATATCTTCATTCAGAACCGTTTTAATATCCCCGGTCCGCCGCTCATTCAATGTACCAAGGGGGACTTTTGCCAGATGTTCCGCCACCATGCAGCGCACCTTGAACAAAGCACCGTAAGCACCTTTATGGGCCGCCACACCAGAACACCCGAATAAAACAAAGCGCAGGGCCACAGAAACGGAGATCATCATTACCGTCTGTACGACAAGCTCTTTTGTGCAGATATGCTGGAAAGCGGCATCCATCAGGCGATAAATCCCGATATACGGGACAATGATACACAGGCCGCTTGCCATGGCCAGCAGGATTGCCAGCAGCAACCAGATTTTTTGCTCACCGGCCCATTGAAGCAGCAGTGCAATCCTGTTTTCTTTTTTCTGTTTCATCACTTCACATCTCCTTTCTCTCTGAAACAGAGAACAGTTCCCGGAGCTTTTGAAGGGAATCCATCACAACAGGGATGTCATCCGGCATTTCCCCTTCATCAAAATGCAGGACACGGGAACAGGTACGGCAGACAAATTCAAAATCATGGGTGACAATAAAAATGATTTTTCCCTGTTCGGATAACCGTTTTATCAGACCCGCCACCTGCGCCATGCTGTCAAAGTCCAGGCCGCTGGTGGGTTCATCGAACACCAGCAAATCTTTTCCACAGATCATGCTGACTGCCACAGCCACACGCTGCTTCTGTCCACCGGAAAGCGTGTTGGGATGGCGTTCCCGGTAGGCTGTAAGCCCCAACTCCGCCATAGTTGTTTCTACTAAATCCTGATCCGGGTTTCGGATTCCGAAGGAACATTCTGCCTCCACACTTTCCGCAAACAATTCATAGTTTACATCCTGCATAACCATGTAAGAGCGTTTCAGCCTCGCCTTGTGTTCCATCGGCTGGTTGTCCCAAAGGAACGCACCTTCACCGTCTTTATGAAGCCCGCACAGGGCGCGAGAAAACGTGGTCTTTCCGGCTCCATTATGACCGACCACCCCAATGACTTCCCCCTTTGCCGCAGAAAGAGCAATTTGGTGTAGGATCGTCCGTTTTTTATAGCGCAGAGTAACATCATGGAGTGTTAATGTGGGAGGGGGAACAGGCGGATGACTGGTCGGAGGAAGCACCCTTGTCAGGTCAACCGCCCGCAGCCCCATGTGTTCCCGTTCGGTTTCTGGCAGCCGAAGAAATTCCTCCGGCGTGAAAATCCTTGCTATTTCTCCATCTTCCAGATAAACAATGCGGTCTGCCAGCTCCATCAGATAATAGAGCCTGTGCTCCGCAATCAAAATGGTTTTGCCCTGATTTTTTATCAGCCGCAGATGTTCTTTCAATTCCTGGATGGAAGCCATGTCCAGATTCGAGGAGGGTTCGTCCAGCAGATAGATTTCCGGGTTCATGGCATAGACAGACGCAAACGCGATTTTCTGTTTCTCCCCGCCGGACAATTCAAAAATATTGCGGTTCCGTAGTTTTTCAATATGCAAATCTTTTGTTGTCTGTTCTACCCGTTCCTCCAGTTCCTTTACCGGCCTGGCTTCATTTTCAATTCCAAACGCAATTTCACTGTCCGTATCCACATTGAAAAACTGCGTCCGGGGATTTTGAAAGACGGAGCCCACCTTTGCGGCGATCTGATACATGGGCAGGTTGCTGATTTCCTGTCCGTCCACCAGCACGCGCCCTTGAAGTTCTCCCTGATAAAATTGTGGGATCAGGCCGTTTACCAGCCTTGTGACCGTTGTTTTCCCACACCCGCTGCGGCCACAGAACAGGACACATTCCCCGTCTGCAATTTTCAGGCTGATTCCATGCAGACCGTCATGCTCCTGCCCCTCATAAGAAAATGAAACATTTTCAAATTCAATCACCCGGTCACACCTCCCCGCATACATAATTCAAAAATGAAGAAAGCAACAGCAATCAACATCGCCATCCAATCTGCAATCCCGCATTTTATCTGGACAAGGCAGGTCCGGGGATTAGGATTCTCGATCCCGCGGGTAACAGAGGCGATGGAAAGCTCGTCCGCTGCTTTGGAGGCCATCATCATCAGCGGCACATAAATACACTCTACCGTCATCCCCGGATGGGAAAGGAATCCGCCCAAGGAGGGCGATACATCCCGCATCCGCATGGCGTCCTTAATAAAATGCCAGTCCTCCTGGATAGTTGGAATATAGCGCAGCATGACCGCAAATGTGATGACAAATTTTTTCGGGGCATGGATGCGGTTCATGGCGGATAAAAACTCGCTGACCTTCGTTGTAGACAGGACAATCCCTGCCAGCATCCCACAGGCATAAACTTTATGGAACAGCCCAAGGAACGCAACAAACATGGTCCGCAGCGTCCCCGTCATGGTCGCCATGATCCAGACTGTCAGTACACAGACCACGGCATAAAAGCAGACCCCTTTTATGGAATATTTCCACTTCCCGCAAAGCACTCCCAATATAGCAATCAGCAGGACAAGTGCAAACTGATACGCAAGGGAAGGCGCGAACATGGAACTCAATACGCACATCAAAATAAGAAAGAGCTTGGCCCGCGGGTCAAGCCAAAGCCCTTTCTGGACGGTGTTACCCATCATGCTGTAATACCTGCTTTTTCAAACTGCTTCTTCAGCATTTTGCAGCCCACAAATGCACTGATAGAAGCTGTTACAAGGAGAGCGGCAAACATGGCGATAAAGATTCCCGCGTTTGCGGTCGCCTGCATGGTGTCGATATAGCTTTGCTCGGTTCCATTTCCCAACATGGTCTGTGCCCAGCCCTGGGGATCAGCGAAGAAAACAAGGTACGACCCTGTTCCACCCAGGGAGAAAAGAATATAGGACAGGCTGTTGATTTTCTTGCTCTTGTACTGCTTTGTACCGGCGACGAAATCCGCTACGACGGCCATAATGAGATAGCCCAGCGCAAACGCCCAGTGCATACCAGTGACAAACCAGATGATGGCCATGATAACGCCCATGATCGTGATACTCCAGCGCTTATGTACTTTTGCAATCATCAGCAGATAAACCGGTCCGGCAAGCAGGGCGCTCCCGGCGGGCATGAAAAAAGTCAGCACCGGGTTGGTAGCAAAAAAGACGCCACCCACCATGATGAATACGAACAAAAGTGCGGTAAAAATTCCCGTTGTTACCAAGTCCTTGACGGACAATCCTGCCTTTGCATTTACTTGATTACTCATATTTTTTCCTCCTGCTTCAAGAACGGTTGACCTACCGCCTGAAATCTGTTATATTATGATTAGTTGCTGCTAACCACGGTCTATATGATACTAACTTTCCGGGCGGTCTGCAATATGTTCCGGGCATCTTCGTCCTTTCGTTGCAAAGCTCCGTCCAATCGTTTCAAAGGAGGCCGTCATTTGAACAATAGCATTATTGCGGATTACTATGAGCCGCTTTTAACAGATAACCATTTTATCCCGGTAGATAGCAATAATCGCTTCAATTCTGCCGGACAATGCTGGCGGTTATCGCCTGAATTTGGGGAAGGCCTTTACTGGGTCTATGCGAAAAAAGACCTGTACGACATTAAAATCCACGATTTCTATTTTCACGAAGATTTCTTCATGGAATTTAACCTGCCAGAAGCCTTAAGCATTACCCAGTATGAATCTATCTCCGGGGAGGAATTAAATCCCTATCGGCGGATGTCTGCCGGATGTATTAAAGCCTTTATCGGCGGTTATAAGCCATACAAGGCGCTGATCCACAAAAAAATCCCCATCCGTTCCATCGGTATCGAAGTCATGCCGGCATACTATGAGGATTATCTCCAAAAGCAATATCCAGGGGATTATATCAGCCCACTTGCAGCTTTCCGGCAGATCGATCAGACAACAGATTTCCCAGCTATGGCTAAATTGCTCCATGAAGTAAAGGTCTACCGTGGGGATGGGATTGCCGCAGGATTATTCTATGAAGCGAAAGTGGCCGAGGCCGTATCTCTTGTCGTGGAAGAACAGGAAAAAATTCTGTCCCGTAAAGAGAAACGTTTGTCCGAGCAGGATGTGGCGCAACTGAAAAATGTGATTGCTTATCTCAATGACCACTATGCTTTTGATATTCCATTAGAACGTCTTGCAAAAATCGCCTGTATGGGAACCACCAAGCTGAAAACATCTTTTAAGCAGCTGCAGGGCTGCACGATTACAGAGTATATTCAGCAGCGCCGCATGAGCCAGGCCGAACATTTGCTGATCGATACCGATTTCACGATGGGGCAGATTGCGGAAATGATCGGTTACTCTACTTCCAGTCGGTTTGCGGAATTGTTTCGCAAGAGTACGGGACTCCTGCCCATTGAGTATCGGAAAATGGCACAGCAAAAATAAATTCACAACATGATGCCACGACAGATCACTCCATAACGGAGGTTCTGTCGTGGCATATTTCTGTTTTTCTTTACGAACACAGCCAATTTACCCCCTTCAAATTGTAGTATTAGTAGAGGGAGAAATAGAAGGTAGGGTTTCGATAGCAAGCACAGCAAGCGAGTACCCGCTTGCGATTTTTCGTATTTTCAGGTCCCCTGCCCGAAAATGAAAAATGCTTGTTGGGATAATCCCAAACCCTTATGAAGAACGGAGGCGGCGCATGGCGAACCGGAAACGGAATATCCAGATGAAATTTTATGTCACGGAGGAAGAAAAACGCCTCATTGACGAGAAGATGGCACAGCTCCCCACCCGGCGCTATGGCGCCTATCTCCGCAAGATGGCGATTGACGGATATATCATCTACACCGACACCACGGAGATCAAGGCGTTTACCGCGGAGCTTTCCGCCATCGGCCGGAATATCAACCAGATCGCAAAGCGGATCAACGCCACCGGCTCGCTCTATCAGGCAGACATAGAGGAAATCCGGGAAAGGCTGGACCAGATATGGCAGTTACAAAGACGCATCCTATCAAGTCAACGCTGAAAGCGGCCATTGACTATATCTGCAACCCGGAAAAGACGGATGGGAAGCTCCTGGTATCCTCCTATGGCTGCACCGCCGAAACAGCGGATATTGAATTTGCCTGGACCCGCCGCCACTCCATCGACAAGGGCACCCACCTGGGCCGCCACCTGATCCAGGCGTTTGAGCCTGGGGAGGTGACGCCGGAGGAAGCCCACGAGATCGGGATGGAGCTTGCAAAGGAAATCCTGGGCGGCAAATATGAATTTGTCCTCACCACCCACATAGACAAGGGGCATATCCATAACCACCTGATTTTCAATGCGGTCAGCTTCACGGATCACAAGCACTACCATTCCAACAAGCGGAGCTATCACTATATCCGCCGCACCAGCGACCGTATTTGTAAAGAGCATGGGTTGTCCGTCATCATCCCAGGGAAAGACAAGGGCAAGAGCTACATCGAACACCAGGCGGCCCAGGCCGGGACCAGCTACAAGGCGAAGCTGAAAGCGGCCATCGACCGTCTGATCCCCGCCTCCGCCGACTTTGAAGATTTGCTGCTCCGCCTGCAGCGGGAAGGATATGAGATCAAGCGGGGGAAATACGTTTCCTGCCGGGCCTCCGGACAGGAACGCTTTACCCGGATGAAAACCCTGGGCGTGGACTACACGGAGGAAGCCATTGCCGCCCGGATCGCCGGACGCTCCAGACCGTCCAAACAGCCAAAGCAGCGTGACGGAAGGATCAGCCTGCTCATTGATATCCAGAACAATATCAAGGCACAGGAGAACGCCGGGTTCGCACACTGGGCGAAGCTGAACAATCTGAAACAGGCTGCCAGGACCATGAACTTCCTGACGGAGCATGGGATCGACAGCTACGAAGAACTGGAAAGGCGTCTGGCCGCCGTGACGGAAAAGCGTGATACCGCCCATGCCTCCATCAAGGACACGGAGGCCCGGATCGCGGAGCTTTCCCTTGTGATGAAGCACGCCGGAACCTACCGCCGCCTAAAGCCGCTCTATGACCGTTACCGACAGTCTAAGGATAAAGAGAAATTTATGCGGGGACATGAGAGCGGGATCATCCTGTTTGAAGCTGCCGCCAGGGAGCTAAAGAAGCTGGGCGCCGTTCCGGTCCCTTCCGCGGAGCGCATGGAAAAGGAGCTGGCCGCCCTCACCGATCAGAAAGACCAACTGATGGCCGAATATCGTTCCGCCAGGAGCGAGGCACAGGAGTACGAGACCATCCGGCAGAACGTGGACGCCCTTCTCTCCGTCTCAAAGGAACAGGAGCAGCAGCGGCGGCATGAGCTTGAATAGTGCCGCAGAGCGGATCACTATACATTTACATTTCAAATCCAGGAGGTATCACCATGAAGAAGGAAAACAAAAAAGTCACCATCACGGTATCCAGCCGCCCCGGTCTTGACTCACGGGGATGGTTTGAGGAAAAGAGCAACCGCATTTTGGAGGAGCTGTCCTTCCTTGCGGATATCCTGCACCGTCCGGGAGACGCCCCGGCCGGGGGATGGCCCACCAAGCAGGAGGAGATCGACTTCCATTTTACCCAGGCGGTCAGGAACGCCTTGAAGATCGCCTCTCTGTCCGGTACTACGGAGCGCCCCTTCACAGCGGAGGACATTGACCGGATCATAGACGGAGGACACAAGGGATATCTGGAATACAGGGAGGGCAGGAAGCCTTAAACGGCTCTGTTCGCAGATTGTTTGCAAATGATTTTCTGAACGCCCTGGGCTCGGCTCCCGGTCTTTTGTATAATGGAGGCATGGAAGGAGGTTTCGGCTTATGACAAGAAGTGAAGCGGTCAAAGCATTTTTCACAAAAAGCGTGCTGCCCGTGGCGGCGGCCCTGATCCTGTACTGTATTTTCAAATCCGCCTGCATGAAGGGCGGCGAGCTGGATTATGTGTGGCTCTGGATACTCTGCGGCCTGCCCTTCGGCCTCCATCGGATGTGCCTCTGGATCGTGCCGGGCGGCGGTTCCTTCGGAGGCGGGATCGCGCTGTTCGCGTTGAATTTCATCCTCGGCGGCGTGATTGGCGGTTTCGTCCTGGCATGGCGGCTTTTGGTGGCCGTGTGCTATGTGCCGATCACCGCATACCGCCTGATCGTGGGATAAAAGATTTTGCGTTATGGAAATGTGGAAAACTGCCGCTTTGCCGATGGAAAACCCATTCACAGCCCATGGAAAAGGACAGGCCCTTTCCCACAGCCTGCAAACAGGTTTCCCACAGCGCCGCATACATGACAGTTTACACACATTCCCACAACGCCTGCTGCTGCGAATATCCATCCTATCCTTATCCTATCTGATAGAAAGAGATAAAAGAAAACAACAAAAAAAGAGCGGGAGTACAGCCAATCGGACGAACCGAGAAGCTGTACTCCCGTTTTTGCGTGGTTAGAAGTATGTGAAAATCAGATTTTTCCCCTCTATATCAGGGTGAACCCTACTCCGTGGGAAAACATAAAGGCCACCCTTCCAAAAGCCGACACAGGGGATTTTACGCCCCATTTTCAACCCTTATCCGTACAGTTTTTGGAGCGTTTAGAGAGGTAACGGGGGCATGACACCAGCACCGCCCGGAAACTCTGCTTGCAGTCATGGACGCACCCCTGGCAGACCTCGTTATACTGCCGCCTGCCATTCTCCCCCAGAAAGAAGGACCATTCCAACCGCCATTTTTTACTCCTGCTCATAGGTCGCTATGCTCCGGGGTCTCACGGCCGGGGCGTCCTTTCTCCGGGGGTCTGCGCTCCGAACACTCCTTTTTCGCGTCCTCCAGCCGCTCCCGGATGGAGGGCTTTTTCTCTGCTCCGCCTCTTTCGGCGGCCTCCTTCGCCTTCTCCACTTCCTCGCCGCGTCTGCCGTTGTTGATAACCCCGTCGATCATGCCGTAGTCATCCTCCAGGGTCATTTCAGCGGTGCGGAGGGGATTATCCTTTTCCGGCTGCTTCGCCAGCACAGCGAAGGCCCGCGTGCCGTTTCCCATGATAAGATACTTTCCATCGTCAGACTGATGGTGGAGACCGTACCCGGCCGCCTCCATCTGCTCCCGGCTCATGGCGGTCACATAGAAGCTGCCCCTGGGCGTCCGTACCGTTTCGCCGGTCTCCAGGGCGTCCGGGGTAAGCTCCGGCTGCCGCTCCTGCAAGAACTCCGGCACCTGGGAGAACCCGAAACGGTCACAGTAATGGGCAGTGTCCGTCCCACCCTGATGAAGCACCACGATATCCGACACAGACAGGGAATGTCCGTGGAAGTCTGCCGGGCGGTCGATGTTGAACCTGGTATAAATGCTTTCCAGATTGTCCCGCTCCGTCAGAGGGGCGGTATAGACCAGCTCATAGTTTGACGAATCCACGGAAAGGCCGTTGCGCCGGATCGCGTCCAGCGGCTCAAAGCGGTAATCCAGTGTTTCATCCCCGCCCTTTAGCTGGTAGATGGAAAAGCGGTCCTCCTGGGCCGGTTCCTCCCGGACCTCCGCCCGGCTGGTATCCAAGGCGGCCTCATACATGGAAGCCTCCTTGAACTTTTCCAATTCAGAAGGGAGATAGTCGTCCTGCGTCTGCCCCAGGGCGGCCAGTTTTTCTTCCAGGGCCATGACCTGCCCGGCCATCAGGTTTTCGTAGATTTCCTCCTTCGCCGCATGTTCCTCCGGGTGCTCCGCCGCGTACTGCGGATCATTCTGTCGGAAATACTCGTCCATGTCGAAAGCGATATCCATCGCCCACTCGGACAATTCTTCTTCGGGGATATCGTCCTGGAAGGTCATCACCCGGTATTCCTCCGGGATACTGCCGCGGTCCCCGTCGTAATACTCATGGAAGGAGCTGCCCGTATCCCGGACATAACCAAAGCTGGTGAAGTCGCCGCTTTCATCCAGGGCAATATCCCGGCCGTATGCCTCATAGTCGATGTAATTCCTCAAATGCTCCGGCACCTGCATGGCGTCCAGCTCGTCGATATAATACCGGCCCAGGTCGTCGTAATCCTCGATACCGGGGTACACGTCGTAACAATCCAGGTTTTCCGTCAGGTTGATGATCTCCTGGACGCTGCCGGAATGGTCGCCGATCTCCATGGCCGCCTGGAACCGCTCATATTCATCCTGACTCATGTCGTCCAGCTTGGAGGCCAGGTAGTTCAGCTCGTCCAGGTTGGCGTACTCGCCCAGCAGGTCATAGAGGCCGTCCACATAGCAGTCGTAGTCCGTGATGAACCATTCCTCATAGGTCTGCCCGAAGTCATCCTTCGCACCGATCCAGATGCGCTCAAAG
>ENA-OYWN01000418-OYWN01000418.1-human-gut-metagenome-genome-assembly--contig:-NODE-418-length-12800-cov-5.214908_pt1 | contig 12800 bp, 6 predicted proteins | sample MGYA00244172_ERZ653401 | MGnify/ENA primary metagenome ERZ653401 (study PRJEB26926, sample SAMN06164967) | human gut metagenome | biome: ENVO:00009003; feature: ENVO:2100002; material: ENVO:00002003... | reverse complement strand
ACTATGCGGGTGTTTTCCGCTGCGACGACACGAACCGCCGCATGCGCATCCACGCCGCTTTCTCGGTGGACGGCATCAAGTGGGATATCTGCGAGGAGGATTTCAAACTCGTGGGCGCCGATCCCGAAATCGCCGAGTGGGTTTACGGTTACGATCCCCGCGTGGCTAAGATCGAGGATAAGTATTATGTGACGTGGTGCAACGGCTACCACGGCCCGACGATCGGCATCGCGTGGACCGACGACTTCGAGACGTTCCACCAGTTGGAGAACGCCTTTATCCCCTTCAACCGCAACGGCGTGCTGTTCCCCCGTAAGATCAACGGCCGTTTCGCCATGCTGTCGCGTCCGAGCGACAATGGCCATACGGCTTTCGGCGACATCTTCTACTCGGAGTCGCCCGACATGGAGTTCTGGGGCCGCCACCGTCATGTGATGTCGCCCGCGGCCTTCGAGGTGTCGGCATGGCAGTGCATGAAGATCGGTGCGGGTCCCGTGCCCATCGAGACGAGCGAGGGCTGGCTGCTGCTCTACCACGGCGTGCTGCGTTCGTGCAACGGTTATGTCTATGCGTTCGGTTCGGCGCTGCTCGACCTCGACCAGCCGTGGAAGACGATCGCCCGCAGCGGCCCGTACCTGATTTCGCCGCGCGAGATTTACGAGCTGACGGGCGACGTTCCGAACGTCACGTTCCCCTGCGCGTCGCTCCATGACCCCGAAACGGGCCGGATCGCCGTCTATTACGGATGCGCCGATACCGTCACGGGCCTTGCCTTCGGTTATATCCCCGAAATCGTCAAGTTTACCAAGGAAAACAATATTCTCTGACGATGCTGCGACGAACGCTCTTAACTGCTGCGCTCGCCGCAGCCGTTTTCTGCGCACCGCTGCGTGCGCAGGAACCTGCCGACTGGGTCGATCCATTTGTCGGTACGACCAACTTCGGCACGACCAACCCCGGCGCGGTGTGTCCCAACGGCATGATGTCCGTGGTTCCCTTCAACGTGATGGGTTCCGACGAGAACGTCTACGACAAGGACGCCCGCTGGTGGTCCACGCCCTATGAGTTCCACAACAAGTTCTTTACGGGTTTCGCGCACGTCACGCTGAGCGGTGTGGGATGCCCCGAACTGGGATCGCTGCTGGTGATGCCGACCACGGGCGCGCTCGATGTCGATTACCGCAATTACGGCAGTAAGTACACCGGTGAAACCGCTTCTCCGGGCTACTATTCGAACCGGCTTTCGAAGTACGGCGTCCTTGCCGAAGTGACGGCCACGCCGCGCAGCTCGGCCGAACGCTACACCTTCCCGGCGGGCGAGAGCCATATCCTGCTCAATCTGGGCGAGGGCCTTACCAACGAATCGGGGGCTTGGGTGCGCCGCGTGAGCGACACCGAGGTCGAGGGCATGAAACTGCTCGGCACGTTCTGCTACAACCCGCAGGCGGTGTTCCCGATCTATTTCGTGATGCGCGTCTCGAAACGCCCCTCCGCCACGGGATTCTGGAAGAAACAGCCCCCCAAATACGGCGTCGAAGCCGAGTGGGACAAGGATGCCGGCAATTACAAACTCTATACGCACTACGGCCGTGAACTCGCGGGCGACGATGTGGGCGTGTGGTTCAGCTACGATACGACGGAGGGCGAGCAGCTCGAAGTCCGCATGGGCGTTTCGTTCGTGTCGGTCGAGAATGCGCGCCTGAACCTCGAAGCCGAGCAGCAGGAGCGTTCGTTCGACGACATCCGTGCCGCGGCGCGCCGCTCGTGGAACGACGATCTGGGCCGCATCCGCGTCGAGGGCGGCACCGACGCGCAGAAGAAGGTCTTCTATACGGGGCTCTATCATGCGCTGATCCATCCCAACGTGCTGAGCGACGTCAACGGTGAATACCCCGCGATGGAGAGCGCCGAAATCCGCACCGCCGAGGGCAACCGCTATACGGTCTTCTCGCTCTGGGACACCTACCGCAACCTGCACCAGCTGATGACGCTGGTCTATCCCGAACGCCAGTTGGAAATGGTGCGTTCGATGATCGGCATGTACAAGGAGTGGGGCTGGCTGCCGAAATGGGAGCTTTACGGCCGCGAAACCTTCACCATGGAGGGCGATCCGGCCATCCCGGTGATCGTCGATACGTGGATGAAGGGCCTGCGCGATTTCGACATGGACGCCGCTTACGAGGCGATGCGCAAGTCGGCCACGACGCCCGGCGCGCAGAACAGGATGCGCCCCGACATCGATCCCTATGTCGAAAAGGGCTACGTGCCGCTGGGCTTCTACGCCCGCGACCTTTCGGGCGACAACTCCGTGTCGCACGCGCTGGAATACTACATCGCCGACCATGCCCTGTCGCTGCTGGCCGATTCGCTCGGCCGCAGGGAGGACGCGGCGCTGTTCCGGAACCGTTCGCTCGGCTATAAGAACTACTACAGTCCCGAATCGGGCACTTTCCGTCCGATCACCGGGGAGGGCGGTTTCCTGACGCCGTTCGATCCGCGGCAAGGCGAGAATTTCGAGCCGGTCCCCGGTTTTCACGAAGGCTCGGCATGGAACTATACGTTCTATGTCCCGCACGACGTCTACGGACTGTCGAAGCTGATGGGCGGCCGGCGCAAATTCATCGCCAAGCTGCAAATGGTCTTCGACGAGGGGCTTTACGATCCCGCGAACGAACCCGACATCGCCTATCCCTACCTTTTCAGCTATTTCCGGGGCGAGGAGTGGCGTACGCAGCGCGAGGTGAACCGCCTGCTGGCCAAATACTTCACCACCGCGCCCGACGGCATTCCCGGCAACGACGATACCGGAACCATGTCGGCGTGGGCCGTCTTCTCGATGATGGGCTTCTATCCCGACTGTCCGGGCGAGCCGTATTACACGCTTACCTCGCCCGTTTTCGATCGGGTGACCGTTACGCTCGACAGGAAATACTATCCGGCCGGGGAACTCGTCATCGAGACGAAGCGTCCCGATTCCGGCGCGGTCTATATCCGCTCGATGACGCTCGGCGGCAAACCGCTGAAGCGATACCGCATCGGCCACGACGAGCTGCTGCGGGGCGGACGGCTGACTTTCGAACTTCAAAACCGCAAATAGATGAGACTCTTCCGCTGGATATTCGTTGTGTCGCTGCTGCTCGTCTCGTCCGGAGTCCGGGCGCAGACCCGGCTGACCCGCAACGGCAAACCTGCGGCCCGGATCGTCGTGGCACAGCAAACTGCCGCCGATCTCACGGCCGCGCAGCTGCTGCAGCGATTCGTCCGCGAATCGACCGGTGCGACACTGCCCCTGCTGCATGACGTGACGCCCCGCAAGGGCAACATCCTGATCGGCGCTTCGGACACCGCGGGACTTGCCGAGGACGGCTTCCGCCTGCGCACGCAGGACGGCGTGCTGCGCATCAGCAGCGGCGGCGACAAGGGGGCGGTTTACGGCGTCATGACGCTGCTGGAACGTTACTTGGGGCTGGATTACTTCGCCGCCGGGGTCTATGACCTCGACCGGAATCCGACCGTCACGCTTCCGGCGATGGACTTCGCCGAAAATCCGGCGTTCCGCTATCGCCAGAGTCAGGGCTACGGCATGGCGCAGGACTCCGTGTACCGGCTGGCCCTGCGTCTGGAGGAGCCGCGCGACATCTTTGCCGGCGGGTTGTGGGTGCACACCTTCAACAGCCTGCTTCCGGCGTCGGTCTACGGCGCGGAGCATCCCGAATACTACTCGTTCATCAACGGCGAACGACGTCCCGGCCGCGCCAGCCAATGGTGTCTCACCAACGACGAACTCTTCGAACTGGTGGCGGCGAAAGTCGATTCGATCTTCCGGGCCAACCCCGGCATGAACATCATCTCCATAAGCCAGAACGACAGCAATTTCACCTACTGCCGCTGTGAGGAGTGCGAGAAGGTCAACCGGCACGAAGGCGCGCTTTCGGGCAACTATGTCCGCTTCCTGAACAAGCTGGCGGAGCGTTTCCCCGACAAGGAGTTTTCGACGCTGGCCTACCTCTTTACGATGCAGCCCCCGAAGCACGTGAAGCCGCTGCCCAATGTCAATATCATGCTGTGCGACATCGACTGCGACCGCGAAGTGCCCCTTACGGACAATGCGTCGGGCCGCGAGTTCATCGAAGCGATGGAGGGGTGGGCAGCCCTGTCGGACAATATCTTCGTGTGGGACTACGGCATCAATTTCGACAACATGGTCGCTCCGTTCCCCAACTTTCCGATACTCAAACCCAACATCGGGCTTTTCCGTCGCAACCACGCCACGATGCACTTCTCGCAGATCGGCGGCTCGTACGGCGGCGATTTCTCGGAGATGCGCACCTATGTGGTCGCCAAGCTGATGTGGAACCCCGATCAGGATACCGATTCGCTCATGCTGCGTTTCATGCGCGGTTATTACGGACCCGCTGCGCCTTATATTTATCAGTACGAAAAACTGCTCGAAGGCGCATTGCTGGCGGGCGGCCAGCGGTTGTGGATATACGATTCTCCCGTCTCGCACAAGGACGGCATGCTCAACGCCGCCTGCCGCAAGCGTTACGGAGAGCTGTTCGACTGCGCCGAGCGGGCTGTGGCGGGGGATTCCGTCCTGCTGCGCCGCGTGCGCCTGACGCGTCTGCCGCTGATGTACTCCAACCTCGAAATCGCCCGCACGACGGCCGACAAGGATCTCGGCGCCGTGGTGAGCGAGCTGGACGCGTTCGAGAAATACGTGACCCAATTCGGCGTGAAGACGCTCAACGAACGCAACAACAGCCCGCAGGAATACTGCCGGCTCTACCGCGAACGTTATCTTCCTGCGGAGAACTCCAATCTGGCGCTGGGCGCGCGGATCGTCTGGATCGACGCTCCTGCGGAGAAATACCGGGCGTCGGGCGAAAAGACCCTGACCGACGGTCTTTTCGGCGGCGCGTCGTTCGTCGAGAGCTGGACGGGCTGGGAGGGCAAGGACGGCGCCTTCGTCGTCGATCTGGGCCGCGACGTGGCCTTCTCGACGGTCGAGACCGATTTCCTGCACCAGCTGGGCCAGTGGATTCTGCTGCCCCGTTCGGTGCGCTACTCCGTTTCGTCCGACAACGCGGACTGGACACCGTTCGGGCAGGTGGAATTTCCTGAGGACCAGTCGGTGCCCGTGAAATTCGTTCCGGCTGCCGTCACGGCCGCACAGCCGGTGCGGGCCCGCTATGTCAAAGTCGAAATCGAAGGCGTCAAGACCTGTCCGCCGTGGCATTACGGCGTAGGCTGCCCCTGCTGGTTCTTCCTCGACGAAGTGACCGTGAAATAAAACGTTGCGAAAAATTTTAAACGATTGCATAATGAAACCCAAGCATCTTCTTTCCTTATCCGTTCTGCTGATTTCGGCCGCCTGTTCGCAGCCTGAGCAGAAGCCGCTGACGCAGTATGTCGATATGTACATCGGCACGGGCGGCCACGGCCATGTCTTCATGGGGGCCAACGTTCCGTTCGGCGCCGTGCAGCTCGGCCCCACCAGCATCCCGCAGTCGTGGGACTGGGTGTCGGGATACCACATTTCCGATACGACCGTCATCGGTTTCAGCCATACCCACCTCAACGGTACGGGTATCGGCGACCTGTTCGACGTCACGGTGATGCCCGTCGTGGGCGGGGTGACCTACGCCCGCGGCACGGAGGACGACCCGCAGTCGGGGCTTTGGTCCTATTTCAGCCGTAAGAACGAAAAAGCCCGTCCGGGCTATTACGCCACGCGGCTCGACCGCTACGGCGTCGATGTGGAGCTGACCGCCACCAAGCGCGTCGGGCTGCACAAATACACCTTCCCCGCGTCGCAGGAGGCCGCCGTGGTCTTCGACCTCGAAAACGGCGGCTGCTGGGACAAGGCCACCGAGACCGCATTCGTTTCCGACGGACTCCGGCTCAGCGGTTACCGCTATTCGACGGGCTGGGCCAAGGATCAGCGCGTTTACTTCACGGCCGAATTCTCGAAGCCGGTGAAGAATATCTCCTATCCCGATGCGTCGGAGACGGTTCCGGAGGAGGGCGACGTTACGGTCAAGGGCCGTTACGCCCGCGTGGAGTTCGATACGACCGACGGCGAGCCGCTCTATATGAAAGTGGCGATTTCGCCCGTGAGCATCGAGAACGCCAAGCTCAACATGCAGGCGGAACTTCCCGGCTGGGACTTCGAAGCCACGGCGGCGGCGGCCGACAAGGCGTGGAACGCCGAGCTGCAGAAGGTGCGTGTCGAGACTGCGGACGAAGCCGCCCGCCGCATCTTCTATACGGCGCTCTACCACACGATGGTCGCTCCGTCGGAGTTCTGCGACGTGAACGGCGACTATCGGGGCGCTGACGGCGAGATCTACCGCGCCGCGCCGTTCGTGAACTATACGACCTTCTCGTTGTGGGACACCTACCGCGCTGCCCAGCCGCTGATGACGATTCTCCATCCTGAGAAGATGCCCGACATCGCCAATACGATGCTCCATATCTACACGCAGCAGGGCAAGCTTCCCGTCTGGCACCTCGCGGGCAACGAGACCGACTGCATGGTCGGCAATCCCGGCATTCCGGCCATGGCCGACATCGTGCTGAAAGGTTACGGCGGCTTCGACAAGGAGCTGGCCTACGAGGCGCTGAAGAAATCCGCCATGCTCGGCGAGCGGGGTATGGACCTGCGCATGAAATACGGCTATATCCCCTGCGACCTCTTCAACGAGGCGGTGGCTTACGACATGGAGTACGCCCTCGCCGACTGGGCCGTGGCACAGGTCGCCAAAGAGCTGGGCAAGACCGCGGATTACGACTATTTCCTCGAACGAAGCAAATCCTACCGCCATTTCTTCGATCCGCAGACCCGCTTCATGCGCGGCCTCGATTCGAAAGGCCGGTTCCGCACGCCTTTTAATCCGTTCCGCTCGACACACCGCGCCGACGACTACTGCGAGGGCAACGCATGGCAGTACACCTGGCTCGTGCCGCACGACGTCGAGGGGCTGATCGGCTGTTTCGGCGGCAAGGAAGCCTTCACCGGGAAACTCGACTCGCTCTTCGTCGTCAGCTCCGTGCTCGAGGGAGCCGCCTCGCCCGACATCTCGGGCCTGATCGGTCAGTACGCCCACGGCAACGAACCCAGCCACCACGTCGTCTACCTCTATACGATGATCGGCCAGCCCGCGAAGACCGCCGACAAGGTGCGCGAAATCCTGACGACGCTCTATCACGACCAACCCGACGGATTGTCGGGCAACGAGGACGTCGGCCAGATGTCGGCGTGGTACGTGCTTTCGTCGCTGGGATTCTATCAGGTCGAGCCAGCCGGAGGACGCTACTTCTTCGGTTCGCCGCTCTTCGACAAGGCCGAGCTGCGCGTGCGCGACGGCGTGTTCACCGTGATCGCGCACAACAATTCGGCGGCTGACAAATACATTCAGCGCGTGAAACTCAACGGCGAGCCGTACGCCAAGCCCTATATCGGTTTCGAAGAGATCGCCGCGGGCGGCACGCTCGAATTCGAAATGGGACCGGAGCCTGCCGTATGGTACGAACTTTAAACGGAAATGACAGCAATGAAAAGTAGAAATATCTTTTTCGCGGCCCTTTGCGCCGCCGTTTTGGCCGGCTGTTCGTGCCCTTCGGCCGGGCAGCGATCCCCTCAGCGTCCGTCGGACTATGTTTCGACATTGGTAGGCTCGCAGTCGGATTTCACGCTTTCGACGGGCAATACCTATCCTGCCGTCGCTCTGCCTTGGGGTATGAACTTCTGGACGCCCCAGACCGGTAAGATGGGCGACGGCTGGGCCTATACCTACGGGGCGCACCGAATCCGGGGCTTCAAGCAGACCCATCAGCCCTCGCCGTGGATCAACGACTACGGCCAGTTCGCGCTGATGCCCGTGCGCGGGAATGATAAGCTGGACGAAGAGTCCCGCGCGAGCTGGTATTCGCACCAAGCCGAGGTGGCGAAGCCTTACTATTACAAGGTCTATCTGGCCGACCACGACATCCGCGCCGAGATCGCCCCGACCGAACGTGCCGCGATGATGCGCTTCACCTTTCCCGAAAGCGACGAGTCGGGCGTTGTGATCGACGCCTTCGACCGCGGTTCGCAGATCGGCATGCTCGACGCCCGCACGATCGTGGGTTACACCACGCGCAACAGCGGGGGTGTTCCTGATAATTTCCGAAATTACTTCGTCGTGCGTTTCGATACGCCGTTCACCGCCGTCGAACTGACCGACGCCCCCGGCGAGTACGAACCCGGCAGCAGCTTGCTCTATCCTGACGGCAGCAAGTCGGTGACGGGCGGACACGCCGTGGCGAAGGTGCACTTCCCGACCCGCCGCGGCCAGCAGGTCTGCGCCAGCGTGGCTTCGTCGTTCATCTCGCCCGAACAGGCCGTTCAGAATCTCAGGGAGCTGGGGGCCGACGACTTCGAGACCGTCAAGTCCAAGGCGCAGGAGCGCTGGGACGAAGTGCTGGGCCGCATCGAGGTCGAGGGCGGCGCCGAAGAGCAGATGCGCACCTTCTATTCGTGCCTGTACCGTTCGGTGCTTTTCCCGCGTAAATTCTATGAAGTGACCGCTTCGGGCGAAATCATGCACTACAGCCCCTACAACGGCGAAGTGCTGCCCGGCTACATGTATACCGACACCGGGTTCTGGGATACGTTCCGCAGTCTGTTCCCGCTGCTCAATCTGGTCTATCCTTCGGTGAACGCCGAAATCCAGCAGGGACTGGCCAACACGGCCCGCGAAAGCGGCTTCCTGCCCGAATGGGCCTCGCCGGGCCACCGCGGCTGCATGGTGGGCAACAACTCCGCATCGGTGGTGGCCGACGCGCTCCTCAAGGGCGTCACGCCCGAAAAGGAGTGGCAGACGCTCTACGAGGCCATGATGCACGCGCGCACGAACGTCCACCCCGGCGTCTCCTCGACCGGACGTCTGGGGCACGAGTATTACAACCGGCTGGGATACATTCCCTACGACGTGAAGATCAACGAGAATGTCGCCCGCACGCTCGAATACGCCTACGACGACTGGTGTATCGCGCAGGTGGCCCGCAAACTGGGTAAGACGGAGGATGCTGCGGCGCTTGAGGAGGCTTCGCGCAACTACCGCAACGTATTCGACAAGACGACCAAGCTGATGCGCGGCCGCAACGAGAACGGGGAGTTCCAGTCGCCGTTCAGCCCCTACAAGTGGGGCGACGCCTTCACCGAGGGCAACGCATGGCACTACACATGGTCGGTGTTCCACGATGTGCAGGGACTTGCCGAGCTGATGGGCGGCCGGGAAGGATTCGCCGAAATGCTCGACTCGGTGTTCGTCGTGCCGCCGATCTACGACGACAGCTATTACGGGACCCGCATTCACGAGATCACCGAGATGCAGGTGGCCGACATGGGCAACTACGCCCACGGCAACCAGCCTGCGCAGCATATGATCTACCTGTACAACTATGCGGGCCAGCCGTGGAAGGCGCAGTACTGGACGCGCGAGGTGATGGACCGTCTCTATTCGTCCAAGCCCGACGGCTACTGCGGCGACGAGGACAACGGCCAGACCTCCGCGTGGTATGTCTTCTCGGCCATGGGATTCTATCCCGTATGTCCGGCCTCGGACCAGTACGTCATAGGGTCGCCCCTGTTCCGCAAGGCGACCGTGAAACTGGAGAACGGAAAGAAGATCGTGATCGAGGCTCCGGACAACGCTCCCGAAAACCGCTATATCGGAACCATGAAGCTCGACGGGAAGCGATACGACCGCAACTTTATCCGCTGGTCGGACCTCGTAAAAGGCGCGAAAATAGACTTCGCGATGCAGCCCGATCCGGCGTACAAACGGGGTGTCGGCCCGCAGGACGCGCCCTATTCGCTCAGCCGTGAAGAATGTCGATAATTTGTCAATAGAATCTGACTTTCGGTTTTGAAAATTGGCCGGAAAATACTACTTTTGTAGCGTTGTTTTTACAATTGTTAGGTTAATCCGGACATATCTCAGACCTCCACAGGCAAAATCGATCAACGCGAACGAAAGAAACAACAGGGCCAAGCCGCTGCATTCTATTCGTCGTGCCGACAGCAGGGTCAGAGCGCGCAGTCGCAGGGGCAGCAGATGTCCTGCAGCGGGATGCGCAGATAGATACCAGACCGCCATGACATGCGATGTCGTGGCGGTCTGCTTTTTTGAAAAACTTAAAACCAAAGGATATGAAGGTCGGTGTGATTATGGGCTCGGTGAGCGATTACGAGGTGATGGCCGACGCCGTCGCCACGCTCGAACAATTCGGTGTCGATTTCGAAAAGCGCGTCGTAAGCGCCCACCGTACGCCCGATCTGTTGTGCGAGTATGCCAAGACGGCCAAGGCGCGCGGTATCGGCGTGATCATCGCCGGTGCGGGCGGCGCGGCGCACCTGCCCGGCATGGTGGCTTCGATGACGACGCTGCCGGTGGTGGGCGTTCCGGTCAAGTCGCGCGCCCTGAACGGGCTGGACTCGCTGTTGTCGATCGTGCAGATGCCCGCGGGCGTTCCCGTGGCCACCACGGCGATCAACGGTTCGAAGAATGCGGCGCTGATCGCCGTCTCGATTCTCGCTTTGCAGGACGCGGAACTCGCGGCCCGGCTCGAAGCGTTCCGCGCCAAGCAGACCGCCGACGTACTTAAAGCGGAACTTTAGATGAAGACGATCGGCATCATAGGCGGCGGCCAGCTGGGGCTGATGATTATCGAACAGGCGCACCTGCTCGGAGCGCGCACGGTGTGTCTCGATCCGGCGGCGGACGCTCCGGCCTTTACGCTCAGCGACGAGCGGATCGTGGCGGCGTATGACGACCCCGCGGCGCTGGAGGAGCTTTGCCGCCGCAGCGACGCGGTGACCTACGAGTTCGAGAACGTGCCGGGCAGCGTGCTGATCCCGCTTGAGAAGAGATACAACATCCCGCAGGGTTTCCGTCCGTTGTACGATTCGCAGGACCGCCTGCGCGAGAAGGACAACGCCCGTGCCGGCGGGCTGGCGACACCCGAATACGCCGCCGCGGACGACGAAGCGTCGCTGCGCGCCGCCGTGGCGAAGATCGGCCTGCCCGCCGTGCTGAAGACCCGGACGCTGGGGTACGACGGTCACGGACAGCTGGTGCTGAAGACCGAGGCCGACATCGAGAAGGCTTTGCCGATGCTCGCCGTGCCCTGTATTCTGGAGCAGTTCGTGCCCTTCGATTTCGAAGCCAGCGTCGTGCTGGTCTCCGACGGCAGCCGTGTCGTCACCTTTCCGATCGGTCGCAACATCCACCGCGACGGCATCCTCGATTTGTGCTTCGTGCCCGCGGAGGAGATGGACGACGAGCTGCGCGGACGGATGGCCGCCGCCGGCGAGCGGTTTATGCTGACGTGCGGTTACCGGGGAATTCTGGCGATCGAGTTTTTCGTGAAGGGCCGCGAATTCTTCTTCAACGAAATGGCGCCGCGCCCCCACAATTCGGGACATTATACGATCGAAGGCTGTACGACCAACCAGTTCCGCGAGTTGGTGCGCTTCCTTTTGGGAGAGCCGCTGCAGGAGCCGCGGCTGGTGGCGCCGACCGTGATGAAGAATATCTTGGGACAGGACCTCGAAGCGGCCGAAGCGATCGCCGCCGAAAACCGTCCGGGCGTGCATGTCCGTCTCTACGGCAAGACCGAGAGCCGGCCGAAGCGCAAGATGGGACACATTACCTTCGTGGGCATGACTCCGGCGGAATACGGGGCCGTCTGGGCCGACCGGTTTGTGAAATAGCGGGGCCGGTCCCGCATGCGTCGCCGCAGGCGGACGGGAGGAGTTTCCGGAAGCGGCGGCGAGGACGAAGACCGGCGGAACGGTCGGTAAGGACCGCAGAAACGAATGAAGAATATTAAACGATATAGGATGAAAAACTACCGGATTTTTGTTGAAAAACATCCCCGTTTCCGGGTCGAGGCCGAAAGCCTGCGCCGGGAACTGAACGCCAACCTGAACCTCGATATCCGCGAACTGCGGCTGCTGAACGTTTACGATCTGTTCGGCTTTTCGGAGGAACTGCTCGAAAAGACCCGCTACAGCGTCTTCGGCGAAGTGGTGACCGACAGCGTGACCGATGCGTGCGACCTCGCGGGACAGAAGTATATCGCCGTGGAGTATCTTCCCGGCCAGTTCGACCAGCGCGCCGCGTCGGCCGTGGATTGCGTGCGGCTGATCGACCCGTCGGCCGAGGTGCGCATCCGTTCGTCGAAGCTGTTGCTGTTCGACGGCGCGGTGACCGACGAGGAGATCGCGCGGATCAAACGCTACTATATCAATGCCGTCGAGTCGCGCGAAAAGGACCTGAGCGTGCTCAGCGATATGGAGCAGGCCGAGGTGAAGCCCGTCGCCGTGCTCGAAGGCTTCACGAAGATGACCGACGCCGAGCTGGCGCCCTACTGCGCGCAGTACGGACTGGCGATGAACGCCGACGATCTGCGCGAGGTGGTGAAGTATTTCCGCGCCGAGGGCCGCGATCCCTATGAAACCGAACTGCGCATCCTCGATACCTATTGGAGCGACCATTGCCGCCATACGACCTTCACGACCGAGCTGGAGGGTATTACGGTCGAGGAGTCGTTCGTCAAGGACGAAATCGAAGATTCGCTGGCCCTCTACCTGCGCATCCGGCGTGAGCTGGGCCGCGAACACAAGAGCATCTGCCTGATGGACATGGCCACGATCGGCGCCCGCTACCTGCGCAAGAAGGGGCTGCTGGACGATATGGAGGCTGTCTCTTATACACATCTCCGAGCCCACGAGACCCTAAGACATCTCG
>ENA-OYWN01000409-OYWN01000409.1-human-gut-metagenome-genome-assembly--contig:-NODE-409-length-12997-cov-4.828234_pt1 | contig 12997 bp, 8 predicted proteins | sample MGYA00244172_ERZ653401 | MGnify/ENA primary metagenome ERZ653401 (study PRJEB26926, sample SAMN06164967) | human gut metagenome | biome: ENVO:00009003; feature: ENVO:2100002; material: ENVO:00002003... | reverse complement strand
GAGATGTCTTAGGGTCTCGTGGGCTCGGAGATGTGTATAAGAGACAGCTCTTGATTACTTCGATAAGATCATCCGTTATCTCAGCGGACTTCATCCACGGACGCTGATCGAATGAAACGTTGTCGGAAGGAATTTCCTTGTATGTTTCAAGTTCTTCGCTGAACTTATCGCTCTTATTGCCGTTCCAGAAGTAAGTTACATGGCCGTACTTCTGTGTTTCGGATACGGCATATTCGTTAAGACCTGCGGCAACGAGTACCTCTGTGAGAGTGTTTGTAATCTCGGGAGGATTTACAAGGAAGCGTGCGGGGAGCTTTAAGTCGCCGTCATACTGCAACATACCTGCGAAGCATACGTCGGGCTTTGCGCCTCTGTCAAATGCAGTGAAGTCATCATCGTCGAATGCCATTGAAAGCTCGATAGCACGGTCGCCTCTGAAGTTGAAGAGGATAACGCTGTCCTTGTCAACTATCTTGCCTACAGGTTCGCCGTTCTCAGCGATTACGAATGCAGGGAGATCCTGGTCGATGATGCCGTCGTTTTCCTTACGGTAGGTTTCAACAGCTTCCATAGCTGATGCAAACTGTCTGCCCTCGCCCTTGACGTGAGTCTTCCAGCCAAGATCAACCATAGGCCAGTCAGCCTGGTAACGATCCATAGTAACCTTCATACGTCCGCCGCCGCTTGCTATCTTACCGTCAAAAGCGCCGTCCGCATTAAGCTCCTTGAGGAAGCTCTCAAGCTGTTCGATATATATCGGAGCAGAAGTAGCGGGTACATCTCTGCCGTCGAGCAGAATGTGTACTCTTGCCTTCTTGATGCCCTCGTTCTTGGCTTCCGTCAGCATCTTGAACAGGTGCTTGATATTTGAGTGAACGTTACCGTCCGATAAAAGACCGATGAAGTGAAGGGTGCTGTTGTTAGCCTTGCAGTTGTCAACGAGTTCTTTCCAAGCCTCAGACTGATACATCTTTCCGCTTTCGATAGATTCGTTAACGAGCTTTGCGCCCTGTGAGTAGATCTGACCGCAGCCGAGTGCGTTGTGACCTACCTCTGAGTTGCCCATATCATCATCTGTAGGCAGACCTACAGCGTCACCGTGAGCCTTTAAACGAGTGTTGGGGCATTCTCTTAAAAGTCTGTCAAGAGTAGGAGTGTTGGCGAGCGTAACTGCATCGCCAAGACCTGTCTTTGAAAAGCCTACGCCGTCCATAACAACGAGTAAAACGGGTTTTGCCATTTGTTTAGTCGTCCTTTCGTAAATATCCGATTTTTTGATTAGCCGTTTACGGCAGCCTTGATGATAGTTGTGAAATCAGCAGCCTTGAGTGAAGCACCGCCGATAAGACCGCCGTCAACGTTTGTCTTTGAGAGCAGTTCTTCAGCGTTCTTTGCGTTCATAGAGCCGCCGTACTGGATTGTGATTGTTTCTGCAGTATCTGCGCCGTAGAGCTTAGCGAGTGTAGCACGAATGAAAGCGCAAACCTCTTCAGCCTGATCTGCTGTAGCTGTCTTGCCTGTACCGATAGCCCAAACGGGTTCGTAAGCGATTATGCACTTCTTGAGGTCATCTGCGGAGATGCCGAAGAAATCGAGCTTAATCTGACGTGCGATAACTTCTTCTGTAATGTTGCATTCACGCTCCCAGAGAAGCTCGCCTACGCATACGATGGGTTTTAAGCCTGCTTCAAGAGCAGCCTTTGTTCTCTTGTTTACTGTTTCGTCTGTTTCAGCAAAATACTGACGGCGCTCGGAGTGACCGAGTACAACATATTCAACGCCCATTTCAGCGAGCATATCAGCTGAAATTTCGCCTGTGAAAGCGCCGCTCTTTTCAAAGTGGCAGTTCTCAGCGCCGATCTTTATGTTTGTGCCTGCTGTTACAGCGAGAGCTGTTTCAAGGTTTGTGAAGGGAACGCAGGCTACGACCTCAACGTCCTTTACATCGGCAACCATAGGCTTTAATTCTTCTAAAAGAGCCTTAGCCTCGGGTCTTGTCTTATTCATCTTCCAGTTACCTGCGATAACTGCTTTTCTTACTGTCTTTTTCATGATACAGTGTTCCTTTCGTTTTTTATTATAAATTGCTTATTACACAACAATAAGGGCGGAGAATATCCGCCCTCGTTATTTTTACTTGTCCTGAATGCAAGCGATACCGGGAAGTACCTTACCTTCGAGGTATTCAAGAGAAGCGCCGCCGCCTGTTGAGATGTGGCTCATCTTGTCTGCATAACCGAGGTTGATAGCAGCTGTAGCCGAGTCACCGCCGCCGATGATCGTTGTAGCGTCTGCCTCTGCAAGAGCTTCGCAGACAGCAACTGTACCCTTCTTTAATACGGGGTTCTCAAATACGCCCATAGGACCGTTCCATACAACTGTCTTAGCTGACTTAGCGGCATCAGCGAACAGAGCCATTGTCTTAGGACCGATGTCAAGACCCATCATATCAGCAGGAATCTTGTCAGCGTCAACAACGCTTACTTCGATCTCAGCATCGATAGGATCGGGGAATTCCTTTGCAATTGTTGTATCAATAGGGAGAAGGAGCTTCTTGCCGAGCTTTTCAGCCTTTTCAATCATTTCCTTGCAGTAGTCGATCTTCTCGTTGTCAACGAGTGATGTACCTACTTCATAGCCCTTAGCCTTTAAGAATGTGTAAGCCATACCGCCGCCGATGATAAGTGTGTCGCACTTTTCGAGGAGGTTTGATATAACGTTCAGCTTGTCTGCAACCTTAGCACCGCCGAGGATAGCAACGAAAGGTCTTACGGGGTTTTCAACAGCGTTGCCTAAGAACTCGATTTCCTTGTTCATAAGGTAGCCTACTGCTGTTTCCTTAACAAACTTTGTAACGCCTGCTGTAGAAGCGTGTGCTCTGTGTGCAGAACCGAAAGCGTCCATTACGAATACATCGTCGTCAACGAGATCTGCAAGCTCCTTAGCGAATGCTTCACCGTTCTTTGTTTCTTCAGCGCCACGGAAACGTGTGTTTTCAAGAACAACTATCTCGCCGTCCTTCATTTCTGCAACTGCCTTCTTTGCATTCTCGCCTACTACTGTATCGTCCTTAGCGAAAACTACCTTTGTATTAACAAGCTCTGCAAGTCTTTCTGCAGCAGCCTTAAGAGAGAACTTGTCCTCGGGACCGTTCTTCGGCTTGCCGAGATGTGAACAAAGAACTATCTTTGCGCCGTTCTCAACTAACTTATTGATTGTGGGAAGTGCGGCCTGGATTCTGTTGTCGTTTGTGATCTTGCCGTCCTTCATAGGTACGTTGAAGTCTACACGAACAAGGACTTTTCTGCCCTTTACCTGTAAATCTTCTACATTCTTCTTGTTTAATTTGCTCATGGTAATGATCCTTTCGCTTTTACTTTATTTGTATGAGGCTGTCCTCAAGAAATACAAATTTCACGCATATTTTTATACTTCTGCGCTCATATTTATTTTACCAAAAAAGCGGATAAAATGCAAGTACTTTTTATAAAGAAATCGAATAAAACAGCACGGCGGGAAAGTATTCCCGCCGTGTGTCTGCTTGTAGTAAAAGCCTGTTTTGAAAAATATAGCCTGATCTCAATCCCTAACCCAAACTCCATTCTCCTAGGTGAAGAGCTTTGCCTAAAGCAAGGACGCTTTGATTGCTTGCCAAAAGTTTTGCGCGACACAAAGCCTACAGAGCAAGCAACACTCAATACCCGTTTTAATTTAGTAGATATATAGGTTTTTCGACAGACTTCAGCGCTTTTCCTGAAAAGCAGGACACTGTTTGCTGTATAGATCACTTATTCGTTTGTAATCGGAATTTCTGCTATCAGCTGTGGCACGGGATCTTTCGGGATAATATCGTAATAACGGTCGTTATTGAATACATAACCTTTTTCAACGGCATTTGATACCGAGAGATAGTTCTTTCCGCAGCACAGAGCGGTAAACGTACTGACTCTTCCCTCCGAATCCGTGTTAGCTATGCAGTAGTCGCCTGAAGCGTGAACGTTTGCGTTGTTATGTTCCAGATTATATGTGTCTATATCATCAAGATGTACAAAATATATTTCGCAGTTCTTTACAGGCTTTCCGTTGTCATCCTTAAGCACCATGTCGATGTCAATATCGCCATAGTCGGTGGCAATGTATGAAGAGTAAAATCTATCCCCGAGTATGACTTTCGGCTTACTGCTCTTTACAAGATCTTTGCGCACCATTATAGTGCTATAGATATGATTGTTTTCGCCTTGGATATTATCTATGCTTACAAGCAGGATATAATCATTTACTTCTTCTCCGGTGATAATTTTGCCGTCAACGCTTATGCTTGCATAGCTTACCGGAGTCTTTTTCACTTTACATCCCGTAATCCTACGACCGTCAACAGTGTCGATCAGTCGTGCTCCTTGCCATATGTTATCGTCTATATAGGTATCGCCATAATGGATAAGCTCAACCGGTATGTAAGTGTGTTCCTCATATGTGTAGGATTTTTCTGCAAGCGCATACTGCTGTTCGCTGTAATCGGGCAGAGTATCCTCCTCCTGAATACTTTCGTCTACAACCTCAAATTTGTCGGCAGGAAGAGTACCGGTTGTCAGATCGATATTTATAATGCTGTTACTGCTGCTTTCGGTCACGGTGAATACGGCAAATCCGTTGTCGCCTGTAGTGGTCATCATAGGAGCGGCTATAACGTAAATGCCGTAGTCTATGCTGTCAAATGTGTGATCACTGCCATCGGTATTAAAATAGGGTACTTCTGATATTTAGGATTGCTTTATGGTTATGATTTCATCATTTGTAAGGAACGCTTTGTCAACCTTATAATAGTAAAGCATACTTCTGTCAAGATCGGCTGCGTTGCCTGTCATTCTGAGCGTTACATTAGTCGCTGTGCCTGTCGGCTCTGGAGCGGGCTTGGCTGTTGTTGCGGCTGTTGTCTTAGTGGTCACAGTCGTTGTTGCGGTTGTCTGCGGTGTGGTTGAAGTTGCGGGAGCCGTGGTTGAAGTAGTTGTTTTGACTGTTGTCACAGCCTTGGTTGCTTCCGGCTTTGATGAGTTGTCACTGTCACCCACCACAGAGGTTATATCAATGGTTTTTGCGTCTGTTCCCGCTTTGTTTTCAATTCCGAAATTGAACATATAATTATTGTAGTAAGTATAATTCAAAAATATATAGTCATAAGGCGAAACGACTATACGGAGTTTTCCGTCAACATACTTCATGGATATATATTCAAGCTCAAACGTTTTGCTGTTGTCTGCGCCGTCTTTTGCGGTAAGCGATAACAGGATCAGAGAATTATGACTTTCATCGGTATAAAATGCCGTGCAATACTGCGTATGCGCCGAGTACAGCTCTGGTATAGGAAACTCTTTGTCTATATTTATGCCGAACTTTGATTTTGTGTTATTTTTATCCGCCGGCTGGATATAATCGGGACAGTACTCAAAAAAATATTCTTCAAATTTGTCCGAGTTACCCCCTGTGTATACCTGTGATACAGCGTTGATAAATTCCTCTGTGGTGTCAAATCCGAAATATGCTTTATCGGCATAATAAAAGCGTGCGTCATTATAAGAAGTTCTGCCTGTAAAGTAGTTGGCACTGTTGTTTTTGAACTTTTCAATTTCCTGCGCACTCATATCCGATGATATGCCGACTGCCTCGTTAATATTGGAAAAAATAATATATTTATTCGTAATGTCAATTGCATTATCGAACAGGTCAAGCATTTCACTCTGAACCTGCTTATCCGTGCAGAAAAGACTGTCAAAATCATCAGCCGCATTGATTTCTGTAGTATCTATGGTCGGTGTATTATCTATCCTGCGATAAGTTATTTTTCCGAGCTGTGCCCAGAATGTCTTATCATCAACAAAAGTCATTCCGCTCTTTTCGGAATGTACCTTTGTGTTTTCCGAGGGTGTAACTATGCTGTCGGCGGCACTGTTGCCGCCTATCGATACGTTGATAGGTCCGCCCTGATTATTTATTACCGCAAAATGTATTCCGACACCTGCCGTGCCTGCTGCGACTACTACTGCGGCGGCCGCTGCGGCATAACGTTTTATCTGCGGTATGAAGCTGCGTTTCTTGTCGCTTTGCAACAGCCTGTCAAGGCCGTTTTTCTTCTGCTCGTCTGTAGCGTTTACTTCATCGAATGCCTGTTTAATTGTCATTTTATTCAACGCTCCTTTCATCACTGAGGACATTTCTCAGCCGCTCCCTCGCTTTCTGCAATCTTGTGCGGACCGCAGAAGAGCTTATGTGCAACATCTGTCCTATTTCTTCGCTCGAGTATCCGTCATAATAGAATAGATACACAGGTATTTTCAGCTTGTCGGGCAGTTTTGAAAGCTCGCTGAGAAGCTCTTTTGCTTCATTGCTTATATTGCTGTCGGGAATATTGTCGTTGAGCGGCTCGTTTTTTCTGCACGCCGCCTTGAGCATATTCTTACAGATATTTGAAGCAACACGGATAAGCCATGCTTTTTCGTGATTTTCGCTTTCAAACTGTTTTCTTGTTTCGATTGCTTTCAGAAAAGCGTTATGTACAGCGTCTTCTGTATCCTGTATATTTTTCATATACATATAGCACACCCTGTAGAGAGTGTCGAAATTGCGTTCATAAAGCTCTCTTATGCTCTCGGAAGAATAATCTGACGTCATAAATCGTTCCCCCTGAGTTTTTCTCTTTGAATGTAATACAACTGACAGATGTGTTTTGTCTGTCGGAGAATAAAAAAATGCGGTTGAAAGTTCAACCGCAAAACAAGGACGGGAAAACCCGTCCTTTCAGTCTGTCGATAAACCTTTGTGTTTTCAGAAAATGGGGTCGCAGGGGCGTAGCCCCCGAGAGGGTCTAGGGGCGGTAGCCCCAGCAAAATAACCCCTTCCCACGGGGAAGGGGTTTGGGGTTTCGGCAAGGATGCCGAGATAGAACGCCCAAAGGCTTTGCAGGACGCAAAGCCCACAAAGCGTTCTTATAGGGATAGAGAATTTGCTCTATTTTTATAAAATAGACTTTTTCTACAAGCTGATATCTGTAGTGGCAGGCTTTCCTTTAGGACAAAATGTTTATAAAAAACATAAACTGAAAGGAATACAATTTGAAATTCAGAAGAAAATTAGCGGCGGTATTAGCCGGAATAATTACGGTAACCGCCTTTTCGGGCTGTTCAATGCTCGGCAATCAGACAACCAACGCACTTGGCACTTACGACTTTACACAGATGGATCTGGTACAGCTCAACAAGCCTTCGGAGGGTCAGGACGTTGCAGTGATAGAAACAAATCTTGGCACGATAACGGCTGTTTTATATGCCGAATTCGCTCCCAAAACCGTGGCAAACTTCAAGAAGCGTGCCGAGGAGGGATTCTATGACGGAAAGCCGTTCTTTGCGTTACAAAAAGGTATTTACGCAATTACCGGCGCTTCAAACGATGAAGGTACCGAGGGCGTTACCGACGACGGCAAGTTCATTGAGAACGAATGCTCGGTCAACCTTTGGCCGTTCAAGGGCGCACTTTTAGGATACAGCTCACAGCAGGGCTACTCGGACAGCCGATTCTTCTTCACGGGAGCGCTTGAGATAACCGAAGAAAACAAAAAAGAGCTGAGAGGCTATACAGACCAGGAAACAAGCGCACAGGTAATCCCCGATGAGCTTATAACAGCCTTCGAAAAAAGAGGCAGTGTTCCGGGCTTTGCCGGCACTTACACGGTTTTCGGTCAGGTGATAAACGGCTTTGACACACTCGACAAGATACTCTGGTCGGCTTCCGACAAGAGCACGATGAAGCCTCTTGAGGAAATCAAAATAGTAAAAGTTACACTTGACTCCTACAAGGACGGAAAGTTCACCATAGAAGAACCTACTTCCGACAAATATCTTACTGCCAAAGAAATTGCAGAGCTTCAAAACGAATCCAACGGTACAAGCGGCAGTAACAGCTCAACGGCAGGTTCTTCGGATTCATCATCAAACTAAGCCTGCAGGCGAAAGGACCGAAAAAAATGAGGTTTAAGTCTTTATGCAAAGCTGCAGCGGCGGTAACTCTCGCCGCAGCCATGATAACGGCAAGCGGCTGTAATAACGAGAAAAACGATAACACCGCAGAAATAACCGTAGGACCCGGCGATACCCTTGCCGAAATGACAATTCAGATAGGCGAGGAAACGGGAAAGATACGTTTCAAGCTCTTTCCGGAGGTTGCGCCTAAGGGCGTCGATAACTTTGTCAAGCTGGCTCAGAGCGGATATTATGACGGCAAGACAATCCACAGAGTAATCAAGGATTTTATGATACAGGGCGGCTCGCTCAGGGGTAACGGCACAGGCGGAACAACAGCCGACAAGACCGAGATTCCCCGTGAAACGAACAACCGTATGAGAGCTTATTACGGTGCGCTGGGATATGCGGAAGGCAGTGACGGCATCAACAGCCAGTTCTTTATCGTCAACAACAAAACGCCGTTTGACATTGCAAAGACTGCTGCGAATATTTCCTCCGACCTTGAAGAATACAAGGACAGACTGAAGGAGGAGGACAAAAAGACTTATACCGATTATCTTTCAAAGCTCAACTCCGTTCCGGACGATGTAAAAGCAAAATACCTTTCAAGCGGCGGTGCGTTCAGCATTGACGGTAACTATACGATATTCGGGCAGGCTATAGAAGGGCTTGATTTTCTTGACAAGATAAGTGCGGTCGAGGTTTCATCCGGCAATTCCATTGACGATGAGGCCGGCATCGCCTCTAAACCTGCAGTTTCGATAATAATCAAGAAAATCGAAATCGCCACAATCCCGACAATAACCGAAACAGAGGCTACCACCACTACAAGAAAGCACATCCGCCCGTCAGCGACTACTCCAGCTCCGAGCGATACGACCACAGCGGAAACTCCCGCTCCAGACAATACAACTGCGGCAGAAACTACCGCTCAGTAACGAAAACAGATAAAACCCCTGCGTTGCGATTTAATGCAACGCAGGGGTGTTTTTTTATGCAGGTTAATTGCAAAAGTAAGGCATTATGAGCTGTGTGGGAGGGAGGGAGACCTTTTGGCAGGTAGCAGATTATCGATAAGGGTCACGCAGGAGGCATAGGCATTTCTGCCCGTGCCACTGCCCTGCAGACTTGCCGATCACTTTCTTCTGTAGCTGTAATAAGTCTTCGTGCGTACTTCCCTGTCTGACGTCTGGCTGACTTCGTTTTCCGAATAACTGCTCCAATCATCCCATCTGTAGTAATAGTAGGTGTAAATCTTCCGTCTTTCACGATAACGGTATTCTGTGTGGGTGACAGGTGCAATCCATCGGCTTTCTTCTTTGTAATACTGATAAGGCGACTTGTCGTAATAATACTGATACTGATAATTCACATGGCTACATCTGCCTTTATCAGTAACCGGCTTTCTTGAAGTAGACCAATCGGTCCATTTATAATATATAGTGCTTTCAATCCAGCCTTGTTTATTAATTCCGCACTCTCTGCACCAGTGTGTACCCCATTTACCCGTTTTGGCACGCTTTCCTTCATATCTGCCGTAGCGGTATTCGGTATACCCTTCCTTATCTGTAACAGTTTTTGTTTCCACCTGTCTGTTATCGTTTGAGCCTACCCAAGAGCTTGACCAGCCGCTCCACGAGCCGTATTCGCTCCACGTCCACGAGCTGTCATACTGCGTCCAGCCGTCCTTGCTTGAATCATTCGATGTGGTTGTCTGCTTGTCACGGTAGCTGTAGCGTATCTGTTCTGTTATCTCGTACTTATCGGAGGTAACCTCAGGCGGCAGAGTATCTGTATAATCCGACCAGTCTGCGCCCTTGCTGAGCGTGAGCCTGATCACAGAGCCTTCTTCAAGCGATGTTGCCGCAGCAGGCTCCTGACTTAGTACGCTGCCGTACGGAATATCGTTGCTGTATCCGTCATAAACAACGTTCACATCAAATTTTGCAAGTGCTGTTCTTGCTTCATTCTCGGTCATTCCGTATACATTTGCAACATCGAACTTCTGCTTGCCCTTGCTTACATAAATCGTGACCTTGCCGCCCTTTTTCAGCTTCTCGTCTGCGGCAGGCGACTGCTTGATAACCTTACCGGGAGTAACTGCGGAATTATACGTTTCCTTTACCTCAACGGCAAAGCCTGCTTTCTTAAGCGTATTTTCGGCTTCGGAACGTTTCTTGCCGACAACGTTATTGACCGTAAGCATCTGAACGCCACGGCTGATATAAATAACCACCTTTGAGCCGTAACTCTTCTCGGTATCTGCGGCAGGCTCCTGACGTATTACTACACCCTCGGCAACACTGCTACTGTATTCCTTGCTTACGCTTACGCTGAATCCCGCTTTTTCAAGCGTTGATATTGCTTCGTTCTCCTTGTTGCCGGTCACGTTGCCTACCTTTACAAGCGAAGGCTCGTTGCTTGCGGTGCTGACATATATTATTACCGATGCGCCGGCTCTTTGTTCGCTGCCCGGCAACGGCGACTGAGCGTATACCGTATTTTCGGGTGCGTCGGACTCGCCCTCAAGTATTGTTACCTTGAATCCGAGCTTTTCAAGCTGTGAAACGGCTGACGCCTTATCAACGCCTTTAAGGTCGGGGACTTTCAGCGTATTGTTTTTGCTTGATACTGTAAGAGTTATCTTAGTGCCCTTGCTTACATTATCTCCGTCCTTAATGCTCTGCTTAAGAACCGTATTTTCGGGAACGCTGTCATTCTTCTCGTATTGAACGGTTACAGCAAGACCCATTGCCTTAAGCGTCTTCTCTGCTTCGCTATAGGTCATACCTTTTACATTGGGCATTTTCATCGACTTAGAGCCCTTTGATATAACTATAGTCACAGTAGTGCCTTTTTCAACCTTTTCTCCTGCTTCGATACTCTGGCTGATTACCTTTCCTGCGGCAACGTTATCATCGTTCTTTTCTTCTATAACGGGCTTCTCGAAGCCTGCTTCCTTCAGCTTTGACAATGCGGTTTTCTTATCGTCCCATATTACATACGGCACGGTGCATACTCCGTTTTCCTCTTTTACTACACCGTTTCCGCTGCTTATCATAAGGGTGACGATGCCGTTTTCTTCAAGATAAGAGCTTCCTGTGGGAGTTTGCAATACTATCACTCCCGCATCAATATATTTCGATTCGATACTTCCCTCAGATGACGCTGTCAGATTTGCTTCTTCAATCAGCCTTATAGCCTCATCCTTGCTAAGTCCCTCAACATCCGGAACAGAAACGATTCCGTCCGGTATAACGATTTCTTCCGTAAAAAGCGACGGAAAGTTAATTACGCCTGTGGCAAGAAGTGCGCCGAAGGTTATTACAACCGCCATCAGAGCGGGTATGCCTACCTTCAGCCAGACAGGCCAGTGATACAGATCGATTTTCTTTATCTTTCCGTATCTGCGTTTTGCCGGAGGCTCAGAGTCAAGCTCTTTAATAAATGATGCCACATCGGGCGTTCTGTCCTCGATTCTGATATTCAGCGCATTAAGAATTGCATTTTCACGCTTTTGTGATATACTCTTGCAATACTTATGAAGCGGCATCAGCGGATCTCGTTTTCTTGTTTCGCACTCTGCGTTTCTTCCCATTGCTTCGGGAGGAGTTACTCCTGTAATCATTTTATAGAGCGTTCCGGCAAGTGCGTACACATCGGTATGAGGGCCCTGATCGCCTCTGCTGTCATACTGTTCCTTCGGTGAATAGCCGGGCTTGATTATCGTGGTCAGACTTTTGCTGTGCGATGTGGTTGCATACCTCGAAGCGCCGAAATCTATCAGCTTGACCTGACCGTTAGTAGTCAGGAATATATTGTCGGGCGCTATATCTCTGTGAAGAATGCCCTCTTTATGTACCGTTTCCAGAGATCTCATTACAGGCATAAGCATAGAAACCGCTTCATCCTCAGGAATAACCTTATCTCGTTTAAGACGGTCGGATAGTGTTTCGCCCTCGAGATATTCCATTATGATATATGCTGTTTCATTTTCTGTAAAGCTGTCAAACACCTTTACAATACCGCTCTCATTCTGAAATTTGGCAAGCCTTTTCGCTTCTTCAACGAATTTCTTCAATCCGTCACGGAACTGCTCGTTCTTTTCGCCGCCTAAAAGCGTTACGCAGGACTGTCCGGGTATCCTTGTGGAAAACTCGCTCGGAAGGTATTCTTTAATTGCCACCTTCTGCTCGAGCTTACCGTCCCACGCAATATACGTTACTCCGAAGCCGCCGTATCCCAGCACTCTTCCTATTATATAGCGGTCGAGCAGGATCGAGCCGGGTGCCATATGAATAGCTTCTTCTGCACCTGTTCCTTCTACATATCCGCAATAAGGGCAAATTTCAAGCCCGCTGTCATACTGCTCCATGCAGCCCATACATCTTTTGTTCATCTTAGTGGGTTTCCTCTCCTGTAAATTCAAACTTGGTATATATATCACCTATATACGCCAGATTTTTTGATTTTATTTTCTCTTTGAAGCACGTTTCGTTCAAGGGTATCTGTCCGTCATTACATTTACTGATCATAAGCGTACTCTGATAAACATTTCCGAGCATCCACGACAGCAGACGTTCGGCGGCTTTCACCTGAGCTTCGCTTTTGTTTCCCAGACTCCATTCATAGACATAATCACAACGAATCTTATCCGAATCGTAATATACAAATGATTTGGTGTAATTTGTAATCGTGCTTTTGATCCTGTTTATATCCATAGTAGTCGCAAGCATAACCGCACACTTGTTTTCCTCGTTGTCGAGGAATTCATTCTCGCTCGCATACACTGACGTGCCGAAATTGTATTCCGTCAGTTTTTCCGCATCGTCAGCCACCGCAATAATATCCGTTCCGAAATCCGAAATAGCGGAAAAGCTATCCTTGTCATACTTTACGCTTGTTGCGCCGTTTGTAATAACACACGCAAGAGGTATTTCTATACCGAGCGGCACCTGTCTCTTATACACATCTGACGCTGCCGA
>ENA-OYWN01000399-OYWN01000399.1-human-gut-metagenome-genome-assembly--contig:-NODE-399-length-13339-cov-7.425098_pt1 | contig 13339 bp, 9 predicted proteins | sample MGYA00244172_ERZ653401 | MGnify/ENA primary metagenome ERZ653401 (study PRJEB26926, sample SAMN06164967) | human gut metagenome | biome: ENVO:00009003; feature: ENVO:2100002; material: ENVO:00002003... | reverse complement strand
TCGGCAGCGTCAGATGTGTATAAGAGACAGATTTTAATGATGCTAATAAAGAGAAAAAAAACAAGAAGTTTGACTTCAGCGTTATCGGAGGGCCTCATTATTCCAGTGACACCAAGCTCGGTATCGGTCTGGTAGCCGCCGGATTATATCGTACAGACCTGAATGACACCATCCTTCCGCCATCTAATGTATCTTTATATGGTGATGTATCTACGGTAGGTTTCTATTTGTTGGGGGTACGTGGAAATCATCTCTTTCCACAAGACAAATACCGTCTGAATTATAATCTTTATTTCTATTCGTTCCCCAGCTTGTATTGGGGAAAAGGATATGAAAACGGTTCTAATGACGATAATGAAAGTGATTACGACCGCTTCCAGGCACAAGTAAAGGTAGACTTCATGACTCGTGTAGCGCGCAACTTCTATATCGGTCCGATGGCTGTCTTTGATTATGTCTACGGCCACGATTTTGAAAAGCCCGAACTGTGGGAAGGAATGAAAGCACGGACTACCAATATAAGCCTCGGATTCTCATTACTCTATGATTCACGGGATTTCCTCACAAATGCCTATAGTGGCTATTACCTGAGAATAGACCAACGATTCAGTCCCGCATTCCTCGGTAATAAATATGCTTTCAGCAGCACAGAGCTGACTACCAGCTATTATCATCCTGTATGGAAAGGGGGAGTATTGGCTGGACAATTCCATACGTTGCTGAATTACGGTAATCCGCCTTGGGGACTGATGGCAACATTGGGAAGTTCTTATTCCATGCGTGGCTATTACGAAGGGCGTTACCGTGATAAATGTGCTATGGATGCGCAGATAGAGCTTCGTCAGCACGTCTGGAGGCGAAATGGCGTAGCTGTATGGGCAGGAGTGGGAACCGTATTTCCTAAATTCTCCGGCTTCGAAGTTAAACATATCCTCCCTAATTATGGTTTTGGTTATCGGTGGGAGTTCAAAAAGAGAGTAAACGTAAGGTTAGATTTAGGGTTTGGAAAAGGCCAGACCGGGTTTATATTCAACATCAATGAAGCTTTTTAAAAACATAAAGAAATGGTTGGAAAATCAGGAACATTTGTTCTATCTGTTCCTGTTGATCCTGATAGTACCCAATATCATCCTCTGTTTTACAGAGCCGATACCTGTGGTGGCAAAAGTGTGCAATGTACTGTTGCCATTTGCTTTCTATTATCTATTGATGACTTTGTCGAGAAACTGTGGAAAGATGTTCTGGATCCTTTTCCTATTCATCTTCTTCGGAGCTTTCCAGATAGTACTGCTTTATCTCTTCGGACAGTCCATTATTGCTGTGGATATGTTCCTGAACCTGGTAACCACTAATTCGAGTGAAGCTATGGAGTTGCTGGATAATCTTGTTCCGGCATTAGTGAGCGTGATTATTCTTTATATACCGGCATTGATTCTGGCTGCAATCTCCATTATAAAGAAGCGGAAATTATCTCCGGAATTTATCCGTCGGGAACGGAAAAAGGCATGGATTGCCTTGCTCATCGGTTTTATTTCACTGGGCGCCGCTTATGGACTGGATAAACGTTATGAGCTGAAGTCGGATTTGTATCCGGCCAACGTGTGTTACAATGTAGCACTCGCATTCCAGCGTAATGCCCAAACAAGGACGTATCACCGCACATCAGAGAACTTTACTTTTAACGCCCAGCCTTCCCATCCGGAAGACAGGCGCGAAATTTATATTATGGTAGTGGGCGAGACATCCCGCGCCCTGAACTGGAGTCTTTACGACTATGATCGGGATACGAACCCTGAACTTTCTAAAATAGAAGGAGTGACCTCTTTCTGCCATGTTCTGACGGAATCGAATACTACGCACAAGAGTGTACCAATGCTGCTTTCTCCTGTATCTGCACAGAATTTCGATTCCATTTATTATCGGAAAAGCATCATTACCGCTTTCAAAGAAGCCGGCTTCCAGACAGCTTTTTTCTCAAACCAGCGGTATAACCATTCTTTCATCGACTTCTTCGGAATGGAAGCGGATACTTATGATTTTATCAAGGAAGATTCTCAGGATTCGCAATATAACCCTTCAGATGACGACCTGTTAATGTTGGTAGAAAAAGAACTTGAAAAAGGAAATCGGAAACAGTTTATTGTATTGCATACCTATGGATCCCACTTCAATTACCGAGAACGTTATCCGGAAGCTGCTGCTTTCTTCTTGCCGGATTTCCCCGTAGATGCAGAAGTGAAATACAGAGATAACCTGATGAATGCCTACGACAATTCCATTCGGTATACGGATAATTTCCTGGCACGTATCATCCACCTATTGGAGGAGCAGCAAGTAGATGCCAGTATGCTTTACACGTCCGATCATGGGGAAGATATCTTCGACGATGGTCGACACCTTTTTCTTCATGCATCCCCCGTTCCGTCCTATTATCAGCTACACGTACCTTTCCTGCTGTGGACATCCGACAGTTATAGGGAAGAGTATCCCGGTATAGAGAAAGCTGCTTCGATGAACCAACAGAAAAATATATCTTCCAGCATTTCTTTTTTCCAGACCATGATGGAACTGGCCGGAATAGAAACTCCGTATCGCAATGACAGTCTATCTGTCACCAGCCCTCTCTATACAGAGAAATCGAGGGTTTATCTGAATGATCATAATGAACCGCGTCCACTGGATGATATAGGAATGAGAAAAGAAGACTTTGAGATGCTGAAAAAAAGAGGTATAGACGCGCAATAATACTATTTACTTTTTCTTCCTGATCTCCTCTTTCTCCAAATTTCTAACAGAAGGAATACACATCATCAGAATTGCAGTCAGCACAATGGCAAAACCACAGTATATAAATATGTTGCCTATTCCCAAAGAGTCGGCTACAAAGCTTGTCACAAGCAAACCGATAATAGAAGGGAATAAACTTATACTGTCGAAAAGCGAGAATACACGTCCCAGATAAATCGGTTTGAACTGCGTCTGCAATAGAGCGGTAAAGGGACCGGATAAAAATGGCACGATAAGCCCTTGTACCACCGTCAGTATGGCAAAAAAGACATACCCATTGCCGGGCAACATACCACATATAGCCAATGCCAGACCAAGTACTGCATAGGAGAACGCAATCATCAGTATCTTCCTGATTTTAGGATTCCAAATTCCCAATAAAGCCCCTCCAGCCAACATGCCCACCCCGAAAAGTGTTTCTATCAAACTAATCTGATAAGCTGTTCCGGAGAAAGTATGTAAAGTCATCAGCGGCATCAGGGCGACTATCGGCAACACAAAGAAAGTAATCAGGATCTCTGTAACCATCACCCAACTAACTCCTCGATTACGCATAATCACATGGAAACCGTCGCGCATATCGTTCAATACACTCTTAGCTGAGATATTTTCCTTCTTCGGATTCGGAATGTAAACAAACAGTAGGGAAGTGCAGGCAATGATTGCACCTGCCACATCCAATAACATGACTACACTCATATCGAATGCCAGAAGCAGAACCGCTCCCAACGCAGGGCCACCGATATTACAAATAGACTGGATAGCCTGGTTAATCCCCGCAATACGTGTCAGTTCCTTTTCCGGAGCCAACAATGGAATGGATGATTTCATTGCCGGTGAATGGAACGAACCACCAATGGAACGAAGCGCCAATAATATATAGATATGCCACAATTCCACAATATCCAGGTAAAACAACAAAGCGATGATACCGGAACAGAGTGCAACGAAACTATCTGCACCTATCATAGTCCATTTCCGGTTCCAGCGATCCACGTATACGCCTGCAAATGCCCCTAACAAGGCTTGCGGCAACAAGGCGGCAATCATGGCAAAGGACAAAACTTCCGCAGAACCCGTTTTGAGACTAATCCATAAGACAATAGAGAACTGAGCGATGGAACTACTTAATATAGAAAATAGTTGCCCGCTCCATATTATGATAAATTTTTTCTTCCAATTATTCATGATGAGAGTGAAACTATATAATGAAAAACAGATAAATGCCTCCTGTTGTTGCATCTACATACGGGAGATTTTCAAGATTCTTTTAGTCTAGTAGCAAAGTCACATCCAGTGACGATAAAAAAGGTTCTGAAACTCAATTGTTTTCAGAACCTTATCTTCGTACACCCTCAGGGACTCGAACTATATTTTTAGTTTCCTAATCTTCAGGGTTTTGCGAATCCGTTTTTTCAAAGTCCCACATATAAGGACGTTTTCCATTTCATAGTTTTGCAACTATTTATTTCGCTTAACAGGTGCAAAGATAAGTTTTTTTGAATCATTCCCCAAAAATAAACTAAAATTTCCGGAAGAAAAAGTTTAGTTTAGAGTTCTAGTGCATACGGAACTAACGAATTACAAAACTAGTACTGATAATCAAAAAGTTATAATCTCTTACAAAAAAACAGTCTATTTTCCACCTACATAGAAGAAACGTATAAATAGCTTTATTTATCGATGAAATATCTCAGGTAAATCTCTAGTAGGTGTATATACGATATTCATATATTCACTCCCAGGTGTGGGACGTCTCAGATTAGGATCGTAATCATTGTAATCTACATAAACCACAGAGCTATTAAAATCACGTGCAAATATACCAGCTGAAGCGACCATCGATTTCTTACCGCCTGTTATGTTTATCGCATAACTACGCCCTGCATTAAATGTCATTTGTTCTTTTAGTGTATCATATATAGTTCCAAAAGATTCATCCTTTAGTTCTATTTTCTCATATCCATTTGGTAAAAACTTAGGTAAGAATCTGATATTATCTTCATTGAAGGCAACTTCTTTATCATGAAGTATAATATGTTTTCTTGGTTTTAGAGCTCTTGCTGCTAGTATTATAGGCTCAGGAGTGAATCCAAGTACAGACAATAAAACATCGATTGGTTCGATTGGCCAGACTAAATTATTCTCAAAGTTCTCAATTACTTCCTCGAATAGTTTATCGAAATAATATTGACGTGCTTCTGCGAAACGTCCTGTTTGGTTCATTTTTCTCCACTCAATGATGTGGGCTTGAAAGTTATTGTTCATTTTTCAATATCTGATTAATTCGATTAATAGCTTGTTCTCTTTGCTCATCAGAAAGCATACATCCGATTTCAAAACCAGATAATAAGCCTGATTCTCCATCTATGTTTGCAGTGAACATGATCCCTTTTTTCTCCGAAAGGACACATTTTGAATGGTTTGCTGTAAATTTGTGGCAGCATGATTTTACATTATCTTTTCCTACCATTTTTTTGAGTTCTATTTCTGTACCAGTTAGTTTATCTTCAGGCATCTTATCGCTATATAGTATGGTCACATTAACCCCTCTTTTTATTGCAGCTCGTACCGCATCTCTTATGAGTGGAAGATCATTAATTCTCTTATATGACCAGGAGACCATAATGAGGTATTCTTTCGCAGAATTTATAACCTCTGCTATTGCAGTATAAATCATTTTATACGAACAGTTCTGAAGATTGTTCTTACTCGATTTTGCAGTGAATACTAATTTACTTTTCTTCCCTACTTCTTTAAATAGATTGCTATCTATAGGTTTAGATGTCATAAGATAGTGATACTTATTACCATCTTCAGATAACACAATATCCTGATTCGTGAATAATACATCAAATAGATATTCCAAATCATTCAGTTCTTCTCCTTTTATATCTACACCATTTTCAGGATTTCCATAAAGACTGTCTGGTGTGTAGTTAGCACTCATAATTAATCCTTCTTCTCCATCTGCAATTAGAAATTTAGCATGTAAGTCGTTACTAAGATGCACATGAATACCTTTTCGATGTAACTCATGCAGGTGAGGAATATGTGGATCTGTTTCAGATGATATTTCCATATCTCTTTTCATATATTTCTTTCCTCGTTCTTCATCTCCTCTAAGGTTTGATATTACGAATATTGCAACACCTCTCTCAGCGGCCATAATGAGCGCTTCATTCAGCTTAGGATCCTTAAAAAAGAAGTTCCCAGTTTTGATATATGATTTTGCATTCCCAATTAATTCAAATATTCGATTTGTTAATTCGGAATCTTTTTGGCTATTATAATATAGTTTTTGCATCATGCACTTTTACTTATTGAAGATGAAACAATCACAATCTATTTTCTCAAGTTCCTCATAGAGCTTAAACCTAACCATTAATTGTCTCCAATCACTAAATAGTTGTTTTAGCTTATACGCAATGATCTTACCATTGTTTTCGGGATCTCTGTACCATACTTTGATAGTATCAATAAAGTCAATGTATGATTGAATCTCATGTTTGGTCTTTATGCGTATAATGCCGTTTGATTTAACAGGAAAGTCGATGTATCCTCTTTTGGCATCCTCTATGATATCTAATGGTGAAGATGATACTTTTATGAGGGAATCATTGATATTGATGCATGGAAGCTTAGTCGTTTCATCAGTCTCAACTTGAAATACAAAATTATTTGTTTTGTATCTTTCTGATAGAATATTTGACCATCCATCATTTTGAGCAAATACAGCAACGTTCGTCATTTTTTCACTATCTGATATACTATATCCTAGATTGGGCGTAAATCTCCATCTCTCTGAACCTTTCCCTTTATTATTAAGCTCAATACTGTATGTTTTTGCAGAACCGGTAGCATCGCATTTTAATAAATTCCCATTATATATAATGTCCTTATGATATTGATTTTGTTCATCGAGATAAAATACGGCATAGGCACCACTAAGGAATTTTTTATCAAATTCAAGAACCTCAAAATTATTACCGGTAGTTTCAAGATGAAGCATCTCCAACGTATTAGAGTTACCCAAATATTGAACAACCTTCTTTCCTGGAGCAGCATTCATAGCTAAATCAATAGCCATGTGTGCTGATACATTTACCTCCCAATTCGACAATCGTCGATCGCTTTGATAAATGAATTCAGGCAGAAGTTTTAGATTTTTTCCATCCACAAGAAATGAACCTGTCACCCTTACAGTAGGTCTGCTATTAGCCGTTAAATACTTACGTTCTGCATCATCTGTTAACCTATAATCACCCAATGTGAGTCTTATCATTCCATCTTCTTTAAGACGCTTAATACATTGATCGATAAGCTCTTTCTCAAAGCCTATTAGATTTGCGAAATAAGAAGTTTTATCCATTTTAGGACAGCTCTTTGCATATCTAAGAATAGCCTTATACAATGGGAAAAACGGGTCAGAGTCCACGCTGTCATAAGCAACGTGGACTACATATACAGGGAAAGGTACCTGAAAATACCCAATGATATTTCCATTTTCACTTTCCACATATTGCAAAATATCTTCCTTTTTCATACTTACATTACATTGAATGAGATTCTTTGACCATAAATCCCATAAATAGTTGCTTCTACTTCTTGGTTTCGTTTCAGACTATATTTATAGCATTTATTTACTTTACCATAGACGTCACCACATTTGACGATATAATAGTTCATCGAACATGTATCATCGATAACCTTAATCCTTACTCTGTCTCCTTCTTTATGTATTTCTTGAAATTCGTCATAAGGTTTCTTCTCTAATGATGCAGTTTTATCTCGTATATACAAAGGGATGAATCCAGCGTATTTGCTCTCAAGAAGATCCCATAGAATATGTTTTTGACCTATTCTATTAAAAATTCCAAGTATAGAATCTGAACCATCTTCAAATTCGAAAAGTGCTTCATCCTTTTCCTCGTCATCACCCCACTCAATCATTCTTGCTTTCACATTAGAGAGGGTACCATCTTCTATCATTTCAGATATGCTCACATTGGGAATATACTCAAACATAGCTCTTCCATTTTCAGCAATTCCTAAAAAGGACACATTAATTGTATCATTAGCTGCTCCATAACGATGGAAGATTTTATCCGTTTTTATTGGAAAAGTGTGTATTATTCCATTAATGTCAAAATTGACATATATCTTTGAGGTATCATATTGATCAGCCCATTTCCACGTACAGTTCTCAAAGACTGTTCCGTTTCCCAGTCGCTTATTTTTAATCTCATACATTAATATATCCAGAGATGTCTTTTCAGCTGTTCTATCTTGTATAAGGCGTAACTTCTTGAATACCTCAGTTGGTTCAATACTAAGATTACTTCCTTTCTTACTATGTGCTTTTTCATCACATAGAGTATCCAAATTTCCTATGATGATAAGTTTCTTTTTAGCTCTACTAAGTGCTACATTTAATCGTCTCATATCATCAAGAAAGCCTACCGTTCTGTTCCCATATCTAGTATTAAATGCTCTTACTAATGAAAGTATCACTATATCAAATTCGCTTCCTTGAATGGAGTCTATTGTATATACTGAATTATCCAAAGATGTACCTCGGACTTCTTTCATTAGAAGAGCTCTTTGTTTCCGATAAGGAGTAATAATACCTACACTTATATTGGACTCTTCTGCTATCAATTCTTCTAGTCGAGGAAGGAGTCTCTCCTTAAAGACTGATATTTCCTCAGGGTTATACCATCCTTCTTTAGAATTTCCTTTTTCATATGCTTTTTCTCTATTTAATGATGATGTATCAATGAATGTCACAGCTGAAGGAAATGATCTCAATTTACATACTTGCTTTTCGGTACCTTTACCATTTTTCAAAGCCTCCTCATAGAAAAGTTCTGAAATATAAGCTCCTATATCAGGATTCATTCTATACTGATAGTTAAGTAGAATTGAACTTTCTGTAGGAAACTTGCTGTCTTCTAAAAAGTCTTCAAATAGCGAAGAACTAATTGCATCTTCTACATCCTTTTTATAAAGGGAGCTGTTTCCGCTTTCATCGACAAATTCAGATATATCTTCCGTATCCATAAAAGGAGGAAGTTGTTTGTTGTCTCCCACAAGTATATACTTACGCCCCAACTTCATAGGAACGGTCGTTTCTGATAAGTTCGCTTTGCCTGCTTCGTCAATGATTACTGTATCAAAAACTATTCCACTTCTTTGTAAGTCGGTATTCATACCAATACCTATACAAGTGCCCATGACAACGTTTAAACCTTGGTAATGTCTGGCATTATTGAAGGCTTTAGCGTCATCATCTAATTCAATGAGACCTTTACGCAACTCCGAAAGGATCTCTATCCATTCTATTGTACTACTAGGCTTATTAGCTATGTAGTACTTACAGATGTATTCATGTCTCTTCTTAAATAAATCTTTGGTACTTGATTTATATATATAGCTGTTCTCTGCTTGTTTACTTACTTCTTCCGTTGAATCACATGTTTCCAAATCTTTGAGTAATAACTCATTGTTCTTTAGAAATTCCGGATGTTCTTTCAGATCATCTGGTATCATCGTTTCTTCCTCGTCAATGTTTCCAATCTTAATACGTTCATCAACGTTATTCAGTCTATCGTAGATGTTCTTTACAGCGGAATGTGCTTGGCTACATACTAAGACCTTTTGGCCACGATTGATGACCAGTTGCTTAATAATTTCTACAATAACAGAGGTCTTTCCTGTTCCCGGAGGACCTTGAATGAGGAATATGTCATTATTGTTAACGGCCTTTCGTATTGCTAATGGTTGGTTATTACCTTCCTCTACATTGACAAATTTTGCATCAAAGAATTCCAAACTTTCATCAGGTGTGGGAGGAATAAGTTCACCACGATTCAGCTTTTCGAAGATGTCTGATTGTCCTTCTCCGTACACAAAATTATCAATTGATTCTTTTTGAAGAGTTAGATGCCTTACTCCTGCACGTCGTCTTAGCTCGAAGCCATCTTTTCTCAATCCGTCGATATTAAGATGCTCGTTATAAAACTCTATATTATAGCCAGTCTTATGTGCGTTCATCTTTAACTCTGCGTTTATCTTCGTAGAGTTATTAGTAATCTCGATGTGACATACATCTTCATCCTGTTCCGTAAATAGAGAAGAAACCTCTGAAGCAATGTTTAGGAATAGTGCTGTTTTCCCATTGCTTGTCGAAGTAGTTATAGTTGCTTCATTCCCCGCAATATTAACGACATTGTTTCTATTATATTCTTTCTCCTTATTTTCTTGATAAGTTAGATACTCCTTTAAAGTAAGATACTCTATTCCCGCTTTCTCTTTGAGAGTTTTGATAGCAACTTTCAGCTTGGGAATAATGTCTTTGGCTACAGATAGTTGATTCAGTATCTTATTTCCTATTTCTATATTATCTTCACATAAGTAACTATTTTCATGAAGAATAACATTGCTACCAGATATAACAAGAGCTTTTACGTTATTATTTAGGAGATATTGTGCATTGCTTTTAATTCTGTCATGTGAGAATTCCTGAACCCATAAACCATTTTCGTTCACTTGTATTTCAAGAACTACATCGTTGCAGTCATACATAATGAGTTTGGCATCGTTTGTTTCAGTATCTCTATAACCTCCTATCCAGAAATTATTCTCAGCAAAGTATTGTGGCTTCTCTGATAGAAAACGAACTAAATCTGATTGAGTATTGGGATTATACGTAAGGTGCAAAACTTCTCTTACCACATTTACATTCTTACGTGTAATCCCATCAATGTTGTCTAAAACCCACTCAATGGTCTCTTTGTTATCATCCTCAATAGCAGCTAATTCTTCTTTTGTGAGGAATTCCTCAATACTTTCTGAGACACCGGAACTTATAGTAGTGTCTTCTATACTATTGGCTACACTAAATCGGCAGAATCCAAACTTGTTTTTACTATTTTTTATAATAGCTACATTTATGATGTCGTCAAGTTCGTTATCATTAGGTTCATCTACATACCCATAACATCCATTGACAGCAATAATTGTCGAGTTGTTTGTTTTGGCTATAACTTTTCCTTTGTAGATAGTATTCTCACTAAGTGTAGTCTCGTAGTCAGGTATATGTAGCATATCCTTACAATCATATGATAAGATGACATGTTCCTGATTCGAACCAAAACGAGTGATGACCTTCAGTTCCTTCAGAAGGGAGGTATCTTCTCGTAATTGCTTCATTATACTCATAGCAAATGGAAGGCTCATTTCTTCCCCATCAAAAATTATATTATGTGGGAATAACACCCCCTTGGAGAATTTTGGTTCTCCATCTATAATAAGAAAATTCTGATGTGCTTCGTTTACTTTATAACTCATATCTTTTTTACTGAACATTAAAGAATGACTTAACTATCTCTTCTGTCTTTTGGTCAAAAACTAGACTTTTGTGACTAACAATTATTTCTTGGGTAGCTCTATTGCAACTAACTACTTTGAAAGGATATATCTTTCCAATCTGGGACATGAACTCTAATTCGGAAGTTTTCGCTAATAGTTTATTTTCTAATTGTACATTAACAAATGCAGGATCTGTTTTGGTTTGAATCGTTCCATTTACCTTTGCACCTATATATAAACTGTTCCAAGGGTCTTCTTGTAGTTGTCTTACACTCAGTTTAAGAACATACTTTTCAGGCTGAAACACCATAACCTTGGCTTTTAATTTCCAGCCAATCTGAGGTTCTTCATTTTGTTTTAATGGGAACCACGAAATTTCTGATAATTTTATCCTACCGATGAGATGGAAGCTATCTTGTGTCTCTACAATTAATACCTTTTCTTTTCTATCAATGACTTCCACAATGCATGTGTCTCCTACATTTATGGACACTTTAGCTGTTTCCCATGGATTTGGAGTTAGTCGTTTAATAGATGCAATTATTTTTCTCTTTGATCTATCTATATGGGTAATAAACACATTGATGGGTACACCAAAACTGAATGTCTCTAGATTTATTAATGAGCTGTTTGTCCAACTCATCTCATTTTTATTGATGGAAGCTTCAATGCCTTCTTCAAGTTGAATCCATAATTGATTATCTTCGTACGATATTACATTGCCTTTATATGACTTATCGACCTCATAATACAAGTGAATGTTATCCCATATTTCATCTATTTCTTCGAGCGCAGGAGTACATAACTCTATTCGCTTGTTATCCTTATCTATGGACTTAATAATCACATTGACATCATCGTCATCATATGTCCAGCTCTTTAAGGCTTCGAACTCCATACGCGTCATGTTGTTTGCATGTAGTATTCCCTCAACCCCTTCAGCAATTTTTATAGTAATGAATCTGTCATAAACGGCAGTTATTGGACCACAGACTTCATCTAGCTCATTAAACACAGTGCTTTCCCACGGGTTAAGTGAAAATTCTTTGTGGCTCAGTCGCACATTAAACTTTCCATCCTCTTTTATTTCCTTAGATACTACTCTTGCTCTAATCGGATTACCTTCTTCAAGATGGTCGTTAATATTCTTTACATTGCACCAAAACAAATCGCTTCGATATATTATCCCTAGAAGATTATCATATTTTACAATGATATAATTTTCATCAATTCTATCTATTATTGTATCTAAGTATTCGTCCACATGAATGCTTTCGTAATCATCTTTTATAGCTTTGGCATATCCTTTCTTTTCTTTTTGTTTCGAAAGACTTTCAGCCCATTTTTGAGATACACTCACACGGAATTTTATTCCTTCGATTTCTGCGGAGGAAATGGCGACATTTACTTCTGCTCCCTCGTAGAGTTGTGTATTCTCAGATATTTGATTGTTGAACATTATGGCTTGTATACCATATATATTGACAAAGTAACCTTGATCCTTAAATGGATAAAGAATTCTTCCTAATATTACTTCTTTCTCATTATAGGCTTTCTCAATTTTAGTTTTCTGCCATTGTACTTTCGGAAGAATATAGCATACATTAAAGCGTTCATCTGTATTGTAATCAGGTGAATCTATAAATTTAAGACCCACAATATCCCCCTTGTTAATAACAGGCTTTTTACCGAAATTTGACTTTTGCAACGTGAGTGTACTACCGGTTAAGAAGTCAAGAATAACACAATCACTCATTTTTTTACGTACGATTGTGATTATCTCATCTTCATCAGAATTAAGAAATTCTATTTCTTTATGGGTTTCAGATTCTCCTGCTTTTTGCGGCCCTTTTTCTTTTCCTTTTTTCTTATTTCTTTTCTCTTTTCTTCTTCTTTCATATCCATCTTCAACTTCAGTATTTGCCTTTCTATAGAAATAGGTAGGAGCAACTTCTTTGATAATGGAATCTACTACATTAACATTACGTGTGCAGGGTAACTCATATCCAGTCACACGTTTTATTTCTTCGCATACGGCTTGAATGGTCATTCCTTTGTAATGTGCTAATTCAAGTAAAGTCATAATTGCTCGTTTTATAAATGATTAATGAATCTGATTACTTAGTATAATACCTGTCTCTTATACACATCTCCGAGCCCACGAGACCCTAAGACATCT